>Ga0078972_1002390_pt1 | contig 62289 bp, 58 predicted proteins | sample YelNatPaOPGAMG01_FD_67568 | JGI IMG/M metagenome (GOLD analysis project Ga0078972, IMG submission 67568) | Hot spring thermophilic microbial communities from Obsidian Pool, Yellowstone National Park, USA - OP-RAMG-01 (SPADES assembly) (version 2) | ecosystem: Environmental > Aquatic > Thermal... | reverse complement strand
ACAGAGAGCGGTGTGCCGTTGGCTGAGGCCGAGGCGGCGGGCGGCGCAGCGACAGCGTCCGTGCCTGCGCCGGCGGAAGAGGAAGTGCCGGACTGGTTGCAGGAATTGTCTGCAGCAGGCGTAGCCGCTACTGGCGCGGAGGAGAGAGAAGGAATTGAAGGAGAAGCAGGGTCGCTGCTGGAAGAGACGATGGCAGCGGCTCCATCTACGGAGGGTACCCAACCTATGCCTGAAGAAAGTGGAAATGTGCTGGACGGCAGCGACGCGCTGGCCTGGTTGGAGGCTCTGGCGGCGCGGCAGGGGGCGCGCCCCGATGAACTCATTACCAACCCAGAAAGCCGTCCCACGCAGGAAACTCCTGACTGGGTGCAGAAACTGGCTGGTGAAGCGGTAACGCCCGCGCCACCGGTTGGCGAGTCGGCGGCAGGTGAAACAACGTTGCCCGCCGCCGGGCCCGGCCCAACCGAAGAAACGTTGCTCACGGACGAGTCGCGCGCGGAAGAACCTTTGTCGGAGGAGGAAGAAGGTGTTCCGTCCTGGGAGATTCCGACGATTACGCCAGAACCGCCTGAACCAGCGGCTGTCGTGGAGCAACCTCCTGCGGAAACTGCTCCTGCCTGGTCGGCAGAATTGTTGCGCGCAGAAAGCGGTGAGACAGGCGGAGAAGCAGCGCCAGCGGAGGAACTTCCTGACTGGTTGCGCGGCCTCATGGAGACGGAAACCGCGCAGCCTGCCGCCGCGGCAGAGGAAGAAATTCCTGACTGGCTGCGCGCGGAATTTGGGGCAGAAACCGGCGCCGCGCAACCACCGCAACCTCCGGCAGCAGAAATACCGGCGGAAGCACCTGTTGAGGAAGGAGAGGGCATCCCCAGCATGGCTGCTGGCGTGATCGAGGCCGCGCCTCCGCCATCTGCGGAGAAGGAAGAAGAACAGGCGGCCCCGGCGGCGATATCCGCCGGCATGGAGGCAGAAGGCCCTGAAGAAGAGAAAATCCCGGCCTGGCTGGCGGGCGAAGTGGGCGCGGCGGAAGTCAGCGTGCCCTCCGTACCGGTTGCGGAAGAGTCTGCGCCAGGAGAAGCCTCGCTGGGCTGGGCCGGCAAAGAAGCCGCGCTGGAAGTCGAAACGCCGCCTGCGCCGGTGGCGGAAGAGCCTGCGCCGGAGGAAGCCCTGCTGGGCTGGGCCGGCAAAGAAGCCGCGCTGGAAGTCGAAACGCCGCCTGTACCGCTTGCGGAAGAGCCTGCGCCGGAGGAAGCCCTGCTGGGCTGGGCCGGCAAAGAAGCCGCGCTGGAAGTCGAAACGCCGCCTGCGCCGGTGGCGGAAGAGCCTGCGCCGGAGGAAGCCCTGCCGGGCTGGGCCGGCAAAGAAGCCGCGCCGGGCGTGGAAGAAGAAGAGCCGCTGGCCTCCATTCCGCCGCCAACCGCGCCGGAGGAGTGGATTCCCGAAGTCGTTGCTGAGACGCCGTCCTCGTTACCGTCGGCACAGGAAGAGACCAGACCGCCGGCCGCGTTCCAACCACCGCCGGCTGCTGCGCCTCAGCCTGTTGAGGCGACTGTGGAGAAACCTGTCCCGGCGGTGAAAGAGAGCCTGACCGGCGCCCAGACTGCTCTGCAGAGTGGCCGGCTAGCCGAAGCGCTGCAGGAATATGCCCGCCTGATTCGTAAGGGAAAATTCCTGGAAGAGATTATCCATGATTTGCGCGAGGCTACGTACCGTTACCCGGTAGAGGTGCTGCTCTGGCAAACGCTTGGCGATGCCTACATGCGCGCCAATCAGTTGCAGGATGCTCTGGATGCTTATACCAAGGCCGAGGAACTGCTACGCTGATACAGTTCGGTGGTAAAATTCAACTTCAGGGCAACTCAGCCCTGAAGTTATTTTTTTATCCGGAGATGAAAAGAAATGGAACGTTCTCTTGTCCTGATCAAGCCGGATGGCGTACAGCGGGGTCTGATTGGGGAGGTGATTTCCCGTCTGGAGCGACGCGGGCTGCGACTGATCGCGGCCCGTTTCCTGTGGGTCAGCCGCGAACTGGCGGAGGCGCATTATGCCGTTCACAAAGGAAAACCGTTTTATGATGGTTTGATTCGTTATATTACCTCCGCTCCGGTCATGGCTATGGTGTGGGAGGGCCCGAACGCGGTAGCCGCCATTCGGCAAACCATGGGAGCGACGCGCCCGACCGAAGCGGCGCCGGGTTCGGTGCGTCATGATTTTGCCCTCGAGGTGGGACGCAACCTGACCCATGCTTCCGATACGCCGGAGAATGCAGAAAAAGAAGTATCGCTGTGGTTTAAACCAGAAGACCTGGTGACCTGGCAGCGAGATAGCGATCGCTGGATATTCGAACAGGGTCTCTGAGACAGAACGCCCTGTTCGGATTGTGATTGCAGGCGCACGAGAGCGGCGGTGCGCCTGCGTTTTATTTCAGGCGGAGAACAACGCGGCCATCTCCCCAGAGTTCTTCCAGACGGTAATAGCGCCGCAAGTCGTTGGTCAACAGGTGAACGATGACGCTGCCGTAGTCCAACACCATCCAGCCATCTTCTGGCCGTCCTTCATGACGATGCCAGTCAGTCGGTTGCCCGGCCATTTTCTCCTCTACCCCTTCTGCCAGGGCACGCAACATACGATCACTGGTAGCCGTGCAGATGATGAAATAGTCGGCTATCGGCGTCAGGGATTGAATGTCCAGCAGTAGAATGTCTTCTCCCTTTTTCTCTTCCAGCGTATTGACAATAGTACGAGCAAGGGCAAGGGTATCCAGAGGTCACCTCGTTCAGAGTGATTTCAGGGGTAAGGTGTACAGGCGGGTATATACGGCACCCTCGGGTTGCAAGTCTGACTTGAAGACGTGAAAGGCATTGACCTGTATTGTCCCTAATTCCCCGATTTGCCTCTCCTCCAGCGCCTGGCGCAGCCGTTGTTTCTCCTCGGTGTTCAGGCGTGGATTGACGCGACCGATCGTTAAATGGGGGGAAAAAGGACGGTCTTCGGGCGAGTAGCCAAGACGGGCACAAATGCCCTCAATATCGCGCTGGAGGGCCAGCAGCGCCGCCGGGGCCGTCAGGCCAATCCAGATCACACGCGGCTGCGCCCGATTTGGGAAAACCCCTAACCCGGCGGCGGATAGCTCAAATGGGGAGTGTTCCTCAGCAGCAGTGCGCAACAACGTCACTAACTGCTCCAGCGTAGTGATAGAGGTCTCTCCCAGGAATTTCAGGGTAAGATGAATATTTTCGGGCGGCACCCAGCGCACCAGCGGGGCCGGCAATCTTTGCCGTAGCGCTGCCGTCTGACGCCCAATAGCCTCTTGCATTGGGCGCGGCGTCTCAATGGCAATGAAAGCGCGCAGGGTCTTCTCAGGGTGTGTCAAGGGCTTTCTCCACCGCCTCTTTAAGTTCCAGGAAACCGACGGGCTTGACGAGATACGAGGTAGCGCCGGCATCGCGGCAGGCTTTGATGTCGGCCGGAGTCCCCCGCGCCGAGACAACGATCACCGGAATATGGGCGAGACGGGCGTCCGAGCGCAAGAATCTGAGCACCTCCAGGCCAGAGATGTCTGGCATCATGATGTCCAGAACGATGGCATCTGGGCGGTGTTCGGCGATGAGTTGCAGTGCGCGCTGACTTCCCGAGGCGGTCAGTACCTGATAACCGCTGACGCGCATCATTTCGGCGAACATTTCCGCCGCGTCTTGCTCATCATCAACCACGATGATCGTTTTCTTTGACTTTGTTACCTCGCGCATTTGTTTCTAACATAGCACAAGATGAGCGAAATGGCAAGAGGCGCGTGGGACAGGTGTCCACACAGAAGTTGTAGTACGAATGTTGCTCTGTTGCCAACACTCTCAACGTATGTCACGGCGAGCGAAGCGCATGTCCCGCCTGCCACGAGCGGAGCGTGGTGGAGCGTAGCGTAGGGAAAGCGGTCTCCCGGTTACCAGGGGATTGCTTCGGGCAAAGAACGCCCTCGCCATGACAACTATGCCGAAATATAACATTGTCGAGGTAGTTACGCCTGATCCATGCTCAATGAAACTCTGCTCCGCTTCGCGCGCGTACAATTGACCATACGATAGCGATGATGATGATCAGCCAGAGGGCAATCACCATCGCGGCTCCGGCTCGACTGATGGGCTTCCCCTGTTGCATCAGCGCTTCTGCTTGCTGCCGGGCGTCAACCATGACTTCAGATGGAACCATCTTCAAAGCCAGTGCGATACCTAAAGGCGTGATCACCAGATCGTCGAGGTAGCCAAGAACGGGAATGAAGTCTGGAATCAAGTCGATAGGGCTGAAAGTATGCGCGACCACCAGAGCCAGGAAAGCCTTGGCGTACCAGGGGACGCGTGGGTCGCGAGCGGCAATGTACAAAGCGTAGGCTTCCCGTTTAAGGGTGCGAACATGACTTTTCAATCGGGTAATCAAAGCCATTCTCCTGGGCCAGGCCGGCCCATTGCCGGCTTGCCCAACGTAACGTTTGCCTGTCACTGCCGGTAATGAGGCATCCTGTTCCGGTCCATACAGCGTATCAGGATTCTCCTGGGATCACTGGCGGGAGTGGCCTACAACAGGCGGCTTAGCAGGGCTTCGAGTTCTTCCTGGGAGTAGTAATGGATGGTTACCGTGCCGCCTTTACGGCCGGCGCGCAGGGTGACTCTGGTGCCCAGACTGGCTCGCAGGCGTTCTTCCAGTTCGGTGATTTCCGGCGGTGGGGGAGGGGGGAGTTTACGCGGCGGTCGTTCGCCGCTTAATCTGCGGACGAGTTCTTCCGTCTGGCGGACGTTTAATTCTTGTGCCAGAATCGTGCGCAGGGCGGCGCTTTGTGCTTCGGGCGTGGACAGGGTGAGCAGGGCGCGGGCATGGCCCTCGCTGATTTTCCCTTCAATCAGGGCGTTCTTGACTGCATCAGGCAGTTTCATCAGACGCAGAGTGTTGGTAACAGCAACCCGGCTTTTGCCTACCCGTGCGGCGATCTCCTCGTGAGAGAGGTGAAAATCTTCCGCCAGTTGACGGTATGCCTCTGCCTCTTCCAGCGGGTTCAGGTCGGCGCGCTGGACGTTTTCGATGATTGCCAGTTCCAGACGTTGCTGGTCGGTAGCCTCCCGTACGATCACCGGTACACTGCTCAAGCCGGCCAGCCGGGCCGCTTCCAGACGTCGTTCGCCGGCAATCAGCACATACTGGCCTGGCTGTTCGCCTGGGGTGACGATGAGCGGCTGCAAAACGCCGTGCTCGCGGATAGAGGCCGTCAATTCGGCCAGTTCCTCGGGCGCCAGATAACTGCGCGGTTGGCGTGGGTTGGGGGAAATGGCCTCGACCGGCACCAGGAGGATGCCGCCGGCGGCCTGCTCCTCTTCACTGCCAGGAATAAGTGCTCCCAGTCCGCGTCCCAGCCCCGATTTGGATGCCATTAGTTCACCTCCTGGGCGCTCGTCCCGGAAACGCCATCACCCGTGAGAACCTCACGCGCCAGGGCTTCGTAGGCTTTCGCGGCGCTGGAAGCGGGCGCGTAGATCGAGATCGGCAGTCCATACGAGGGCGCTTCGGCCAGGCGCACGCTGCGCGGGATGATGGCCTGGAAAACCTGATTGGGGAAATATTTGCGCACCTCATTCACCACATCGGCGGAGAGATGCGTGCGACCATCGTACATGGTGAGTAAAACGCCGCGAATCTGCAAGGTGGGATAAAGGGAAGCACGTAGCCGTTGCAACGTGCGGGTTAACTCTCCTAACCCTTCCAGGGCGAGATATTCGCACTGGACGGGGATAAGCAGGCCGTCTTTGGCCGCCATCAGGCCATTGACAGTGAGCAGGCCCAGAGAAGGCGGACAGTCCACCAGCAGGTAGTCGTAGCGCTCCAGTAACGGCGCCAGGGCCTGGCGCAGGCGGGTTTCGCGCCCGGTCGCGTTGACCAGTTCCACTTCCGCTCCGGCCAGTGCCGGGCTGGAGGGCAGGATGGAGAGCTTCAGGCGCGGGTTGTGCAGGACAAGCGCGGCGGCTGGCGCGTTGCCCAAAATGGCTTCATAGGTGCCGCCTTTGACGTTGTGCTTATCTACTCCCAGGCAGGAAGTAGCGTTGGCTTGAGGGTCTATGTCCACAATCAAGACCCGTTGACCAAACTGCGCCAGATAAGCGCCGAGGTTGATGGCGGTGGTTGTTTTTCCCACACCGCCCTTCTGGTTGACCAGCGTGTAAACGCGTCCCACTATGGTACCTCCAGACAGGCCTCAATCTCTGCCGGCGTGGGGATGCCAGCCAGGCCCGATCGTGTCACAGAACAGGATGCCAGATGTGTGGCAAAGCGCGTGGCTTCGCGAGGATCGTCCGTTTGGAGCAAGCGGCAGAAGAAAGCCGCGGCGAAGATGTCGCCGGCGCCGGTCGCGTCCACCTCCACCTGCTGTGGCGCGTCGCAGGGGTATTCGCGGCCATTCCAGAACAGGCACGCTCCCTCTTTCCCTGCGGTGACAACGAGCATCTGGCAATCATTGGCCAGCGTCTGAATGCGGCTTTCGTCGCCGTTCACATCCTCGCGGCTGAGAATAGCGACGTCGGCGCGGCGCAAAAAGCGAGCGGCCTGTGGCCAGTCGCAGGGGGAGACGCGGCCACTTTCGTCCCAGGTCCGTAGCCAGCCTTGTAGAGTCATGCCCGTCAGTCTGGCTTTAAACGTCGCGTCAGGCACGGTCTGGATTTCCTGCGCGATTGGCCCAAGATGAAGGATTGTCGCTTCGCGCCAGGGCAGGGGCACCTCCTGCATGTCGATCACGGGCGCGACATGGTGCAGATACTGCAGACGACCCTTTTCCGTATAGACATTCTCAAAGGTGGTACTGTGGCTGGCGGCTTTGACCTGTAGCGCAATGCCTTGCAGAGCGTGGAGAGGTATCTCGCCGCCCCAGGCAGTGACAACACCGACGCGCAATCCCAACGCTTTGGCTGTCAGCGCGGCATAGGCAGCCGTGCCGCCCAGACGCAATCCTTGCGGGGTTCGGTCACAGGCCAGATGGCCGATGAGCAGATAGTCTGGCGCGCTGGCAGAGAGAGACATTGGGTAGGATTACTGGCCACAATGGATCACAACACAACGCTTTTGCGCCTCGTCTTGGGCGATGGGATAAGACCTGCGCTACGAGAATTATACCTGAAGTAAGGTAAATGCCGGGTGATGTCATCCCGTTCTGGCAGCGTCGCTTTCTCCTGTCAGCCCTGGCCTCGCCTTTCCCAACCGGCGTATACCTCCAGCCGGGACAGCGTGGCGGTGGCGATTTAAAGGTCTGCAGCCTGATCGTTGTGGGTGGCGTGGCCGGCGATCGCAGGATAAGACGGCTCACCTGGGAATGATGGTGACTTTGCGGTAAGGCTCTTCACCGATAGATTGCGTGGTCACAGCAGGATGGTCGCGCAGTTCAAGGTGGATGATGCGACGTTCGGCGGCGGACATGGGTTCGAGGGTCTGACGGCGACCAGTCCTGACGGCCTGTTCTGCCATACGACGCGCGAGTTGCCGCAACTGACGCTCACGGCGTGTGCGGTATCCTTCGATGTCCACGATCACCTGTACCCAGCGTTCCGCCTGTCGTCCAACGATGAGGTTGACAATGTACTGGAAGGCGTTCAAAATTTCGGCGCGGCGACCGATGAGGATGCCCAAATCGTTACCGCGCAGGTTGGCATAGATGGCTTGCTCGCCGTTTTCGCCCAGGGCCTTCCATTCTACCTGAGGGGAGGCCACAATGCGCATCTTCTCGAGCAATTCGGTGATGATACGTTGGGTTAAGGCCAGCAACGCGTCTTCTGACGAGGCGACTTGCGTCGCGGGTGAGGCGGGCGTCGCCTCGCGCAGTGTCAGGCGGACGCGTGCCTGACGCCCACCGATCCCCAGCAGCCCTTTGCTGCCGGCATCCAGCACCTCGACTTCGACGGCCTCGCGCGGCAGGTTCAAATCGGCCAGACCGCGCGCAATCGCCTCCTCCACCGTGGGAGCAATGACTTCCAGCGTGGCGCGCATTTCGTTCACTTCTTTCCTCCTTTCTCGGGAAAGAGGTTGCTCCAGTACACCTGTCCCATCAGTGCCTGTTGCACCACGCCCAGGATGTTGCTGACGATGAAGTAAACCGCCAGGCCGGAAGCAAGGCTATAGGTAATCCAGGCCATCATCAAGGGCATGATGTAGGCCATCATTTGTCCCGTTTGAGCATTCGGGTCGGCAGGGTTATCCGGCGCGGGCGGTGGAATGGTCAGTTTGGACTGAATGTAGGTGGTCAGGGCGACGAGAATGGCCAGCAGGGGGATGGCGATTCCAAAGACGTAAATGCGCTCGGGCTGCCCCAGGTTCATCCACAGGAATTTGCTGTTGAGCGGGATGAGTTTCTCGGCGTCAAAGACGGGAAAGACCCCGCGCGCCAGATAGATTAACTGGAGCGGCGAAGAGGCCAGCGCGCGCACAATGCTCTGGTACAGGGCGAAGAGAATCGGCAGTTGGATGAACATTGGCAGGCATGAATCGAAAGGACTGATGCCTTTTTCGCGGTAGAGACGCATTTGTTCCTGTGCCAGTTTTTCCTTATCATCGCGGTACTTCTTAAGCATGTTCTGCCATTCTTTGGATTGTTGCAGTTGTTGCATCGCTCTGGCAGAACGAATTTGTTTGGCCTGCAAAGGGTAGGTGACCAGTTTGATGAGTACGGTGAAGAGGATGATTGCCAGGCCAAAGTTCTTGCCAACCAGCTGGTAAATCCAGATGAGCAGGTTCGTCAGAGTATTGACGATGAGTTCCCACATGATTTCATCTCCTGAAGATTATCGCCGGGCAAAGAGACCGTTGCCTCGTGTCTGTGGCGACCGTTGTGCTGACTCAAGCCGTATTCCCGCTGAGCCTGCCGCGTCGCGCCCTATTTGCCCGGTTTGAAAGCCCACTTTTGCGCGCCGGTTGGGGTGATGGCAATCAGGACGTATTCGCCTTCCACCGGCGCCACCAGAATTAAATCACCGGCGAGCACCGGCGCGCCATACAGTTTGCCGTTAACCATCTGCTGCCATTCGGGAGTACCTTCGATGGTGATGGCTTGAAGGCGGCCATCCTCACAGCCGAAAGCAAGCAGGGAATCGTAGCGCAGCGGTGTGCTCAAGATGGCGCTGCGCGCGTCCATTTGCCAGAGTTCCGCGCCGGTGGCCGGATCAATGGCATGCAGGCGGCCTGCCTCATCGCCTGTGTACAGATGGTTGTCCGCTATCAGCGGGGTCGCCCATAGACGCGCGCCGAGGTTTTTTTGCCAGAGCACGTCGCCGCTGGCTTTGTCCAGAGCGTATAGCGTGCCGTCAAAGGCTGTGACCAGAAGAGGCTGATCTTCCGCCGTGGCCGGAGTGCTGAGGATAGCCGCCCCCAGATCGCGTTCCCATACCTTTGTGCCGTCGGCGGCGCGCAGGGCATACACTTTGCGATCCAGTGACCCGATGTAGAGTCTCTCCCCCTCCAGCAACGGCGATCCCCAGAAGGACTGCGTGCCCTCGAAGGTCCATTGCAGGTTGCCGTTCAGATCGAGAGCATACAGACGATAGTCGGCATTGGGGGCGTAGATTCTGTCCTGAGTGACGAGGGGGGCGGCGATATAGCGGTCGCGCCCGCCTTTGAAGGCCCATTTCGTCTCCCCGCTGGCCGGATCGAGGCTGTACAGGACATGATCGTAGCCGGCGACGATCAACTGGCCGTCCTGCGTCAGCACTGGCGCGGCGTAGAAGAGCTGCATGGCTTTGGCGCGCTCTGGAAAGCGCCATTTCTCACGACCATCGGCCAGATTGATGGCAAACACGTGTTGACCGGCGGCAACGTAGGCTGTATCTGCGCTAACGGCGATGCCGGGCCAGGAGGCTGGCATCAGCCCCTGCGCGCAGCCGCTCAGCAGCAGCGCCGCGGCCAGGAAAGTGATCACCAGGGCGAAAGGTTTGAGGTTCATGGGATGATTCCTGTCTCCTATTGGACGGGGTCATATCCGCCCGGATTGAAAGGATTACAACGCAAAATTCGCCAGAAGGCCATGATTCCGCCTTTCAGGAGGCCGTATTTGTAAATTGCCTGGTAGCCATAATGGGAACAGGAGGGATAAAAGCGGCAGGTATTGGGGGGCAGGGTGCGCGCAAGGGTGGCCTGATAGAGGCGAATGAGAGCCAGGGCGAGCAGGCGCGGCCAGTAAGGTAGCCGGCGCGGCAGTGCTCGCAGCGATGGCTCGTTCGAATAGTCAGTCGGCAGCCAGGTCATTTTCTTCTGGTGGAAGAAGGTGGGCGCGCCGCAGGAGTGTTTGCAGCGCCTGCTGGATTTCGGGAAAGGAAGCCGTAAGCAGGCCGGCGCGCCCGATTAAAATGAAATCGTGACCGGGAGCCAGGACGGGCAGGAAAGGAAGCATGGCCGCGCGCAAACGGCGTTTTGCCCGGTTGCGCTGCACGGCGTTGCCCAGCGAGCGCCCGACGACCAGCCCAACCCGCGGCAACGGGTGTTCGGAGCGGCCCACCACCAGGACCACCAGCGGATGAGCATAGGACTTGCCCGAACGCCGCACCCGTTGAAAATCGGTCGCGCGCGTCAGACGAAAACGACGCTGCACACACGCCTCACCTGCAACAGCCCCGGCTCAGGCGACAAAAGCCACGCCCTGCGCGCCAGTGCCTACCAGCGGACGCGCTTGACGTGGGCATTGCTCCGCACCGTCAGCCTGTGCCGGCCTGCCAGCCGGCGCCGTTTGAGCACCTGACGGCCATCGGCCGTGGCCATGCGCGCCCGAAAGCCGTGCACGCGCACTCGCCGACGAATCTTGGGTTGATACGTACGCTTTGTAGACATGAAGACACCTCACCAGAGTATCCAGCGGTCCATGACCGTGGAAGTTTGCTTCAGACGAAAGGGTATTATACCGTAAATTTTCCTGAGTTCCGGTGTCTGCTGGCTTTGTTGGCGTGAACGGTTTGTCCTGCCAGAGAGAGCCAGGCCGGGGGATTTCCTTCCTGTCGTCTCGGCTTGCGCTGTCGAAAATGCGCAGGTAGTGTAAAATAGAGACAGGAGAACAGGCCGGAAGGCTACAGGCTGGCTGGTATGGCTGTCTGCTCTGTCTGCCAGAGGCAGGCTGGCCAGATCGCACAATAAGGAGTCTGCCGTGGGCGTTTCGATACAGATTGGCATCCGCGCTCGCAAACTGGGTGTGCTCTTGCGTGATGCGCGCTTGAAGGCGCGCAAGAGTGTGGCCGAGTGTGCCCGGACGATTGGGGTGACGCCAGCCATCTGGCGCGCCTACGAAGCCGGTCGCAGATCGCCCTCCTTGCCGGAGGTGGAGGTATTTGCCTACAGTATGCGGTTGCCGGTTGAGCATTTTTGGAGCAGCGAAGCGATCTCGGATGACGCGGAACCGGCAGAGGCGCTGGACCTGGCGCGTTTGATGGGCGTGCGTCATCGTTTGATCGGGGCGCGGTTACGTCAACAACGCTTGAACGCCGGCCTGTCCATCAAGAGCCTGTCGGCGCAAACGGGCATTGCGTCCGCCCGCTTACGCGCCTATGAACTGGGCGAGCGGCCCATCCCTTTGCCAGAACTGGAATCACTGCTGGCTTTGCTGGGCGGCGATGTGGAAACCATGCTGGATCAAAGCGGACCGGTTGGCCAGTGGATTATGGAACAGAAGGCTTTGCGTGATTTCCTGCAATTGCCCCCCGAATTGCAAGAATTCGTTTGCAAACCGGTAAACCGTCCCTATCTGGAACTGGCCGTACGGCTGAGTGCCATGTCGGTCGAGCAGCTGCGCGCTGTGGCGGAAGGTTTGCTGGACATTACGTTGTAGAGGTGCCGCGATGATGGACCCCGAGCAACTTTCCGAAACCGCCAGAGAGCATTATGCCCGGCGTCAATATCGGGAAGCCGCGCGTCTCTTTGCCGAGGCGGCAGAGGCCTATGGGGAACGCGGCGCTGTGCTTAACGCCGCAGAAGCCAGAAACAACCAGTGCGTTGCCCTGCTGAAAGCAAAACGCCCTGAAGAGGCTCTGGCCGCGGTGACGGGGACGGCGGAACTGTTCGCGGCGGCAGGAGACAGGCGTCGTCAGGGGCTTGCTCTGGCGAATCAGGCCAGCGCGCTCGAAGCCCTCAAACGTTATCCGGAGGCCCTGACCCTCTATCGTCAGGCGGCGGACTGGCTCGAACAGGTTGGCGAAGATCAGGCACGCGCCGACGTCCTGGGGGCGGTGGCTGAACTGAATGCCCGTCTGGGCCGGTTGACCGATATGATTTACGATGAACAGGATGCCTTGTTGGGTGTGAAGAAACCCACGTTCAGGCAGAGGTTGCTCCGCACCCTGATGTTGCATGTCCTATGGAGAAAACGTCGCTAGCCCTGCGCGTGCGCCCTGCCATTCAGGCTGATGCCAGATGGATTGCCGCCTTGATTCACAACCCGGCTCATTTTCATCGTCACCTTGACTGGCACGCGCCGTTGGACTGGTTGGGCTTTCCCCCTTTTCTGGTTCTGGAAGAGGAGGGCGGACGGGTGGTGGCGGCGCTGGCCTGTCCCCCTGATCCGCCGCAGGTCTACTGGCTGCGTTTTTTCGTCCATGCGGCCTCGCTATCTCTGGAATCGGCCTGGCATTCCCTGTGGGAGGCCGTCTGCCTGGAATGGCAACGAACAGGAGATAGCGGCGTGGTCGCGGCCATCGCCCTCCAGAACTGGCTGGCGGAGATTCTGAAGGCCAGTCAGTTTCAACTTCGCCAACACATCGTGACTCTGGCTCGCGCAGCGCCGTTTCGGGAGGTGCCGCCGGTGGCAGTGCCGATCCGACCCATGACGGTATCCGATCTGGATGCCGTAGCCGAACTGGACGCCCTGGCTTTTGAACCCATCTGGCGCAATTCGGTGGATACGCTGCAGCGCGCCTATCAGCAGGCTGGCATCGCTACCGTGATCGAGGAGGCAGGGCAGATTATCGGCTATCAAATCAGTACGCGTAATCCTTATGGCCTGCATCTGGCGCGGCTGGCAGTGCGACCGGAGCGGCAGCGGCAGGGGCTGGGGTTGATGCTGGTTGCCGATCTCCTGCAGCGCGCCGCGGAGCGCGCCATCCTGCGCGTGACTGTCAACACCCAGGATGATAACCTGGCCTCGTTACGCCTTTACCGCCGGCTGGGTTTTCAGTATACTGGTGAGAATTATCCGGTCTACGAGTACCGTTTTGGAGAGAGGAGAGAACATGGCCTGGCTTGAAAACGCGGTGATTGTCAACGCCCTGGTGCGCCAGGCGCTGGTCGCGGCGGAAGAGGTCATGGGTGCCAATGGATTGCACGCCGTGTTGCGTGAATGCGGTCTGGAGCAATATATAGACAATCTTCCCCCCGATGACCTGCAGCCGGCAATTCCGGCGCAGGTGTATGCCCAATTCAACGCGGCAATTGAGGAGTTTTATGGGCGCGGCGGACGGGGGATGCTGCGGCGTATCGGGCGAGCCTCCTTTCAGTATGGCGTGCGCGAGCAGTCTTCCCTGTTGGGGCTGGCCGGCACCGCCTTGAAATTGTTGCCCCAGCGTCAGCGTATCCGTTTTGTCCTGAATGGCATGGTCAGTGCTTTGAAGAAAACCAACCCTCAGGTAGAGGCCTGGGTGGAGGAAGAAGGTGATACAATCGCTTACGTGGAGTCGACCTGCGCGATCTGTCATGGGCGATACAGCGACTCTCCCATCTGTCACCTGTACGCTGGTTCCATCAGCGAAGCGGTGCGTTGGGCGACCGGCCTGGAGTATGAGGTCACGGAGACCCATTGTCTGGCGCGCTGTGACCCGTACTGTCGTTTCCAGATCAACGCGCCGCGCGCGTAGCGCGGAGGCTTCGCCGCGTGGCGATGTCCGGAAAAGAGTCGCCAACACTGTGCGTGTCGTGCGCGGATTTCCTTCATCTTACGGTGATTGAGAAAAGGAGTAACCATGGAAACGCTGGAGTGGTCCTGGAATACAGCCGATGGCCTGACGTTGTGGGCGCGTGGCTGGAAACCTGTCCGCCCGAAGGCGACGGTTTGCCTGGTGCATGGGCACGGGGAGCACGTTGGACGTTACGAACATGTTGCGGCGGCCCTGGCGCAGCGCGACTACGCGCTCATGGGGTTTGACCTGCGCGGCCACGGCAGATCGGGCGGCGCGCGTGGTCACACTCCTTCGTATGAGGCGTTGTTGGAAGATATCGATGAGTTTTGCCGGCAGGTGGCCGCGCGCCAGCCGGGGTTGCCGCGTTTTCTGTATGGGCATAGCATGGGCGGCAATCTGGTCATTAACTATGCCCTGCGCCGTCGTCCCAATCTGCGCGGGGTTATCGCCACGGGGCCCTGGCTGGAACTGGCCTTTCAACCGCCGCCGCTTAAGGTAGCGTTGGGCAAACTCATGAATCGCCTGGCACCATCGTTTACCCAGGCAAGCGGCCTGGAGACAAAGGCGCTGGCGCACGATGCGGCGGTAGTACAGGCTTACGAAAACGATCCACTGGTACACGGACAGATTTCGGCGCGTTTGTTCATCGCCATGTATGAGGCGGGGCAGTGGGCGTTGCAACATGCCGCCGAGTTCCCTCTGCCGTTGCTTCTGATGCACGGAGATGCCGACCGCCTGACTTCCGCCGAGGCCAGCCGGCGCTTTGCGGCAGCCGCCCCGCAGGGGATATGTACCCTGCGCCTGTGGCCGGGGTTTTACCATGAGATTCATAACGAACCGGAGAAGGAACAGGTCTTACAGGTCTTGCTGGACTGGCTGGATACCCATCTTGCTTAACGGAGTTGCCTATGTCCCAATCGAAACGCCAGATTCTACGTGAACAACGCCGCCGTCGGCGCCGGATTCAACGGGCGATTCTGGTCAGCGTGATTGCCCTGGGGGCGATTCTGATCGGGGCGGTCTTGATTTTCACCATGCAATCTGCCAGCCGTGCGGCGCGCGCCAGCGTTAAGGACTGGCCGGCGATAGAACGACCGATGGCGGAGCGTAACGCCACCGGTGATCCGAACGCGCCCATCAAGATTGTGGAGTATTCGGATTACCAGTGCCCCTACTGCGCGCAGTTTGCCAAAGAAGTGGAGCCGCTGTTCATAGAATATTATGTGAAGACGGGGAAGGTGTATTTTATTTCTCGCTCCATGGGAAATTTTACCAGCGATAATATCGCTGCCTATTACCATCGACCGGCCAAGAGCGAATCGATTGACGCGGCGATGGCGGCTTACTGCGCGGCTGATCAGGGAAAATTCTGGGAAATGCATGATGGACTGTTCGCCAACGCTTTGGGCGAGGACGTTGGCTCTTTCACGCGCCTGCGCCTGACGGCTATTGCAGAAAAGGCGGGGCTGGACGTGAGTCAGTTTAAGGATTGTCTGAATAGCGGGAAGTATCGTCAACAAGCCGAACAGGACGCGGCCGACGGACGGGCGGCAGGCGTCAACGGTACCCCGTCGTTCGTCATCTATTATCAGGTCAAAGGAGAGCCGAAGACGCAGCTCATACCGGGCCTCCTGCCGTTCGAGCAGTTCAGTCAGGCGCTGGACGCGATTCTGGCGGAGATTGCCTCGTCATGAGGCCATGGTAACGGAGGTTGGAGATGTTCATCATCCAGGAAAGCTGGTTGAAACGCTACTGGCCGGTCTTGCTGGCAACGGTGACGCTGCTTTCGGGGCTGGCCTGCGTTTTGCCATCATTGCCCTGGGCGGCAACGCCCACCCCCACGGCGCGACCGGCCACACCTACCGAGACCATTAATTTGCCCCCTCATCCTTCCTACTCGGTACAGGCAGACAGGAATACGCTGGGCGATCCGGCGGCGCCAGTGCACATTGATGTTTGGGAAGATTTCCAGTGCCCGGCCTGTGCTTATTATTCCATCAATGTTGAGCCGCAAATCATTCAGAAGTATGTGGCAAGCGGCCAGGCATTGTACACCTATCACTTCTTCGCGTTCCTGGATGGTGGTCATCCGAACGGCGAATCGCATCAGGCCGCCAATGCGGCCTTGTGCGCCGCGGAGCAGGGTAAATTCTGGGAATACCATGCCTTGCTGGTGGCCAACTGGAACGGAGAAAATCAGGACGCTTTCCGCAATGCTCGCCTGTTTGACTTTGCTCGCTTCCTGGCTTTGAACGAGGATGATTTCGGTGTTTGTTTCCGCGCCCAGCGCTACGCAGACCAGATTCGGGCTGATTACGAACTTGGCCTGCAATGGGGTGTTCAAGGGACGCCTTCGCTGTTCGTGAACGGCGTGATCGTTACCCCCGGCTATGTGCCAGGCCTGGAGGCTGTTACCGAAGCCGTGGAGGCCGCGCTGGCACGGTAATCCTGCTGTAGAGAAGAGCAGAGGATAATCGTTCGTATGAACCAGTTTTTTGGTCAGGTCTTTTCCTTCCTTACCGTTGCGCCTGGCAATCTGGTCTATCATCTGGTGCTGGTCTTTTCGCTGGCCGGGGCGTTGTTGGGAGCCATTACGCTCTGGCGTTCGAGCGAGTTTCCCCAGGCCAGACGGACGGTTATCGGTCTGGCAATTTTGCTGGCGTTGCAACTGCTTGAGTTTCTGATTGGCGCTCTGGCCTGGCAGGGAGTCCTTTCATCGCTGGCGCTTCTTCCGCCCCTGGACCGGGCGATTACCCTGTGGAGTCTGATTTGGGTCGTCTGGTTGTGGGCATTTCCAGAGCCGCTGCGTCTGGCTGATGCGGCGGCGGCGTTGCTCAGCCTGCTGGTGGTCCCTGTCTTTGGCCTGACCTTATTCGTGTGGGCGCCGAACAGCAACACCCTGGTCTTCAGCCAGTCGTTGCTGGATATGTTCTGGCAACTGGCCTCGATTGGCGTCATTGTGCTTGGCGCGGCCATCTTGATCATCCGTCAACCGAATGGCTGGGGACAGGGGCTGGGATTTCTGGGATTGGTATTTGTCGGTCATCTGATTTACCTGATTCCGCCTGTTCCTCAGAGTAATTTTCCCGGCGCGGTGCGCCTGATGCAACTGGCGGCTTATCCGATTTTGCTGACATTGCCACAACGTTTTCCCATGCCGACGACGCGAGCGGCATCCAGGCCTCCTCTGGCGCAGGCGCCGAAACGCGAGGAGGAACAAGCGACGACCGGCGAGACGCGTGTCGAACGTCGCCGTTACAGCACCGATCCCAAGACGTTTCATGCGCTGCTGGCTCTGGCGGCTGAATTGGAGGACGACGGCATCGCCAGGGCTTTAACGCGAGCCACGGCTCAGGCCATGCTGGCTGACTTGTGTTTCCTCCTCACCCTGGACGGGAAGCAGGGCCTCCTCATCGTTTGTGGCTATGACTTGATTCGCGAGGAAGGCCTGGGCGGAACAACCCTGGATGTGGAAACCGTGCCTTTGCTGGCGAGCGCCGTACAACGTGGCCGGCCACTGCGTTTGCCGGCCAGCAGCACTTCCACGGATTTAAAAGGCCTGGGGCAGGTCCTGGGGTTGTCTACGCCAGGGCATCTCTTGAGTGTACCGATTCCGGGGGATAAAACACCGTTAGGGGCTTTGCTGCTGCTCTCACCCTATTCCAACCGTCTGTGGAGCGCCGAGGATCAGGCCTACTTGACCAATGTCGCCTCGCTGTTCGCCCCGATCCTGAAACGGGGTCAGCGCGTGGCCGAACTGGAGCAGGAGCGCGAGGCGGCGCTCTCACAGGTAAAAGACGCGTTGGACCGCGCGGCGGTTGCCGAGAAAAAATATGAGGATCTTCTCGGGCAGTTTGAGGCGGCCCGCCAGCAATTGGTTGAACAGCAAGTGCAGGCCGATAACGTGGCCGCTTTGCTGGCGGCTCAAGAAGAAGCGCAACAATTGATCGAGCAATTACGCGCTGAGAACGAGCAGTTACGGGAAGGTTTGATGCCAGAGTATGCCAGCGCAGCGCAATTGGAACAGGATTTACGCGCTTCTCTGGAGGACGTGGCCCGGCTGCAAAACGCGCTGGCAGAAGCCAATATGAAGATTCTGGAATTGGAGAAGCGTACCAGTGCTCCGATTGGGGAAGAGCAAATCGAGGTCATCGCCTCCATTGCCCAGGAATTGCGTCAACCGCTTTCCTCCATCGTTGGCTATACCGATCTGCTCCTGGGCGAATCGGTAGGAATTTTGGGAACGCTCCAGCGCAAATTCCTCGAACGCATTAAAGCCGCGACCGAGCGCGTTTCGGCCTTGATTGAGGACCTGATTCAGGTCGCGGCGATCGAGACGGTGCGCCTCAACATCAAACCGGAACCGATTGACCTGACGTTGATTGTGGATAACGCCATGGCTTACGTCAGCAATCAGATTCGCGAGAAGAATATTACGTTGCGACTCGATTTGCCCGATCCGCAGACGCAGGTTCAGACCGATCGCGAAGCGCTACAGCAGATTCTCATTCACCTCTTGCAAAATGCCAGCGGAGCCACCCCGGCGGATGGGACAGTTTCCTTGCGCATTCAGACGCAGCGCGAGGGCGATCAGGATTATCTGCTGATTCAGGTGGCCGATACCGGCGGAGGCATTCCCGCCGAGAATCTCCCCCACGTCTTTGCCCGCCGCTATCGCGCCGACAATGCGCTTATCCCTGGCCTGGGCGATACCGGCGTCGGGCTTTCCATTGCCAAAACGCTGGCCGAGGCGCAGCACGGACGCATCTGGGTGGATACCGAGGCCGGCGTTGGCTCGACCTTTAGCGTGCTCTTGCCAGTCGAGATTCAACGGGTGAGCGAGGAAGGAAAGTGATATGCTGCGCGACCCCAAGCCGCTGCTGTCAGCTTTGCTGACGGCGTTGGTCTGCTTCCTGTTGATACTGGGCGGCTTCTCACTTTCACTGGCCGAAGGCGCACGTTCGCTGATCCTGCCTTCGCCGTATCCTACTGCGACTCTGGCCAGTCTGTGGTCGCCTTCGCCGACGCCTTTGCCTTTTATCCCTTCCCCGTTGCCATCTCCCACTTTGTTGCCTTCACCGGCCACTTGTCCACCGCCGGCCGGTTGGATGCCGCTGGCCGTTCAGGCCGGTCAGACGCTGGCCGCACTGGCGCAGCAATACCATACGAGCGTTCAGGCATTGATGCAGGCGAACTGTCTGCTCACGCAAACGCTCGTGCCCGGCACGGTGCTCTACGTGCCCCCTGTGCCGACCTCTACCCTGCCCCCCTGTGGCCCGCCACGCGGTTGGATTCCCTATACCGTTCAGCCTGGGGATACCCTTTACAGCCTGGCAAAATACTATGGGGTGACTGTGGCGCAGTTACAACAGGCGAATTGCCTGGGCGCTTCCACGTTGATTGTCGTGGGCCAGGTCATCTACGTTCCAAACCTGCCCACGCGCACCCCGTCCCCTGGCCCAACCCTGACGTTGACGCCAACCTTGCCTGTGCCGACAGAAACGGCAACCCCTTCCTTTACCTGTACGCCATCACCGACCGGCACCTTCACCGATACCCCGGTCGTGGATCCTGCTCCATGAGCGCCTTGCTTCATCGCCGATGGACGTTCCTGGGCCAGATTGGTCTGACTCTCATTCTTTTGACAGCCTGCTCGGACGCATCAACGCCTGACCTGTCTCCGGCAGCGCCTGCGGCGACCCGGCTGCGTTACGTAACGCTCCCGGCGGATGCCACGGCTACCCCGACGCCGTTTCGTCCTCTGGCCGGTACGGATACCCCGCCGCCCTCGTTAACGCCGGCTGTCACTGCTCCGTTGCCTGTTGAGGTTACGCCCTCTCCCTCTTCTACCCCCGATTTCAATCTTCTCTTGCCTGCGGCCTGGACGCCGCCTGCTTTCTATGTTCCGGCGGGTGTTCCTACGCCGATGCCGTTGCTGACCGACAACGAGATGGTGACGTTCCTGCTGCTTGGTTCCGATATGCGCCTGGGCACGCCGTTTCGTACCGACACCATGATTTTCGTTGCCATTCGTCCAAAGTCGGGGCAGGTGACGCTGGTTTCCATTCCGCGTGACTTATGGGTTTATATTCCGGGCTGGGAAATGCAACGCATCAATACCGCCTATGTTCATGGCTCGGCCAGCGCTCCGGATGGCGGGGAGACGTTGCTCAAAAACACGGTCTTGTACAACCTGGGGTTGCGCGTCGACCATATTGCCATTGTGGATTTCGATGGCTTTCGACGCATTGTGGATACCCTGGGGGGAATTGATGTACCGGTGGCCTGCCCCTATACGGACTGGCGGCTGAAATCGCCGGAGTTAGATCCGCAGGTAGAAGAAAACTGGGAACTGTACACCGTCCAGCCCGGCCTGGTGCACATGGATGGCGATCTGGCCCTGTGGTATGCCCGCGCGCGCAAGAAATCGAGCGATTATGACCGCAGCCGGCGTCAGCAGGAGGTGCTGCGCGCTATCTACGCCAAAGGGTTGCAACTTGGCGTAGTGACAAAAATCCCACAACTGTATGGCGCGTTGCGGAATTCGCTTCGTACCGATGTTGACTTAAATACCTTGCTGGCACTGGCTCCTTTGGCCTGGCATGTGACCAATGCCGATATTCGCAGTTATTACATCGTCCCGCCGCTGGTGAACGGCTGGATTACTCCCGGTGGCGCCTGGGTGGCGCTCCCCGATGGCGCGGCCATTCGCGCCATGCTGGAACGCGCGCTGTCGCCGCAGCGACAGGGCCGGGAGGAGGATAGTGTCCTGATAGAGGTCTGGAATGGCACAACCTACGAAGGCTGGGATCGCCTGGCGGCAGAGCGTTTGAATTATGCCGGCTATGAAACGCGGCTGGAGCGCGCCGATCGCCGCGACTATGCCCAGACCTGGCTTTATGATGTCACGACTGATCAGGACACGGCGCGTGCGGCTCGCATCCTGAACGTGCTGGGACTGTCGTCCGCAGCGCGTATCGCTGCCCCAGGCTATCGTCAGGGCGTTTCGTACGTGCTCATTGTGGGCGCGGATTATCAGCCCTGCTTCCAGCCTCAGACGCTGCAACCTTGAGCAGACGCAGGGGGAACCTGGCGGCTGAGGTGGCAAATGCCCGAATGGTTAGCGGGCGAGGCTCTGTCAGGCAGGCTTGCCTTCAATTAACTCGATATAGTCCTGCCGGATGGCTTCCTGGGGTGAACCGCCGAGTAAACCCAACAGCCGTATGGCGAGCTGCGCCTTGCGTTCTGCGTCTTTGCGACTCCAGGTGCGCGACTTGATTTCCAGGTAATACCCGAGCGGTGGATTTTCCAGGCGGTCCAGATTAACGTAAAACTCAGTGCCCTGATAGCGAATCAGCCAGCGCAGGCGGTCTTTATCAATGGGAGTCTCGCCCGTCGGCTTGAAATATTCGCGGTAGAAACGCAGGCTGTTTGTGGCAGGGGCGAAATAGCGCACACGCGACAGGATTACCTGTTGCCCTAAATCGGCCTCGCGCGCTGGCCCGATCAGGGTCAAACGCGCCCGTACGCTCTGGATTTCACCGCGAGCATCAATCAACTCGTCTTCGCGATAGCGCAAATGGCCCTGGCCGGGGTCGGCGAAGTGAAAGTACACATCGTGCTGATGATAGTGCTTGTGGCGCAGGATTTCAATGTCAGGCTGACGCAATGCCGCCAGCACGCTTTCCATCTCGCGCAGGGGGACTTTGAGCTGGACTTCGTAAGATTCCTCTTCCTGCGAGCCGCCCAGCGCCACGAGTTTGGAATAGACCGAGCGTTCGCGCTCGATGAGGAAGGCATCAATGCGATGGGCAAATTCCTGCGCGGCGTGCCTGAGTTCGGCTTCGTTCACAGTCAATAACTGCCGGTCGCGCATCAGCCAGCGGCCATTGACCATCACATCGGTCACGTCACAGGCTTTGGCGGCATAGACCAGTTGCGCGTAGGGATTCTCGCGCTCACGGCGGAAGTGCGGCGTGTTGTGAAGCGGCGAAAGGTCTACGATAATCAGGTCGGCGCGTTTGCCAGCCTCCAGCGAACCGGTGAGTTCGCCGATAAACAGTGCCTGCGCGCCGAGACGGGTGGCCAGCAGCAGTGCCTGCGCGGCAGGCAGGGAGGTGGGATCTCCACTGCTGGCTTTGGCGATGAACGCTGCCAGCCGAATCTCCTCGAACATATCCAGATCGTTGTTGGAGGCCGGACCGTCGGTGCCAATGCCCACGTTCAGGCCTACCTCGAGCATTTTCGCCACCGGCGCAAAGCCGGAAGCCAGTTTCAGGTTTGAGGAGGGGTTGTGCGCCACGCCGGCGCCGGCGTGAAGCAGGGTGCGCATTTCGCCTTCGTCCACGTGGACGCAGTGAGCGGCCAGCACATGCGCGCCAAACAGCCCTTGCTTTTTGACGTAGGGAATGACCGGCATCCCCTGCTCCCGACGCAGGTTCTCGACCTCGAGGGCCGTTTCGGCCAGATGGGTATGCAGAGGAACGTCAAATTCGGCGGCCAGTTCGGCGGTTGCTCGCAGGATTTCTGGAGTGCAGGTATAGGGCGCATGAGGCGCGACGGAAGGGACGATCAGCGGATGCCCTTTCCAGCGTTGGATGAATTCGCGCGCGCTCGCCAGAGCATCCTCATAGGAGGCCGCGTCGGGAGCAGGGAATTTGAGTACGGTTTGGGAGCAAACGGCGCGTAAGCCGGCTTCGGCAGTAGCCCTGGCTACTTCCTCCTCGAAATAGTACATGTCGGCAAAACACGTCACGCCACTGCGAATCAATTCCGCGCAGGCCAGTTGCGTTCCCAAACGGACGAACTCCGGCGAGACGAACTCGCGCTCCACCGGCATCATATAGCCCATCAGCCACACATCCAGACGCAAGTCGTCGGCCAGTCCGCGCAGCAACGTCATCGGAACATGGGTATGGGCATTGATGAGACCCGGCATGAGCACCTTGCCGTGGCAATCCAGGATTTGTGGCGCCGTATATGCCGCGCGCACCTCCGAGTCATTGCCAACCGCGACAATGCTGGTGCCACGCACGGCAACCGCCCCGTTTTCGTAAAGGTTCATCTGTCCATCCATGGTCAGGACCAGGGCATTGACAAGCAACAGGTCGGCCTGTTCCATATCGGTTTCCTTTCTCCAATTACATTTTCCGTTACCGTTTCCAGTTCAGGAATACCTGAAGCACGATCAGATTTTCCTCAAAATCGGTATCCGTGTGATTGCGCAGTTCGATGTCTACAGCCGCAATGCCGCGTGAGGCGGCCCAGTCGGTCAGGTTGCCGGTATAATCGCAGCCGGTGTCAATGGGCGGGTAGGGATAGGTCGTGACGGCTGCGATGGCTTCGGCCAGGCGAATCGAGGGCTGGTAATCGGGCACGCCGCCAGGGAAAATGCCCAGGGCCGCGCTGTGGTAACTGATGAGCGCATCAATCGCGCGCGATTCGATAAAGGTTAACAACGCCACCGTCTCCGGTTCGGAAGCGGGATGGCTGCCGCCCGTGACCGGCACGGCGACGAAACAGCCATAACGATCCCAGTCGGCTTTCCAGCGGTAGGGCCAGTTGCGGTTCAGGTCCACGCCGTTGTCGTTGGGCCGGCCGGCCGGTCCCACGCCGCGTGCCTCGCCATCGGGATTCAGACTGCGCAGAATGTACAGGGTCACATCCGCCGGGACAATTTCCGGGTGCCGGTACAGGTACTCGATGAACTGGTCGGCCAGATGAATGGTGTTGATTTCGTTCCCGCCGTGAATACCGGCGACAATCAGACGTTGCGTTGGCCCTGTACCGAAACGCCACATTTGCAGTGGACGCCCGCCGGCGGAAGAGCCGATGACAAATGGCCCTTCGGCATAAGAACGTGCGTCGGAAGAGGACGTTTCTACAGGCCGGATTTCTGCGGGGGTGCTGTCGGCTTGATGGAGGGATGACGGCGCTGTGAGTTGATGCCCCCCGGCTGGCACTGGCGGGGGAGTGGGAATCAGGGTTGGCAGGGGCTGGAACAGAGCCAGTTGTGGCTGCAGCATCAAGTATGCCGCGGCAACGAAGATGGCCATCAAGGCATTGATAGCCCACAAAATCCCGGCCAGCCTGCCAGGCAGCCAGCGGGAACGGACAGAAGGGACTCTGCCGCTCATGACGTCTTCTGCTCCAGAAGAAAACGTCGCAGACAATCCAGTGCCATATTGCTGGCCCATTGGGGAGCAGAGGCCGGATGGCCTCCGTAGGAGAACTGTCCACTGCGCTCGCCGACGGGCGATTTAAGCCAGAATTCCAGGATGTGTTTCTCGTTGTCGGCTCGCAGCCAGAGCCCGAGGGCGATCTGACTTTGATAGCGGCGCTGCAGCCGGGCTGTGATTGCCTTCAGGGACGAGAAGGGCGCGGCAACCTGTTCGCCGCCGCGGTAGATGTTGCCGCGGAAGGGAGCAAGGCGTTCCAGCAGGGCGCCGTCCAGGCCAACTTCGCAGACGGCCAGCGTCCAGCCGCGTTCGCGCAACGCGTTCAGGGTGACGGCCTCCAGGGTTTCCTCGTCGGCGCCAAAAACAGCCTCTCCCAAGCGTTGACGGATTTCGTGTTCCAGATGCCAGAGGAGCTCATCGGCCTGAATTCTGGTTGCCGCGCGGGCGACCAGACGGACGTCAATCAGACCGGCGTGGGCGGCCAGGCCGACGGTGGGATTCGTGCCGCGTTCAAATTCACCGATGCGTTCGTCCACGGCGCTTTCGCCCAGGCCGGCTACGTGCAGGGTGCGCACCCGGGTAGTCGCGTGGATGTCGTAACGACGTTGTAGATAGGGGAGGACGTATTGCAATAAGAGTGTTTCCAGTTCACGCGGCACGCCCGGCAGCGCGATGACGGTCTGGTGACCACGTTCCAGCAGAAATGCCGGCGCGGTGCCGACCGGGTTTTCGATGGCGATGGCCCCGCGCGGCACGCAGGCCTGTTGACGTTGGTTCTCCGAGGGGATACGACCATAACGCGCCAGACGCGCCGTGACCTGTTCCCAGAGTTCCGGGCGGAATTCGAGCGTGACGCCCAGGGCCGTAGCAATAGCCTGACGGGTAGGGTCATCTACCGTTGGCCCCAGGCCGCCGCTGGTGATGACGATATCGGCATTGCTTAACGCCGAACGAACTGCCTGACTGATAAGGGTGACGTCATCCCCCACTGTTTGAATGCGGCGCAGTTCAAGGCCCAGATCACGCAGGGCGCGCGCCAGCGTACGCGAGTTGGTATCCAGTGCCTCGCCGAGCAAAAACTCGCTGCCGATAATGACCAGTTCTGCAATGGGCATGTTTCTCTCAAGGCAGGCGGGTAAGACTGGCCTGTACTGCGCGGCGTGGCAGGTAAAGCGTCCCATCGCGGCTCTTTACCGCGATTTGTTCCAGACTGTCTAACACCTGCCTTGTCCGGTGATAAGCCGCTTCTTTTCCAGGCGGAGGCGTAACCAGAATCACCCCGGCATCTTGCAGCAGGGGCGTGATCGCCGGAATCTCGTCCGGGCAGGTTGGCCCAAGAATGAGAAAGATATCCGCGTCGGTCAAAAGGGCGGTTGCCGCGATACGGGCGCTTTCCTCGCTACATTCGCTACCGGCGCGTCTCAAAAGAATCTCATGCCCGAGCAGGGTTGGGCGTTCCTCGACAGCCTGTTGAATACCGTCCAGCATCTGTTCGCCGGCCTGGGCGTACTCGCCAAGCCAGGCGCGCAATACGCCGATGACAAGCGGAGCGTCGGGCGGAACCAGCACACAGCCCTCCGCTTCAAGGCAGGCTGCCGGTGGACGGCAGGCGCCAAGCAAAAGGAGACCGAGCAGGAGCACGCGCCCGATGGCTCGCGGTGGAGAAGGGCGCGCCTCAGTGCGCACATGGGGTAGCGAAGATCGTGCCATCATGGCACTGGTTGGCCCAGGCATAGACCGACCAAAAGGACCTGTTGAAAAGCAAGCCCAGGGTATTCGTGGACTCATCGTTCATTTCCCGCAACGACTTGCCGGCAAAGGGTCAATCATCTCCCAGCTGAGGGAAGGCCTCGCTCAACCATGGCAGTGGATCCACCTGTACGCCGTTGACCCAGATTTCCCAGTGCAGGTGAGCGCCGGTGACGCGCCCGGTCCCGCCAACTTTGCCGATGGTTTCGCCTGCGGCAACGCGTTGCCCAACCTGCACGAGAATCTCAGATTGATGCCAGAATCCGCTGTATACGCCCCAACCGTGATCAATGATCGTAGCATTGCCGCGTACCTCTAATGGCCCGGCAAAGACAACGACTCCTGCGGCCGGGGCCACGATGGGCAGGCCACTTCCGCCGCAGAAGTCCAGGCCGGTATGGAAGCCTTCCAGAGTCAGGGAGTGATCGCTGGCTATATAGGTGCGGCGAGTGCCGAAGCGCGAGGTGTAGCAATCGGGGAAGTAGCCTGGCGCAAGGAAAGCGCCGTTCCAGTAGCGTTCTGTCGTGACCGCGTTGACGAGCGCCAGGATTTGCGCTTCTTCGGGCGCAGTTACTGCCGGGTCAATGTAAGCGCGGTCAACGACGAGGGTTTCATGGCCGAAGCCGGCCTCTTCTACCAGAACCATCTGTTCGAAGACTTGTTGCGTTCCATCGGGCAACGTCGCTTCCAGGCGCAAAGGGTAGGTGCCGCCAGGGAGCATGGCGTGGATCCCTTGCAGGGCGACCCATTTTCCTTCGGCGGTTTGAAAGAAGTGCAAGGGGTGATCAACCAGCCAGCCGTTCAGGGTGGATACGGGTGAGGCAGTGCGTACGCTGACTTGCGCCGTTGCTCCCTGTTTCAGGGGGAGGGGGGAAAGTCTGGCCTGAGCGAAGACCGGGGGCAAACCGCTCGCGGTGGGCAAGGCGGTTTCGTCTTGGGGTAGAGCAAGAATATCGTCGGGTAGTGCCGCCCAACTGCCGGGGAGGTGGTTAAGCGCGATCAGGGTCCAGGGGCCGGCATTCTGGCGTACTGCCAGTTCGAGCAAAGTCTCACCTGAAGTGAGCGCAGCGCGTGCTTTCCAGGTTGGTTCTTTTGTTTTCTGGAGCAGTATCAGCCGGCTGCCGGCGTACAATTCGGTGGGGCTGGTCAGGTGATTCAGGCGGCGCAGGATGTTCTCGGGGGTGCCGCTGGCGCGGCTGAGGGTGTGTAAAGTTTCTCCCAGAGGTACGGCGATGGGGATAAGGTAACCCTGTAAGTCTTCCAGACCGGGAATGATCAGTTCCTGGCCTTCGGCAAGCCAGTCTGCGTTGCTGATGTTGTTGACTTGTTTCAGTTCTTCTAAATCCACGTGGAAGCGAAGCGCGATTTCCCATAAAGTTTCGCCAGCCTGGACAATGTAAACTGGGCCTGGTTGGGGGGCCGGGGTTTGCGCCAATGTCGGCTGAGCCGTCAGCAGACCACAAGCCAGAAGAAGGAATAGAAGCAGGGCCTTACGCATGATGGAATTCAATTTGATCGCCAGGGTGAAATTCAGACAAACGGTCGGGATGGGTTTCAAGTACGAAACGCGCCGGGCGACGTGGGATATAGGCAGGCGCCCACTTCTTTGCCAGGCGTACATCCACGACCTGTTGCGCCGAGTTGATCCACACTACGGTTAAATTGGTGAAGCAGAAAAGCATGTGGATCGTCGAATCGATGAAATTGTCGCGTCTGCTGACCAGTAGAATGCCCTCTTCGGGGTTCAGGTGGCGGCGGAACATCAGTCCCTGTAAGCGGCAGGGCAGGCTGGAACAGTACCGCACGCGTAGCGGGCGGAGCAGCGGCTGGGAGCGATTTTCGACCAGGCAATAACGGCTCATTGGGAGATCAGGGGAAGGAATATCATAAACGGGGCGTCACACTTCCGCCCCGTTCCGATTGGTGTTGGTGAAGATTGGCTCAGCGTTTTGTGCTTTTCTTTAGCACTTTTTCGACCGCGGTCAGCAGTTCCTGGGGGCTGAAGGGCTTGGTAATGTAGTCATCCACTTTCGCGATGTGCAGGCCGAGGACACGGTCAATGCTCTGTGCTTTTGCCGTGACGACAATGACGGGAATATCGTTCAACGCCGCGTCATTCTTCATGCGTTGATAGACTTCCCAGCCATCCATGTCAGCCATCATTAAATCGAGCAAGACCAGGTCGGGGCGTTCCTGGCGCATGAGTTCCAGACCCTGGCGTCCGCCGCTGGCGCCGCGCACTTCGTAGCCGCGCCGGCCCAGAATAAGACGGATGAGGTCGATCATTTCTGCCTCATCTTCGATGCAGAGGATACTGATTTTGTCTTTATCCATGGCTCGCCTGCCTGTGAACCAGTCGAAGAGATTGACTATATTAGTTTACCACAACTCGGCATCCATGTTGTTGGCTGCGTCCGGGAAGCGGAACTCGCGCAGGCGGACGGCGCTCATTTCTTCTCGGCCCAGGCGCGCACTTTGCGCAGCAAATCGTCCACAACGTAGGGCTTCAACAGAAAATCATCTGCTCCACCGGCCAGACATTCCGTTTCCATGTTTATTCCCGAGGACATGATTACCCGCGTGTCTTTCAGTTGAGCATCGGCGCGCAAGTCACGCACCAGGTCCAGGCCATTGCGGTCTCCAAGGTGGACATCGAGCAGGATGACATCCGGTTTTTCCTGACGCACGACATCCAGGAAGGCCTCCTTACGATCCAGTGCTGTGACGACCTCAAACCCTTCCATGCCGAGCAGGGTTTTCAACAAGGTTACCATGGTGTAATCGTCTTCTGCCAGCAGGATTTTGCTCATGACGGCTTCTCCTGAGAAGCAACGCCACGCCGGCCGCTCCGCGGGTGCTGACGATGGCCATCTTGCAGAGCGTGCTGGATCACGTCTTCGATCGTTTCGGCGAAGATGAACGTCAACGATTTGCGTACTTCTTCCGGCACGTCTTCCAGATCCATCTCGTTCCGTTTTGGCAGGATAACGGTCTTCAAACCGGCGCGATGGGCGGCCAGAACCTTTTCTTTAATTCCGCCAACGGGTAGCACCTGACCGCGCAGGGTAATTTCGCCGGTCATGGCAACGTTTTTCTTGACCGGACGCCCGGAGATTAACGAAACGAGGGCGGTGGCCATGGTTACGCCCGCCGAAGGCCCGTCTTTGGGCTGCGCGCCGGCGGGGATATGCAGGTGAATGTCAACTTTATCGAAGAAATCAGGCGGCAGACCCAGCTGGGCAGCGTGGGAACGGGCATACGAGAGCGCCGCCCGTGCCGATTCTTGCATGACATTGCCTACCGAGCCGGTGATTTGAAAGCCTTTGTTGCCAGGCATTTGCGTTGCCTCGACGAAGATAACTTCGCCGCCGTAGGGGGTCCAGGCCAGGCCTGGCACAACGCCGGGCAGCGAGGTACGCAGGGAAATTTCCTCCGGACCCTGGAAGAGCGGATGACCGAGCAGGCGGCGCACGGTGCGCGCGGTGATACGTCGCTGACGGGCTTTGCCCTCGGCAATCTGCGTCCCAATCTTGCGGCAGACAGCCCCAATTTGCCGCTCCAGATTGCGGACGCCGGCCTCTCGGGTGTAAAGATTGATGATGGTGCGCAGGGCTTCTTCCGTAAACTCGGCTTCCTCTGGTCGCAAGCCGTTCTCGCGAATCTGACGCGGTACCAGGTAGCCACGCGCAATCGCAATTTTCTCGTTTTCTGTATAGCCGGAGAGGTAAATGACCTCCATGCGATCCAAAAGTGGCGCCGGGATGGTTTCCACCTGATTCGCCGTGGTGATGAAGAAAACCTGGGAAAGGTCAAACGCTACTTCCAGGTAGTTGTCACGAAATTCGGAATTTTGTTCCGGGTCGAGTACTTCCAGCAGCGCGGAGGCCGGATCGCCGTGGAAGTCGAAGGTGAGTTTGTCAATTTCGTCCAGCATGAAGACGGGATTTTTGGATTCGACGCGACGCAGCGCCTGGAGGATGCGTCCCGGCATGGCGCCGATGTAGGTGCGACGGTGACCGCGAATTTCGGCCTCATCGCGCACGCCGCCCAGGGAAATGCGCACGAACTTGCGCCCCAAAGCGCGGGCAATGGACTGTCCTAACGACGTTTTGCCGACGCCGGGTGGGCCGACAAAGCACAGGATGGTGCCTTCCCGTTCGCGGCGGATATAGTCGTGGCGCGGCTCGTTTTCGCTGACGCGTCGTTCCAGGCGTAGTTTGCGCACTGCCAGAAATTCTAGAATGCGCTCTTTGACATCTTCCAGACCATAGTGATCTTCGTCCAGAATCTGGCGCGCGTGACGAATGTCCAGATTGTCCTCGGTGGAGCGAGACCAGGGGAGCGAGGTCAACCAGTCCAGATAAGTGCGAATCACGCCGTATTCCGCGGCGGCAGTGGGCAGGCGTGAGAGGCGGTCCAGCTCGCGGCGTGCTTGTTTCTCGGCTTCCTCGGGCATGCCGGCCGCGTCGATTTTCTTGCGGAACTCCTCTACTTCCAGGGCCTGTTCATCCTGTTCGCCGAGTTCTTTCTGAATGGCCTTCAATTGTTCACGCAGGAAGTATTCGCGTTGTAATTTCTCAATGCCGGAGCGCGCTTCGTTCTGAATCTTGGCGCCCAGTTGCAGCACCTCGATCTCGTGCACCAGAATATCCAGCAGTTTGGTTAACTTGGCTTTGGTGGAATCCAGTTCCAGGATGGCCTGAGCGTCTTCCAGGTCCATGCGCTGGAAGTTGGCGATGGTATATACGGTAGCCAGCGGGTCTTCCAGCGCGTTGACCGAAGCGATCAGTTCGCGCGGCATGGAAGGAGTCAGGTTGCCGATTTGCTCGAACTGATCGCGCGCCGAGCGCGCCAGAGCCTCAATTTCCAGGCCGGTCTCTGTTGTTTCTGGGGCAATTTCGATGCGCGCTTTCAGGTAGGGTTCTTCCTGCACGAACTCGACAATGCGGAAACGCGCCAACCCCTGAACCAGGAGGCGGATGGTTTCGTCGGGAGCACGCAACAGGCGGTGGACAATGGCAATCGTCCCGACGGAATACAGTTCGGCCGGCCCCGGCATTTCTATTTCCGGATTGCGTGAGGCGACCAGGCCGATTAAGCGGTCGCCAGTGGAGATATCGTCGATAAGACGAATGGAGCGCGGTTGGCCAATGGTCAGTGGTACGGCGGTTTGTGGATAGACGACCACGCCACGCAGAGGCAGAATGGGCAGGACTTCAGGGTACTTAACGCCGCTTTGTTCGTTGTCGGCCTCGTTTTCGCTCTGTGTGCCGTTTGCTTCTTCTTTTTTTGTCAGACGGGTGAGAATGGAAGGGGAGAGCAGTTCCTGAAGCATGGTGAACTCGTGCTCTTCTTCGTCGTTGTTGTTTTCCTGAGTGATTTCCAGAGGATACCAGCGAGAGGCGGTCATGGGGGGATCCGTTTTGTTTTAAGGTGGCAGGAAGCGTTGCCTTTTGAGAGCGGCTGGCGCTTTTCGTCAATAACCGATGGGCACGTTGACAGGTTTGATTTTAGGCAGGATAACGGTCAGGAAACCATCGTCGTACTCGGCTTCGGCGCGAGTCACGTCAACGCCGGGTGGTAGTTCGACAGCAGTGCTGAACTCGCCGAAGCGAATTTCCATCTGGTGGTAGGCGCGCCGTTCGGGCGAATCGACGCGCACGCCGCTGATGACCAGAACATTGTCCTCGATTTCAATCGAGACCTCTGCCTGACGCATGCCGGCAATTTCCACGCGGACGATAAAGGCGGCATCGGTCTCGTAAACGTCAGTGGGGGGACTCCAGGCGTAGGAGGGGATACCCACCTGCCAGCCAATGGCTTTCAGGACGGTCAATGAACGTCCCAGAGTAGATTTTCGATACAGCACGGCGCTCATGATGCACTCCTTGAACCAGTACCTCCAGCGCCCCTGGCGGGATTCGAACCCACAACCTCCTGCTTAGAAGGCAGTTGCTCTGTCCGTTGAGCTACAGGGGCAGGGGTTAGCGTTGAGGACACGGGCGGATGCCCTTATAGACGCGTGGTCCGGCGAGGGTACGGAGAATCAAATCCGCCGGTCTCCGCAGGTGTTGGCTCATGGCTTCGGCGGAAAGTGGGGCGTTGCCGTTGGCCAGCAATAAGCGAAAGACAGCCTCGACCAGCGTGATGTGTTCATCCAGGAATCCGGGTTGTCTGGCGCAATGGGTAATCAGCGTATGTTGCAGGCCATCCATCCGTTGGACCTCGGCTGTTTCAGGGTCAACCCAGTCAATGAGTGCTTCTTCTGGCAGATTGGCCAGTTGCTGTTGATGTGCGGGGCAGAGCAAATCGCGCAGTTCCACGCGCCAGTTGCGATCGTTTTCGCGCCACCAGTCGAAGTCAATATGAAACGGCGTTTGCAGGGTAGGTTTGACGAGGCTGAATTTCCTGATTTCCGCCATGACGAGTTTTACTCCGTTTCCTCGGCTGAAGAGATTAGCCGGAAGTGCAAATCGCCCACGTGAGTGTAGCGTTTCGTTTGCGCCAGCGCGGCCAGCAGTGGCCCAGGTGGACAGCGGCGAATGATGTTGACGGCTGAGTAGGCTTCCTGCGCGTGGACATGGCCCTGCACGTTGAGTTTGCTCAATTCGCGCATCATCGTCTCCACCAGTTTTTCAAACGGCAGGCGCGCCTTGAGTGTTTGGGCTCGGGCCTCGTCCACGCCTGCGGCGTCGGGCACATAAATCACCATGCGCTCATCATATTCGGTGGTGATGTTTTGTTTCAGGTTGGCAAAAACGATGCCGCCATCGCTGCCGACCAGCACCGTGCGCACCCAGTCGCGTGTGGGCCGGCGCACGTGAGGTTGGACGATAACTTTCCCATTCGACGCGTCGCGCCGAATCGTGATCAGGCTGCCGGGCATCAGGTTATACTTCTGGTACAACTCGCCCAACCCGGCAACGTAAGCGTGTTGACGCACTACCCAGGCCGGTATTTCTTTGCCCGATTCGCCATCGGTGAGAACGAAGCGCACGCGTGGCGCCTCATAAGCGCTTGGGAACAGGCCGCGCATACGGGCAGAGACAGGCAGGGTGCCGGCGCGCCAGTGGGGGTAGGTCAGGGTAATGGTCACTTCGCCTGGCAGCAGACGCGGGGGCGGCAACTCGCTCAGTTCGTCGTCCAATTGGGCTTCCAATGCCAGCATTTCTTCGGTCAGCAGAGAGCGGTCGTACTCAATCGGGATGTAGTGCAGGGTCGCCGGCACAGTGCGCACGTCTTCCGGCTCGGTACGTCGCAGGCACCACAGCACTTCGCCAGCCGGCCCAACTTCATCAAAGCGTTCGTCAGCGTAGAGCGCCTGATTCAGGGAAAATTCCAGCACCGGCGAAACGGCCTCTCCCAGTCCGAGTTGTTGCAGGAGAACGCTGGTCGGCAAGGGCTGACCACCGGCCTCTTCCAGGATGGCTTCCACCAGATTCAGGTGGCCAACGTTGATGTCGGTCAGCAGGGCGCGCGGGAACCAGCGCCCGGCCACACGTACCAGACTGCCTTCGGCTTCGAGCGCGGCGAGGAGTTTTCCGGCAAGTTCGTCGCCGTGGGCTTCCAGCACACTTTGCGGCGTGAGATCGTCGGATTGTCCAAAAAGCGATTCGAGCGGCTGGTTGAGTTTGTGTTCGGCCAGGCCGGCCGCGAACTCGCGCGTTTCGTTGCCGTTGAACTGAACGGTGATGACCTCGAACTCACCCAGCGTCGGATTGACGCCGGCGCGCACGGCGCAGACAGTGCCTTTTTTCCAGCCCAACGCCGGGAAGACCAGCGCCTCCCCTGTCTGGTAGTGTTCTCGCGGCAGGTAAAGCTTGCCGCCGGCCTGCTGCTTTTGGATGGCGGCCTCTCGTTCAGCCTGAAGACGTTGCTCCACCCAGACGGTCAGCAATTCCTCATCGGTCAGAGGCTGTTCATGTTCGAACAGGTAGGCTGTCAGGCGTTCGATGTCGGTTTTGGTGATGGATATCGTTTGCCAGTAATCGGATGGAAGAATAGAGGGAAGGGGCATACGCTTGCACTCGGCAGGGATTTCAATGTCTGTTGCGCACACGTGAAGGGCGCGGTTAGGGTGGTCGCAGGACATGCTAATTATACCCTACCTTCCTGCTTTTCAGACCTGACCGCCGCGCGGGGTAGTGTATCTTTAATTCGGGAAATTGGAGAATACACCCCTGTCATTGCGAGCCGCCAAAGGCGGCGAAGCAATCCCCCTGTTGGCCAGGAGATTGCTTTCCCCACGCTCTGCTCGTGGCAGGCGGGACATGCGCGACGCTCGCAAACGAGAAGCAGCGGGCTCTTCATGGCTTGTGGTAGCCAGAACCCTGCCAAACGGGGTTGGGGGTAATCAGGTCTCTTTCCGCGAATTTCCTGAACGAAGGATACATACCCATCGCGGGTGTCTGTTTTGCAGTAAAATTGGTGAAATTTCCCCGTTTTGTTCGAAAGGAGTGTAGTATGGATGTTAATCGCGCACTGTTTGAGGCCGCCGAGGCGCTGACGTTCGACGACGTACTGGTTTTGCCCGGTTACAGCGAAGTCTTGCCTGCGGAGACCGACATCTCCGCGCGCCTGACGCCGGAAATTACGTTGAATATTCCTGTTGTTTCTGCTGCCATGGATACGGTCACAGAGGCGCGATTAGCCATTGCGCTGGCGCGCGAAGGTGGAATTGGGATTATCCATCGCAATATGTCGCCGCAGCAACAGGCCGGCGAAGTGGATAAAGTAAAGCGTTCGCAGGCTGGGATGATTAGCGATCCCATCACGCTGCCGCCCGATGCCACGCTGCAAGATGCGGAAGAGATTATGTCTACCTATCGTATCAGCGGCGTGCCGATTGTCGATCGGGATGGGAAACTGGTTGGCATTCTCACCAATCGCGACAAACGCTTCGTGGAACCCAGGGATTATGGGCTGCCTGTCAGTCAGTTCATGACCCCGCAGCCGTTGATTACCGCGCCGGTGGGCATTTCGCGCGAGGAAGCCAAGGCTTTGCTTCAGAAGCACCGTATCGAGAAATTACCGCTGGTGGACGAAAATGGCCGTCTCAAAGGTCTTTTGACCGTCAAAGATATTTTGAAGGAGATTGAATATCCGAATGCGGCACGCGATGCCGATGGCCGTCTGCTGGTAGGCGCCGCGGTCGGCGTGGGCGCAGAGGCTGAGACGCGCGCCGGCTTACTGAGAGACGCGGGCGTAGATGTGGTGGTGATTGATACGGCGCATGGCCATACGCGCAACGTCATCGAGGCGGTGCGGCGTTTGCGTCAGTTGTTCCCGAAATTGCCCGTCATTGCCGGCAATGTCGTCACGCCGGAAGGCGTCGCCGCGCTGGTGGAAGCCGGGGCAGCGGCGGTCAAGGTGGGCGTGGGAGCCGGTTCGATTTGTACCACGCGGGTCGTGGCCGGGGCAGGTATGCCTCAATTGAGCGCTATCTACTATTGTGCACGCATTGCCCGCAAACTTGGCATCCCTATCATTGCCGATGGCGGCATCAAGTACAGCGGCGATATCGTCAAGGCGATTGTCGCCGGCGCAGATACGGTCATGCTGGGCTCCTTGCTGGCGGGACTGGAAGAGGCGCCGGGCGAGGAAGTCATCTTTGAGGGACGACGTTTCAAAGAATATCGCGGCATGGGGTCGCTGGGCGCCATGCAGGGGTATGGGCGCGACCGCTATGCCAGTGCTCAGGCCGGCGCCGGCAAACTGGTGCCGGAAGGTATCGAGGGCCGCGTTCCCTATCGCGGGCCATTGCACGATTATGTGTATCAACTCGTGGGTGGACTGCGGTCTGGCATGGGCTATGCCGGCGCCCGTACTCTCGAAGATTTGCGCACCAAGGCACGTTTGATACGCATGACCAAAGCAGGCCTCATTGAGAGCCATCCTCACGATGTCATCATTACCAAAGAGGCGCCAAATTACCAGATTACCCCCGAATAAGCGCTCTTTTGTGGTAAACTTTTAGTATCTCACTGTGGCGAGGTGGCCGGCGTGAATCTATCCCGCAATGAACAAATGGTGAACCGTTTACGAGCGATGCAGGCCGCGGCTCCGGATATTGAGGCCTCTGCCATTGTCTCGGTGGATGGTTTGATTATGGCCTCCGCACTCCCCGCGGATGTGGAAGAGGATCGGGTTTCGGCCATGTCAGCGGCCATGCTCAGTCTGGGTGAACGCATTGCCAGCGAACTTGGACGCGGCGGTCTGGAACAGGTGTACATTCGCGGCAATGAGGGCGCCATCGTGCTGACCGCGGTGGGCGAGGAAGCCGTGTTGACCGCTCTGGCGCGCCCGGAAGCCAAACTGGGACTCATCTTTCTGGAAATGCGGCGCGCCGCCGAAGACCTGGAAAAAGTGTTGGGATGAAATCCGCTCTTGGCTTTGTAATCTGGCTGGGGAGGGCGCCGGCAACGGCCCTCCCCGCTTCGTTATATCCTGTATATCCCAGCCCGGACCCTCTGTGATGAAGCCTATGGATACGACGACCAGATACCTTTTCTTTACCGGTGGCGTGGTCTCTTCTGTCGGCAAAGGCGTGACCGCGGCAGCCCTGGGACGCACGCTCAAAGAACGCGGGTTCAAGGTGGCGGTGCAGAAACTTGACCCCTATATCAATGTTGACCCCGGCACGATGAGCCCTTACCAGCATGGCGAAGTCTTCGTCCTGGATGATGGGGCAGAGACCGATCTCGACCTGGGGCACTATGAGCGTTTCATTGACGAACGCCTGAGCCGTGTTTGTAACGTGACTACCGGCCAGGTGTATGCGGAAGTCATTGCCAAAGAGCGGCGCGGCGATTACCTGGGCGGCACGATTCAGGTCATTCCGCACATTACCAATGAAATCAAACGGCGCATTGGCCTGGTCGCCAGGACCACCGGGGCTGAGATCGTGATTGTGGAAGTCGGCGGGACGGTCGGCGACATTGAGTCGTTGCCGTTTCTCGAGGCGCTGCGTCAGCTGCGGCATGAACTGGGCCGCCAGAATTGCGCTTTTATTCATGTCACCTGGTTGCCCTACATCGGCGCGACTGGCGAACTCAAGACCAAGCCCACCCAGCACTCGGTGGCCGAGCTGCGTTCCATCGGTATCTCGCCCGATATGATCGTCGCCCGTTCGGATTATCCCGTGGACGATGGACTGCGCGATAAAATCGCCCTCTTCTGCGATGTGGACAAGGAAGCGGTGGTCCCGATGGTGACGACGCCGATTTTGTACGAGGTGCCTTTGCTCCTCGAACAGGCTGGCGTGGCAGAATACCTGTTGGCCCGTCTGGGTTTGAAACCGCGCCAGGAACCGGATTGGTCGGTGTGGAGGAAACTGGTGGCGGAGGTGCGGCGCGAAAAGCCCCATCTGAAAATTGCCCTGGTGGGCAAGTACGTGGAATTGCACGATGCATATATTTCCGTGCGCGAGGCCCTCAAACATGCTGGCCTGGCGCTGGGGGTGCAAATTGACATTGAGTGGATTCACTCCGCAGATTTGGAAAAAGGCAAGGGCTGGGAAACACTGCAAACTTGTGCCGGCATTGTTGTGCCGGGCGGCTTTGGCTCACGTGGCATTGAAGGCAAGATTCAGGCGGCCCGTTATGCCCGTGAGCACAACGTCCCCTATCTCGGTTTATGTTTGGGGATGCAATTGATGGTTGTTGAATTTGCCCGTCATGTCCTGGGTCTGGAAAATGCCAATTCGACCGAGTTTGATCGTTCGACCCCTCATCCGGTAATTGACCTGATGCTGGAGCAGCGCGCTATTACTGACATGGGCGGTACCATGCGCCTGGGATTGTACCCCTGCGTGTTGCAACCGGGGACCAGGGCCGCCCAACTTTATGGCGTGCCGCAGGTGGAGGAGCGTCACCGTCACCGTTTCGAATTGAACAACGCCTACCGCGAACAACTGGAGCGCGGTGGGATGGTCTTTTCGGGCCTTTCCCCCGATGGGAAACTGGTCGAGATCGCCGAACTCAAAGATCACCCCTATATGGTAGGCAGTCAGTTCCATCCTGAATTCCTCTCGCGACCGACGCGGCCTCACCCGCTGTTTTTGGGGTTGGTTCAGGCCGCGCAGGCATACGAGGCGCAACGGAAATCTACCGTTCCATAGCTCGACAATGGTAGATTACCTGCCCCCTGTCATGGCGAGGCGGCGATAGGGCCACGCCGGGGCTCGCCCGAGGCGCCGCCGAAGCAATCCCCTCGCGAGCCTGAGGTAAGCAGTCTCCCAGTTAGCGGGGGATTGCTTCGGGCAAAGAACGCCCTCGCAATGACAACGATGCCGAAAGATAACATTGTCGAGATAGTTCTTGGTGCAGGAGGTTGACCTATGCGTGAGATTCCCGAGCATATTCGCCGTCAACTGTTGCGTTTGCAACAAATCGAGATCACCGAACATCACATTTACAAGCGCCTGGCACGGCGGCTGAAAAGCGGCGAGAACGCCAGAATTCTGGGCCAGATTGCCGAAGACGAACTCCGTCATTCCCAGGCCTGGAAGCAATATACCGCTCAAGAGGTATCACCGCGCTGGCTGATCGTCTGGTGGTATTACCTGATTGGCGTGATCTTTGGCTTCACCTTTAGCATTAAACTTATGGAACGCGGTGAGCAGACTGCCCAGAAGAACTATGGGGCAATTACCCCCTTCGTTCCCGAAGCCGCTGCGTTCGAAGCCGAGGAGGACGCGCACGAACAGAAACTGATCGCCATGCTGGACGAGGAACGGTTACACTATGCCGGTTCGGTGGTCCTGGGACTGAATGACGCGCTGGTGGAACTGACCGGCGCCCTGGCGGGATTGACGCTGGCGTTGCAAAACGTGAAACTGATTGCGCTTTCGGGGCTCATCACTGGCATCGCAGCTTCGCTCTCCATGGCCGCCAGTGAATATCTTTCCACCCGCTCGGAAAAAACTGAGAAACACCCGGTCCGCGCCGCCGTCTACACCGGCATTGCCTATGTGATTACTGTGACGCTGCTCGTGTTGCCCTATTTGCTGATTTCGCACTATTACCTCGATCTGGCGCTGGCCTTGTGCACGGCGGTCATCATTATCGCGGTCTTTAATTACTACCTGGCTGTGGCGCGTGATGAATCGTTCCGGGCGCGTTTCCTGGAGATGGCCGGCTTGAGCCTGAGTGTGGCGGCTTTTTCCTTCCTGATTGGTTACCTTATTCGCCAGTGGCTGGGAGTAGAAATATAAGGCGAGGTCCCGCAGGTTGAATTTGGCGCCAGAAATTGCGCTCTAAGAAAGACCTTCGGGATATTTCAACGGACGTTTCGAGCCGTTGACCGGAACTTTTCTACCGGAAGAACGTCTGTTAAGTAAATTTCAGTTCAGGAGGCTTACCATGCGTACCAAAACGATTCTCTGGGTATCCTTGCTGTTGACAGCCGGCTTGTTGACCGCCTGCGGGACTACCAACGTCTACCCTCAGGCCGAGCCGCCGCAGCGCACACTGACGGTCAACGGCGTCGGTCAGGTTACTGTATCCCCCGACGTTGCCTACGTATCCATCGGGATTCAGACGGAAGACCCGAGCGTGGGAAGCGCCGTGCGCGCGAACAACGCCACGGCGCAGGCGGTAGTTGATGCTATCAAATCCTTCGGCGTCGAGGAGCGGGACATTACCACAACGAATTTCAGCGTCTATCTTCAGGAGCGTTACGATGACAAAGGCAACGTTGTGGAGAAGACCTATGTTGTCCAGAATACGGTTTCGGTAACCGTGCGCAAACTGGACACGCTGGGTGATTTGCTCGATGCCGTGACTCAGGCCGGCGCCAATGCGATCAATGGCGTTGTCTTCGATGTTGAGAACCGGAATGAGGTGATCAATCAGGCGCGCACGCTGGCGGTGGAAAGCGCCAGACAACAAGCCGAGGCGCTGGCAAAAGCCGCCGGCGTTACGCTGGGCGAGGTGCAATCCATCAGTTTCTACGACACTGTGCCTGCTCGGCTGGAGGGCAAGGGCGGTGGTGGAATGGACGTGGCCGCTTCCAGCGTGCCGATTTCCAGCGGCCAGTTTGATATTGTTGCCACCGTAACCATTACTTATACCCTCAAATAACCGTCCGTTATGCGGCGGAATCACACCGGCCTGCCGCGGGCGCTCCACGGCAGGCCGGTAGTTGTCAGGCAAACAGGGCTGGGGGATAGGTCCCGGCTATGGCCAGGGGACATCCGGGGAGCGGTAAAAATCGATGCCCATCAGAGACCAGCGCGGCGCGTGCGTGGCCAGCCGACGGCGATATTCTGACCAGTCGCGACCCTCGGCTGGCGACCAGCCGATCTCCGCGTAACCGGGCAGGCGGGGGAACGCCAGATATTCGATGTCATCCAGATTCGTCACGGTTTCGGACCACAGAGGGGCTTCGATACCGGCGATATTCTCCTCTCCTACGCCGCTCACCAGCGCGGTCGGCTCCCAGGAGTATCCAGCCTGTACCGGGATATAGCCTGCCCAGTCCAGCCCCAGACGCGTTGCCGCGTCGTACTTCATATCGAGATAGGCTTTGTCCGCTGGCGACATGATAACCTGGGCTCCCTGTCGCACCGCCTCGCGCACATGCCCCTCCCCCGGATTCCAGTGCTGCACCAGCGTATCTGACAGGAGAGGCGCCTGAGCGATTTCTTCCCAACCGATCACCTTTTTGCCATTCACGGCTACGATAGCCTGCACCTGACGGATGAAGTACTTGTACGCCGCCTCTTTGGTGGCATGCGCCTCGTCTCCCCCGATGTGCAGATAATCGCCCGGTGTCAGGGCCGCAAGTTCGCGTATCACATCGCCTGCGAACGTATAGGTGATGTCCTTGTCTATGCACAGGGAACTGAAACCGACGTCCGTGCCGGTATACAGGTCGGGAGCCGTATCATTGCAGTTGAGTTCTGGATAGGAGGCCAGGGCCGCCTGGACATGGCCGGGCATGTCAATCTCCGGAATCACCGTGATAAACTGACTGGCGGCATAGGCGACAATTTCGGCGTATTCCTCCTGGGTATAATAACCGCCGCGCGTTCCCCCAACCTCCAGACTGCCACCATAGGTGGCCAGCCGTGGCCAGGAACGGATTTCCAGCCGCCAGCCCTGATCATCGCTCAAATGCAGGTGCAGGCGATTCATCTTGTAGTATGCCAGATAGTCTATGTAACGCTTGACCTCGTCCACGGTAAAAAAGTGCCGCGCGACGTCGAGCATGGCTCCGCGCCAGGCAAAACGCGGATAGTCAAGAATTTTCCCGCTGGCTATTTCCCACTTTTTCCCCTCTTGTGGAGTGGGACTCTCGATGGCGGCCGGCAACAACTGGCGAATGGTTTGCACGCCATAGAACAGGCCTGCTGGACGCGCGGCCTGTAAGACAACTCGCTGGGGGGTAATTGTCAGTTCGTAGCCTTCACTTCCCAGCGCCACGGCGGAGGCATCCAGCACCAGATACAAATTGCCATCGGTTTGCTCCTGCTCTGCGGCGCGCACTTCGATTGGGTAACCGGTGGCCGCCCGGAGGCGTTCTGCCAGGAATTGCGCGATCCGCTCGGTTTCCTCGGTCGGTGGGTCCAGGTAAATGTTGGTCTGAGGGGTCAAAAGGAAACGGCCTTCGCCCGGAGTTACAGAGACTGGCTTGGGGATAATGCCTCCCAGCGATGGGGCCGGCCAGTCCGGCGTGTTTTCCGTTGCTGGCGCTGCAGACACCGTTGGCCACGGGGAGGGGAGAAGCGTTCCGGTCGCGGTTGGGGCCGGCGCGTTGACCGGCGGCGTTGCCATCACGCCGCAGCCTCCCAGGATCAGGAGCAACCCCATCCAGACCAGAGAAAACCGTGCACGAGGACGCAAGGCTTGGATCGTGACCATAGTGGCAGTACCTCTGGCATACAAGTCACGCGCGGTGCAATGGCGCGCTGTGCCAGAGCAAGATTATACCAGCCTTGTTTTCCGACCGGGGTAAGACCGTTTTTGTGTGTAAGGTCTGTGACTGTGGAGTGCGACCTGAAACCATGGCTGCTCGCAGGAGCGATCACCGGGTTTTATGGCAGGTAGTTGGGTGGGAACGGCGCGGTTTTGATGGCAGATGGATTCCCGGTAACCGATATATAATTGGCATATGACCATGTTACGCGCCTTAATCAAAACCATGCGGCCCCGCCAGTGGACGAAAAACGCCTTTCTCTTTGCGGCCCTCGTCTTTGACGGCAAACTGTTCCGGCGCGCCGATTTCCTGCATACCCTGGCTGGCTTTGCGCTGTTCTGTCTGGTTTCCAGCGCCGTCTATATTTTTAACGACTTGATGGATATCGAGGCTGATCGTCAGCATCCGGTTAAGCGTTATCGCCCGATCGCCGCCGGCATCGTACCCATTCCGCTGGCTCTGACTTACGGCCTCGCGCTGACCATCCTGGCTTTCATTCTGGCCTGGCCGCTGGGCTGGCCCTTTACGCTTACCTTGTTTCTCTACCTGATCCTGATGCTGGCCTATTCCCGTTTTCTCAAACATATCCCGATTCTGGACGTATTAATCATTGCGGCCGGTTTTGTGTTGCGAGTTCATGCTGGCGTCACGCTCATTGTTGTCGAGCGTTTTTCTCCCTGGTTGTACGTCATCATGACGCTTCTGGCGCTCTACCTCGGTTTTGGGAAACGTCGCGCTGAACTGGCGCTGCTTGCTGATGAAGCCAACCGTCATCGCAAAGTCCTGGATGGATATACCATTCCTCTGCTCGATCAATATATTACTATCGTCTCCGCAACGACTATTGTAGCCTATTCACTCTATACCTTCTTCCGGCCAGAGGTGCCCGGGAATCACGCGTTGATGTTGACGATTCCTTTTGTGGTCTATGGTATTTTCCGCTACCTGTACCTTATTCAGGTGGAACATGCCGGTGGCGCGCCGGAAGACATCTTGCTCTCCGACCGTCCACTACAGGTGGCTATCTTCCTCTGGACGCTGTCGGTACTGGCAATTTTTTACTTTTTATGACAACTGCCTCGGCCCCTGGCAAGATTATCCTGTGCGGCGAACATGCGGTTGTGTACGGGCGCCCCGCTCTGGCTGTGCCGGTGACGCAAGTGCAGGCAACCGCCGTGGTGGAGGCGGCGTCATCCGGTATCTGGATTCGCGCGCCGCAGATTGGTCTGGAGGCCGAGATGACCGATCTCGCCTCGCATCACCCCCTGGCCGCGCTGGTGCGTTCTGTTCTGGCGACGCTGGCGGTTTCGGCTCCTCCCCCTTTGCGCATCCAGATTGAATCCAGTATTCCGGTGGCTTCCGGGCTGGGTTCCGGCGCGGCTGTTTCGGTTGCCGTCATCCGCGCCCTGGCGGCTTTTCTGGGTCAACCTCTTCCTGATGAAACAGTCAACGCGCTGGCCTACGAGGTTGAGAAATTGCATCATGGTACGCCATCGGGCATTGATAATACCGTTGTTACCTACGCCCAGCCGGTCTGTTTTGTCAAGGGCCAGGCGGTGGAGAGATTGCGCGTGGGCGCGCCGTTCACGCTGGTCATTGGAGATAGTGGTATCCCTGCGCCTACCCGAGATTCGGTCGCGGCGGTGCGTCAACTCTGGGAGGCGGACCCTGGGCGTTGGGAGCAGGTGTTTGACCGAATCGGGCAACTTGTCCAGCAGGCGCGTCGTGCCATTGAAGATGGTGACATTCCGGCCTTGGGCCCGTTGCTGGACGAGAACCATACCTTGCTCCAGATGCTGACTGTTTCCAGCGCCGGCCTCGATCGCCTGGTGAACGCCGCACGCGCCGCTGGCGCCTGGGGCGCCAAACTCTCTGGCGGTGGGCGCGGCGGCAATATGCTGGCCCTGGTTCCACCGTCTCTGGTCAACACGGTCTGCGAGGCGTTACAGCAAGCCGGCGCCAGACGCGTCCTTGTGACCTCTGTGACCCCGCCTGTGTAGCCTCCACCCGCTTCCGGGTGGTACTTTGCCTCTGGCAAAAGGAGGAAACTGTGAAGGGAAAAACGTTTCTGACCATACTTTTTCTGATCGTGCTGCTGCCCTTTTCCGGGCGAGGGGGCGCAACATTCCCGCAGGAGACCGCCCTGCCTCAAACGGTAGTGGAGCAGGATGCTTTTTTCTTTGGCCGGCAGGTGGTCTTGAACGAAACGGTGAGAGGCAATGTGCTTATCATCGGCAATCAGGTTGAGGTAAATGGAACGATAGATGGCAGCCTGATTCTGGTCGGGCAGAACGTTATGGTCAGCGGTCAAGTCAGCGGGGGCACGTACGCGCTGGCGTTGACGTTCGACCTGGGCGATACCGCTCGTCTGGCGCGCGACCTCTACGTGGCAGCTGTCAGCCTGACCAGCGCCGCCGGCTCATCTATTGAGCGCGATTTGTTCGCTCTGGGTCTGGACGCCGGTTTGAACGGCCATATTGGTCGTTCGTTGCATACCATTTTGGGGCCAGTTCAGCTCTACAACGCCATCATGCACCTGCTTGGATTTGACGAATTAACCGTTCGTTTGCACCTTGAGCCTCCGCCTGCGTCGGGGAGCAGGGGCTGGCATCTCCCGCTTTGGGCAAATGGCTGGGGGTTGGGGCTTGCCCCGTTGGGTTTGTTCAATGCCTCGGCTCACTTCGTCTGGAGTGAATGGCTGCTTGCCCGTCTGCGTCTTTGGCTGGCATTGGTGCTTTTTGCCCTGTTATTGCTTTGGCTGGCGCGACCGTCGCTGGAAAACAGTGGCCGGGCGGCGCGCCAAAGCCCCTGGAAAACGCTGGGCACGGGAACCATTGCCCTGGTGGCCGTAATCAATGTTTTTATTCTGCTCCTGGCCCTCTACGTGCTCGTCTTTGCTCTTGGTCTGGGGTTGGTTTATCTGGGGTTCTGGCAGATGGCTGTGGCGCTTTGGATCCTCTCTCTGGCTGCCTTGAGCACTCTGGCAATCGCTTTGTGGCTGTTTGTGCTCTACGCGGCCAAAGTCATTGCCTGTTCTGTGCTGTTCCCCTGGCTTTTCGCAAAACTGGGCGCGAACGGGAATTTCGGGTGGTTAGCGCTGGCGTTGCTGACGGGCACGCTGGTTTACACCCTGCTCCGCGCCGTCCCTTATGTGGGAGGGTTGATTGACCTGCTGGTAACTGCCTTTGGCGCCGGAGCGGCCTGGCTGGCCTGGCAGAATCGCAGGAAAGCGCTTCGCGGTCGCAGAAGAAAGCGCGCCCTTCCTGTCGCGGCGCTTCAAGATAGTACGCCAGGCTGATCAACCGTTGACCATGATCCGAGCGCGTGGCCGCGCGCCTGACTTGACCGTGTCAATCCAATGATAATACTACCCAACGGCATCACTCCTTTCTTTGGGAATGAAAAGGCAAGCCGCCATGTTTGGAGGGCTGCTTGCCTTCGGGGGAGGGGGGAGATAACAGGATTGTATCATCAGGAAGCTGGCAAGACCAGCAGCGGTTGAGCCAGGGGCAAGGCGTGACTACTCAGCCATGTCATTGCGAGCCGTTTTTCGGCGAAGCAATCTTCCATTTATCGGGCTAAATTGACTCGCCTGGAGATTGCTTCGTCGCAAAGAACGCTCCTCGCAATGACATACACAACAGCTTTGATACAGAGCTGAATAGTTACTCGACCGTAAGACGATGAAGGGGCGGTTGGTGTAATACACAACAGCTTTGATACAGAGCTGAATAGTTACGGCAAGGCTTTCTCATGGAGCATGAGGCGGACATTTTCGTTCACTCCCTGGGGGGCACAAGGCAAAGCACTCAAGCGGTCAATCAGGGTTTGGATTTCCCGGTGCGGGGTCAAGGGGTTCGTGGCCTGACGGAATGCCTGTAGTTCGCCTGTTTGTCACTCGCGATTGCCTGAAAGTGCCACAGGCGGTCAAAAGGAGTACGTGCGTCATCGTAGACCCGGCGCAGGCGCACCTTATGCAGGTATTTGCGACGTTCGTCTATGTTCATGGGGTCGGTTTCTGCCATGGTTACCTCGGTAACATTTGATGTGATAGAACGCGGGGCTCTTGACGGAATGCCTCAGGCGGGCTACAATTGCGCCCGCTTTTGGCCTTGCGCCAGATTCATCTCACACAGGGCGAGGGTAACCCTGCCGTCTTTGGACAGGGTGAGAGGCGCCCGAGGAAGGATATCTATGGAAAGAGAAGTTCTGCAAGCCAGTCGTCGCACCGTGCTGGGCAAACAGGTTGGCGCTTTGCGCCGTCAGGGTCAATTGCCCGGTGTGCTCTATGGCCGCCACATCCAGCCTATCCCCATTTCGCTGGAGGCGCGTGCCGCCGAGCGCATTCTGCGTCATATGACTGCCTCCAGTCTGGTCAACATCGAACTGGAAGGCCAGACCTACCCGGCGCTGGTGCGTGAGAAACAGCGCGATCCCATTCAGGGTCACCTGCTCCATGTGGACTTTCAGGCCGTCTCCCTGACCGAGAAAATTCGCGCCAGCGTCGGCATCGAACTCGTTGGCGAAGCGCCGGCTGTCAAGAACTGGAATGCTATTCTGGTGACGCCGCTGGATGCGCTGGAAGTGGAGTGCCTGCCTCAGGATTTGCCAGAGCGGATTGCGGTGGATGTTTCCTCGCTGGCCAACATCGGCGACGGCATTCGGGTGGGGGACCTTACCCTGGCCGGCACCATTCGCATCCTGAATGATCCGGAAGAGACGGTGGTAATCGCGACCGCGGCCGAGGCGGAGGAAGTCGTTGCCGAGGCCGGAGCCGGCGCCGAACTCGAGCCGGAAGTCATTGAGAAAGGCAAGAAGGAAGAAGAGGAGGCGGGGGAGGAGTAAAGTCAGCGGAAAACGGAATTACCAGCCGTTCTTGTATTAACGAACCGTCAACGAATGCCTGGCCGCGAGAGTAAACGGATAACCGCGCCGCATTCGTTGATTCGTTTTCCCATTTGTGGACGGCCTGCTCCGGACAGGCTGGAAAACCTGTCCTACGGCTGTTCGCCGTCCGCATTCGTTGATTCGTGCTCCATTCGTGGACGGCCTGCTCCGGATGGGCTGGAAAGCCCGTCCTACGGCTGTTCGCCGTCCGCATTCGTTGATTTGTTTTCCCATTCGTGGACGGCCTGCTCCGGATGGGCTGGAAAGCCCGTCCTACGGCTGTTCGCGGTCTGCCGTCCGCGTGCGGTCATTGACTGCACAACGGATTTTCTTTATAGAGAGCGTTCGGTAATTGATAGTGTCATAGGTGAGCCAAGACCATCGAACGGCGACGGTACAAGTCTGGGCGCTGGTAGCGGTGAGCGGCGAGCGCGATAGCCACAGCGGCGATGTAAGTAAGCAAGACGAATTGCGTGGTTCGCAGCAAAGTGCAGCCTTGGAAATCCTTCAACCCGAAGTAACGTTTCATCCAGGCAAAGTGGCGTTCGATGGCGGTGCGCGGAGCGGTAACGAGGCGTTGCCATTGCTCTAGAAAGAACAAGGTTGCCAGTTTGCGCTTGCCGGCGCGACGCAGGTTATAGTGAATGGCCGGGTGCGCATGCAGAACAGTGTGGACGATTTTGAACATCTTACCATCAAAGTAGGCAGCGTCTGCATACACGACCAGCACTCGAAAACCGTACCAGAGTGCGGCAAACAGCAGGATGAGCCACCCTACCTGGGAGTCATGGACATGCGCCGCCGTGACCCAAACAAAGACCGGCAAATCGGTCTGATGACACAAGACCGTATGCACTTTGTACCCAAACAGGGCTTTCTTGCCGGCATATTTCTGCCAGGTTGCGTCAGGATCGTTACTGTACCAGGCTTTCAACAAGGTCGAATCCACGATCAGTTCCTTGCCGGTAATCACGCCCAGGCGTACTAACTGTCCTACCAGGCCCAGAAAGAAGAACAAGAACGGCAGGATACCCAATGCCTGACGCCGCTCCCAGTAGCGCCCTTTCGAGATCGTGTGCCCAGAAAAGCCAATTTGCCTCGCCAACTCAGGATGACAGCTCACATAGTCAACAATTTGTTCATACGATTTCCGCCAGACAGCTTGGATCACCGCCATGAGTAAGATGCTACTATCGCGATATCGGATCGGCGCTCCTGCCCCTCGTTTCTCCAGGCGAGGCCGAGCAAACCAGGTCGCTACATGTAGCGCCCACTCTGCAAGAGCCTGGGCATGGATGACTTGCAACAATTGTTCTGGGCTCAAGCGCAACTTGCCTCGTTCTTTGCCAGCCAGAGGGGACAAATCCCACTCCGGCAACGCCCGCATTAGACCCCTTTGCAGCCATTTTATGATAGACTCCATCGCGACTACTCCGTGGGACAAGAAGGTTTTGATGAATGCTTCTTAATCCTACTCGGAGTAGTCCTTTCTTGGCTCTCTTTTTAAGGTGCAACTGAATTACCGAACGCTCTCTTTATAATGTTTTTGCAACGCAATTCCAACGTTCTTGTAATGGAAGATGCGCCCAAAGTGTGCTATAAAGTGATCAAGTAACCTTTTACCCGTTATCATTTTCGAAAGGAGTTAACCATGTTTCTCACACGTGCTTTCAAGGTTCTGGTGATTGCTTTGGTGGCCTTCGTGTTCGCCGGCGTGGCCACGGCCTTTGCCGCTTCGAATACGGTGCCGGATTCCTATGCAGGCGATGGTTCGGGCACAATCAGCGGTTATACGGTCAGCAACATCCAGTATCACCTGAATGGCACCAACCCGGCCAGCATCGACTCGGTAACCTTCACCCTGAGCGCTTCGGCCGGCACAGTCAAGATCAAACTGGTCGCGGCTGGTTCAACCTGGTATGACTGCACGAATACCAGCGGTAACAACTGGTCTTGCACTACCACCGGCGCCACAGTGCTTTCGGCAGATCAACTGCGCGTCATCGCGACCCAGTGACATCGCTCCGCTGAGCCTGCGGCGGCGGGGGCCCGCGCGGTGCAAACGGAATGAGAGCCTGCTTCCGGTAAAAGGCCCCGTCGGTACCGGGCCGCCGGAAGCAGGCTCTGCTGTTTTGGCGGAGCATGGGAAATGGAGGCGTTCCATCGCTGGAAACAGACCTTGCTGGCGGCGCTGTTGCTGGCGCTCACGGTCACAGTCTGGGTGCTGTTTGCTCCGCAGCAGGTGGGCGGAAATGCCGCCTACGTGATTATCATCGGGAACAGCATGGAGCCTGCCTTCCACCGCGGCGATCTGGTCATTGTCCGCCGCGCGCCGCTTTATCAGGTTGGCGAGGCTGTGGCCTACCGCGATCCACGCCTGCAACGCTACATCTTTCACCGCATTCTCGAACGTCAGGGCAATCGTTTTCTGCTCAAAGGCGACCACAACGACTGGGTGGATTCATACCAGCCGCAAGTCGAGGAAATCGTCGGGAAGCAATGGATTCACCTGCCGGGCGTGGGGCGTGTGGTGCAGACATTGCGTCAACCGTGGGCGCTCGGCGTGCTGGCCGGCCTGACCGCAGGCATTCTGGCAGCCATTTTCCTGCTGGCCCGCCCCAGCGGACGGAGGCGGCAGGTTCATGGTGCCTGGGAGAATGGAGTGAGTATGGGTAAACTGGCGGCTCTCCTGTCGCAATGGCGGCGGCGGTTGCCCTGCGGGGCGCGTCGCCGAGTGTTATCCGACGCGGCTGAGTCCGATCGCGCCGACCCGCGCCGCCTGGGCTTGTGGCTGGAAATTGTCTTCTTTGTCTTTGGCCTGCTGGCTTTCCTCTCGCTGGTGTTGGGCATTTTTGCCTTCACGCGTCCGTTGACGCGCCTTGCACCCGACGATGTTGAATACCAGCACAACGGCGTTTTCTCCTACATAGCCAGCGCGCCAGCCGGTATCTACGATGCTCCTCAGGTGATGCCCGGTCAACCGGTTTTCCCGCGCCTGACCTGTCTGCTCACGGTGAATTTTGACTATGCGCTGCTGGGCGAGGACGTGCAGCGCGTGCACGGCACGTACCGCCTCACGGCGCATGTCCGCGAGGAGCGCAGCGGCTGGGAACGCGTCCTGCTGATCCAGCCCGAAACGCCGTTTGAAGGCCGCACCTACACGGCCAGCAACGTGGTCAACCTGTGCAGTGCCACGGCGCTGGTCGAGACTCTGCAGGAAAAGACCGAGTATCGCAGCCCTTATTACACGTTAACCCTTGCGCCTCGCGTGACCGTGCAGGGTGAGGTGGCCGGACGCGCCCTGGAAGATACTTTTTCTCCCACCCTGACGTTCAATTTCGACTCCCTGTTGTTCTATCTGCGGCGCGAGGATGAAGAGAGCAATCCGCTGGTGGCCACGCAAAGCGGCGTCTTGAAGGGCTGGAAGTCGGAGCCGAACACGCTGCCCATATTTGGCAAAGCGTGGCCGGTTGGCGCGCTGCGCGCCGTGGCGACGACGGGACTCGTCCTTTCATTGACCGCACTTGGCGTCTTGCTCTGGTTTGTCAGCGTGCTCGCGCGGCGCAGTCCCACAGAACTGGCGCAGGTGCGGTACGGCGCGGCGCTGGTCAGACTGCAGCCGAACGCCACGCCGCCGGCGGCGCCGCTTGTCGAAGTTGCCAGCCTGGACGACCTGGCACGCCTGGCCGAGCGCCACGGCGCGGCGATCCTGTATCAACCACGCCAACCGCTGCACTACTATTTTGTGGCCGCTCCGGGTATCACCTATCGTTATGCCGTCAGCGAAGGCCCCGGCGGCGTGTTGACGGCCTCCCTGGTGCAACTGGAAAGCGATTTGCGCCGCGCCCTCGAACAACAGGAATTTCAGGTCTATTACCAGCCTATCGTCTCGCTTGCCGACCGTCAGATCGTCGGCGTGGAGGCGCTGTTGCGCTGGCAGCATCCGCAACATGGCCTGGTTTCGCCGACCGAATTTCTGGCCGCCGCTGAGGCAAGTGGTCTGATCGAACCTATCGGCGCATGGTTGTTAGAGACGGCCAGCGCGCAATGCCGCGCCTGGCAGGCGGCTGGTCTGAACCTGCGGCTGGCGGTCAACCTCTCCGCGCGCCAGTTGACGCCGGCGCTGATACGTCAGGTGCGCCATCTCTTGCGGATCAGCGGCCTGGCCGCAGGGCAATTGCAGGTAGAAATCCCGGAAGCCAGGGTGCTCGAACAGGCGGAGGAAGTCTTGCCCTGTTTACGGGAATTGAATGATGAGGGAGTTCATATCGCCCTTGACGATTTCCGTGGCCGGACGTCAGTTCTGACGCTGGAAAACCTCCCGCTTCACAGCATTAAACTCGACCGGCCCTGGCTCGAAGAAATCAGCGATCCTCAGGCGGCCAAAACCCTGCAACACGGCATTGATGCCACACGCGCCTACGGCCTGGAAATCATTGCCGAGGGCGTGGAAAATGAAGCCCAACTGCACTTCCTGCTTGCCACGTCCTGTACGCTGGCTCAAGGTTATTTCTTCGCTCGCCCACTGCCGGCTGAACAGGTTACCCAAATTTTGCGTGGTCAGAATCCCCTGCCTGCCTCTGAAGGTTCAGGTAAGGAGGAGCAGCCATGATGACACGCATGTTGTACCGTCTGGTAGTGGTAGCGCTGCTGGTATTGATTTTCGCCAGCCTGACGAGCGCGTTTGCGGCTGCCAACACTGTCCCATCCACGCGCCTGACCGATCAGAGTCGGGCGATCGCCGCCAACGACCTCAAGCCGGCGGAATGCGCCGCGCTCAATCTGGTCAGCGTTATTGTCTGTCCTGCCGGGGGAGGCAATTGCAATGGCAATAACCAAAACAATCTTATCCTCGGCAGCCCGAATGCTGACACCATTCGCGGACGTGGGGGGAACGATTGTATCCTGGGCGGCGGCGGAGACGATACGCTACAAGGAAACGCTGGCGGAAGTGATGTTTGCATTGGTGGACCGGGCAACGATATCTTCCAGACTTGCGAAACAACGTACCCGTGATTCATGCCGGGCGCAGCGGTTGATCGCCGTTGGCGGTTTTCTCACCCGATGCGCGTTCCGCTGGTAACCATCCCAGGGCCAGCAAAAAGTTATGAACAATGCGGGCGCTGGCGCCCCAGAGTACTTCGCCCTCATACGGACGATAGACAACAACCTCAAACGGGTCACGCCCATCGCCGGGGTCATAAGGAGTGGTATGCCAGTTGCCGCGTCGCGCCAGCCAGGGCAAAGGGACGGTAAAGATTCGTGCGACCTCAGCCGGGGAAAGGCGCACGGGATATGGCCAGGGGATTACCCCTACCACGGGGGTAACGCGATAGGCAGTGCTGGTGACAATATCCTGCAACCGTCCCAGCAAACGCACTTCCGGGGCAGGCAGGCCAATTTCCTCCTCGGCCTCGCGCAGGGCAGTTTGTTCGGGTGTTTCTGCGGGTTGGCAGGCGCCGCCGGGAAAGGCAACTTCGCCCTGGTGATGCGCCAGCCGGTCGGCGCGGCGGATAAAGAGCAGGTGCCATTCCCGTCGCTGGCGTATCAGCGGCAGGAGCACAGCCGCGCGCTGCCATACCGTCGCGTAAGCAGCCACCTGATGTTCACTCTCGGCCAGCGTCTCCGGGCGATAGGCGAGAGCAAGAAGACGCGCGATATCCGCCTCCGCAAGTCTTTTCATTGGGCTATCTGAATCTGTAAGTCCTCTGTCCAGCGGACGGGGGTAACCGGAACGCTCACACCCAGCAAGTGGACAAAGGCGGCGGTGAGCGCCGTGGCATCTCCGCTGGTAAAGCCGTGCAGCCTGCCCGTCGCGGTCGCTGACGCCTTCAGCCGCATGGCTTCCAGAATCCGGCCAATCTGACGCGCAACCGCCGGGGCCGGGTCAATCACCCGCACCGCCGGCCCGACAATCTCCTGAATCAACGGGATGACGAAAGGGTAATGGGTACAACCCAGAACAACCGTATCCATTCCTTGCGCCAGCATAGGACGCAAAGCCCGTTCCAGAATGGCGCGTGTGGCACTGTCGTCCAGCGCGCCACGCTCAATCTGTCCCACCAGCCCCGGGCAGGTATCCTGCAACAGGCGAACGTTGTCGGCGAAGCGTTCCACGACAGAGGCATACAGCGCTCCCTGGAAGGTGGCCGGCGTGGCCAGCACACCCACCACACCGCTGCGCGTGGACTCGGCGGCCGGTTTTACTGCGGGTTCCATGCCTACAAAGGGAACTTGCGGAAAGGCCCGACGCAGAGCATGTAGTGCTGCCGCTGAGGCCGCGTTACAGGCGACGACGATCATTTTCGCGCCCTGATCGAGCAGGAAACGCGTAATGGCGGTGGCAAAGGCGCGCACTTCCTCCAGCGGACGCGGGCCATAGGGCACGTGTCCCTGATCTGCAAAGTACAATACCGATTCGTGAGGGAATTGCGCGCGTAGCGCCCGTAAAACCGACAGCCCCCCCACTCCTGAATCAAACATACCAATTGGCGCCGCGGCCAGAGCCGTTGCTGTCGTTTGACCGTCGCGCCGCGAGATCGTTGCCTGTCGGGTTCGTCCTCCCATACTTGTTTGCCCGTCAAGCGGCAAAAATTTTCTCGATGGTCAGATCCTCATCGTTCATGATCAGCCGCAGCGCGTTTTCCGTTGCCTGAAGGATGCGTTTACGATGAGTCATGAGAAAGAGATCCAGGCCCTCCCCGCGGGCGGAACAGAACAGTTCTCTGGTTTCCAGAGGAATGCCAAAGGCTTCTTCGCACCAGCCGGTCAAATAGCCAGCGGTAATATGACAGACAGGTTTCTGGGTCTGCTTTTTCTCCAGCAGGTAACTCTCGGCCTCGAAGGACTGCTGGTTGGCGAACAGTAAAAGAAAGTTTTCGTCAGGCGTGGGGTTGGTCGGATACAACAGGTTAACGAAGGCCCAGCCCGAAAAGGAGAAATAGGTAGGCCCGAACCCGAATTTTTCCATCGGGTCCTGCAGTCCGAAACGCTCGGCGAACTTGTGCGCTTCCGTTCGCCCAACAGCCTTGCCGAACGAATAGAGCAACTGGTCCGAGCCGTGTTCGCCGTAGATGCTTTCCAGGACCTCGCGCAGCACATGGGAAAGGGAATCGGTGCGCGCCAGGATGAAACGGTCGCGGTCCACCTCCACGCGTCCGCGGCCGGGATTCAGGCGTAGTGCTTCAAAGTAACTTTTGACCGATGCACTGGCTTTCTCAAAGACATGCAGCATTTCTGGGGGAACTTCGGCAGCGCGCATAGACAGTACTCCTCGCGAAAGGCGATCAAAAGGCCCATTGCCATCGGCCACTTTGAGGTTGGAGCATCTTTGCCAACCAGGAGCAATTCTAGACGCTGAAGGCAAAAAAGTCAATACGGCGCGTTCGATTGCGTGCACGCAAGGGAAGTCCGGCCTTACACTGGGGAACGCGGTAACTTGCTGATGAAATCAATGCATGGTATAATCGCCCTCTGCAAATTACTGAAGGAAAAGGATGAACGATGGTCAATCTGGAACAACCTTTTAACGCCTCTTCGAACCCAAATATACCTGAACTGCGACCGGGCGATCAGGTCAGTGTTCATGTGCGCATCAAGGAAGGCAACCGCGAGCGCGTGCAAGAATTCAAAGGGACAATCATTCGCCTGCGGCGGGGTGGCAACAATGCCAACTTTACGGTGCGACGCATTGCCAGCAATGGCATCGGTGTTGAGCGGACGTTTCTGCTCCATTCTCCGCGCATTGACAAAGTAGTCGTCGAGCGGCATGGTCGCGTGCGCCGGGCACAGTTGTACTTCCTGCGCAACCTGACCGGCAAGAAGGCGCGTCTCAAGCAAAAGTTTGAGTGATCTGCCTACCCTTTACAGAAACGACAGGACGCGGCGGTAAGGTGCGACGTCCTGTTTGTTGTTTAATGAGGGTACTTACCTGCTCCTGTCATGGCGAGGCGGCAAGAGGGTCACGCCGGGGCTCGCCCGAGGCGCCGCCGAAGCAATCCCCTCGCGAGTCTCATGAATGTTCTTATTGCTTCTGTGAAACCTGAGATTGCTTCGCCGCCTTTGGCGGATCGCATCATCGCCACAGAGCCTATGAATGTCAAAAACTTGCAAAATCATAGTTTTCGTATTGCGTACAATAACTTTTGAGTGCACACCGAAGAACGCGCGCTCTTGCCAAAGATTTCAACCTCTACTATAATTGCTTTCGTCCGGGCGCGTAGCTCAGTTGGTCAGAGCGCATCACTCACATTGATGAGGTCGGGGGTTCGAGCCCCTCCGCGCCCACTGGGAAGAACCACAGGATGGTTATGAGTGCCTGTGGTTCTTTTATTGCCCGGCGATCACCGCCTTGATCTGGCCGGGCGTGCGCACGCAGATGTTGTCGGAAATCCCGGTATCAGGCTGGCCAGGCAAGGCCTGCAGGGTCTTGATAGAGCGACTTTTCCACCCAACCTGTGCTGACGGCCTGTGAAGTCCGGTCTTACGCTGGAGAACGCGGCAATCAGTCTGCTTCCGTCTGACAACTTTTGCGTGGACGCCCGGGCGTGCGCTTGACAATCTTTCTCTCTGCGGGTAAAATCGCCAGCACTTGAATGGACATTACAAGCCGAGATAGCTCAGTTGGTAGAGCACGCGACTGAAAATCGCGGTGTCGCCAGTTCGATTCTGGCTCTCGGCACTGGGCATGCGGGCGTGGTTCAGTGGTAGAACGTCTCCTTGCCAAGGAGAAGGTCGTGGGTTCGAATCCCATCGCCCGCTCTGGGTTGAGGATTGTTGATTGATGATTGCCGATGGGTTGCACCGGGCCGTCAATCATCAATCCTCAATTTACAATAGGCGATCAGTCACGGCGTCGTGGCCAAGTGGCAAGGCAAGGGTCTGCAAAACCCTGATCGCGGGTTCAAATCCCGCCGACGCCTCTTGAGGGGGTAAGAGGGTTTTGATTTCCCGGATATCTGTTCCGGCGTGTTGAGAACTCAGGGAGGCGAGGATTGTTCGCGCGGGATGGGATATAATTCAGGAGCCCCCTTTGGGGGGATGATGCTGACAGTTCTGATGTGTTTCCCCGTTGAGTAAAGAGGATGCCATGAGGCCGCGAATTGAATCGTTCCTTTCTGCTCGTTTGCACCTTGCTCCCCAGATTGTCGGCGAACGGATTTATTTCATCAGCAACCTCTCCGGGCGTTTAAGCCTCTATGCCATGCATTATGGCGGCTCTATGCCGGAGCCTGTTCTGCCGCCAGATGTCGCGCTCCACAATCCTCATTTGGTGGGGGGAGCGGCATTTTGTGTTTTTCCCTTGCTGGATAAAATTCTTGTCATGATCGATCGCGATGGTGATGAAAACTATCAGCCGATGCTTGTGCCAATCGAGGGCGGATTTCCTGAGCCGGCTTTTGGGAATTTCTTTGCCGACCATCGTGTTCATTTGGCCGAGTACGATATTGAGAAAAACATCGTCTACTTTTGCGCTGAACGGCGCGATCTTCCTGTTCAGGAAGCCTATTGCGGCAATCTGCGCACCAACGAACTTCGCAAACTGGCCGAATCAGAGTGGGGCGCCTGGCCTGCCAGTCCAAGCCCTGATCACAGTAAGGTTTTCCTTCTGGATAGTTATACGGCGGGTGACAGTGTCCTGTATTTGTTGGAAGGCGAAACGAAGAAACTCCTGTATGGCAAACCGCTCCATGAGCGCGCGGCTGGTGAGGAAGTACCTCCCAATGGCCTTGGGGCGGCTGTCTGGACGCCGGGTGGAAATCAGGTGCTGACGATCAATGCAGTTTTCGATGATCGTTACGGATTGGGCGTCGTCGAGTTGAGTCGGCCTGGCGAGATGCTACCGGTTGAGGTCAAAGGTGCAGTCCATAAAGGTCAGGGCGAGTTGAGTCGTTTGCTTCACCTGAAGGGCGCGCGCTATGCTCTCGGGTTTAACATTGATGGCTGTGACTGGCTTTATGAGGGTGTCTATGATGAGGTCAAACATACCATGACGTTAAAGCATGTTCTGGTGGGCGATGGCGACCTGGCGGATGGCGTGCTGGAACATGTTTATTACGACAAAGGCGGAGATCGTTTCGTCATCTCCTTCTCTACGGCTACCGATCCGCTTCAGATTTATACGCTTGAGGGCAAGGAGCGCGAAGTGATCGTCATGCACACCGAAGAAAAGATTCTGGGCGTTCCACGAGCGTATCTCTCGCCGGGCGAGGATGCTTCGTTTACTTCTTTCGACGGCTGGCGTATTTCCGCGCGTCTCTATTTGCCCTCTCCTGCGCTGGGGTATGATGGGCCGCGTCCACTCGTGTATTACATTCACGGCGGCCCGCAGAGTCAGGAGCGGCCTGATTTCTCCTGGTTTTCTATGCCGTTGATCCAGTTCCTGACACTGCATGGATTCGCCGTGTTCGTGCCGAACGTGCGCGGTTCAACGGGGTATGGCCTGGCCTATACCAGGCAGGTTGATCGCGATTGGGGCGGCAAGGATCGCCTTGACCATGTCCATGCGATGACGCAGGTGCTGCCAAAAGACAAACGTCTGGATGTGCGGCGGGCGGCTGTCGTTGGCCGTTCCTACGGCGGTTATATGACCCTGACCCTGGCCGGTCGTCACCCGGAACTCTGGGCCGCCGCTTGTGATATGTTCGGCCCCTATGACTTGCTCACCTTTTGCGAGCGCATTCCGGAGACGTGGAAGCCTTATTTCCGCATTGCTCTGGCAGACCCGGCTACGCCAGAAGGTCGCGAATTTCTGCGCGAACGCTCTCCAAAAACCTATCTGGACAACCTGTCCTGCCCGCTGCTGGTCATTCAGGGGCGCAACGACCCGCGCGTGGTCGCCAGCGAGTCAGAGGCACTGGTAGCAGATTTAAGGCGAAAAGGGAAAAATGTGGAATTGCTTCTTTTCGAGGACGAAGGCCATGATATCCTGAAGTACGCCAATCGTGTGAAGTGCTATACGGCCATTAAGGATTTCTTCGTAAAGTATCTTTGCCCTTCCTCCTGACCCGGTAACCGTGAATAGTGGGAGAAGAGATGATTGGGAAATACCTGTGTACCTTTGCGACAGTAGTGAACTGCGAGTAGTTTTGTCTATGCCCTGGAATCTTACTTCGCCCTATGCTCAGGTTGGTGATCTGGCCTTACTGGTAGGGCTACGTCACAAACACTTTATCGTCTCTTTGACTCCTGGCGGAGAGTTACATACCCATCGCGGCGTTCTCCGTCATGACGATTTAATTGGCAGGCCCTGGGGAAGTCAGGTTTTCAGTCACCAGGGAAGCCCTTTCTTCTTGCTCCAACCGTCGTTGGCCGATATCCTGACTGACCTGCCGCGTAATACACAAATTATGTATCCGAAAGACATTGGCTTCATCTTGACCAGTATGAGCATCGGCCCTGGTCAGACGGTCCTGGAAGCGGGAACAGGATCAGGCTCGATGACGATTGCCCTGGCCTATGCGGTCGGGCCGCAGGGACGTGTCATTACGTACGAGAAACGACCCGAATTCAGCGCGCTGGCGCGCAAGAATCTGGCGCGGGTGGGTCTGGATGAGCGAGTTGTATTCAACGTATGTGATTTGCTGGAAGGTTGTCGGGAGGTTGAGGCGGATGCCTTTTTTCTCGATGTCCCCAATCCCTGGGAGTATATCTCTCAGGTGCGCTCGGCGCTGAAAGCGGGGGGATTCTTCGGCAGTTTGCTACCCACTTTCAATCAGGTGGAAAATCTGCTCCGCGCGCTACGTCAGTGGCGCTTTGCTTTTGTTGAAGTTTGCGAAATCCTGTTGCGTTACTACAAGCCTGAACCGAGCCGGCTGCGGCCGACGGATCGCATGGTGGCTCACACCGGGTATTTGATCTTTGCTCGAAAGATTGAGCCCTCAGAAGATGGAAGGGGGCGGGAGATTTTGGACGAAGTGCTCGGAATGCCATTGGAGGATGGCGATAGCCCGCTTCCTGAGGAGTGGCGAGGAACTTCTCAGACACAATTTCTGGAAGAGCAGGGAAAATACGAATGATAATTGCCGGCATTTACTCCTTCAATAACGGTGAGGCTGTTATCCGCTCTCGATATCCGTCAGAGCTTGGGGATGTAGAGATTGAACAGGGCTTTCACGAGGGAATTTGAATTGCGTGGGTGGGAGAAATGCGACGTAGGAATTGAGATCGTACCGACAGGCTGGAAAGCCTGTCCTACGGGCGTCCGCGCCGCATTCGTTGATTCGTTTCCCCATTCGTGGACGGCCTGTTCCTGACGGGCTGGAAAGCCCGTCCTACGAAAGCCTGTCCTACGGACGTCCGCACTGCATTCGTTTCCCCATTCGTTGACGGTCTTCCCCGACAGGCTGGAAAGCCTGTCCTACGAAAGCCTGTGCTACGGGCGTCCGCGCCGTATTCGCTCTGCCTGTCCTGCCAAAAACGATTATAATTAAATCAAATCTGCACTGGGGCGATGGCGGAATCGGCAGACGCAGGGGACTTAAAATCCTCCGGAGGTGACACTCCATGTGGGTTCGACCCCCACTCGCCCCATTGACCACACCGGCAGGATCCCGGCGTGGCCTTTTTGTTCATCCGATCTCTGGCGTGAGTTTGCTTTGCCGCTCAGAGAGACGGCTATTCTGTCCTTTTGTGGTTCTTTGGGAGGCTTCATGATCTGGAAACTGACTCCTACTCCTTTGGCGTTGCGTTCCCCGGTGCCTGCGGATATTGAAATTGCCCAGGCGGCGAGGTTAAAACCCATTACGCAACTGGCAGAAGAAATTGGTTTGCGGCCTGAAGAAATCGAATTGTATGGTCCCTATAAAGCAAAGGTCAAACTGGACGTTCTGAAGCGATTAAACGATGCGCCACAGGGAAAATACATAGACGTCACGGCGATTACACCTACACCGCTGGGGGAGGGGAAGACTACCACGACGGTTGGTCTCAGTCAGGCTTTGGGGGCGCATCTCGGCAAGAACGTCTTTACCTGCCTGCGCCAGCCTTCGCAAGGCCCAACGTTCAGCATTAAAGGTGGGGCTGCTGGGGGAGGTTACAGCCAGGTTGTGCCAATGGAAGACTTTAACCTGCATCTGACCGGCGATATCCATGCTGTTACCGCTGCCAACAACCTGCTGGCGGCAGCGATTGAGGCGCGCATTTTCCACGAAAGCCAGCAGGATGATGAACGCCTGTTTCAGGCTCTGTGTCCTGCGGATAAGCAGGGCCAGAGGCGCTTTTCGCCTTCCATGATACGTCGTCTGAAAAAACTGGGGATTGACAAGACTGACCCAAACGCTCTGACTTCTGAGGAGCGCGCCCGTTTTGCGCGCCTGGACATTGATCCGGCAACGATCTCCTGGCGGCGTGTCATTGACACGAATGACCGCTTCCTGCGCGAGATTGAAATCGGCCTCGGGCCGGAAGAAAAGGGATATGTGCGTCGCACGGGTTTCGATATTACGGTGGCCAGCGAAATCATGGCGATTCTGGCCCTGACCACTGGCTTGCAGGATATGCGCGAGCGACTGGGGCGTATTGTGGTGGCGTTCAACCGGCGCGGTGAGCCGGTCACGGCGGAAGACCTGGGTGTGGCCGGGGCGTTGACAGTTTTGCTGCTGGATGCCATTAAACCAACCCTCATGCAGACTCTGGAGGGAACACCAGTCTTTGTTCACGCTGGGCCGTTTGCCAATATTGCTCATGGGCAGTCCTCCATTCTGGCAGACCAGATTGCGTTGAAACTGGTCGGGCCAGATGGCTATGTCGTCACCGAATCCGGCTTTGGCGCCGATATGGGGATGGAGAAATTTTTCGACATCAAATGCCGTTACAGCGGCTTGGTGCCCAGCGCGGTGGTGCTGGTGGCCTCAGTGCGTGCCTTGAAAATGCACGGTGGCGGGCCGAAAGTCGTGGCCGGGCGTCCACTGGACCCTTTGTATACGCAAGAGAATCTTGACCTTTTGCGCAACGGCTTGCCCAATCTGGAGCGACACATTCAGAACGCGCGCAAGTTCGGAGTTCCAGTGGTCGTGGCGATTAACGCTTTCCCGACCGATACGCCTGCTGAACTGGAACTGGTCTGCCGCGCGGCTCGCGAGGCTGGCGCCCTGGACGCTGTGGTTTCGACTCACTGGCGGGATGGTGGCCGGGGGGCGGTCGCGCTGGCGGAGGCGGTTGTGCGGGCCGCAGCACAGCCTTCTGATTTTCGCTACCTTTATCCCCTGGACATTCCAATCAAGGAAAAGATTAATATTATCTGTCGTGAGATGTATGGCGCTGCGGGAGTGGACTATTCCGAAGAGGCGGAAGAGAAAATAGCACTCTTTACGCGTTTGGGGTATGACCGCCTGCCAGTTTGTATGGCGAAGACGCATCTCTCCTTCAGCCATGACCCGGCCCTGAAGGGCGCGCCGACTGGGTTTCGCATTCCCGTTCGGGATATTCGCGCTTCCGTTGGGGCTGGCTTCCTTTATCCGTTGGTGGGCGAAATGCGCACCATGCCCGGTTTGCCTACCCGGCCAGCGTTTTTTGATGTAGATATTGACGAGAACGGCAGAATCATTGGGCTGTCTTGATTGGGAGTGAAGAGGACAGGCGTTCCAGGGTGAAATGAAATTGCGCGTAGCCATAACAGGAGAATTGGCACACGCGCAAACCCAACCAGCAAAAGCCGGAACGCGACAATGCCCGGCCTACCCCCTCGTCAACAGCCAGATTGTCGTTACCAGCACGCCCAGGCCGGCGCAATAGGCGGCAAAGCCGTACAACGAGTGGCGGCGCAGGAAAGCCAGGAGCCAGCGGATTGCCCACCAACCGCTGCAGGCCGCGGCGGTAAAACCGACAACCAGCGCAGGGAGGATGTCTTTCAGGTGAGGCGATTCCACAATCTGCAGCAACTCATAGCCGCCAGCGGCCAGCATAATGGGAATGGACAATAAGAAAGCAAAACGCGCGGCGGAGGCGCGGTCAAACCCACGCAGCATACCGCCGCTGATGGTCGTGCCGCTGCGCGAGGCGCCGGGGAATACGGCAATCACCTGAAACAGGCCGATTACCACTGCATCCCACCAGGCCATGGAATCCAGGGCGCGCGATTTCTTCGATAGCCGTTCGGCCATGGTCAACAGCAGCGCGGCCGAGAACAGACGCACCGCCGCTTCTGGCAACGGAGCGTGGAAAAGCGTCTCGACGGCATCCTGTAACAGGTAGCCGCTTATCAATGCTGGTAACGTTGCCAACAAAATATACCAGCCCAAACGGGTTTCGGCGGAAGTCCGAAAGGCGCGTAATTGGAGGGCGGATATGGCCAGAGAGCGCAGATCGCGCCAGTAATAGATGATGAGGGAGAGTAACGTGCCCAATTGCACGATTACCAGAAATGCAAAGACCTCTTCGCTCGCCTTGATCCCCAGAAATTGCTGGGCAATGAGCAGATGCGCGGTGGAAGAAACCGGAATAAATTCAGTCAGACCTTGAAGGATGCCGAGTAGCAGCGCGTAGTGTAAATTCATGGGATATCCTTTCTCGGGGAATAACGATTCAGCCCTGTCTCAAAACTGTTGTGGACGTCATGGCGAGGAGCGTTCTTTGCGACGAAGCAATCCCCAGGCGGTCCATTTCGCCTGATAAAGGGGAGATTGCTTCGCCAAAAAAACGGCTCGCAATGACATGGCTGAGTAGTTACGAAT
>Ga0078972_1002388_pt1 | contig 62352 bp, 66 predicted proteins | sample YelNatPaOPGAMG01_FD_67568 | JGI IMG/M metagenome (GOLD analysis project Ga0078972, IMG submission 67568) | Hot spring thermophilic microbial communities from Obsidian Pool, Yellowstone National Park, USA - OP-RAMG-01 (SPADES assembly) (version 2) | ecosystem: Environmental > Aquatic > Thermal... | reverse complement strand
CATATCTTTCGCATTCCTTTCTGTTTTTTGGAATATTTCTTATCAGTGGGGGAGTTTCTTCTCTTGTTGTGAGTATATTTGACTTTTTAATAAATAATTTTTTGGTGATTCCTTTTGAGGAGAGGGAGCTTACAGAGAGGTTTGGCTCTAAATATGAATCTTATAAGAAGAAGGTTAAAAGATACTTCTTTATCTAATTAATTTTCCATAAACCATAAAAAGGCATCTTCGAGATTCCCAACTTTTTGTGAATTTTCATAATATATCTTCTTTGCATTGTTTGGGGTTCCTATAAACTTCAGTTTTCCGGAAATGATAAAACCTATTTGATTACAAAATTCAGCTTCATCCATATAATGTGTTGTAACCAAAACCGTTCTGCCTTCTCTTGCATAACTATAGATAGCGTCCCAAAAGTCTATCCTGGCATCTGGATCTACACCGCTTGTTGGCTCATCAAGGACCAGTATATCTGGGCTGTGAAGTATGGCTGTGCAAAATGCGACTCTTTGCCTTAGTCCTCCGATATCTCTTACCATAGTGTTTTTTACTTCTTTTAGATTGTATGATTCCAATAAAAAATCTATTCTTTTTTCCAGATCCTTTCTGGTATAACCGTATATAGAGCCATAAAAAATCATATTTTCAAATACCTTTAGATCTGGATAGAGTGAGAATTTTTGAGACATATAGCCCAATCTCTCTTTTGTAAATTTCTCTATATCTTCTCCAAATATTTTTATGTTGCCACTAGTTTTGTTGATAAGTCCCAGGACCAATTTTATAGTTGTCGTTTTTCCAGCTCCATTCGGGCCCAAAAAACCGAATACTGTACCTTTTTTTATTGAAAAGCTTATATTGTCAACGGCAGGGAAATCTCCAAATTTTTTTGTGAGGTTTTCAACTTCAATTGCATTTTCTATGTCGAGTGCCATAGGTAGATATCTTCCAGGTCAGGGTTATCTTTTTTTATAAATTCTTTGTTTATAGAAATTTTTTCAGAAAGCTTATCAATCTCGATATCTTTGTGCAATAGGATTCTTATATGTTCATTTTTTAGCCAGAATTTAAAGTCCAGCTCTCTCTTTTTTAGGTCAAAATAAAAGTCTTGTAGGTTCTCTCCACTTACTGTGTATGGTATGAAATCAAGATTTTCTACAAGGTCTTTTGGTTTGCCAAACAATACGATTTTTCCATTTTTAATAAAGGTTACTTTGTCTGCCAGATCGCCTTCCAAAAAGTAAGGGGTAGTCAAAATAATTGTCTTTCCAGATTTTGTGAGATCTCTTAAGAGCTTCCATACGTTCTTTCTTGAGGCAGGATCTACACCGACGTTTGGTTCGTCCAATAGAAGCACTAGAGGGTTGTGGACAAGGGCACAGCCAATGGCAAGTCTACTTTTCATTCCGCCTGAGAGTGCTTCTGCAAATCTTTGCTTAAAATTTTTTAGACCTATAAAGTCGAGTATAAAGTTCTCTCTTTCGTTGAGCTCTTTGCCAGAAAGCGCATAAAGACTTCCAAAGAACCTTATGTTTTCGCTGACTGTAAGATCTTGATATAGTGAAAATTCCTGTGCTTTATAACCCAATAACTCCCTGGTAGAAGAAATATTTTTCGTTATGTCTATGTTATTTATGGATATTTTTCCGGAATCAGGCTTTATCATTCCAATAATAATCTTTATTAAGGTTGATTTTCCCGAACCGTCTGCTCCAAGTATTGCTAAAATTTCTCCTTTTTCTACACTAATGTTTATATTGTCTAATACTTTCTTATCTTCAAAACTTTTGCATATATTTTCAATTGATATCATTGTGATTTTTCGATCATAGTGTCTGCTGGCATGCCGGGTTTTAGGATTCCATCTGGATTATTGATTTTTACCTTTACCCAGAACATATATTTCACCCTTTCATCCTTAGTCTGGATAAATTTAGGGGTATATTCTGCCTTATCAGATATCGCTTCTACATAACCACTAAAATTTTTATTTGGGAAGGAATCAACTTTTATGGTGCAGGGCGCGTTCAATTTTACAAAACCAATATCTTTTTCACTAACATATACTTTCACATATGTGCTGTTTAGATCGTATAAGGTTAGGACAGGAGTTCCAGAAGAAACGAATTCTCCTACCTCTGAATCTTTGGAAAACACGACTCCATCGATAGGTGAATAAATTGCTGTATAGCCTAAGATCGTCTTGGCCTGTTCCACTTGAGAAAGGCTTGCCTCATAAGCTTCTTTGGCAGATTTAATTTCTTCTTCTCTGTAGCCAATTTGTAATTCTTTGAGCTTTTGTTCGCTTGAATTAAGCGCCTCTTTAGATGAGAGATATATACTCTTTATGCTATCAAAGCTTGATGCGGGTATTGCATCCTCTTTATATAATTTTTCATATCTAATATAGTCATTTTTTGCCTTTTCAAATTCTGCGAGCTTTGCGTCTCTGTCAGCCTGAGCCATTTTTATTTCCTGAGATCTGTATCCTGAAAGATATTCATCGTAGAGAGCTTTTGCTTTGTCTTTATTGTGTATAGCTGCTTGAAGAGAATCTGCAAGATCCTTTCTTGAAAGAGTTGCAAGGAGTTCGCCTTTTTTGACTTTATCGCCTTCATTTACTTTTAAGGAAGATAGTGTTCCGTAAATCTGAAAGGAAACGTTGTACTGGTCTGCTTCAATGTTGCCAGAAACATCCAAATAATTGCTCGGTGATTCTCTGCTGATTATGATCCAATATATGCCACCACATAATACCAATATTAGACTAAAGATAATTAATGTTTTTTTGTTTTTCAAAAATACACCTTAATGTTTTATTTTGACTATATTATACCATTCCATGAAGTTTCTTTTTCAACGAGTAATGCGTTATGTACCCCCAAACCCTCGAGTGATAGTACAAATTCAATTTTATAACCCTTTTTTGTCCTGTAGTTACAGTCTTCGGTTTCTGGAAAAGTGATACATTTAGGAATTCCAACAACAGTTGACCATTTAAATAATTCTTTATTCCTAAATGAATTTTTCATAAAAAACTCCTTCCAAAAATTTATTTATAATTAAATGTTATAATTTAGGAAAAATTTTGTATATCACTCAAAAGGGGTTATTTGCTTGATTTTAAGGTATTATTTATCTTATCTTACAAAAGAGAGAGTTTATCTTTCTTTTTCGTTAGGCTTGTTGTTTGTTATTCTATGGCTATTTTTCCTTGGTGGCCCCTTTTTGTATGTGGTGGCGGATCGGTGGCATGTTTCACATGTCCTTTTATTTAGGGTTTTTTTGTTTACACAATCTATAACTTTATTATTCATCATTAAATTTTTTGAAAATAAGCATATTCTCTCAATGATTAATTTTATTACTAAAACTTTCTCTATTCTTCTCTCTATTTTTTTGATCATGCTCTTTTTTGAATATTCACTGTTAAATTTTACTTTTCTGCCTATAATTTTGGTTGTTTTTTGTTCTATATTTTTCGCGTATTTGTTTGTCTTAATGCTGTCGATATTTTTCAAAGAAAAATTTATTTCATGGGCAGTAATATTTGCCATATCAACTCTTTTTGCCACGGTTATTATGTTTTTATTAAATGTTTTAAACAACAATGCGGCATATTTTATCTTTTCATTATCTCCTCTATTTTTATTTATTTTGCCAAAATTTGATTTTAAATTATTGTTTTCAAGAAGCTTTAGCAAATTTAGCTTTAATATTTTTCCGAAAAAGGTTATTTTTTTATTTTTTGGATATTATTGTTGTGGCGGAGCGGTATACAATTACCTTTTAAATTTTTCTTCTAGTTACAATTATTTTTTTACAAATATAGCTTACTGTCTAACTATTTTAGTATTGCCCTTTATAATTTATTTTAGGAGATTGGAAATTTCAAGCCTATACAGACCGTCTTTAGCTCTTCTAATTGCCGCTTTTTTTTGGCTGCCAGTTTATTTTGCACATCCATTTTCAAACATAATTTTTGCTATTTTTCAGATTGGGTTTGCAATTTTTGATTTTTATTCTCTATCATTAATACTTTCTTTTGCTATCAAGGAGAAAAATGATTTAAGGGTGATATCTTTTGGTTATTTTATAATTACCATTTCCCTATTTTTTGGAGAAGCTTTATATTTTTTTATTCATAACATTTCACAAAGTTATGAAATATTTAACTTCGCGTCTTATGCAGTAGGCATAATGCTACTTTTGTTCTTCGTCTTTGTAAAAGCTGACGATTATAATCCTTTTTTGTTCTTTGGACAGGAAATTCCTCCTATCTTGAGTGAAAACGTCCTATTTAAAATGGATTTTGATAAAAGTTTCGCTATTTTTGGATTAACACCAAGAGAAAAAGAGATTGTTAAATATATTTTGATGGGTAGGAATGGTAGATATATTGTTGACAATTTGCACATTTCAGAAAATACATTTAAGACTCATATGAGGAATATATTTAGGAAGTGTAATATTTCTAATAGACAAGAATTGATTGATATTATAAGAAAAAATTAATTAATTTTTTAAAATCTGATATAATATTCCTATGAAATTTAGGAGGAGTTATGAAAAAAAGAAATATTAGCCATTCGAATAATGACTATAAACTGGAAGCCTTGTCTCTTATAAATTGCACTTTTAAGATGAAACCGTTACACGCTCCAGAGAGTTCAATTTCTGTGGACATCAAACCTTTGATAAAGAATACAGTAGATAGAACCCATGAGGTAGAAATTGTTACGAACATTAGAGGCACAGAACTAAATGAAGATTTAGAAGAGGTTGGTAGCAGGAGGAAAAAACCGTGGCTTGAATTTTCAGCTACCTACTTTTTGGTGATAACAGAAAATCAAAAAATAAAAGAGAAGGATAGTCTTGTTATTGAGGCGTCCGTTAAGGCCATTTGGCCATTTATAAGGGAATTTTCACAAAATATGTTTTTCAGAGCTGGCATCCCTGCAATTATTGTTCCCATGAATCTTTTAGAGGTTGAAAAATAAATTTATTCTTTTGACCTTAATACCTCTTTGCCCCTTCTAATAGAAGCTAGAAGCTTATCAACTTCAGATTCGAGCTTAATCAATACATTTTCTGAGTAGTCTTTAGCATCTTTCATAAGCTTGTTGGCTTCTTTTCTTGCCTCGTTCCTTATCTTTTCTGATTCTTCCTTTGCCCGAATAACCAGATCGCTTTCGTCTAATTTCTGTTTTGCTTTTAGGTCAGCGTTAATAATTATCTCATCAGCTTTTTTTTGGGCATCGTTTATGATGTCTTCTTTCTCCTGCAAGAACCTCTGGGCATCAACAACCTCTTGTGGAACGTTCATTCTTATTGAGTCGATGATTCTAAAAACTTCCTGTTCGTTCACCAGGACCATATTTGTAAGGGGTATTTTTGGAGAACTCATTACTAGAAGTTCGAGATCTTCGATGACTTTTAAAAAAGTTTGACTCATTATTTTCCCTCGCTTTCGATTAATTTTGTGTTTAGTGCATTTTTTACAGTATCAGTAACCCAGGGAGTTACATTCCCATTTAGAGATGCAATCTCCTTTATTATAGTAGAGCTTATATACGAATAGTCTTCATGTGTCATCAGAAAGACAGTTTCTATTCTTGGCTCCATTCTTCTATTGGTGAGAGCCATTTGAAACTCAAACTCGAAATCAGAAATGACCCTTAACCCCCTAATTATGGAATTTACGTTTAGGGAACGCGCGAAATCAATTGTTAGACAGGTATAACTAGTAACTAAAACATTTTTTGGCATATTTCTCTCTACTAATGACTCTTTAATAAGATTTACTCTCTCTTCCATATTAAAGAGAGCTCGTTTTTTTTCATTATATGCCACTGCAATAATTACTTCGTCGAATAGATGTGATGCGCGTCTGGCTACATCTAGATGACCAAGTGTTATTGGATCAAAGCTACCCGGATAAAGTGCCTTTTTAATCATCTACAGAAAGTTTTTCTGGAGTATAAAATGTAATTGTATTGCTCGAGTAAGTCCTTGAATCTGATATTTTCCAGCAACCTACCTGCTCCTTTGGTTTTTTTTTGAAAAAGTGATGCAAAATAAATATTGAATTTTCATGGTAACACTTAAAATCAGAAAAACTATATAATAAAGCGTCTAAATCATAAGAAAAAGGCGGATCCATATAGATTATATCAAATTTTATGTCATGGCAATTAAGCATAAACCTTTCAACAGAGTAATTTAATATTGTACATCTGTCTAACAGGTTAAAATTGCTTAAGTTTTTTGTAAGGAAGGATGCGATTTTTGGACTTTTTTCAACACTAATTACGCTCTTTGCGCCACGAGATAAAAATTCTATGGAAACCGATCCTATACCAGCAAAAAGATCTAATAAGAGGCAATTTTCAACCTTGTTACCAAGAATATCCATCAGAGACTTTCTGACTCGAGAGCTAAGAGGTCTAACCTCATTGGTTTTTGGGCTTAGTAAAGATCTATTCTTAAATTCTCCTCCAACAATTGAAGTTTTCAAATTGCTTTTATTACCTCTCTATCTTTAAATGTTTTTTCCATTTTAAATTTTAGTTCTTTGAAGTGCAGCAGCTCTGGATCTTTTAGCATAATCGCCTCTGCCACCTTTTGTGCCACTTTCATTATATCCGTATCTTTTAATGGATTTGCAACCTTTAATGTTTGATCGATGCCACTTTGTTTGGAGCCAATTATCTCACCTTGACCTCTTAATTCTAAATCTTTTTCAGCAAGTTCGAATCCATTACTTACTTTTTCAAAGATTTGTATCCTCTTTGAAGAATATGCTTCTTCATCTACCAGGAGATAGCAAGTTGAACTAAGCTTTCCTCTACCAATTCTTCCACGAAGCTGATGTAGTTGGGCTAAGCCAAATCTTTCTGGATTTTCAATCACCATTATGTTTGCCTGGGGTATGTCAATCCCTACTTCAATGACGGTAGTAGAAACTAATATTTTAATCTTTCCTGTCCTAAAATCTTGCATAACCTTATCCTGTTCGACTTGCTTGATTTTCCCGTGTATGAGACCGACCTCAAACTCAGGGAAAATATTTATTAATTCTTTATGTCTCTTTTTTACTGATTCCAATCTAAGGGAATTTGAATCTTCTATTAGCGGACATACATAGAAAACTCTCGAATCGTAAGCTTTCAAATTTTCTCTTATTATTGAGTATAATTTTTTAACATCACTTTTGTTTATTATTTTTGTGTCTATTTCCTGTCTTCCTTCTGGCATAGTCTTAATCTCAGAATAATCCAGGTCAGCGTAAAAAATTGATGCTAATGTTCTTGGTATTGGAGTTGCTGTCATAACTAACGTATGTGGACAGACGCCCTTTTCTATTAGGCTCAATCTCTGTCTTACACCAAATCTGTGCTGTTCGTCTATGACAACCAGACCTAAATTTTTTAATTCAAGGCCCTCGGTAATAAGAGCATGTGTACCTGTCAGTATTAATGGCACGCCTTTATTTATTTCTTCTATTATTAAGTTTCTTTCTGACTTTTTGGTTGAACCTGTTAGAAGATAAATTTTTACCCCCATAGGAGCTAACCACTCTCGAAGTTTTTCAAAGTGTTGTTTTGACAATATTTCTGATGGTACCATAAACGCTGCTTGAAACCCAGAAGAAATTGCACATAGCAGAGCGCTAACTGCAACTACAGTCTTGCCAGAGCCCACGTCGCCCTGCAAGAGTCTGTGCATTGGAGTGCTGTTTTTAACATCTGAAAACACTTCGTTTATTACCCTTTTCTGATCAATGGTTAATTTAAATGGCAATGAAGAGATAAAATTTTTTATTAATTTGGAATCAGGATTTAATATTGGAGCATTTTTTGAATTGTATTTTTGTTTCTCGGTTAGGATTGTCAGTTTCCACTGCAAAAGCTCATCAAATGCAATTCTCTTTCTAGCCCTTTCCAGAGTAGATATATCTTTTGGAAAATGCATTAAATAAAGAGCATCTTTCAGCTTCATTAGTTTTAGTTTATTTATTAATGACTCTGGTAGTGTTTCTTTTATAGCTTTGTCCCTATCAAATACGTTTTTTATAATCTTTCTAATTTCATTGTCGCCTACTTCGAGACAATATTCTGGATATACTCCAGAATATTGATATATGGGTTCTTTTCCAATGATCGGGTGATAGAAAACAATTTCTCTATTGTTAGCTACTGCTTCTCCAGCAAAATATGCAGTTGGTCTCAATTTTAAAATTTGAATTTTTTTATAAGGTTGATTGAACCAGCAAGCGCTAGCTCTTCTTCCCTCGATTTCTAAATCGACCTTTACCAGTCTTTTTCTTTCTGGGTAGTATATAGGCATGCCTATGTTGGCCTTAAAGGCAAGATTTTTTCCTGGGATTAGATCTTGTGCTGATTTGATTACCGTAAACTCTTTGTATTTCTTTGGGAATAAATAGACAATATCCTCAATGTCATCTAAAGATAGTTTTCTTATAAGATCAGATGATTCTCTATTTTTTATTGCCATAAATATTGCGAGTTGTTTCGTCTGACCTTGAGTTAACCATCCATAGCCGTTACTTTTAATAGCTGTATGGTTTCAATTAAAGAAAGGGCTGAGTCAAATCCCTTGTTGCCTGCCTTTCCGCCAGCCCTATCGAAGGCTTGATCCATGGTGTCAGTCGTTAGTACGCCAAACGATATGGGGATCTCTTTTTCAAGAGAAACCAGAGCAACACCTTTTGATGTTTCTGCGGCTACATAATCAAAATGTGGAGTTTCTCCTCTTATTACAGCTCCCAGGGCAATAAGTCCATCAAATTTCTCTAATTTTGCAAGCTTTTTTAATGTAAGAGGTATTTCCCAGGCCCCTGGAACATAATATATACTTATGTCTTTATCTCTACACTCGTGTCTTAATAAGCAATCTAGGGCTCCATCTAAGAGTTTCGATGTAATTATGCTGTTGAACCTACTGACAACTATACCTATCTTAAGATCTTTTGCAATCAGCTTTCCCTCATGTATTTGCATTAAGGCTCCTCCTAATTAAAAATTAAAATATCTTATTAATTGTTTTTAAAATATGTGCCCCATTTTTTCAACTTTACACTTAAGGTAATCTCTGTTGTAGGGGTTTGGATCTGTTTTTATTGGAACTCTTTCTGTTATCTGAAGTCCAAAACCCTTTATGCCAAGCAACTTTTTTGGATTATTTGTGAGAATTCTTATGGTGGATAGTCCTAAGTCTTTTAACATCATCGCGCCCATACCGTATTCTCTTAGATCTGGTGGAAAACCGAGCTTTATATTTGCTTCAACAGTGTCTAAGTGGCAGGAGTCTTGTAAGTGATATGCCTTAATTTTGTTTGCAAGTCCTATTCCTCTTCCTTCCTGTCTCAGATAGAGAATTACTCCAAGACCCTCTTCGTTTATCATTTTCATGGCTGCATGTAACTGATCGCCGCAATCGCATCTGAGAGATCCAAAAACATCTCCTGTAAGACACTCTGAATGAACTCTTACGAGCACGTTTTCTTTATTTCTTACATCACCTTTTACGACAGCAACGTGTTCGCTTTTATCCATTAAGTATGTATAAGCATAAATTTTAAAATCTCCATATTTAGTAGGGAGGTGGGCTTCAGCCATTCTTTGCACCCATATTTCGCTTTGTAATCTATATTTTATAAGATCTGCAATAGTCAATATTTTTATGTTGTGTTTTTTAGAAAATTCAATTAGATCTGGCATCCTTGCCATTGTTCCATCGTCTTTCATAATTTCACATATAACGCCTGCGGGGGACATGCCAGCAATGCTCGCAAGATCGACTGCTGCTTCTGTGTGCCCAGCCCTTATAACAACTCCGCCCTTTCTTGCCCTGAGTGGGAAAATGTGACCTGGTTTGACGAAGTCATCTGGCGTTGCATTTGGATCAGTTGCCATTTTTGCGGTTTGGGCTCTATCAAAGGCGCTTATTCCGGTGGTTGTATTTTTTTTGGCATCTATTGGCATAGTAAAAGCGGTATAAAATGGATCTGGGCTGTTAGACTCCAGTACTTCAATTCCCAATTGGCTTAGCCTTTCTTCGGTTAGCGGAAGACATATAAGACCTTTCCCATAAGTTGCCATAAAATTGATATGTTCGGGAGTCACCTTTTCTGCAGGTATAAATAGATCTCCTTCATTTTCCCTATCTTCATCGTCAGTTATGATGATCATTTTTGAATTTCTTATATCATTTATAGCCTCTTCTACAGATGAAAATTTAAAATCTTTCAATTTCATTCCTCCTTAAATTTGTGAAATTTAAAATAATAATTTCAAAGCTTTTTTTAAACAAATAATTAAAAAGTAGCATATGATTATTATGATAAAATGGCTTATAAATTATTATATATTATTTTTCAATTTTAAGGAGGTTATATGAAAACAATAGTTTTTGCTATTGTATTTCTCTTGATTTTACAAAAGTCAGGAATATCGAAAGAATTGGATAATATTGGTAACGATCTATCTGCAGTCATAAAGAACAATATTACTTTAGAAGCTGGTCAGAGGGCTTCAGTTTATGTTATTTATGGTGACAAGAACTTTTCAGAGAATTTTGGAAAAGATTTTGGCAACGCTGACGAAGAGTACAATATCGGAAGCCTTTCAAAATTATTTATAGGTGCTCAAATAGTTAGGCTTAGTGATCTTGGGAAAATAAATTTAGATGATTCAGTATTTAAATATCTGCCAGAGTTAAAAAATAAATACAAAACCAATATCAAAATATCCGATCTTTTAACAGATCACACATATCTTCCTTATACTTATCCGTATAAAATAAAATCTACAGGCGATGTATTGAACTTTTTAAAAAATAATGAGGATATCTTAAGATATGATAATGTTTACAATAGATCTCAAATCGATAGCGATATCTTGCTTTTAATAATTGAAAGAATTGAGAAGAGCACTTTTAGTGATTCTATGGATAGCTTATTTAAAAAATTTAACCTTAGCAATACTAGTTTTATTGATAGTCAAAAAAGCAATCAGTTTTCTTTTTCTGATAGGTTTTATAGCTCGTCAGGAAATATAGGTCAGTTTATAAATAGTCTCATGTTGGATAAAAACCTTTCAAAATCAATATTTGCAAGGTTTGAGAATACTCCTTATGATCAAGATTTGTACTTTACTCCATGCTTTGAGTCTCAGAATATTACTTTAATAGATCAAAATAACAATTATGATAAATACAGTCTCTTTTATCAATACGATAATGAAAAAAATTCTTTTATATTTGTAATTCCAGAAAAAAAATTTGCTGTTATATTACTCTCGAATTTTCCTGTTAGCATTGATAAAGAGAAATACATTTCAAGATTATTGCTAAAAACTACAGTAAAAGATTTTCTTAAAATGGACATTTTTGATTATAGATCTACTTTATCACTGAAAAAAGTTGATGAAAAAGATGATTATCTAAGTTCTTATATGGGATTTTTTGAAAATAATAATGGAATAATAGAATTTCATGTCGTTGATAATAATTTAATGTGTAGTATGGATAACAAGTTCTACAATGTAAAATTTTATGATGATGGTAGTTTTAGCTTATATCCAGTAGATAATTCAGGCGACTATATTAAAGAATTTAGGTTTAGATTTACGTATATTAATGGAATTAGATACCTTAGTTTATTAAATTTTGGACAAAGTTTAACTTTTGCAAGAGAAATTGAACAACCACAATATGATGATATCTGGAAAGAAAGACTCGGCAAATGGGTTAGCTCTGACAATGGTAGTGATATTAAAGAAATGGATATTGAAAAATTTAGGGGATTTTATATTTTGAAATATGATGATCTGGCTCGAGGAGAGACGAATTTGCTATTAGTACCAGTTTCTGATGATAGTGCAAAGATTGTAGATTTTGGTGATCAGTTAATAACATTTCAGTCAGGCGACCAGGATAGTAGTTTCAATTTTCTGGGAATTAATTTTGTAAAAAAGAAGTAGCTTCACTTATATACTTAATTATTTCTGGTCCTTATTCTTATATGCTGATACCATAAAGTTGGAACATAGCAACCCTGTAACTAGTGCTATTGCTCTCAGACTCATATTGAATGCAATTATAATGCCTTCACTAATATCCTTTGATAAAAATGATGAAAGGCTCTGATAGCCTACAACGCCAGGCACGAGGAGTATTAAGCCTGAGATTAATGGGATGTATTGGGAACCTTTGCTGAATCTTGCCCAGGAATTTGAAAATAGTCCAAGGGTTAATGCAGCAAAAAAAATGCCAATTTGATCGCTTACGATTCTGTTCCCAAAATAAAGACCAATTTGTGCAAGCAGTGAAGAAAGAAGCATTACGGGGGCATCCTTGAACCTTGCATTTAGTATTGCTATAAAAGTTAATGGAGCTAAAAATGTGGCAATGTATTGAAGATATATCGGAAGAGATAAATTTTTTATGTTAAAAATGTATGAATTGGTTTGTGGAAAAAAGAAATTGCTCCCTAACGCTACTCCAAACACTATGAACATAAGGATAAAAAGTGCAGAGCTTAGCCTCGTGGTCCCAGATAAAGGGTTTCTGTTAGCAATTTCGTCGATTCCTGATATCAGTGTAAGCCCTGGAAAGAGTACAATCAAGCCAGATATGATTGCTATAGACTGATCGTAGGGACCGATTAGTCTATATAAAATATTTGATAGGGCTCCAATTGAAGCCGCACAAAGGAATTCTAACAACCTTGTAAGATTGAATCTATTTGATATTACAAATATTATTCCAACTATTGAACCCAAAAAACAAGAAACAAAAAGTTCTTTCAAGCCTCCACCAATAATAACGGAAACCATAACAGAAATTGCAGCGTAGGATAGTATGATTATCCAAAAAGGGAACCTATTTCCTTTGGACATCACCCTTTTTAAGAGATCTAACCCCTCCTTAGCTGTCGTTTTTTTATCGAGAACTCTATTTGATATTTCGTTTGTTAGTGCGATTTTTTCTAGATCAAGAATTCCTGGCTCAACTCTTAAAATTGTAGTGGTAAATGCATCCTGATCTTCAAAAGATAAAAATATACCCGTTGGAGAGGAGTAAACCTGTAATGAAATGTCAAAATTTGAAGCAACTTCCATGAGCCTTTCTTCGAGTGCATAAGAAGAGAAGCCACACTTGTGGAATGACCTGCCAAGTTCTACTATAAATTTTACTTCTGGGCTATTTTTGCCTGGAAACGTTGTTTTTTTGCTATTCATTTTTAATAGAATCTGATATATTTATTAGTTGAAATAAATATAAAAGGAGGCAAAATGAAGTTTAAAGATGCAATTATCTTATATTTACCTGCTATTCTATTTTCCTTTATCGGCATTCTTTTAGGTTCTCTCCCGTATTGTAATTTGTTAACCTCTCAAAACGTTTTAACACAGAATCTGACTTTTAATGCTATAACGAGCAACCAAACAATATCTTCCATGATAAACGCACAAAAGACTAATCTTGGTCTTATCTCAGAGGTTATATACTTTTCTACTGCTTTTGGAACTCTTTTTTGTCTCATAAAACCAGTCGCAAAACAAACCAGATTGGTTTGCGGGATCTTGAGCTTTGTTTTGCTTGCATCTTTTTTTGTCTTTTCTTTCACTATTGGCATTGTAGCAAAGTCTGCTGGGGTTTCTGTCGAATTTCAGTGGGGATTTTTTGTGATATTAGCATTTATCGTTGTTGTGAATTCATATTATATGTTTTATTTTTTGAGTGCAATTTTACCAGGCAGACCTAAGGCGTAGGGTTTGAGTACTGAGCTTTTATATTATCCCACTTGGTATATTGATCTTCTAATTTCTGCTTGCTAATTGAAAGCCAGGATGCAAGAGTGGCATCATCAATTCTTAGTTTTTTCTGCAATTCTCTGGTAGTGGTGTAGTGGTTTAGGGCAAATTTTACCATTTCTTTATCAAACGGTCCGTTCAATGACTGCAAGATTAATCTGAGCTCTTCATAGTTAAACGCACTGTAGTTGAATCCAAGCTGAAAAAGACTTCTCTTTTTATCTTCTTTTGTGAAGCTCTTTTCCTTTGACAGTATACAGCTTTCATAATCATATTTTTCTTTATTGTTTTCAAACCTATTTGTAGATGATTCAAAGCAAGACTTTGCTAAATCATAACCAGAATTAAACTCTGAAGAAATTTCTTCAGAGTTTAGTCGGCTATTGGATAAGAAACCTACTGTGGTTAGCACAAAGATCAGAAAGATAGTTATATACTTATAACTAAACTTCTTCATCTATCTAGGCTTTGCCTGTTCTGCATGAATTTTGTGCCCCTTTATAATTGATTTGTGTAATATTGCGATTATTCTTTCTGATACCTCTTCTGGCACTTCAAGAAAGGTGAACTTGTCGAGTATCCTTATATTTTTTATATCCTTTTTCTTCATATCCCCTTCTTCACAAATATAGTTTAAAATATCATCTTTTGAAATATTTTTTTCCTTGCCAATGTTAATAAAAAGTCTTGACATGCCTTGCTTTGCACCTGTTTTTGCGAATTTTTCTCTGTCAACTTCTACTTTTTCTGTTGGTTCTCCTTCTTGGTATAGTCTAATAGCAGCTGCTGCAATTTTTTCTGGTTCAAACTCTTCTGTCATTTCTTCGACTATTGAGATATAATGCGATATATTTTCTTGCTTTATTATTTTAAAGATTAAGCTCTTCAATTCATCTTTTTGTTTCTCTAAAAGATCTGATATGCTTGGGACTTCTTTTCTCCTAATAGTTACTCCGATGACCTTTTCGATTAATCTTAATTGTCTAAATTCTCTTGGTGTTATAAAAGTTATAGCTATACCAGATTTCCCTGCTCTTCCTGTTCTGCCAATTCTGTGAACATATGATTCTGGATCCTGAGGTATATCAAAATTTATAACATGGCTTACGCCTGAGATATCAAGTCCTCTTGCTGCTACGTCTGTGGCCACAAGAACTTCTAATTTTCTCTCTCTAAAAGACTTCATCACCTTGTCTCTCTGAGCTTGAGTCAGATCTCCGTGCAAACCTTCTGTGCTATAGCCCCTTGTGTTTAGCGATGCTACCAGTTCATCTACACCCTTTTTTGTTCTACAGAATATGAGTGTCTTATCCATATCTTCTGTTTCAAGTATTCTACAAAGCGCTTCTAGCTTGTCTTTTGACTCACAGTAAAACTGATCTGTTAAGGGCACTGTCAGCTGCTCTTTGCTTATTGAAAAAACTTTTGGATTGTTCATGTATTTTTTCGTAAGGGATAAAATCTGAGCAGGCATAGTTGCAGAAAATAATAGTGTTTGTCTATTTTCTTTTGTAATAGATTTTAGAATTGTTTCTATATCGTCAATGAATCCCATATCAAGCATTTCATCTGCTTCATCCAATACCAAAATTGAAACCTTAGATAAAAATATAGTTCCTCTTCTAATATGGTCAAGAAGTCTTCCTGGAGTGCCAATTATTACCTGAGCTCCATTCTTTAATGCTTTTATTTGTCTATCAATCGATTGCCCTCCATATATTGGCACAACTCTTAGCCCTTTGTATTTTGCAATTTTAGATATCTCTTCTGCTACCTGTATTGCAAGCTCTCTTGTGGGGGTAATGACCAATGACTGAGCCACCTTCTCACTGGTAGTCTTTTCAGCTATTGGTATTCCAAAAGCTGCTGTTTTTCCTGTTCCAGTTTGCGCTTGGCCAATTACGTCTGCTCCTTGCATTATTATTGGCAATGTTTTTTTCTGGATTGGAGATGGTTCCTCAAATCCCATTTCTTTTAAAGCTAAAACTGTTTTTTCACTTAATTCAATTTCTCCGAAATAAGAACTTTTTGACAATTTATTTCTCCTTTTTTATTTTTCTTTTTATTGATAAAATTGTATCATTAAATCTATAAACGTAGAATGGAGGACGTAATGAACTTAGAGATCAAGAAGTTAAATTTTCCAAATGATTCTAACGTAATATTGGGTCAAGCTCATTTTATCAAAACAATTGAGGATCTTTATGAGATTATAGTGTCCATCAGCCCAAATGCTAAATTTGGTATTGCATTTTCAGAGGCATCTGGAGACTGCCTAATTAGGACTGAGGGAAACAATAATGATCTAGTTAACATTGCTGTGAAAAATCTTCTTGAGTTATCTTGTGGGCATAGTTTTGTTATTATATTAGCAGATGCATTTCCAATAAACATCTTAAACGCCATAAAAAGTTGTCAGGAGGTTGCATCTATCTTTTGTGCAACTGCAAACGACGTTAAGGTTGTGATATCCTACGATGAAGATGGAAACGGTGGCATATTGGGGGTTATAGATGGACTCAAACCTAAAGGCGTTGAAGGTTTAGATGATAAGGACAAAAGGAGGGCATTTTTGAGGAAGATTGGATATAAACTTGTTTAATTTATATATTCAAGCGTAACTTCAGCCCAGTTTATTGCTTCCATATAAAGATTGCCCATCCTTTCATGTCTAATTTTCATATCATAGCACATTGATATTACTTTATCCCAATCCCCTTTTTCATAGAGCTCGACAAGTTTTAGGGCTTGGACGTATCCTCTGGTCTGAGGATTATCAATCCCTCTTATAGAATTTGAAATCGTATCACTAAGAGGTAAGTGCACTAAAAGATTGTCTTTTGAAAAACCTGTTATGACGTCAAAGAGTGAGAGTAAGCCTATGAGATAGTATTCTTCTTCTTTAAATTTTTTTGATGTCTCCTGTGCTAACAGCTGCATAAGTCTTGATCTTGTCAGTGCAATTTTTATGAGTTCTAATGGCGCTGAGGTTTTTTCGATAACAAGGATCATCACTATCCACTTTATCATTTGTTTTCTTCCCAGCAAAACTATAGCTTGCAATACCGAATTCACTTCACATCTAAATCCAAAAAAAGATGAGTTAACAAGCTTGAGTATTTTTATTGTCAGAAAAGCATTTTTCTTTATTTCCTTTTCAACCCTATCCCAATTTAGATCTTCTGATAAGAGCATTTTTAAAATGTTTAAAAGTTCAAGCTGTGAAGCTGCAAAGTCTTTTTTTGATAACGTCTCTGGCTTTGAAAAGTAAAACCCCTGAAATAGTCCGTAGCCTTCTTCTAATGCCTCTTTGTAAATCACTTGATCTTCGACCTTGTGTGCAATTAACAATGTATTTGGAGTAATGTATTTGGGAAACATATTTCTTTTATCTTTTGGAACAGCCATAAAGTCAATTTTTACTGCCTTAAAAAAGTTTATGATTGATGGATGAGGCAGATCTGTTCCTTCATGTGATAGTTTGAAACCAGCATAGAACAGCTCTCTTAAAAAGGCAAAGTCTTTTTGAACGTCAATGTCTTTTTGGTTAATTTCGAAAAAAACAGACTCTTTTGGCGTAGGCGGAATAGATCTTTTCAAGGTATCAAGAGGGATATTTATAAATACAGGTAAGCCCTTGCCAATGTAGTTTATTCCGTAATTTGTAAACAGATCAACCAAAACTTTTAATGTGGCTTCTTCGGGATTCTCTTGAACGTATTCATTTTTTGATGAGCTTCTAAATAAAACTTCATACCCAAATGTTTTCTTTTCGCTATTTAATATTGGTTGTCTTGCTATAAAAGAATCCATCGCATTCCTCTTTAAATTATAATTTATTTCTAAATATTTTGCAAATAAATTTAGAAATTTATTTAGAAGTATTCATTATAGCACAAAAGAATAATAATTATTTCAAGATTCAAAAACCTTATTTTTAAAATTTTCTATGCCAAACTTTTCAATGAACCTTGCAGTTCTATCTTTTGGATTGGCGTTATCTGTATATACTTTTATAAATCTTTTTACAAGGTCTATGGCATCCTCTTCAGATAACTCTTCTTTTACAACATCTCCAATTCTGGGAGCTCTGCCAGAATTACCTCCGAAAATCAATTTCCAACCCTTAACGGTTCCAATCAAGCCTATATCTCTTGTGAAAGCTTCACCACAGTTAAATGGACATCCTGATACCCCAATTTTCAATTTTGCAGCTGTAGGTAAACCGTATAAAATATTCTCTAATTTCATCCCCATTTCAAGAGAATTTTTTTGGCCAAATCTGCAAACGCTTGTTCCCGGGCATGCTTGGACGTAGTGCAAACAAGGCTCAAGCGCTCTGCCAATTCCTGTTTTCAGATCCGCCCATACAGAGTCAATTTCGTCAGGCTTGATTCCAACTAATACAATTCTTTGTCCTGATGATATTTTAACTATTGGTATAGAATACTTTTTTACTACTGACGAAATAGTTTCCATAGTTTCAAGAGAGAGTATTCCACAAGGAATCCTCGCTACTACTGCGTATGTTTCTTTATCTCTTTGTAAGATTGCACCATTTTTTTCAACTTCCATTTTTATCCCCCTTAATTTTTATTTGTTTAATTAATTATACAACCATATTCTGCTTTCGAAATAAAAACCCCGCATTTTGAGCGGGGTTTTTATTAAGCGCTTAATTTTTTAGCTAAAGCTATCTCATAGACATTAAAACCCTTTGGTCAGGACTCAGTACTTCTAATACTTTAATTCTATAATCTGTGTTCAAATTTAGCATTTCTACCCTTGCACTGTTTATCTCTTTTATCTTTGATTCAAGAGTAGACATATCTGCCTTATTAGCTACTAAATTTCTATAATCATTGTTTAGGTTCCAAAGCTTTGTTTTTAAAATCTTGGCTTGTGAATATTTGTTATCGAGCAATGCTTTAATTTGTGTAACCTGGTCGTCTGTTAAATTTAACTTTGCTTTCATCTTATCTAATATAAAATTCTCTCTTTGCTCATAATTGAAACCTTGTCCATTATGAGCCTGATCCATTGCATAACCGTGGCCTGAACCTGGGCCAAAACCTCCTGTGCCAAAAGCAAACGAATTACCCATAAACCAAACAGAGGCAAGTAGAGCTAAAGCCATAACACCTACAAAAAACTTTTTCATTTCTTTTCCTCCTAAAATATCAGATTTAAAAATCTCTTGATACTTTATATACGGTAGCCTTCATTAGAAAGTAACAGAATTTTTTAATCTTTAATTATTGCAATATGCTACAATGTGGTAGTTTTTAATTACAATTGTGTATTATAAGGAGATGATTTTTGTGCCAAGACCGAAATTGAAAAGATTTATTCAAATGGAGCCTAAGTATAGCGTATATGCTCCAAAGGGTGCAGGTAAAACAAAAGAAGAGGTTTTGATGGACCTTGATGAAGTCGAAACTCTTAGGCTTGTTTTTGGTGAAGGGCTAGATCAGGATGGAGCCGCAAAGAAGCTTGGCGTTTCCAGGCAGACTGTTGGAAGAACAGTAGACATTGCAGGAAAAAAGCTGGCTGATTTTCTTGTAAACGGCAAAGTTTTGAAAATCAAAACTGACGGTAATTATGAATTTGTCAATCAAGATGTTGACAAAGAGGTGGCCGAATAGCTTATTTTGTTCCCTTTATCAAAAAAAGAGGGGCGCTTTGTCTATCTATTACGGCTTCAGGGTCAGAAAGATTTCTTAGATATCCACGGGAAGTATATGTAGCAATTTCTTTAAAATTGGTTCTTTTATAAATGTCTTGCACGTATCCAAGTCTTTCGAAGTCATTTAGGGCTGACCATAAAAGTATTGATTTAGGCTTGAAATATCTATTTGTAAATATTGTTATAAAGGAGCCGCCTGACTTTAGAACTCTATTTACCTCGTTCACAAATTCTTGTGGGCGAGGTAAATATTCGAAACAGAAACTGCATATTACAAAGTCGAATTGGCCTTCATAGTAGGGCAGACGTGGATCTTTGAATATATTCTTGTTATTGATTGATGAGATTTTTTTGTCTATTGAGGATATTTCCTTGTTTAAGCCAATTATTGTTATATCTGGATTGTTTTTTAGATAGGGAGAAGTTCTGCCCATAACGTCTAAAATTTTGGAACTATCATTAATCATATTTTCTAAAACTTCGCCTATTTTATTTTTTAGCACAGCGTCTACATTTATTATTGAGGAATTGTTTTCATAAAATATTCCTCCTTCTTCTGTGTTCTCTATTACAAAAGAGTCAATTGAATAAAAATCAGTGTCAATTTGTTTAAATTTTCCCTGCATTCCTACGCCATTTCCGATTTCAGATATCCAATCAAAACACATTCCGCCTGTTCCAATCTGGACCTCTGGTTGTTGAACAATTTTCATTATTTTGGCAGTAAGAGTACACTTTATCTCTGATAAAGGATGATTGAAATCAGCAAAGAACAGATCATCTCTTTTTTCTATGCACCTAAACAAAGGTTTTTTAATAGAATTTTTCCCTTCTCTGCCCATTAGCGCTTCTATTTTATAAAATCTACCAACTTTAAAAATTTTCTTTTCCTCTTCTGAGATCCATTTTATTGGTATTATATTTTTTGACGAATAAGCTGAAAAAAGCTCTCCTGTTCCATAAGTAAACTCAAATACTTCTCCGACTTCTTTCCCAGGTAGCCATTGGTATAAGTTTTCTGGCAAACTATCTGCATCAAGCCACATATGCGGTCTTGCAAAATAATTTTCCATATGTTTGATATTGTTCTCTTCCCATGTTAAATCTATTGATAAAGATATCCTTGAGTCTTTATTAATTATCACTGTTTCACCTCTTGAAAGTAATTCTTATTGCTATTGACTTTTATCTATTATTAACTATAATTTATTATAATAAAAAATGAAAGGGGGAAATTTATGGACATTGTAACACTGTCAAGACTGCAATTTGGAGCTACTGCGATGTATCACTTTATTTTTGTCCCATTAACTTTGGGATTAGGCGTCCTTGTTGCAATAATGGAAACGCTTCACTACAGAACAAAAAATGAGATTTATCTGAAGATGACAAAGTTTTGGGGAAGGCTATTTTTAATTAATTTTGTTTTAGGCATTGTTACTGGCATCACACTTGAATTTCAATTTGGTACCAACTGGGCTCAATACTCTATCTATGTGGGCGATGTTTTTGGCGCGCCGCTCGCAATTGAGGCTACTCTTGCTTTTTTCCTTGAATCGACGTTTTTGGGCGTTTGGCTTTTTGGGTGGAAAAGAATATCGCCAAAGATGCACTTAATTAGTATCTGGCTTGTGGCTTTTTCATCAAATCTGTCTGCTCTCTGGATACTCATTGCTAATGCCTGGATGCAAGATCCGGTTGGTTTTGTTCTCAGGAACAACAGGGCAGAGATGACCAATTTTGCTGCTTTGGTATTTAGTCCTTATGCATGGCTTAAATTTACTCACACTATTACAGCAGGGTTTGTTGTGGGCGCTTTTTTTGTAATGGGCATATCTGCTTATCATCTTTTGAAAAAACAAAATGTTGAATTTTTTAAGAAATCGTTTTATATTGCTGCTACTTTTGGTATGATTTCGAGTTTACTTGTATTTTTTATTGGCGATATGCACGCTGCTGAAGTTGCACATGTTCAGCCGACAAAATTAGCTGCAATGGAGTCTGTTTGGAACACCGAGAAGGCAGCTCCAATTTATCTATTGTTGGTGCCTGATGATGCAAAAAAATCTAATTTAGTAGAGGCCTTTCCTATACCATCGCTTTTAAGTTTGCTCTCTTATCATGACCCCAATGCGACAGTCAGGGGTCTAAATAGCTTCCCTCCAAACGATATCCCTCCTGTGACTCCAGTTTTTCTGAGTTTCAGGATAATGGTTGGTTTGGGAACGCTTTTTATATTTTTAACAATTTTGGCGTGGTGGCTTGCTAAGAAAGACAAATTGCTTAATCATCGTGGCTTCTTGAGAATTATGCTCTACTCACTTCCTCTTCCATACATTGCTACTCAAGTTGGTTGGATTGTCGCTGAGGTCGGTAGACAGCCCTGGATTGTGTACGGTTTGTTGAAGACGAACGATGCTGTTAGCAAAAATTTGACAATTGGAGATGTCGTATTAACTCTTGGGATTTTTATAGTTTTGTATACAGCGCTTGCAGTTCTTGATTTTACGCTATTAACTTATTATGCCCGCAAGGGTCCTTTGGAAACGGATTAGGGGGTGAAGTTATGTTAAATATATTGTGGTTTATTATTTGGGGACTGCTTTGGGCTATGTATTTTGCTCTTGATGGGTTTGATCTGGGAATAGGTATGTTATTCCCATTCTTTGGGAAAACAGATCAAGACAAAAAGACGATGCTTGAAAGTGTTGGCCCTGTTTGGGACGCTAACGAGGTATGGCTTATAACTGCTGGAGGTGCTACATTTGCTGCTTTTCCTATAACATACGCCTATATGTTTAGTTTTTTGTATCTTCCGCTTATGCTTATTTTGTATGGCTTGATAATAAGGGCAGTATGTCTTGAATTTAGGTATAAGGTAAATAATCCAACTATAGTTTCTATGTTGGAGTTTGGGCTTTTCGTTGGCAGCCTTTTACCAGCACTTTTACTTGGAGTTGCCTTTGGAAATATCTTTCAAGGACTTCCAATAGACCAGGCTGGCTATCATGGCAATTTGATAACTCTTCTTAACCCGTTTGGGCTAATTACAGGCATTCTGTTTGTGGTAGCTTTCTTGTTGCATGGTTCTCTTTGGCTTTCTTTTAGGACTGAAGGGGACATCAATCTCAGGGCAAAGGCTCTTGCCAGGAAACTATGGTTTATCACATTGTTTTTTGCAGTTTTGTTCCTGGTAAGCGCTTACTTTGTAACTAATCTTTATGCTAACTATTTTTCTATGCCATTTCTTCTTATTGTGCCCATTCTTTGTGTTCTTGGGCTTTTAGGAGCAGGATTTTTTATCAATTCCTCTGAAATTATGGCCTTTCTATCATCAGCGATATGCATAATATTTTTAACTTTTACTGGTGTGGGCGGTCTGTACCCGAATCTGATACCATCGAGTATAAACAATGCATTTAGTTTAAGTGCTTTTAATTCTTCTTCGAGCCAATATACCTTAACTGTTATGACAATTGTTGTGATAATATTCGTACCGATTGTGCTTCTTTATAAGTTTTGGACATATAAAACGTTTAGCTACAAGATAAAAGAAGGAGAAGGAGAGGGTTATTAATTAAAACAACATGGTGTATGAACGATAAAGTAGTTCATACACCATGTGTAAATTTCGAAGACAGTTCAAGAACAAAAGTTAAACAAGCATTTAAAAAATAAAACTTAATAATTTAGAACAAGATTGGCTTCCATCATTTCTTTGAGGGCCCTTCCTGCCTTTATCATCTGGACGCCATCTATTAGCTGGTCCTTTGGTATTTCCTTTGAAATGCAAGCAGGGATACACGCGAGCAATTTTCCTCCATTTTCAATAAAATTGTCTACATGTTCTTTGATGGTTTCGTGCTCAGCAGCTTTTATGTGTTCGTATGTTCCCTTTGTAACGTTATAAATTCCATTTGACTGAAATATCATTGTTACGTCCATCTCCATAATTAGGGCAGTATTCGCCATTATAAAGGCAAAGGTAGCCTTTTCTGGGTCATCCGGTCCCACAGTTACTGTTACAACAAGTTTTTCTGACATAGTTCCTCCTTTAAATTGTTCTTCAATAAATTTATAATTATACATTCTATTTCAATTTATGTTAAAATGTCTTAATTTGTATTGGAGGTGTATCAATTGAAAGAAGGAATTCATCCTCAATTTTATGAGGACTGCGTTGTTACCTGCGCTTGTGGTAATACTTTTACTACAGGTTCAAACAGGAAGGCCATAAAGGTAGATATCTGCTCAAAATGTCACCCATTTTTTACAGGGACTCAGAAGCTCGTTGACACAGAAGGCAGGATAGAGAAGTTTAATAAAAAATATAGCAAGAAATTTAAAGAGGAAGAAAAAAATTAAGATTTCACTTATTTACTGTACTCCAGACCCCGTCAGGGCTATTGCCCTGGGGGCGAGAGTTTCAGTAACTACAAAATCTATCCTTGATGTGTATTCTGAGCTTAAAGAAGATGATGCCCAAGAACTTGTAAAGAGATTGTATAAAATGGGGCATCATACTCCTTTTGAGCATGTTTCCTTTACATTTGGAGTTGAGAATATTTCAAGATCATGCTCTCATCAGCTTGTAAGACACAGAATAGCGTCCTTTACTCAAAAGAGCCAAAGGTATACAAGGTTTGGTATGAGAAGCCGAGATTCTGAATCCAATAAAAGAGTTGAGATAGAAGATTTGTATGTTTTTCCGCAAACATTCCAAAAACATCCATCAATTCTTACAAAATACAGGGATTATTTGGAGCTTGGAAGAAGATTGTACGAGGATCTTTTGTCAAAGGGGGTTCCTGCTGAAGATGCGAGGTATATTCTGCCAAATAGTGCTCATACCTCTCTTATTATGACTATGAACTTCAGGGAACTTATGCATGCCTCTAACCTTAGGCTTTGTCAAAGGGCACAATGGGAGATACGTTCAATATTTGAGGAGATCAAGGTTAGGGTTTCTGAGGTTTCCCCATTCCTGTCAGAATTTTTATATCCAAAGTGTGAAATTACAGGTTATTGCAATGAGGAGAAATCTTGCGGTAGAAAGCCTAAAAAAGAGTCTTAGAAGAATTGCTTATTTCAGACTTTGATGAGATAATAGACTCTCTTACCGCTGATTCGTATTTTTTAAGAACCTTAGCAAAAATTAACTATTTGGCGGCTGATTTAAGACCTAAATCCACACCCATTATTTACTATTACTGGTTTTAGACTTTTCTTCATACATTTCTACGGATATTTGGGTATATATTTACCTGATTTTTGTGTTATACGAAGGCTGCCAGGTTTGCAGTTTAACTTTTTCCTTTGATAGGCGGTTAATTCTGCTTGAAGAGCCCTATCCTGACGATTCAACAATTAGAGCAAGCATCTTAGAAAACCTTTTGGGTTTAGATTACAAATCTAAACTCATTTTGCTTGCACAAATACGCTTACTGCTGCGCAGCAGATTATTACTTCATCGTTGAGGTCTTTTAACTCTTCTATTTTAAGAGCTTTTATTTTCAATCCTCCATTTTTTACGTCTATATTTATATTTCCCTGGATTGGAAATGCGGTTTTTAACTCTTCAATGTCTACCATATCCGGATCTGGAACGCCTAATTCGGCTAAGATTTCAATTTCTTCCAAATTTTTGATGTCGAATATTTCTACCAACCCAGTTATGTAAACGTTTTGTATTGCATTTTTAATGGCCTTTATCGCTGCCTTTGTAGGAGATTGTCCGTGCTGGTCTATACCCATACCCATTTCAATTAATAGTCTCTTTTTCATAAACATCTCCTTTCTTTACTTTTAGAATCCTTTTGCTGTGTTTGTGCAGGGAAAAATAAACATAGCCAAATATAGAAATTGTAATGACGAGAATTAAGGATGCTAAGAGCGAATTTTCTCTGAACATCCTTATGCTCTCCATTCCTGAAAAGCCTACTATTAGTACAAAAATAGTCCATATTGAGCTTCCTATGCTAGTTGGCAACAAAAAATCTTTTAGATCAACATTTGAAATCCCTGCGATGTAGGAAGAAAAATGTCTTATTCCAGGTAAAAATCTGACAACTATAAGAATTACAAAGCCCTTCTCCCCCTCAATGAGATATAAAATATGTTCTAATATGTTTTTATACCTTGAGCTTAATTTTGTAGTAAACGGTTTTAGCTTTACGCCGATCAAGAAAGATAAACATGCTCCAAAAATTGTTGAAAATATTGTGAGCACAATAGCTTCTACTGGGTTTATGAAACCAGCGCCTACAAGAGCGCCTGTAATTAATAGCATTCCTTCATAGGGCAGGGGTAACCCCATTGAATCTAAAAAAAGCCAGAAAAAAGCTATAGAGCAAAAAACCCATATATTCATATTCATGTTTAATACGCTTGAATAAATTACATTTAGCAAATTTGAAATTTGTTCCAAAACTTCACCTCTTTTATAGTTTAAAATATTATATCAATTATAGTTTGGTATAAGTTATTTTTGATTAGATTAATTTAATTATTAAATTATAGGAGGATAAAAAGTTATTTTTACTATAAATGCTTTCGCAAAAGTTAATTTAAGCCTTGACATTATAGGTAGATATTCAGATGGCTATCACGAAATTGTTTCTGTTTTTCACAGTATTGACTTTTTTGATTCGTTGTCCTTGAGACCTATTGAAAATAAAAATTTAATTCTTGACTCTAACATTAATATTGAAAATAACATTTTGCAGAAAATTTGGCATTATATCTCATTAAAGTATGATATTAAAAGTGGTGTGTACGTTAATTTAGAAAAAAACATACCTTTGATGGCTGGTCTGGGAGGCGGTTCAAGCGATGCAGCAGCCTTTCTATATGCTATAAACTTAATTTTTTCCTTAGATCTAACGCGCAAAGACTTGCTCGATCTATCTTTAAATTTTGGTTCTGACATAGCATATTTTTTTTATGGGGGAATGTGTCTGGTCGAAGGAAGAGGGGATAGGATTTCTAAATTTGAAGAATTCTTAGAAGAAAAAATAATATTGGTTTTGCCAAACAAAGGGATATCAACATCCTTTGGGTATGATTTGTACGATAAAAGCCCAAAAATTACTAATTATACGAAACAGTTTTGTGAAGAAAGAAAGAGCGGTTTTATTAAAACAGGAAATGTTTTCGAAGATTTGATTTTGCCAACAGATCCTGATTTAAAAAAAATTAAAGAAGTCTTGAATGAACTGTGTGATTGGAATTTAATGAGCGGTTCTGGTTCTGTCTTTTTTGCAAAATCTGAAAATGAAACCCTGATATCAAAGAATCTTGAAGGGCTGGCTTTAGTAAAACCTTCAAGATTAGTGCCATTGGAGATGGAGCTTATCGAACTCTAACTGCTCCATAGTACCTGGTTTTCCAATAAGGGTCATCAAGCGAACTTATGCTGACTCCCGTGCTGGTATTTGCTGCTATAAATTTTCCACCGCCAATGTATATTCCATCATGCGAAGCTCCTGGCAGGTAGGTTGTAAAAAATACCAAATCTCCTGGTCTAAGCTCTGAAACGGATATTGGAGTTCCTGAGTCATATTGGAGATCGGCTGTTCTAGGGAGGTTTATTCCATTCAACCTAAAGACATATTGGACATATCCAGAACAATCAAATCCCGTAGAGGGCATTTCACCACCCCACCTATATGAGATTCCCATGAATCTTACTGCAGTTCTTATTATGGGGTTTGAATTAACGTCCATCTGTCTTGAAAGGGATGCAAGGTCGAAGGTTTTGTATTTTTCTATTACAGTCATCCTGCCCACCGTGAGACACTGATAGGTAATGTCGTCTATTATACCTGTGACAGGGAGTTTGGCTTCTTTTTGGTAAAGTTTTACCGCTTTTTCAGTTTTTTCATCGAAGTTCTTGTTTACAGTTACGTTATACCCTAAATCGTAAAGTTTTTCTTTTATGTTTTGGACATCGTCAGAGCTATCTCCTGGCCTGAGAGTGACAGCAAAGGAGTAACTGCTCACAGAAGAAACCATAAGAAAAAGCACCAATACAAAGAAAATTTTCCTTTTCACTAAGACCTCTTTTAAATATAATAATTGATCTATTATAAACTATGAGATTAGAAAAGGATTAAAAATTAACTAATCTCTTGTTTAAAGACAGATTAGCTAATAGCTTAAGTGGCGGGGTGGACGAGATTCGAACTCGCGATCTCCTGCGTGACAGGCAGGTGTGTTGGGCCGACTACACCACCACCCCTTTGAATGAAAAGTATATTATCACATTTAAAAATTGTTTGCAAGTGTCTCTTTATTTTATATGTTGTTTCCCTATTTAATAAGAACTTCTTCTTCTGTCAAAAAGTAGCTTTTCTTAAACTTTTTACACAACTCTTTGCATATTTTTTTAACTGTTGTAACTCTTTCAGTAATATTTTCATAATTTGTAATCTTCTTGTTGTTTACGGATGCTATTGAAATACTAATCATTGGAAATTGCTTTTCTGTGCCATCTCTGTCGGTGGATATCATATAACCTCGTTCTATATCTTCTTCGTTGTAAAATTTTTTTATATTAAAGTCAAATTCTTCAATAATATTGCTACATAACTTTTCTATCTCATATGAGCCTAAAACCGCTATGAAGTCGTCTCCTCCCACGTGTCCTAAAAATGCATCTTTATAAAAGCCAATGTGCCTTCCCAATATGTTTGCAGTATATTTTATAACCCTATCACCTCTCTCAAAGCTGTAATAGTCGTTGAAAGATTTGAAACTATTTAGATCGAAATAAATTAACGAAAAGGACACTTCTTTGTCTAAAAATTCTCTAATCTTTTCTTCAATTATTAGATTTCCAGGCAATCCTGTAAGAGGATTTGAATATTTAACTATATTTAACTCTAATTCCATAGATTTTTCTAAAAGACTCATCACTGGAACTACTCCAAAATAACTTTCATCCTTTTCTACGATTACATAGTCATACAGTTTATTCTCTTCTCTGTTCGCTATCTTTTTTATTACTTGTTCAATTGGAGTTGAGTAGTCAAACACCAGAGGGTCTTTGTCCATTATTTTCTCTATTGATTTGCTTAGATACAATTCTCTTCCGAATTGAGTACCCAGTTGTGTGAAAAATTCTCTTCTTGTAATTAACCCTACGGTTTTTTTCTCATCTAACAATGCTATGCCGTGCAGCCTAATATTGCCTAAAAATATTTTTTCTATATCTTTTGATAAGGTTGAATATTGTAGTCCATTGTCTCTTCTTGCTATTATCCCTATTTGTGATTTAAATGCTGATGTAAATTTCATTTTTTCTAAGGACAATTTTGTTTCTTGAATGAAGTTCTTTAGTCTGTCGTCTAAAACTAAAAGTTCTTTTGATGGCTTTCCTAGCAAAAATCCCTGTGCCATAGGGATTCCTAATTCAATCACAGTTTTTAGCTCATCTAAAGTCTCAATTCCTTCAGCTATGAGTTTAAGGTTTGAGTTATTGGCTAGTTCTACGAGTGCCCTTACTATAGATTTTTTGAAATTATCTTTATCGATATCTCTGATAAGAAACATATCAATTTTTATATAATTTGGCCTTACTTCAGAAATAGTAGTAAGACCAGAATAACCCGCACCCACATCGTCAATCGCAATTTTGTAACCTTGTGTTTTATAGTTTTCGATAATTTTTTTGAACTCTATATAATCTTTTATTGCTGTTTTTTCAGTAATTTCAAATACTATATTAGATTGTTTAATCATATTTTCGAATAAGTGTTTTGTAGATCCCTTAACAAATTTTTCGTCTTTTATTATATCTGGATCTACATTCAAAAATAGAATTTTATCTGATTGAAGGCTTAGAAATTTTTCGATAGCACTTGATCTTGTAGATAATTCCATTTCCCATAACAAGTTTTCATTTTTTGCACTTTCAAATAGTTTTTCTGGATTATACAAAACAGATTCTTCTGGACCTCTTGTAAGAGCCTCATAACCCACAACAGCGCCGTTTGAAAGTGAAAATATAGGCTGGAACAACGTTGTAAAATGTTTATTTTCTATTATTTCTCTTAACAACTGTTTCAAAAATATCACCTCCTAACCAATATTAAACATTAAGAATGTTAATTTTTCGTAAATAGTCTGTTTAAAATAAAACTACTAATCATAATCCTTAAGACGTATTTTTGTCTTTGGTGTTAAAATATAAAAAATTTTAATAGGGAGCGCCTTTATGAAAAACGTACTTATGAATAGACATAAAATTGGTTTGATCTTCTTTTGTTTATTTTTATTTTCGAATCCTCTCAGCAATGCTGTTGATTACCTGTTTCTAACTTTGTCTTTATTGACATGTCTTACTAAGGAAAATTTGTCTATCTTAAAAAAAGGCATTTTACCTTATGCGTTGTTTTTATTCAGCTCGGCTGTTCTTTCTGGGATTGCAGCTGCCGATAAGGAGTTGTGGTTGAGATGGACGAGCACCTATCTTGAATACGCTGTTGTAATATTTGTTACCTATTGCATTTTAAAATCCAAGAGAGATGTTATTTTTTCTTTTATTGCTTTGACTAGTTCATCTCTCCCCATTACTATATATGCATTTTTCTTCCAATGGCTAAAGGGCAAAGAAGTCGTGGGTAGCTTCCATTATTACACTGCTTACAGCGCTTATCAGGCACTTGCCCTCTTGGCTCCGTTTATCCTTGCAGTATATAACTATAAGAAGAAATCGTTTTATTTCTGGTTCGCTATCTACTTTTTTGAGCTTTTTGTGCTATATATATCAAGTGCAAGAGGGAGCTTCATATCCAGCATAATAGGGCTTTGTTTGTTTATGATATTGATTTTTAGGACAAAGGGATTGATTGCTGCAGCAATTATTTTCATTATCGGGTTGCTTGCACCTATAAAAAGAAATGTAGGGATAACGAATTTTCTTGATCTCTTAAACTTTACCTATACTGCTAATCACGAGAGAATAATGTTCTGGAAGGTGGCTATCTTTAAGATATTTCCTCTTAGCCCAATAATCGGTGTAGGCGCGGGACATTTTGCTTATCACTATAGATACCTCAACCCAAAAGATCCCCTTGCAAACTCGGTAGCTCACGCACACAACACCTTTATTCAAGTTCTAACTGATATGGGAATAGTTGGTTTGGTTTGTCTTGTGACCTTGCTTTATCAGTACTATAAACAGACTATAAATTTATTTAAGAACTCAAATGGTTTTCAGTGGGCTCTATGCTCGGTTCTTGTTACCTTTATAACGGGCTATTGGCTTGGCGAGGGACTTACTGGAAATATGTTTTATGGTAGAATGCAGCTTGAAATACTGGCCTACTTTATGACCCTCTCAACAATAAAGCTTACTGAGTAGAGAGAGCATATAGTGCTTTTTCATAAACTTCATCTGGGGTAATTTTTCTCATACACAGATTGTCTGGGCATTCTTTGTCAATACATCTATCAGAGCAAGGAAGATTTTTGTATATTACTATGTGATCTATTTCTTCAGGAAGGGGGCCATATATTAGAGGTGAAGTTGGTCCAAATAGGCTTATTGTCCGAGTGCCAAGTCCTCTGGCTATGTGAAGGCTTGCTGTGTCGGGACAGATTAAAAGGCTTGAACTTTCTATTATCTTACAAAGTTCAAGAAGGTTTTTCGTTTTGTTTACCATATTTATGGCGTTTGAATTTGAAACAATAATGTTTGACTTTTCTATGTCTTTTTCTGATCCAACCAGAATTACCTCAAAGCCTTTTTTGTCAAGCATATTTGCAAGTACGGCAAAATTCTCAGGTGGCCATTCTTTTCTATGCCAGCTGGAGCCAATTGAAAAGACTATCCTGTTTTTTAGTTTATCGACATTTTGTCTTATTATCCATGGTCTTGTGTCAAATTCATTTATTTCCATAGCCTTTAGAATATCAGCATAATAGTAAATGATATTTTGATTTTCATTTGGTTTTATATATTTCGTCAGGAAGATTTTGTTTATTCCATAATCGAATCCCACCCTGTTTCTGGCTCCAGAAAGAAAAGAGACGATAGAATTTCTGGGTGAATGATGTAGAACTATAGCGTGATCCAATTTCTCATCTCTAAGAGACGTGCATAGCCTGAGAAAAGACAAACCACTTTTGTGTGTGCCGTTTTTGTCGTAGAATACGACCTTTTCACAGGAGGGGATAATGTTGAAAACGCTGTAGAGTGAAGGAATCTTCCTTGCAAAAAGTGTAAATTCGCAGTCTTTATAATAGTTATTTAGTGCCCTTAATACCGGCGAAGCTAATAATATGTCGCCAATACCGGGGTAGCCAAATATTACAAGTATCTTAGTTTTTTCTTCTGATATCATTTTTATATTATATACTTTAACTTGAATCGTTATTTATTATTAGAGCTATAAAACGCTTTATTTAAGGTCAAGCTTTTTTTCTATTAACTCTAAGTCTATTTTATGTTATACTCTTATAAGTTCCTGCGGTGTTCGTGATACTCTTGAGATCTTGAGCTAACACCGAACTTCAAGGGCGGATCTCTTCTGGCGTTGTGTTTGCTTACCGCAAACAATTAGCAAGAAGGTATGCCCACTTTTGTATGAGGATTAGGTTCAAGACTCTTGGCACACGGCACTGCGGGAGTACTTTATTTGGGAGGTCTTATCTGGAGAATTGCATATTTTGCCTTATAGCAGAAAAAAAGCTTGATTCTCAGATAATATATGAGGATGATGATTCTTTAGCTTTCAAAGATATCCATCCTGTGGCTCCTTTTCATGCCCTTGTAATACCAAAGAAACACATAAAGAGTCTTAATGATGTTTCTGATTTTGGGCTGGTTTCCCACTTGTTGTATGTGTGCAATTTGATAGCTCAAAATGCAGGGCTTGTTAAAGGATACAGAATTGTTACAAATGTTGGAGCTGATGGAGGGCAAACAGTATTCCATCTGCATTTTCACGTGATTGGTGGCAGGCCAATGGAGTGGCCACCTGGATGATAATTTTGAGGAGGTTGTTAAACTTTGCCAGAAATTCGTATTAACAAAGATGAATCAATAGACAGTGCATTAAAACGTTTTAACAAAGTAGTTCAGCAGGAAGGAATCCTTTCTGAGGTCCGAAAGAGGGAGTTTTATGAAAGCCCAAGCGTTAAGAAAAAGAAGAAGAGAGCTGAGGCTGCAAAAAAAAGAAAAAAAAGATAATTTAAATTAAAATGTATCCCACTCGCTTTGGCTCTCTTTTTGGGCAGCTAAAGCCTTTTTGGTTGCGATTCAAAGGGGAAGAGCTTTTTAGTTATTTATTAATCGCGCTTATGTTATCAGCCCTTCTTTATAATATGGGAGGGGTCTATCCTTCTTTATCTGTTGGGAAGATGGTTCCATTTGATGTGGTTTCTCCAAAAGACGCCCAAATTGTCAATACAGTTGCTACTGAGGCACTAAAGCTGCAAAGGGAGAGATCTGTCCCAGACGTTCTTGTGGTATCACTTAGTAAATTTGTTTCTGTTCAGGAGTCTATAAACCTTTTCCTTTCAAATCTGGAATCTACTAAGAATTTATCTGAATCTCAGAGAACTACCAAGCTAAAAGACCTTGCGCCTTTTCTAACGCTAAGAGATATCACTTCCCTTATGAAGGTTGATCCAAAAGAATTAGAAGGAGACTTAAATAAAGTTTTTGCCGTTTTGCCAAGGGAAGAAAGGCTTGATGTTCTGTCCAATGAAGTGGCAGGAATAATAAATTCTTTGAATCTCGATCCTGGTACATCTCAAGCATTTATGAATTTGATTTTAGGATATTTCAGGATAAACGCAACTGTAGATAACAGTCTAACGAACGAGCTCAAACAAAAGGCAATCCAGGACATAGTTCCAGTCGTGGTCGATGTGAAAAAAGGTCAGATTCTGGTAAGAAGCGGAGAAATTTTGACTCCTGAAAAAGCATATGTGCTCAAGGAATTGGGCATTATGGACAATCTTTCAGGGATTAGAAGTTTTGTAAGTCTATTTTTCTTTTCAGGGCTTCTATTGTTGGCATTTAGGTTTATTATTGCCAACTTCTCTCCAAAGATAGTTCTTGATAGGGGCCATATGATAGTCCTTGGAGTACTATCTTCTGTTTATATACTTTTTGTTTTTGTATTGTTCCCTATTTCTCCAATTATCGTTCCGCTTGCCAGCGTTTCCCTGCTTTTGTCCCTGATTTTTACGCCTGCTATATCATTGCTTTATTCTGTTATGTTGGCTATTTTAGTGTTCTTTTTTGGCAATTTTAGTTTGCTTGGATTCTATATTGCGATTATCAGCGCGTTCGCTGGAGCATTTTTTGGCAGAGGTATACAGAGAAGAGGGGATTTATCTGATACTGCTTTTCTGTTTTCCCTTACCTTTTTCCTGGCTGTTTTGCTCTGGGATATATGGAGCGGTATAAATGTACTTGATTCCTTAGGCCAGTTTGCCTTTGCTATAGCAAATGGATTTTTATCTTCAATTGCTGCAATGGGCGCTCTTCCTTATATTGAGAGTACAGTGGGTGTTCTTAGCCCATTGAAATTAATAGATTTATCAAATCCTAGTCACCCGCTTTTGAAGAGATTACAAATAGAGGCTCCTGGAACCTATCACCACAGCGTGATAGTTGCAAACCTGGCAGAGACAGCAGCAGAAGAAATAAATGCCGATCCTTTGTTGGCAAGAGTTGCTTCTTACTATCATGATGTAGGCAAGCTTAAAAGGCCCCAATTTTTTGTAGAGAACCAAAAAAACGGTGTGAATTTACATTCTGAAATATCTCCCTGGCTTTCTGCCACAATATTGATTTCACACGTAAAAGATGGTGTGGAAATTGGGAAATCTTATGGCATTCCTGAAAAGATTTTGGATATAGTTTCGCAACATCACGGTACAAGTTTGATCGTCTTTTTTTACCATAAGGCTTTGCAATCTGGCTTTTCTGAGGTAGAAGAGAAGGATTTTAGATATCCTGGCCCTCTACCAAAAACTAAGGAAGCTGCTATAGTAATGCTTGCAGATGCGGTAGAGGCTGCTGTTAGGGCCTCTTCTGGATCGGTATCTCCGAAGATAGATAGTCTGATAGATAGAATTTTTAAGAATAAGCTTGAGGATGGTCAGCTAAGCGAATCTCCTATGACCCTTCAAGAACTTCTAAGGATCAAGGAAGTCTTTATAAGGCTGTTTATGGGTTCTTTTCATCAAAGGATTGAATATCCAGACTTAGTAGAGCTTAATAAGAAATAAAATATAAATTATTAAAATATTGGAGGATTTATAAACTGGGGAATATTAAAGGGCCTTTCAAAAATTTTGGATTTATAATTCTTACATGAGTCTTTTATTATCTAAAAGGAAAAGATATAAAATAAATTACATCGGTTTTAAAAAAGCTATTAATGAGGCTATGAAATTTTTCGACGTAGGAAAACTAGAGCTTAGTTTACTCTTGACAGATAATGATGAGATTTCAAAATTAAATAAAGAATATCTTGGAAACGATTACCCTACAGACGTACTGTCTTTTGAAGGCGAAAGAGATCTTGGTATTTTGGGAGACATTGTAATTTCTGTTGAAAAAGCAAAAGAAGATTTTATGTCTGACTCCTATGGGGAGTGGACTCAGGGTATGGCAAAAAATAGTTTTGAGAACTATTTACTTTGGTTAGTTATACACGGAATTTTGCACAATTTAGGGCATGATCATGATAATGAAGTTAATGAAAGAGAAATGAGATCTAAGGAGAAAGCTTGTCTTGAAAAGGTCTCACAGTATTTATAAAAGTTTTTGTTTTGCAATAAAGGGTTTTTTAATAGCTCTTAAGGAGGAGAGGAACTTAAAAATTCAGATATTTGTGTTTTTATTTCTTTTATTTCTAGGACTTTTACTTAAATTTAGGCCTTATGAATGGGTTATGGTTCTGCTTTCTTCATCTATGGTTATAGTTTCTGAGATGATCAATTCTGTGATTGAGAGGGTTATGGATTTTGTTAAACCAGAATTTGATGATAGGGTTGGGACAATAAAAGATATGTCCGCAGCTTTTGTTTTAATTGCATGTTTTTTCTCTGTAATTATCTTTTTAATCTTGGTTTTTAATAGGGTTTCTCCATATATTGTAGGTTTAGGCAAATGTTTTAATTATTCATTTAAGGTGTTAACTTAATATGATGCCATATTTTTTGTTATCTTTATTTTTGATTATCTGTTCTGCTTTTTTGTCTTGTACTGAGACTGTTTTTACAAAAGCTAGCAGAATCAAGATTATGCAGTGGATCAACGATAAACAGTCAAGGCATGAAAAAGCAGAATATATCTTGATACACCCTCAAGAAGTCATAACGACTCTCCTGCTATTGAACAACTTTGTTAATATTGCACTTTCTACTTTGGTAACTTCTTTTATGATAGAGCTTTTTTCTGTCAACAATATTGGTTCTATCGCAATAGCAGCGACATTTTCAATTGTAATATCTTCACTTTTTATTATTGTAATAGGAGAAATAGTTCCAAAAACTATCGGTTATTATATGGCTGATAAGCTATTTTTTGTTCTTATATCTTTCTTATATCTTATGACACATATAAGTAAGCCATTTGTTTTTATGTTTACTTCAATATCGGGGACTTTTTTGATGCCATTTGGTATAAAAAATATTAAGGGATTGCCCTCGATTACAGAGAGTGAACTGAAATATCTTGTTAACGTGAGCGAGGAAGAGGGTGTCATTGAAAAAGAAGAAAAAGAAATGATTAGCGGTGTATTTGAATTCAAAGACAAAGTGGTAAGGGAGATAATGATCCCAAGAATTGATATGGTATGTATAAAAAAAGGCACTACTCTTAGCGATACGCTGGAAATCATCAGAAATGAAGGGCATTCGAGATATCCTGTATTTGATGAAGATATAGATAATATAGTAGGCATTTTATATGTAAAAGATATTCTTATGGACTTAGGCCCATCAACTGACTATTCGAAAAACATCGACTCATCTCTTCGAGAGGCATATTTTATACCAGAAGGGAAAAACATTAGCGAACTTTTTAGAGAACTTCAGACGAAGAGATTGTATATGGCTATTGTAATAGATGAATTTGGAGGTACTGCGGGACTTTTGACGGTAGAAGACCTGGTTGAGGAAATAGTTGGTGAAATTAGAGATGAATATGATTTCGATGAAGAGGCATTGGTAAAGGATTATACAGAGGACAGCTTTGTAGCCAATGGGAGATTGAGCTTGAGAGAATTTGCTGCAAAAATCGAACTCGATTTTGAAGATTTTATCGATGATTATAATGAAGAAACTTTAGCCGGGCTTTTGTTTGCCCTATTTGGAAAAATTCCTAAAGAGGGCGACAAAATATCATTTAAGGGTATAGAATTTAAGGTTTTGAAGGTGGATGGTAAGAGGATAAAGGATGTATTGGTCAGAATAGAGAAAGGAGAGATCGATGAAGTTAAACAATAATACAAAATTTGTATTTGTCACAGGTGGGGTTACCTCATCGCTTGGTAAGGGTATAGTAGTTGCTTCCTTAGGGAGAATTCTTAAGTCTATGGGGCAAAAGGTAAACGTTATCAAGCTTGATCCATATTTAAATGTAGATCCAGGTACAATGAACCCCTACCAACATGGAGAGGTATTTGTAACAGATGATGGAGCCGAGACAGACCTTGACCTTGGACACTATGAGAGATTTATAAATACCAGTCTAACCAGGTCATCTAATCTGACATCTGGTATGGTTTATCAAGAAATACTATTGAAGGAAAGACGTGGAGACTTTTTAGGCGGTACTGTTCAGGTTGTGCCGCACGTCATAAACGAAATAAAGTCAAAGGTAAAAGAAGCTGCAGAGCTGCTTACAGATGGCGGCATTCTTATCTGTGAGGTCGGAGGCACAGTAGGAGATATAGAGGGTGAGCCATTTTTGGAGGCAATTAGACAATTCAAAAAAGACGTTGGCAGAGACAACACGCTTTATATACACTTAACCCTTGTTCCATATTTAAAGGCAGCAAAAGAGCTTAAGACAAAGCCTACTCAGCACAGTGTTAAGGAACTTAGGAGTATAGGGATTCAACCAGATATTATAATTCTCAGATCAGAAAAGTCTATTAATAGCTCCATAAGGGAAAAAATATCATTGTTTTGCGATGTAGAACCTGAAGCTGTAATTCCACTGCAAGACGTTAAGGATGTCATTTATGAAGCTCCAATTATGCTCGAATCAAACAAGTTGAGCAAGCTTGTATCAAGTAAACTAAAAATTGAGCCTTATGTGGAACCACAATTAGAGAGCTGGGCAAAGATAGTCGAAATGGCTAGAAATCTGAAGGGTTCAGTTGAGATAGCGATTGCAGGAAAATATGTAGGTCTTCCTGATTCCTATATTAGCGTCGTTGAGTCTTTAAGACATAGTAGTCTACATTTAGGATATGATCTAAAAATTAGATGGATAAATACTGAAGATATCAATTCTATGGATGATGCAAAGAATATATTCGGAGGCGTAAAGGGCATTGTAGTGCCTGGCGGTTTTGGTGTCAGAGGTATAGAGGGTAAAATATTGGCAGCAAGATATGCTCGCGAAAATAACATACCGTATTTTGGACTATGTTTGGGTATGCAGATTATGTGTATCGAATTTGCAAGAGACGTACTTGGATTGAAAGGCGCCAACAGCACAGAGTTTGATGAGTGTACAAAGTTCCCAATAATAGATCTAATGGAAGAACAAAAGTGTGTAATAGATAAAGGGGCTACAATGAGGCTTGGAGCTTTTCCATGTAAGTTAGCTGATAATACCATTGCAAAACGTGCTTATAATCAAGATCTGGTTTTAGAGAGGCACAGGCACAGATATGAGTTTAACAACCTTTTTAAAGAAGCCTTTGAAGGCGCTGGTATGATTACTAGCGGTTTGTTTGAAGAGAGAAACCTGGTTGAAATTGTAGAGTTGAAAAATCATAGGTGGTTTTTAGGGACTCAGTTTCATCCCGAATTTAAATCCAGGCCAAACAAACCACATCCACTTTTTTTTGATTTTATGAAAGCGGCAATAACCGATTAAGTTCGACATTCAAATGAGCTATAATTAGCTTATAGGCATATTGAATTTTCAATTAGATATAATTATTAATCGTATGGGGTAAAAAATTTGAATATAGAAGAAGAGATAAATTTACATTTAAATTCTAAATGTAATACAACTGGGAATTTAATAGAAAAACTTATAAATGGGGCTAAAAAAGCTTCATTGTTTTCTTATTCGCCTTATTCTAAATTTGCTGTCGGTTCGAGTTTGTTGGTAGACAAGGGAGATATATTTTTAGGGAGTAATGTAGAAAATTCTTCTTATGGCGCTACTATGTGCGCTGAGAGGGTGGCCATATTTAAGGCTGTTTCATCTGGAAATAGCAATCTTCTTTGCCTTTGCGTTTACAATAAAGACATATTGCCATACCCGTGTGGCTGTTGCCTTCAGGTTATGTCTGAATTTGTGGGCAAAGATTTTCCAATTATTCTCGTTTCAGAGAACGAAAAAGAAATTATCTATTTTTCAGATCTTTTAGGACGCCCTTTTAAACTGACTTAATGATATACAGGGGTATTTTTTTAAGGTCCTTTCCTATAAGAGAGAGTAGCTTTATCGTAAAAGTTTTGACAGATCAGGAAGGCTCAGTCCCGGTTTTTCTAAGAGGTAAGAAAAAAAATATCTTTAGGAAATTAGTTTTTCCTGGTACTCTTATGGACGTAGAACTTATCAAGACAAAGAGTGAAATTGCAATTTTAAATGAATATAATGTTATAAGTTCGCCTGAAATAAAGTCTTTTAATCAATCTATCTTGTTACTGTCATATTTAGACATAATAGATAAAATTGCAAGAGGTGTTTTTGAATCTGTGGAAAGAGTAGCTAAAAATATAATTTCAAATGGAGAAACCCAATTTAAAGACCAGGCCTGGTTAGTGAGATGTTTGAATGAAGAGTTTTATTGTGCTGGCTTTCTAGATGCAATATCTTGCAATGAAAATATACACGATTATAAGACTATAAAGAGTAGAATTATTGAAATTTTGGGATACTTGCCAAAATCGATAAAACTTGTGGATAAGGAAGTTTATGGGAAAAATTTGGATTTTTGAAGATAAATATTTTCTGAGGCTGTGGATCGCACAGATTTTTTCACAGTTTTCGGACAAATTTTTAATGGCGGCATTGATGATCGCAGTTTCTAATATAACGAGCACGAACATTAGCGTTTCTTCTTTGATGGTTGCCTTTGCCCTTCCTTCAGTAATAATAGCCCCATTTGTTGGGGTTTTTTTAGATAAGATGGACAGAAAGATTATTTTGATAACTATAAATTTTCTAAGAAGTCTTTTGTCTATTGCTTTGGTATTTTTTTTGAACAATCTGTTTGCAATTTATCTGTATAGTTTTTTTATAGCATCTCTGATTGTTATATTTGCTCCTGCAGAATTTGCTATGATACCAAAGACTGCATCAACGAAAAATCTTTCTGCTGCCAACTCACTTTTTAACGTTACGTGGGTGATGTCATTTATACTCGGGTTTGCTGCTATTAGCCCCGTTGTGTTGTTTTTTGGTATAAAGATAGCAGTGTTGTTTGCAGCAATATCATATTTGGTAGCATCATTCGTTTCTTCAATTTTACCCAATGACAGACCACATCCAGATATCAAAACCTGCTCTTTCAAGAAGGCACTTTTTGATTCCTTTAGCTACATAAAGTCTTCAAAGTTAATTCAGGTATTAATACTCCAACAATCTATTGCGACATCATTGATGGGCATGGTAAGCGTTCTAGCAGTGGGATATGTCAGAGAGGTTCTGCATCTTAGTGAGGCCAGCTTCTCTATAATTGTTGTTCCCGCTGGCCTTGGGATGGTAATGGGATCCTTAATTATAGGCCACATTAAAACGACGGCGTTCAAAAATTCTGTAGTTGTCAGAGCAGGAATATTGTTTGCAAGTTTATGTTTGATTTTAATGTCTATATTTACCCAGATCTTTATTATTCCAATTATTTCATTTTTCCTGGGAATTTCAAATGCACTTGTAAACATCCCAATTCAGTCTATGATACAGAAGGTGGTAAAAGAATCTTTTAGAGGGAGAGTTTTTTCTATTTTGAATATGTTTATCAGCTTTACTTCGACTTTTCCCATTCTTTTCACTGGTGGATTAGCAGATATGTTTGGCGTAAGAATATGCTTTCTAGTGCTTGGCGTGCTAACTTCGTCTTTATATTTTTCTATGAAATCTGTTGCTTTGGAGGCTGATAAAGTTGGATAAGCTTAAAATATTGATTTTGGGTAGGCTTTCCCCGCTTGACGGCAATTCTGTTTATGTTCAGGAAATTGAGGAAAAGCTTAATGAAAGAGGCCATAGCGTACACCTTCTTCTTTTCGATGAAGGTGAAGACGAGGCAGACAGAAGCTTTTTGCCATATCTATTTAAAACTCAACCATATATTATGATAGCGCCATCAACGATAAAAAAATTGAAAGATATTGTGAAGTCGGTAAAACCAGATTGTATACATATTTCTTTGACTCTTTCTTTTTTAGATTTTTTTATACCAGATTTATTTGATGATATTCCTGTGGTTGCTACATTTCATCCTCCATTTGACAAAAACAAAACGTTATGGGGCGTGTTTTCACAACTCGTTTATAACGTTTATGCACCATTTTTGAACAATTATGACAAAATCATTACCCTTTCATCGGTGCAAAGTGAATTCCTTGTTGAAAAGGGTGTAAAAAGAGAAAAACTTCAAATTATACCAAACGGAGTAGACCCTATAAAATATTCACCAGGTTTTTCTGATCTTAAAGAAAGACTTGAGGCTGAGTTTTTGTTTCTTTTCCTGGGTAGGATAAGCCCTGAAAAAAATGTAAGAGTTTTGTGCGAGGCATTTTTGGAAAATGATTTTCCTGAGGGAGTTAAACTTTTAATTGTTGGTGATGGTATTGAACTTATAAAGTTAAAAAAGGATTTTGAAAACAAAAACATAATTTTTTTTGGCGAGGCAGACTTAAATTTAAAACAAGATATATATAGATCTAGTGACGTGTTTGTTCTGCCATCATCAATAGAGGGGTTATCTCTTGCTCTCTTAGAGGCAATGAGTTCTGGGATTATGTGTATAGCTACTGACGTAGGGGCCACAAAGGATGCGCTGCATGGTTTTGGGATTCTTATAGATCCTATGAACCTAAAAGAAGAATTATCGCGCGCATTAATAGATAGCTACAGAAATCGTTCTATGCGAGAAGAGTGCTCTAAACGATCAAGAGAAGAGATTATAGATGATTTTAATATATTTAAACAAATGCAAATGTTGGAAGATGTTTATTTTAATGTGGTTAATTCAAGAAAATTATTGATTAATAATAAGCTATGAACAATTATTTTTATTGAAAATAACTGTGAGGTGTAGATAATTAATTCTAAAGATAAAAATAATGAATACAAAAATTATACAGGAATTAGATCAAGGCTTATATCAAATATATTTTCTTATCTTTCAGACCACAGATCTATTCTAACTGTTGTGTTCATATGTATATATTTTTTAGTGTGGTTTTTTATAAGGAAGATAATGATAATATTTTATGTTTTTTTTATCTTTATTATTTTCATCTACCTATTATATCTAATTAAAAAAGTTGAAAATGTTGATAATTTATTTGATTTGAACTTAGTAAAGGAAAACAATGGTAACTCTCATTGTAAATTTAGTATTTTAATTTGTGCACACAATGAAGAAAGTGTAATAGAAAAAACTTTAAAACAGATTTTAGGGTTAGCAGGGAATTTTGAGATTGTAGTAGTAGATGATAGATCGATCGATAAAACAGGCAAAATAGTAGATGAATTCATCTATTTTTATAATAAAGAATTTGAAAATAAAAGGGATGATATCTCTAATGTAAATTATTATCGAGAAATTAAGGTTTTACACAGAGACAAAGATTCTAAGCCTGGCAAATCAGCTAGCTTAAACGATGGTATAAAACTTTGTTCAGGCGAATACATTGTTATGTTAGATGCAGATTCATTCTTTTCTGATAAAGACGATATAATTAGAATTTCGAATTTTGTGAGTAAATTTAAGCCTGATGCTATCCAGTTGAGAAAAATTTCATCCAATCCAAACTATAATTTAATTTCATACCTATCATCTCTTGAGTTGTGTTTGGATTCATTTATGCAAAAGTCAAGAAATGCTTTTGGAGGTGTAGTGGAGCTTAGAGGAACAGGGATGGTAATCAAAAGCGATGTGTTAGAATATGTCGGCGGATTTGACGAAGACTCTATTACTGATGATCTTGAAATGTCATCCAGGCTATTCTTTAATGGGAAAAAGATAGTGTTTCTTGAGTATCCATTTGTCTACGAACAAACTGTTTTCGACCTTTCTTCATGGTGGGCTCAACGTTTTAGGTGGCTTGAGGGATCACTCAAAAGATATATTAAGTATTCTTCACTTATAATGAGGAGATCGTTTACCAGAAAGCCAAAAGCTAATTCTGTGAAAAGTTTTTGTGAATCAAAAAAATCTAATCTTGATTTCTTTCTCTTTTTTATTTCGGAATTTTTAGTCCCATTTTTTGCTATACTTTCTATATTTGAAGAAATAGGATTGTTAATTTTGGGAAAGGGTAACGTCATAGCTTTTTTAATTATGTTTTTTTCTTACTCTTTTTTGATATTTCCAGTTTCAATATATTTTCTGAAATACTATTTTAAAATAGGCTTTTTCAGAAGGGTGCTAGTCTCTTTATTTTTTTCTTGTTATATGCTAACTTGGATGTTTATAATGTTTTTTGTTTTTAAAAGAATATTGTTTGATAAGAAACCTACCATGTGGGTTTCTCCAAAACGTTTAGGAGGTGTTTGAGATTAAAAAATTAAATTTTCAACAGATTATATTAAAGCTTCAGGATTTTTGGACAAAAAACGGTTGTGTGATGCTTCAGCCCTATGATGTGGAAAAAGGCGCTGGCACAATGAATCCATCAACTTTTTTAAAGGTTTTGGGACCAGAAAGTTGGAATGCCTGCTATGTAGAGCCTTCTAGAAGGCCTACTGATGGCAGGTATGGTGAGAACCCGAATAGATTGCAGCACTATTATCAGTTTCAGGTTATATTAAAACCTGCTCCGATATTCACTCAAGATATATACATCAGAAGTCTTGAGGCTCTTGGTCTGGACATAAAAAAACACGATATAAGATTTGTGGAAGATGACTGGGAATCTCCAACTTTAGGTGCATGGGGAATTGGCTGGGAAGTATGGTTGGACGGTATGGAAATAACACAGTTTACATATTTTCAGCAAGCTGGTGGCATTGATCTTGATCCAATTTCCCTTGAGATTACCTATGGTCTCGAAAGAATAGCCCTCTATCTTCAGGATGTAGACAACGTGTTTGATATAAAGGTTAATGATAAGGTAACATATCGTGACGTACATTTTAATAGTGAAGTTGAGTGGTCAAGGTTTAACTTTGAAGAGGCAGATGTCTCAATGCTTAGAAGGCATTTTGACGATTATGAACAACAAGCATTGCGATTGATAAATATGGGTTTAGTTAGACCTGCATATGATTATGTTTTAAAATGTTCTCATAATTTCAACCTTCTCGATGCAAGAGGGGCAATTGGTGTTCTGGAAAGAACCCACTACATATCAAGGGTCAGAAACCTTGCAAAAGATGTAGCTAAGAAAGTGGTAAATATTGAGGAAAATCATACAGAACACAAGAAGAAAAATGCTTAACCTAAAGAATATTATTCCAAAGAAAGTGAGGAAATATGGGTTTTTATGAGATATTTATTAGAAATAGGCTGTGAGGAAATGCCTTTTAAATTTGCATCCAATGTCTACATTGATTTTAAAGACATTTTTTTAAATAAATTGTCAGAAATATTTAATGGCAAAGATATTGGACTAATTAGACAAAAAACAGAGTGTTATGCGACTCCTAGAAGAATTGTTTTATTTTCTCACCTACCTGATTCAACTCCAGTAAAGAAACAAAAGATAAAGGGTCCACCTGTGAGATTTGCTTATGATTCTGATATGAGACCATTGCCTGCACTATTTAAGTTTGTTGAAAAGTTTAATATTTCTATTGATGAAGTAGAGATCGATAAGACTGATAATGGTGAATATTTGACATTTTATAAAAGTGATGAAGGTATAAAGACTTCAGAAGTTATTTGTGAACTCGTGCCAAGGATAGTCTCCGAATTGAAAATGCCAAAGAATATGAAATGGGGAGTTGGTATAAGATTTGTCAGGCCGATAAGATGGATCTTGTCAATATCTGATGAAGGTTCTGTGAGGCTGAATCTAGGAGATATGGAGTCAGATATCTTTACATATCTTGAGAGATTTACTCCATCTGAAAAATATGAAGTCAATTCGATTGAAGATTATTTTAGAATTATGAAAGAAAGAAATATTATCCTTAATCAAGATGAAAGAGCTAAATGCATAGACCTTGAAATTAAAAGGGTCTTAGGTAAGGACAAAAAAATTGTCTCCGATGATGATCTTCTCAGAGAAGTGCTGTTTTTGGTTGAAAGTCCAAAGGCATTTTTAGGGTCATTCAACCCTGAATTCTTAAAACTTCCCAAGGAAGTTCTCATAACAGTTATGGCAAGGCATCAGAGATATTTTGCTGTGATGGATGAAAATAATAAAATAATGCCAAATTTTGTTGGGGTAATAAATGGCGTAAATAAGGACACGAAGATTGTATCTTCTGGGAACGAAAAGGTTTTAAGGGCGAGACTCTCGGATGCAATGTTTTTTATGAAAAAAGACTTAACAAAAAAGCTTAGAGATAGGCTGGACGATCTTAATACTATCTCCTATCTGGAGGGTCTTGGAAACTATCTTGATAAGACCTTTAGGATTAGGGAGCTCTCACTCGCTTTCAATAGATTTTTTGATATAAATTTAGATGAAGACCTCATTAAAAATTCTTCTACTCTCTTAAAATGTGACCTTGTTACGCAGATGGTTTTTGAGTTTCCAGAATTGCAGGGCATAATGGGTAGAATTTATGCTGAAAAAGAGGGAATAAACCCCGAGATCGCCCTTGCGATAGAAGAACACTATCTACCGATAAATATGCGCTCTCCATTACCGACAATCTTGTTGGGGAAGCTGCTTTCTTTTTCTGATAAATGCGATCACCTTTTTATGTCGTTTTTAAATAACTTAACTCCAACTGGCTCTGGGGATCCATACGGTCAAAGGAGAGCTAGTGCGGGCGTTTTGAGAATATTGATGGATAGCGAATATGAAAACGAGCTTGAAGAGATATTTAATTTTGCTCTAAACTCCATATCCTATATCACCACTCTCCCCTCAAGGGATATTGGCGCCTTGATTAACTTTATGAAAAATAGGATGTCTTCAATATTTATCGATATGGGTTATAGATATGATTTAGTTGACGCTGTGTTGGATGTCACCTCGTCTCCCGTAAAGGCAAAGAGAAGATTGGCTATTCTAAATGAGTGGTCAAAGAGAGATGACTTCTTTGATATTGTGAGCACCATTATTCGACTTGGTAGAATTATTTCAGATAAAGAAGAGATAGCTTTATTTGATCCATCTATTTTAGTTGAAAAAGAGGAAAAAGAGCTTTTCGAAAGATTTTCTAGTCTAAAAGACGGTTTGAATGAGGCAATATTAAGTAAAAATTATGATGAAATTATTAACATTATTGTCGCACTATCAGGCCCAATCCATACTTTCTTTGAAAAGGTTCTCGTCAACGTAGACGATAGTAAGCTAAGAGATAATAGGAAGTCACTATTGAATTCAATTTCACTGCCATTTTTTAGGCTATGGAATTGGAAAAAGATTGTAAGAAACCAATAGTTTTAGATAAATTTTAAGGGAGATAGAATGAATATTCTTATATTGTCTGATTCGACGGGCCATACTGCACAGGCTGTTGCAGTGGCTGCTACGAGCCTTTTCCCTGATAACGGTATAGATTTTCGAATTAAGAGAATTCCTTATGTGACGGATGAAAAAAAGCTTATTGAAATCTTAGAGAATATTGATGCAGAAAATACCTTGATACTATACACGATTGTAACCAGCCAGCTCAGGTCGTTGCTAAGGGATGAGGTTGAAAAAAGATCCATAAAGGCTATTGACGTGCTCGGTCAGACAATCGATGCTATGAAGATGTTTACCAAACAAAGTCCAATCGAGAAGCCCGGGATATTACACAAGCTTGATACTTTGTATTTTAGTAGGGTAGAGGCTATAGAGTTTGCTGTAAGGTGTGATGATGGAAGGGCAAACATAGGTGATTTGCTAAAAGCAGATTTAATTCTGATAGGTGTATCAAGAACTTCTAAGACTCCCCTTTCAATGTATATGGCACACCAGGGCTATAAGGTCGCAAATATACCTTTGGTTTTGGGTATAGATCCGCCAGACGTACTGTTCGAATTGCCCCGAGAGAAGATAATAGGTTTAACTATTGAACCGAGCGCACTGGCTGCTATAAGAGCGAAAAGGTTGGAAAAAATGGGCATTACTGGCATGAAGGCATATATGGATATGCGATTTGTGGAAGAAGAGCTGTTTTATTCAAGTAATATTATGAAGAAGATTGGCTGTAGAATAGTTGACGCCACAAATAAGGCTGTGGAAGAAACTGCCACAGAAATATTAAATATCATAAGCAACAATAGGATTTCTTAAAATTCCAATATTTTCTTTGTGCTAAAATTAAATTAGCTACTGTAAGGAAAAGCTTAAAATTTTATCTTTTTTAGGAGGAGAAACTATGGGGAAATGGGTATATTTATTTGAAGAGGGCAGCGCTTCTATGAGAGACCTTTTGGGTGGCAAAGGCGCTGGTCTTGCAGAGATGACGAACATTGGCTTACCTGTACCCCCTGGATTTACTATTACTACTGAGGTATGTAATTTGTACATGGAAAAAGGGGATAAGGTCATTGAAGAACTCTGGCCTATGGTGCTTGAAAAGGTCAAGATAGTTGAAGAAAAGACGGGGAAGAAATTTGGCGCCCAGTCAGGATTGCCTCTTCTTTTTTCAGTAAGATCTGGCGCAAAGTTTTCAATGCCAGGAATGATGGACACTGTTTTAAACATTGGCTTAAACGATGAAACGGTAGAATTGTTCAGCAAAGAATCAGGTAATCCAAGACTTGCATATGATTCGTATAGAAGGCTTTTGCAGATGTTTGGTGATATTGTGTTGGACATGGGAATTCACCCTTTTGAAAATGAACTTGAGAATATGAAATCAAAAAAGGGCGTAAAAAACGATGTAGAATTGAGCGCTGATGACCTTAAAGAGCTTGTCAAAAGATATATGAAGATATATGAAAATTCCAAAAAAGATTTTCCGCAGGATCCCTTCGTCCAACTAAAGATGTCAATAGAAGCTGTATTTAGATCATGGAACGTCCCACGTGCAGTTACTTACAGGAGAATAAATAATATTCCAAATGACCTTGGCACGGCTGTAAACGTGGTCGCTATGGTTTTTGGCAATATGGGAGATGATAGTGCTACTGGTGTGGCATTTACGAGAGATCCGAAAAAAGGCGATAAGGGAGTTTTTGGCGAATATCTCGTAAATGCTCAGGGTGAGGACGTGGTAGCTGGCATTAGAACGCCTAAGCCTATTATTAAACTAAAGGATGAAATGCCAAAAGTATATGATGAATTTTTGAATTTTTGCAAAGTCCTTGAGGATCATTATAAAGATATGCAGGATATAGAGTTCACTATAGAGAAAGGAAAGCTTTATATGCTGCAAGTAAGGACGGGTAAAAGAACTCCAGGAGCATCTGTAAAGCTGGCTATGGAATTTCTAAAAGAGGGTTTGATAGATGAAGAGGAGGCAATTCTGAGAGTCGACCCCTCACAGGTGGATTTTTTGCTCCACCCAAGAATTGATGTGTCCTCGAAGCTTCAGAGTATAGCAAAGGGTCTGGGAGCATCTCCAGGAGCTGCAACTGGTAAGGTTGTCTTTGATGCAGATTTAGCTGCAAAGATGAGCGAGGAAGATGTAATCCTTGTAAGACCTGAGACTGTTCCTGACGACATACACGGTTTAGCAGCTGCAAAAGGAGTTCTTACATCAAGAGGTGGTATGACCAGTCATGCCGCTGTAGTAGCAAGAGGGATGGGTAAACCTGCTATAGTAGGAGCTGAATCAGTCAAAATAGATCTAAAACAAAGGCTTTTTACCGTAAACGGTGAAACTGTCAAAGAATTTGATATTTTAACTATAGATGGGACATCTGGAAATATTTTCAAAGGCATTGCCCCTCTTGTAATGCCAGAATTGAGTGAAGATCTCAAAGATTTGCTGGCTTTATCTGATAAGATAGCGAAAATTCAAGTTCGATCTAATGCCGATACTCCAGAAGATGCAAGAAGGAGTTACGAATTTGGAGCAAAGGGTATAGGTCTTTGTAGGACCGAACATATGTTTATGGCTCAGGATAGACTTCCCGCAATGCAAGAGATGATCGTAGCTGAGACTATCGAAGAAAGAAAGGCCGCGCTTGAAAAGATTCTGCCTATGCAAAGAGAGGATTTTTATGGAATATTCAAAGAGATGAAGGGTTATCCAGTAATAATCAGACTGCTTGATCCGCCTCTTCACGAATTCTTGCCAAAGAGAGAGATCTTGAAAGAAGAGATTGCCCAACATGAAAAGAACGGTGAAAAGGATCTCCTGGAGAAGAAAAAGAGGCTGCTAAGAAGGGCAGAAGCTCTGAAAGAATCCAATCCAATGATGGGCTTTAGGGGTTGTAGGCTGGGGCTTGTCTACCCTGAGATAAACGAGATGCAAGTTAGGGCTATTTTGGAAGCTGCATCAATGGTTATAAAAGAGGGCGGTTTGGTTTTCCCAGAAATTATGGTTCCACTTGTAGGCCACATAAACGAAATAAAGCTGGTTAGAGAAAAACTTGATGAAGTTGTAAAAGAAGTTATTGCCGAACAGGGTGTTCAAATACCATATCTGTTTGGAACTATGATAGAGCTTCCGCGAGCAGCTCTAAGAGCTGAAGAGATAGCAAAATATGCTAAGTTTTTCTCCTTTGGCACAAATGACCTTACACAGATGACATTTGGATTTAGCAGAGATGACGCAGAAAGCAAGTTCTTACCCGTTTATTTAGAACGAGGTATATTGCCAGTGAACCCATTCCAGACATTGGATAGAGATGGTGTAGGCGAATTGATGACGATTGCTGTGGAAAGGGGCAGACGAGCAAACAAGAATCTTGAGATAGGGATTTGCGGTGAACATGGCGGAGATCCAGATTCTGTAGCTTTTTGTTATGAAATAGGTCTTAATTATGTTAGCTGCTCTCCTTTTCGAGTGCCTGTAGCAAGACTGGCTGCAGCAAGAGCGACTATTCTTGCAAAGATGAAATATGAATCTGATAAATAGATTTTAATTGTAATTTAAAAATTCACATGCTTGTTAATAGAACTACTCAGGAGGAAAGAGAGAAGAAGTACCTTTCAAAGTTGGCGGCTCTTAGCTCTAATACTATGGGTCGCCAATTTCCTGAGCCTGAGTGTGAGTATAGAAACGTTTTTCAGAGGGATAGAGACAGGATTCTTCATTCAAAAGCATTTAGGCGATTGAAGCATAAGACACAGGTATTTATCTCTCCTGAGGGGGATCACTTTAGGACAAGGCTTACTCATGTGCTTGAGGTGTCTCAAATTTCAAGAACTTGTGCAAGAATCCTAAGCTTAAATGAAGATTTGGTAGAGGCAATTAGTTTGGGTCATGATTTAGGACACACGCCTTTCGGTCATATTGGTGAAGAAGTTTTGAACAAGTTGTTGCCGCCTTTTAGTCATGAAGAACAGAGTTTAAGAGTTGTTGACGTTCTGGAGAAAAGAGATGGTAAGGGTTTCGGACTGAATCTCACTCGAGAGACAAGAGACGGTATCTTGAGGCACAGCATAAATGACGAATTTAGGCCCATTACCCAGGAAGGTCTTCTGGTAAGGTATTGCGATAAAATTTCTTATATATGCCACGATCTCGACGATGCAATTAGAGCTGGTCTTTTGAAATACGATGACTTACCTAAGTTTGTAAAAGAGATTGGTAAGACTCATAGCGAGAGAATAGATACACTGATTAGATTGATCATTGGTGGTTTTGATCCTCAGGAAGGCTTTCTTGAAAATGTAAAGTTTATTGAGATAATCAAAAATTTAAGAGATTTTATGATGCAAAAAATATATTCTGCTGAAGTTTTAAGAAGAGAAGAAGAGAAAGTGACGAGAATGTTTAACTTCATAATAGAATATCTAAAGTCAAATTTAAATCTGATCCCAAATCGGCCAGAAATTTATGGAAAAAGCGTTTTTGACTCAGAAATAGCCAATGTTGCAATAAAGGATTATATTTCTGGAATGACCGATTCTTATATAGTGTTATACTTTGAGAGAAATTTTTTACCAACAAGCTGGCCTCTTAAGTAAGATTTCATTTTAAATGTGCTAAAATCATTATAGTATCCCGAAGCAGGATTTGGGAAGTAAATACTACCCCAGGATGCTGGGGTTACTTTACCTCAATAAAGGGGGTTTTTATGCTTTATCAGATTGCTTTGCATGTAAAAAGTTGTGATACATATAGACTTGGAGTAGCGATTGATCAGGTGGAGAGGCTTTATCAAAAAGTGAGTAAAGGCTCTATCTCAGTGATATTTATTTTTACCTTTGAGGGGATTGATTTATTTTATAAACACAAATTAACAGAAGAATTATTAAAAAAAATAGAGAAGCTCTACTCCGATGGCGTGAAATTTAAGCTGGTGCTACCGAATGATGGAGAGGTAAAATTTGACGAATACCCCTTTTTAGAAGTGATCGATGCTGGTTTGATAGAACTTGTAAAGCTTTATAGAGCGGGATATTTATATATAAGTATATAGATAATATTTTAGGAGATAAATATGCAAATTTTGATGCCCGAGATAAACAAGGATAGCTTAAGAAACAGATTGGTAAAATGGCTAAAGAATGAAAAAGATGACGTAAAAGCTGGAGAAGAGATTGCTTTGATTGAGAATCAAAGGGTAACAAGCGTTATAAAGTCAGCTTTTTCTGGAAAGCTTGTTAATATTGCAGCAGAAAATAGCTTTATAGACGTGGGTCAACAAGTTGCTGAGGTTATAGACAATGCCTTGTCTACTGAGTCATACTTGCCAGATACGGTAGTTACTGATGGAGAGGGTGAAGGTGACAGTTTGCAAGTAAACTTTGTCAAAGAAGACCAACCTTTCATAGATGCTAAAGATTCTTTGAACCTAAGATGTAAAGTCGATATATCTAAGTCTTTGTATTTTTTGTTCGATAATTCTATTGATTTTTCAAGTTATGTGTTTTTTTGTATATTAAAGGCATATGCAAAATATCCATTTTTAGGGAAACAATATCCAATTAATTTTTTTGAGTTAAGCGAGGTTGGTTTAGAAAATATGAATTCTTACTCTGAGGATTTGCTAAAGAAAATAGAACTGACTGGTTTGAGCTCTTTAGGCGAATTTTTCAAGAGAAAGGGGAAAAATACTGACTTTTCAACAGGTGATAATTTTAACGTAATTTACGGTGAAAACATAGCATTAGAGAATATACAATTTACTTTCTCTAAGAAAAGTAGCGCAATTCTTACCTGTACTTATGATATTCCTGAAGATTTTGAAAATGACTCTAAAGAAGAGTGCAGCTTATTTTTTAGCTCTAATTTTGGAAGAAACTTATCCGATATTTTGAATTTTACAAGGAAATTAAAAGGCTTTTTAACTAAGCCAGAGAATTTAATTCTCTAAATTTCTACGCTTTCCCGAGCAATATGCTCAGGATAATTATTATTTATGGAGGAGATATGATGATCAGGGTAGTGGTGTCGGGTATTGGTGGTAAGATGGGGAGGATGGTTTCTGAAACCATCTTGAAGCAGCCAGATATGAAATTGGTAGGTGGAGTTGATCCATTTGTAGCAGGGAAGACGCTTAAAGACCTTTTTAAGATTGAGGATTCTACAGCTATTAGCTCATCAATTGAGGAGCTTTTAATAAATGTTCAGTTTGACGTATTAATAGATTTTACAAGGGGAAGCGTAGCTCCTCATACAATTGAAAAAACTCTTGAGTACAGAAGAAATGTAGTAGTGGGGACTACAGGAATTGATGGCAAGGATCTGGATCGCCTTGGAAAGATGGCTGATGAGCTAAAAGTAGGCTTTTTCCTTGCGCCAAACTTTTCTCTGGGCGCTGTTTTGATGATGGAATTTGCAAAGAAGGCAGCTCAATATCTCGATCATGCTGAGATAATAGAGTTACACCACAACCAGAAGGCCGATGCACCTTCGGGTACAGCGTTAAGAACTGCCTATCTGATGTCGAATGGCTCAAAGGTATTCAACAAAGATACTGTTCAAGGAGAAGAGAAGATAAAATCAGCTCTTGGCGGAGAGGTGAATGGCATTAGGATTCACTCTGTAAGGCTACCTGGTTTTGTGGCTCATCAAGAAGTTCTTTTTGGAGGTGTGGGAGAGATCTTGACGATTAGACATGACTCTTTGTCAAGAGAATCTTTTATGCCAGGAGTATTGCTTGCGACTAGAAAAGTACAGAATTTAAATGGGTTTGTGGTAGGACTTGAAAATTTGCTATAAATATTAGTTGATTTCGAAATGAATTTTTATAAAAATTATCCTCGCAGTTAATTAGCTGTGGGGGTTTTTATGGTTACTGATTTGACATAATCAACTGAAATATTTAATTGTTTATGAAGATAGAAAGTAAGAGCTTGAATTTCTTTTTTTAATAAATTTTTGACGAGGGTCTTCTGAAGATATTTTTATTTCTTTTAACATAAAATTAACATTGTTATGATAATTTTAAGATATATTTTATACCTATCTTAAGGAGTGAAAGCGCTTAGTGTTTAAAAAAGCTCAAGATATAGTTAGTTTTCGCTCTATTGACCTCGCTAATTTTTCATTATTTGATTTATTTTTAAAAATTGTGGCTGTATTTTTAATTTTTTTGCCAGTTTTGATTTTTATAATATTGTTTATAAACTCTTTGCCTGCAATTTCGAAATTGGGTTTTAGCGTCTTTACAACAAATAACTGGGATCCTGTAAGTGATAAATTTGGTGTGATAGCGCCTTTGCTTGTAACTGTTATGGTTGGCGTAATTAGTACAGTTCTTGGTTTGATGATTTCAACTCCGATTGCTCTTTTTCTCTCGTTTTACTCAAGAGGAAAGATTTCATCCTTTTTTTCTACAGTAATTGATGCGCTTGCGTCTATCCCTTCAGTAGTTCTGGGTTTGTGGGCTATATTCTACGTAGCTCCGCACATTGATACGATCGAAACAGTGATAAAGTCTATATTTGGCTTTATACCATTTTTGAACGGCAATCCCTCCCCGTTTGGTCTTTTGACTACTATCTTGATCCTGACCTTAATGCTTGTCCCTATTCAGACTGTTTTGATTAAAGAGCTGATAACCATGGTTCCTAGAAATTTACTTGAAGCAGGTTTTAGCTTAGGAACTACAAAATACGAGATAGTAAAAAATTTAATATTGCCCTTTATTGGACAAGGAATAGTGGCTGTTGTTTTTCTCTCCCTTGCAAGGGGTATGGAAGAGACTATGGCTACCGCTATGCTCATTGGTAACAGACCTCTTTTTCCGGATTCGATCTTTTCTCCCACTGCAACCCTGACAAGTATAATTGCGAATGAGTTTTCGGAGGCATTTTCTAAAACCTATCTATCTGTGCTCTTTGAGCTGGGGCTTATCCTTTTCGCGCTTGTTTTCTTAACCAATGTTTGCGCAAAGTTTATATTAAGAATTTTATACAGGCGTTTTAGATGAGAGTTTTAACAGATAGATTGTTTCAGGCTTTTACTATGTTGGTGGCTCTGTCTGTATCCATCATTCTTGCTTTTATACTGTTTCAACTTATAAAAGACGGAATTGGATCTATAAATCTTAACTTTTTTATTGAAACAGCCAGGCCTGTGGGTTCTAACTCGGGTGGTTTCAAACAAGCTATCGTGGGATCGCTAATTATAGATTCGATTGCAATGGTAATAATCATTTCTTTATCTGTTCTTGGAGGATTATTTCTGCACGTTTATCCAGAAGCGTTGCTTTCAAAAATATTAAAAGAAGCTATGTCACTTTTGCAAGGAACACCGACGATTGTCTGTGGAATATGTGTTTATTATATGGTTGTGAGGTCGATGGGTCACTTTTCTGGTTTTGCAGGTTCTATAGCCCTTGCTTTGGTGGGGATACCGTATATGGTGCTTGCCAGCGAACAGATCTTTAAGATGACTCCTTCTCTATTGGTAGAAGCTGCATATTCGTTAGGCCTTTCAAAGACAAGGGTTATATTTTATGTAATACTTAGATTTTCTAAGTTTCCACTGCTTGCAATTTCTCTTTTGACACTTGCAAGGATAGCAGGTGAAACAGCACCGCTTCTTTTTACTGCATTTGGGAATAGCTTCTTAGAGCTAAATCCTGGAAGGCCAATGGCTGCTATGCCTTTACAGATATTTATATATGCGATTTCTCCTTATGACGAATGGCATCGGCTGGCTTGGGCAGGCGCATTGCTTCTAATAATATTTGTTACAGTTTTAAGTATAATTTTAGGTCGTTATAGAAGGCTTGGAGAATAGGTGGGCAAAATATGATAAAAATGAAGTTACAGGACGTTCATGCCTTTTTCGGAAAAAATGAAGTTCTTAAAAGCATCAATCTGGACATTTATGATAAAGCTGTTACCTCTATAATAGGTCCGTCTGGATGCGGTAAAACTACTCTTTTAAGGTGCTTAAACAGAATGCATGAGCTGGATAAAAATGCTTCAATCAAAGGACGTATACTTTTAGATAATGAAGATATCTTTAAGATGGATCTTTATAAGGTCAGGAGAAAGGTTGGTATGGTTTTCCAAAGTCCAAACCCATTTCCCTTTATGTCTATACAGGATAACGTTCTTGCAGGGTTCTTGATGAGCGGCAAAAGACTTTCAAAAAATCAAAAAGAAGAAATATGTGAAAAAAATTTAAGAAGGGTTGCCCTGTGGGAGGAGTCAAAAGATAGGTTAAGGAATTTGCCTACCAATTTGTCTGGAGGTCAGCAGCAGAGACTCTGTATAGCAAGGGCTTTGGCAAACGATCCTGAAATTATTCTAATGGATGAGCCCACATCAGCACTCGATCCTATTTCTACTTCTAAAATTGAAGAGTTAATTATAGGTCTGAAAAATGAAATAGTAATAGTCATAGTTACTCACAATATGCAACAGGCAGCCAGAATTTCTGATTTTACTTCATTTATGTATCTTGGTAATTTGATAGAATATGGTGTAACAGAACAAATATTTAAAGTTCCAAAAGAAAAGCTTACAGAAGACTATATAACAGGAAGATTCGGATAAGAGAGTGAGGTGTATCTTTGGAAAGACACTTTGATATAGAGATCAGAGAATTAACGAAAAAATTGTTTGAGATGACTACTCTTGTAGAGAGGTCAATTGACCTGGTCATTCTTTCTATCTTAGAGAGAGATTCCAGAATTGCCCAAGAGGTCATTGAAAGTGAAAAAATGACAGATGAGCTTGAGATTGACATAGAAGAGCAGTGCATGACTATGCTGGCGCTCTATCAGCCAGTAGCAAAGGATCTTAGATATATAGTTATGATTATGAGGATAATAGTGGATCTCGAAAGGATGTCTGATGAGACAAAGAGCATTGCAGTTTCAACTATAAATCTTTTGAAAGATCCGCCAATTGAGATCTTTATGCAAAAAATTCCCGATATGGCGAAGAAAGTAAAGGTTATGGTTAGAAACGCTATTACTTCACTTGTGGAAAAAAGCGAGGAGATAGCTCTGAGCGTGATAGAAGATGACGATGCAGTAGATGAGGATTATCACAATATTCTTCAATATTTGAACAAAGAGATTTCTGAAAGAAGGTTTAACTGCGAAAGAATTATAGATTGGTTGTTTATTACGAGGCATTTTGAGAGATTGGGGGACCACGCCACGAACATTGCCGAAGACGTTCTGTATATTGTAAGAGGTAAAAATGTTAAGCACATGAAACCTCAATTTTAATCGTTTTAGCTGTGAGGGGGAAAGGTTATAGCTAAAGTTAAATTATTTTAGTTTTGAATATGGGGAGATGCAGCTATGAAAATAAGGGTTACAAATGAAGCAAGAAAGTTTATTCAAAGTAGAACCAAGGGAACAGCCTATATTATTATAAGCGCGCCTATAAAATATTGTGGTTCCTGAGCTGATCCAGAGCCTAGCAGTTTGCAGGCAAGAATTGTAACTCCTGATCAGGTAAACAAGTTTAAGCACGATCTGATCTTTTGGGATGAGGCAATAAATGTGTACATTGATTTCCTTACAGATAAATATTTTGGTCAAATTGATCATGTCTTAGATCTTTGTTATGATGATGTTACTGAGGCTCCGTATTTGTGTGTTAATCCTGATCCAAGACTTCTTATGGATCTGGCTCGAATTTAAAAATTAAGGGGGTAATAAGATGAAAGTCTTAGTTGCTGTGGATGGATCCAAGCCTTCTATGAAGGCTGTAGAGTTTGCTCTAAATTTGGCAAAAGAGCACCATTCAGTAGAAGTTGTATTGATAACAGTGGGATGTGCGTATGACTGGACCTATGTGAGCGATGATGTTTTTGTAGATCCTGAGAAGATTAATGAAGCCTGTGATCTAGCCTTTTCAAAAAAGTTGGACGAGGCTAAGAAGATCTTTGAGGACGCTGGACAGGATGTAAAGGCTATAATGATCTCGGGCGGCGATCCTGCAAAGGAGATCTTGAAATATGTTGAGGAAAATGATATTGAAAGAATTATAGTTGGGAATAAAGGTCTAAATCCCTTATCTGGTCTTCTGGGAAGTGTAGCTTATTCTATTTTGAAGAACGCTAAAGTTCCTGTGATATTGGTAAAGTAGATCATATTAATTAAGTAAAAAATAATATTATCTAAATAAATAATAGCAGCAAGTTTTTGCTGTATATGTGGTTTTAATATTTTTTAAGGAGTGATTATAATAAGCGCTTTTTCATCCCTGGGTGAGTATCTAACCTTTTTGGAGAAAAGAAATGAATTAAAAAGAATAAGGGTAGAGGTAGATAAATATCTTGAAATAACAGAGATCGCCGACAGATTTGTAAAAGTTGGCGGGCCAGCCTTATATTTTGACAATGTAAAAAACTCGAATTTTCCCTTGGTTATCAATGTCTTTGGAACATGGGACAGGGTAGTAAGGGCTATAGGTAATCCCGACGATATTGCCAAAAAAATTGACGAATTAATAAAATTGCCAACTAAGAAGATTGGTTTTTGGGATACGGTAAAATCACTGCCAAATATAGTAGGCCTTATGAATATAAAGCCGAAAATTGTAAATAAAGCGCCGTGCCAGGAAGTGATTTTAAGGGGTGATGAGGTAAACTTAAACGATCTGCCAGTGCTTCATTGCTGGCCTCTTGACGGCGGTCCATTCATCACCCTGCCCCTGGTTATGACGCAGGATCCTGAGTCAAAAGAGAGAAATCTCGGGATGTATAGGATGCAGGTCTTTGATAGAAATACTACGGGTATGCACTGGCATCACCACAAGGATGGAGCGAGGCACTTTTCAAAGTTGAAGCCGGGAGAAAGAATGCCCGTAGCTGTAGCTATTGGGGCTGACCCTGCTACCATTTACTCTGCTACTGCGCCTCTTCCGCCAAACGTAGATGAGTTTGTGTTTGCGGGCTTTATAAGAGGGTCTGGAGTAGAGATGGTTAAGGCTCTAAATTCTGATATACTTGTGCCTGCACAGGCTGAATTTGTATTAGAAGGTTATGTAGTCAAGGGAGAGCTTAGACGAGAAGGACCATTCGGAGATCATACGGGATTTTATTCTCTGGAAGATGATTTTCCGGTATTTCACGTAGACTGTGTAACTCATAGGAAAAATCCTGTTTATGTAGCCACTATTGTGGGGAGGCCTCCTATGGAGGATGCCTATCTTGGCAAGGCAACTGAGAGAATTTTTCTTCCAATGCTAAAGATGACTCTCCCCGAAATAGTAGATCTAAACCTACCGATTGAGGGAGTATTTCACAATTTAGCTATAGTATCAATTAAAAAACAATATCCAGGACATGCAAGAAAGGTTATGCATGCTCTATGGGGGCTTGGGCAGATGAGTTTCACCAAGTTTATAATAGTGGTTGATGAGGATGTAAACGTTCACGATATGTCTTATGTGAGATGGAAAGCTCTAAACAATGTAGACCCAGAGAGGGATATTGAGATAGTAAAAGGTCCTGTGGACGTTCTCGATCATGCATCGCCATATCCAAGATTTGGCTCCAAGATGGGAATTGACGCCACGAAAAAGATGAAAGAAGAAGGTCTTATAAGAGAATTTCCGCCTGATATCGTGATGAGTGAAGATATTCGGAATATGGTAAGCAAACGCTGGCAAGAATATGGTTTTTAACTTTGATTGAAAGGAGCATGACAAGATAAGAAATCAGATTGTGTTAAAGTTATCAAATATCTTTGATGATATACGAGTTGAACATACTGTTTTTTCGTTGCCTTTTTTGTTAGCATCTGCTTTTATAGCGTCAAATGGCTTTCCTGAAATAGAAAAATTAATTCTTATCATAGTAGCCCTTTTGTTTGCGAGGGCGGCTGCTATGTCATTTAATCGATTTGCGGACGCAAATATTGATAGATTCAACCCAAGAACTGCAAAAAGATCCATCCCAAAAGGCGTGGTAAAAAGGAAAGATATGTTTTTCTTTGTAAGCTTCTGTTCGGTGATGTTCGTCTTAACTTCTTATTTTTTAGGCAGTCTGACATTTATGCTCTCGCCTGTGGCGCTGTTTATAGTCTTTTTCTACTCTTATACGAAGAGGTTTACTGCGCTAAGTCACATTGTGTTAGGCGTTGCTCTTAGTCTTGCTCCTGCTGGAGCATGGATAGCCTTGAGAAACGACTTTGGTTTAGTGCCATTTTTTATGATGCTTGCTGTCATATTCTGGCTTGCGGGCTTTGACGTCTTGTACTCACTTCAGGATCTAAAATATGATATAAAGCAAGGTCTTCATTCTATACCCGTGGCTATAGGAGAAAAAAATTCGTTATACATAGCAAGGTTTTTTCATGCGCTTACAATATTGTTTTTGATCCCCATAGGGGTTTTAGCTAACATTAGTCCGGTTTATTTCGCAGGATTGGCTATATTTGCAGGCCTTTTGTTATATGAGCATTCGTTGGTAAAGCCAAACGATCTCTCAAAGATAAATATGGCTTTTTTTAACGTTAACGCTATATGTTCTTTCATATATGCTTCTTTTGTAATTGTTTCGGTTTTAATAAAATAATTAGGTGGATAATTTGAAAAAAATTGTACTCGGCATCACAGGCGCAAGTGGTATGAAATATGCTCTCAGGATGATCGAAGTTTTAAAACAAGATGCAGATCTGTGTGTAATATACACTAAGGCAGCGGCTCTGGTTCTCAAAGATGAAGAAAAAATCGACATCAGATCGGTAAAAGAAAGATATCAACCTGCCAGCATCTATGACGAAGGCGATTTTAGTTGTGAATATGCGTCTGGCTCTCAGAATTTAGATGCTGTAGTTGTCTGTCCCTGTTCTGCCGCTACTCTTTCGAGCGTGGCAAACGGTTTATCTTCGAATCTTTTAGAACGAGTTTGTGACGTGGCTCTTAAGGAAGGAACAAAGCTGGTTTTAGTATTTAGAGAGACGCCTCTAAATTTGATTCATATTGAGAATATGAGAAAGGTTGCTATGGCTGGCGGCATTATTTTGCCCGCCTGTCCTGGATTTTATAATAGCCCAAAGACAGTAGATGATATGGTGGACTTTGTAGTGGCAAAGACGCTAAATAGAATAGGGTTCGAAAACGATCTTTTAAGACCCTGGCAGGGCAAGAAGTAAATTTCAATTCTTAAGGAGTGTAAAAATATGGGCAAAGTTTATTTGGTAGGTTCTGGCCCTGGAAATGAAGGGCTCTTTACAATACTCGGAATGAATATCCTGAAAAAGGCTCAAGTTCTGGTTTTTGATAGGCTTATCCCTAAAGAGCTTTTGGCGATGGTTTCAGAAAATTGCGAGCAAATCTATGTGGGGAAAGAATCAAACAAACACGCAATGAAGCAAGATGATATAAACAAATTGCTTGCTGACAGGGCATCTGAAGATAAGCTGGTAGTTAGGTTAAAAGGTGGAGACCCATTTTTGTTTGGTAGGGGTGGAGAGGAGGCTCTTTATCTCAAAGAAAGGGGTATAGAGTTTGAATTAGTACCTGGAATTAGCGCCGCTTTAGCTGTGCCGCTTTATGCTGGAATCCCGGTTACACACAGGAAGGTAGCCTCATCTTATGCTATATTTACCGGGCACGAGGATCCCACAAAAGAAGACTCTACCATTGATTGGGAGCACTCTCTTGGGGCAGATACCCTTGTCTTCTTTATGGGAGTAGAAAGACTCGACAAGATAGTAGAAAAGATAATAGCTGTTAGAAAAGATAAAGAAATTCCTTGTGCGCTCATTCAAAACGGAACCCTTCCCACTCAAAAGGTCGTAGTAGGTAAGTTGTCAAATATAGTAAGCCTTGCTGAAGAAAACTCAGTAAAACCACCTGCTTTGTTTGTGGTGGGCAATGTAGTTAATCTCAGAGAAGATTTGATGTGGTTTGAGAAAAAGCCTTTATTTGGTAAAAGGGTTGTAGTAACCAGATCAAGAATGAAGGCGAGCCTTTTAAGTGAGAGGTTAAAGGAAAACGGTGCAGAGGTTTTTGAGATACCAGTAATAAAGTGCGTTCAAATAGCCGATCAAAAAGAATTTAAACTTGTTTTTGAAACTTTGTGCGAATATGAATATATAGTTTTTAGCTCATCAACTGGAGTGAAAATCTTCTTTGAGAACTTATTTAAAGCTGGATATGATAGTAGATATATAAAATCTAAGATTGCTGTGATTGGCGATGGCACGAGCGATGAGCTTTTAAAATATGGCGTGAGGGCAGATATCTTGCCTGAAAAGTTTGTAGCAGAAAGCCTAGTTGAGAGTTTTGAGAAAACTAATGAAGCTAAGAAAGTCTTGATACCAAGGGCTAAAGAGGGTAGGGGTGAGTTAGTAAGAGCTTTACTTGATAAGGGATATGTGGTGGATGACTTTCACATATATTCTGTGCAGCCCGAGCAAATTTCAAAACAGGATATAGAAAGGGCTTTTCAGGATGGCAAAGAAGCTTTCTTGACCTTTGCGAGTTCTAAGACAGCAGAGTATTTTTATGAATCCTTAGGAGAGCACAGGGATCTGGTACTAAAAGTTGCTAAAGTCGTATCTATTGGGCCAATTACCTCAGAGAAAGCAAAGAGTTTGGGATTCAATGTGGTGGCCGAGGCAGCAGAGTACAATATAAATGGCCTGGTAAGAGCTTTGATAGATTGTACAGGGAAGGCCTAACATGAATTTTTTGACGTGCTTTTAAAATATAGCAGTATTGAAAGCAAGATAAAGCTTATGAAATTCCAAAATACTATGGGCATTTGGAATATATAAAAGCCATATATTACCCAACAAAAGACTCCTATCCACATCATAAGGAGCATTATGAGAG
>Ga0078972_1002386_pt1 | contig 62427 bp, 66 predicted proteins | sample YelNatPaOPGAMG01_FD_67568 | JGI IMG/M metagenome (GOLD analysis project Ga0078972, IMG submission 67568) | Hot spring thermophilic microbial communities from Obsidian Pool, Yellowstone National Park, USA - OP-RAMG-01 (SPADES assembly) (version 2) | ecosystem: Environmental > Aquatic > Thermal... | reverse complement strand
GTCAGGCTTGCATTTGCTATGCCTATGCTAAGAAGCGCAAAAAGGGCTATGCTCAAAAATAAGCTTATTCTGTTGCCCCCCATTCTTACACCACAATCTAACGTATAATAAGAAGATAAATAATTTAAGTCTATTTGCTTTCCTTTGCCTTCTTAATTGCTTCTTGCAAAGCCTCTAATGAGATTGTTGCACAATGGAGCCTTGCTGGCCCAACCTCTGTGCCTATGAGCTTGAATATATCTACAACGCCCATCTTCTCAAGCTCTTCTATGCTCTTTCCCTTTGCATAGTCTGTAAGCTTGCTCGCTGTGCTTATAGCTATTACGCACCCGCTCCCGTCGAAGCTTATATCCTTTACTTTGTTGCCTTCCAGCTTTATGTATATTGTTATATCATCTCCACACGTCTGGCTATATTCTCTTGCTTCTGCATCGTAATCGCTGAGCTTCTTCTTGTTGTGAGGGTGCTTATAAAGCTCTACAAGCTCTTCTATGTATAAGTCATCCATTATTCAACACCAAAGATCTTCTTTACCTTTATAATAGCATCTATCGCTTTGTCTATTTCTTCTTTTGTATTATACAAATAAAAGCTCATCCTTGCAACAGAGCCGTTACTAACAAGTCGCTTTACCAAAGGCATTGCACAGTGGTGGCCTGCTCTTATTGCTATACCTTCTTTGTCAAAAATCTGGGCAATATCATGTGGGTGCACACCCTTTATGCTAAATGAAATCACCGCTGCACGCTTCTCTAAATTTTCATAGCCATAGCCGAATATATCTACATTCTTTATCTCACTTATCCTCTCAAGAGCATAGCGTGTAAGCTCTTTTTCATACTTATTTATCTCTTCGATGTCAATCTTATTTATATAATCAATAGCAGCCCCAAGCCCTATGCCCCCTTCTATGTTAGATGTTCCCGCTTCAAACTTCCATGGTAGATCGTTCCATATTGCTGAGTGGTAGCTAACAGCTTTTATCATGTCGCCACCCCCAAGGAAAGGGGGCATTGATTCAAGAATCTCTTTCTTTGCATAAAGCACGCCTATTCCTGTAGGTCCAAGCATTTTATGACCTGAGAATGCAAGCATATCGCAGCCAAGCTCCTTTACATTTATCTTCATGTGTGGCACTGATTGTGCACCATCAACTAAGAATACTGCACCTGCTTTATGTACAAGCCTTGCTATCTCTTTTATATCATTTATTGTGCCAGTAACATTCGACACATGGGTTAGCGAAACAATCTTTGGCTTCTTTTCAAGCTCTTCCTTAAGGCTTTCCATGTTTAGAGAGATATCATCGTTTATTTTTATGTAATCAAGATGTGCACCTTTCCTCTTTGCAAGAAGCTGCCATGGGACTATATTGCTATGGTGCTCCATCTCACTTATTAATATGTGATCACCTTTCTCTATGTTTGCCTCGCCCCAAGCTATAGCTACAAGATTTAGGGATTCTGTTGTATTTCTTGTATAGACTATTTCCTCTATGCCATCGGCACTTATAAAATCTGCTACCTTTTGCTTCGATTCTTCATACATTGCTGTTGCCTCTTCCGCTAGCCTATATATGCCGCGGTGTATATTCGCATTGTATTTTTTGTAATAATCTTCTATAGCTTTTATAACCTGCTTTGGCTTCTGTGTAGTTGCAGCATTATCTAGATAAATGAGTTGCTTGCCATTCATCTTGCTACTTAGTATAGGAAAATCTTTCCTAATTGATTCAACGTTCAACATATAACCTAGTTATACTTTAAATAAAAAGGTTTTTATTATTATTAGCTTTATACCAAATTGTGATACTATGGCCTTTGTGGACCCTCTTACAATAATGCTTGTTGCTGTTGCAGCAAGCGCTGGCCTTATAGCACTTTACCTTTATAGGCTTGCAAAAGGAAGAAGGGATTTTGAAGATCTAGCAATTGCTGGCTTCTTCACAGGCTTGTTTGACTTTATAAGTGGTTTCTTCTTTTCATTCACATGGCCGTTTCCAGGCAATCTAAGCGCATACAACATGCTGTTCGGCGACCCTATGCTCTTTCTTGGCATTATAATGCTAGCAGGCTCTGTAATGCTATACAAAAAGATTAACCCAAAGGTTGTTTCAATACCTGCATTTATACTAGGATTATATCTTTTGGTGGAGACATATGCTATAGCTGCGCTTGGCCTTGAAAAAGGTATATACTTTGCCCCAGCATTCAGCTTTTATCTATTCTCCACACTCTCAGCAATATTTTCGCCGATAGCTTATTTGGATGCTAAGAAGCATGCGTATGCATACTACTTTGTTGCAGCACTACTAATTATAACTGCACTTCTAGCCCTATTCATTGGATGCAATGGCATATATGGGCATCTTGCAAGCCCACCATGAATATAAGGCAAGCATATAGTTTAGAGAAAAAGATTTTATAATTTGCAGAAAAAAGAAAGAATCATGGTAGAGAGTGTTATATCAGCTACTATAAGAACAATAAAGGATTTAAGAAGGCCTGGTGAAGAGCTTATCATATTTTATCTTGACGATAATAAGGTAAAGAATAAAGTAGTAAAGAGTAAAGTAATAAAAGACAAGTTTGAGATAAGAAGCAGGATATATAATGACAAGTATTTGGACGATACCGCTTATCCCGCATTTGCGGAAAGTAAAGATCTTGAAAATACTGTAGCAACTGCAAAATGGGAGGTAAATGGACAGAGAGTGGAGTCAAAGTTCTTCATTATGGGCATTGAGCCTATATTTAACATTTTGAGCCTTGAAATCAATAGAAGCACACTTCTCAGGCTTTACATGGAGCAGAGCGTTGCAAAGCGCTTGGGCATAGAAGACAAGCAACAGATAATAATCTTTCCGTCGCATCATTGGCGCGACTCCTTTTTTTGATAGCTAAGCATATAAATATAAAAGATAAATAGGAAGTAGAGAATGATATTTATGAAGGTAGCGCTTATAGGTTTAGAAGGCCAGTTTGATGCAATAGATCTTTCAAAAACAGGTACTAGAAGCGTAGACAAAACTGTTAGCGAATTATATAATGTGCTACGTAACCTTCACAAAAAAGAGCTTGTTCTGGATAAGATAGAATTCAAGCGAATCAAAGCAATTGGCCCAGCATTTTCTATAATGCTGCAGTCATTATTTAAGAATTTCAAGGGCTACGATATATTGCATAATCCTGACTTCAGACCATTTTTTCCAATAAGAAAAGGAGAAGCTAAAACAATATCAACATCATATGGCTTAGAGTTTTTATTTGATCCAACAAGAGATTTTGACAGGTCATTAAGAGGCAGGTTGAGAAGTGCAATAGTGTGGCCGCTTGCACTGCGTTCTTTGCGCATCTCTGATTATATGATTGCAATATCTTCATTGGTTAAGGAAAACGCAATTGAATGGGGATATGACAAGGATAGAATATTCGTAGTTAATGACTTTATAGGAAAAGAGTTTATCACAAAAGAGGCTAAGGAAAAGAAAGCTAGAAGCAAGTTTATAGTAGGCTACTTAGGCACATTTAGATTAAGAAAGAATGTGAGTGAAGCGATAAAGGCTTTTACGCTGCTAAAGGGAAATGATTATTCCTTTGAACTTTGGGGCAAACGCAGCTTTGAGTATGAAAATTTAGTAAGGCAGGCTGCAAACGATAACAGGATTGTTTTCAAAGGTCCTGCGCCAAGCGAAAAGATAGTAGAGATTTATGACAGTTTTGATGTATTTGTATTTCCAACCCATTATGAAGGATTTGGCAAGCCGATTCTAGAGGCACAAGCACGTGGCTTGCCTGTAATAATATTTAAGTCGGCCCAGATTTCAAAAGAAGTAAGAAAATACTGCTTCGAGGCAGAAAGCCCAGAGCATATGGCACAGATAATAGAGCAACTTAAGGAAAATGGCTACAGTGAAAAGAAAAGAAAGGAAGCAATGAATTATGCAAGGAGCTTTACAGTAGAGAAAATGGCGCTAGAGACATACAAGGTTTATGAAAAGGTAGCAAGTAAATAGAAGCTAGAGAATGAACCCAAGTTAATTTGCTGTCTCACTACACGCTTTCTTATGCTTAGCACAATATATTTATTTAATTTGTTTTACTTAAACTTAATAAAGACACGCTGATTTTTATGGATGGCGAGTTTATAAAGCTATATGTTTACGATATTCCAGAAAGGGCTAGCTATGATATTAAAGACCTTTTCAAGAATGTAGAGGATTTCTCAAAATATGAGTATAATGCACCTGCACCAGAAGAGCTACCAACATTTACACTGCCGCAGATTTATAATTTGAAGGGCGGAGAACTGCAGGTGGATGGAAAAGGTGTTAAGTATAGAGTACAAGTAGCACTATATGCTCTTGGTGGCGCATACTCAATAAGGATAAGATTCCCTCTTGAGAATATAGACTTTAGTTTTATAACAAAGCTCTCATTTGATAAAGAGCTCGCAAAAGAGATCAACGCACTAGCAGAAAAAATAAAGAAAAGGGTAGAGGCAGAGCTTTCAAAACAGATTAATATTAGTGCATCAAGCATATCAGAGGAATATAATTTTTACTTTATAAATGCAACGAAGAATGATGCTCTAAAGAGCGGAAAGGGTATTATACCAGGTCTTCTTATAGATGAGCCCAATCCGCAAGGGCTTGATCAAAGCTATATAGATAATGTTCTATCAAAGAGCATTTCATACAATGCTGATGACATAACCTATGTTGGCTGGGAAGGGGCTGTGCTTATAGACAAGCTCAAGAGCTTTGATTATGAGCTTATAGTTGCTGAGATAGCCAATATACAGCTTTTAAAGTTCAGGGTATACAAAGAAAAGACTTCTATTGTTTTGAAGGAAACGAGCAACTCAGTTGCGGGCTTAGACAGAATGGGCTTCTTTGAAAGATTATTTACAAGCAAGCTGGAAAAGCTTAACAAACGCCTTAGTATATTCCAAGACGACCTTATGGAAATGCTTAACAGAATAGAGAATACTGTATTCGGCATGGGCGAATGGTACTTATCAAGGCTATACAATCTATTTGCAAGCACATTCAGGCTAAATGAGCTAAGGGAATCGCTTATAAGGGATTCAGAAATAATAGAAAGGAGAAAAGCGCTTGTCCACGATGTGTTAGAGGCAAAGAGGAACGACATGCTAGAGCTTGTTATAATACTGCTTATACTTGTAGAGATAGTTGTAGAGGTTATCTATCTATACCATTAGCAAGCTACCTTGCCCTTCTTCTTGCTTTAGCCTTTCTAGCCTTGGCCTTAGCCTTTGGCTTTGCTCTGGCCTTTTTCTTAACCGCTTTTCTTGCCTTGCCTCTAGCTCTAGCCCTAAGCTCTGCAAGCTCCTTTGCTCTGAGCTCTTTCTTAGCCTTTGCTGCAGCACGCTTTCTATAATAGTAGTAAAGTGTGCCGCCTGCTACTATTATTGCTGCAAGCATTACAATGCCAACAATAAGCATTATATTAATTGGAGGCTTTGCAGACTTTATTATCAAGCCTTTTATCACAGCTGCATATACTACAGCCCCCATGCCCCCACCGCTTGCTACAGACGGAGCACCTTCTACAACCACTATTCCAGAAGTTCCAGCAGAATAGCCGCCATTCCATGTTAATCCAGGCTTATCCTTTGCAGGCATAAAGACTGTTACATGTATTGTTTGCTGAGAATGAGGAGCAAGCGTTCCATTCATAGGATATACCTTAACTATAGGTGTTTCGTTATTTGGTATTGTGTTTAGTATAGGCAGTATCACTGTAAAGTTTATTGGCGATGAACCACCGTTTAGTATTGAGTAATTCAAAGTTTGGCTACCACCTAGCGTTACATTAAAAATAAGTGGCCCTGCTTGCTGACCAAGCTGAGCATAAGCAGTAGAAAGAATAAATGAAAGGAGAAAAAGAAAAAGAAAAGGCAGATGCTTCATATACTCATCAGCACTGGTTTGCTATTACTATGTTTTGTGTATATGCACCCACTGGCGCACCTCCAGGCACGGCTACTTCAAAGTAGACTGTGTTGCTCGTCGAAGGATTTGATTGCGTTGGTGCCGGAACTATAATGCCTGTGTTGACAAGTGAAAGAGTAAGTGGTGTTCCACTATTATAGCTTCCACTGTTTGTGGGAGACCAGACTGTATTTGCAACATAGAATGAAATTGCTGGATTGCTTGAGTATATCCAGTTGCCACCATATACATAGATTGTTGCCTGTGCATTTCCACCAGTGTCTGTATCAGTTATTCCATTCCAAGTAGTGCTTGTGGTGCCAGTTGCTAAAGTGCCAAAATTAATAGATGTTGGATTAAGGCTTATGTAGCATGTAGGAAGTACGTTTACAGTAACCGAGAGCACATTAAATGTGGTTGGCTGCGACATTATTAAACCATTCTCGATATCAAAGTATATTGAACCGGTATACAGTCCGCTCATAGTTCCGGGAGGTATATTAACACCAATATATATAGGACTGTTCGTTGATGGGCTACTTAGTGTTGGTGCAGCAACTCCTATTAACGTATCAACCTGTGATGTGGTTACAGCGTTTCCTACATATGCATTTGAAGATGTTGGATTCCACAACACATTTCCTATCGCTATGCTATTGCCGTTTAGTGTATTTGATAATGTAGCTGTACCCCATATAAAGATGTTGCCAGCTATGTTTCCATTATTATCAGTTACAGTTATCATAGTATTTGTAGCATTCGAATATCCAGGGTAGTTTGCCCATGTAATAGAATTAGGGCTAATAGATGTATACAATGTGCCTGGAACATTGACGCTCGCTGTGACTTGTGAGTTTGAAGTTGTTGCACTCAGATTGCTCGAAGATAGCAAAAGGAGTACTGAAAAAGTAAGTGTTGCTACAAATATAGTTACAAGCCAATTAAAATTTTTGCTCTCCATAAAGGTCGCCACTTGATTTATATTTGAAGGATAAATATTTAAATACTTTTGGTAAGCCTATGCTTACACTTTTACCCTAAGCGAGCTTATCATAATAATAAATATAAGAAACTCGCTTTACCGATGGCGTTGCAAGCTTATTCTAAAAAGTAGCAATACTAACGGCTGACAAACGACACTTCGGCGCTATTGCAGAAGAAACCAGTTTAGGAATATCCAATCAAGTGAAACTGACTTATCGACTTTAGCACTGGTTTGCTATTACTATGTTTTGTGTATATGCACCCGCTGGTGCACCTCCAGGCACGGCTAGACCAAAATAAATAGTATTAGAGCTACTTGCGGGCACAAGAATAGTGGTATTCGTTGCAAGATTTGAGAGCCTTGTTGCAGATGAATAGGCAGTATTGGCTTTGTTAGACCAGACTGTATTTGCAACATAGAATGAAATTGCTGTGTTGCTTGAGTATATCCAATTGCCACCATATACATACATATACGCATTAGCTGTGCCTGTGTTAGAATCCGTTATAGCGTTAGTTGTCGCTATATTTGCACCTGGATTCAGGTTGCCAAAGTTTATGGCTGTTGTGCTAAGTGATATGGTGCATGTATTTGATATAATATTAAGTATTTGGGTAGTATGCAATGTGTTGGTCGTATTGTTCGTGAAAACTGAAAAATAGCTTGGCAGTGTGGCATATGGATTGGCAGAGTTGTTATCTGTGAAATAAGCGCAGTCGATGTTGCTTTCATTTGCTATAGTTTCGGCATTCGGGAGGTTTGCTTGTGAAACATTTGTTACAATAACAGAGAATTTCTTTGAGCCATACTGCTTTAGGTATGTTGGAAGAGAAAAGCCTTTGAAGTTCTGGTAACTATTTTCGAATATGTTAAATATATCTGCATCGCCTGCAACCTTTTGCATTGCCTGTTGAGGCATTAATGTACCAGGATTTGCCATTATTATGGAGTTTGACGGATGGTTGGTCTTTATATATGTGTATAAATCGCCGTAATATATCGAATTGATACTGGTTGAGCTGTTATACTCGTCAAGAAATATGCCTGATATACCGGGATAAAGAGTATACCATTCGCTTATATCACCTTCTACTGCAGACAAAGGTCGTAAGCCATAATTTGTGTAAACATAACCTAAAACAAGGCCTCCATTCTTCGTAACATTGTTTATCCAACTCTGGTAATTTGGATCTGTAGATGTTCCTGGTCCATTATTAGGATTCGCTACAACTATACCCTTCCAATCCAGCTTTGAAACATCATTCCACAGTATGCCGTTATAGAAATATGCCGGAACAAAAGTTTTCAGAGTGTCATTCTTACTTACACCGAAAGTAGATGCATTCGTATCTATAGAAGTTATGTTGTATGTGCCCGCAGGCTCATTTGAAGGAATAGTATAATTTATTAACATTGTATTAGTTGCAACAACATTGCCGTTTATAAGCAAATTCAATGTATCTATTATTGGGTTAGACTCCGTCAGCACATTATCTGAAGTACCATAGTTCACCGGATTGTTCTGCAGCTTTAGATACGGTGAAAACGCGTTTCCTATTATTTCATAAGGCATAATGCCATTTGGAGGATAAGCTCTAACCCTGATCCATTTTATTGAATATAAATCACCGGAAGTGCTGCCTGTAAAGTACCCTATATATTGCTGCATTGCAACACTGTTTTCGCTTGTCACATAAATATAGTTTTCATACGCCGATACAGTGGAGCCACCCTCAAGGGTATGCACATAATAGGTATTTGTTGTTCCTGTTCCATTAAATGGTGTACCGCTGTTGCTTCCCAGCACCCAGTTAAGGCTCGAATCAAGAAAAATCTCAACATATGTGCTTATTGAGGTGGTTGCAGACATAAGGTCTGTAACCTCAAAATTAGCTAAAGAATTTCCAGATTCGTAAGTATCTACAGCATAAGGTGCATTAAAAGGCACATTATAATAATCGAATACACCAGAACCGGTGCTTATTGATAAACCATTATTTACACTATAGCTTCCGCTCATAACCCAGTTAGACGGCAATGATGAGCCTTCGAAATTTGTATAATAGCTAAATATTGTATTGCCATTGTCGTATTGGCCATAAGTTGGACTGAGTTGTGGGGCTTCACCGACATAGATGCATCCCATATAATTGGTGTTGTGTGAAGCAACGCCCATATAAACAGTAAGGTTAGTATTTGCAGGTATGCCGTTTGAAAGTTTCAGCCAGTAAATTGTGTAATTTGATTCATTGCTGTTTCCGCTTTCAAGCCATGATGGTATTATTGTGCCGTTGGCATAGAAGAACTCAATATTACTAAGATTTTTACTTTCAAGTGGTTCAAATACTCTGCTGTCTATGCTAACCATCTGCTGGAATGGGCTTGGCGTGGCTGAGCTTTGGGAATTTATCAGCTTTATCGGAACATAACCTATTATGCCAGAAGGCATATTTATGCCATCTTGTGCCGTTGGCTTACTAATTGAGAAAGATATTGATTGAGTTCCCCCTGCAGTCAATGTTCCTGAAGTAACATTAGGAGAGTATACACTACAGTTGCTGCCATAAACTGCTGGCGCTACTAGGAAAGTATAACTGCCTGGAGATGTAACAAAGCTTATTGAATTTGGAGCTATTGCAGTTTGTGTATTACCATCATACGTTACGCTCCATGTGGTGCCGGTAGGTAAACCTGCTTCGTAGAAGGTTGTTGTTTTTGTCGATGAAATGGTGATAACTGCGCTTTTTGTTGAATTCACCGTTACAGGTGTGCTTGCACTATCTGTTACAATTACATTGGCAACAACAGTATTGCCAATATCTGCACTCGGTATAGTCCATGCAAATGAATTGCTTGTTGCACTAACACCTGTATAAAGCGCATTTGCAAGGAGAGCACCAGTAATAGAGTTGACAACAAGCCAGTTATAAGTATAAGGTGGCGTGCCTCCTGTAAAAGATGTGCTAAATGTAACAGTAGAGCCTGGCGAGTATGTTGCTGGACTTGTTGGGCTTATGCTAGGCGTTGTCATTGCAGGGTTTATTGTAAAGGTAGAGGAATAAACAGAGTTTACCGTAGCAGGGAATGAGTCTGTAACAACAACATTAGCTTCTTCAGGCGAATTGCTAACATCTGCACTCGTTGTCTGGAAGGTGTAGGTAAGAGTCGTAGCTGAGCTACCAGAGACAAGATTGTTATGAGCAATAACGCTGGGTGTTATTGAATTGACAACAAGAATGTTATAGGTGTATGGCGAAATGCCATTGTAAACAGTAGCTGTAAATGTTTCATACTGGCCTGCATCAACAACAGCATTGCTTGGCGGTGATATGCTTACACTAAACGGTTTAAATGTTATTGTGATTGCATTACCTGAATATAAGCTTCCTGATGCAGTTGAAGGTTCATATGCAACGCCATTAATCTTTTGGACTGGTATGGTAAAAGAGTATGTGCCAGGGAGTGTTGAAAATACTATTGTGTTAGTTGTACTGCTGTTTAATATGCTAGCGTATGTTACATTCCACGTGGCACCACTTGGTAAGCCAGTTTCAATGAACTTTGTAATTCCGTTCCATGTCGCTGTTACTATGCCATTTCCCATCACTGTAAGTGAAGTGCTTGATGCAAGTGTATTTGCAATTGAAAGGTTGAGCGAATTGCTAACACTCCAAGAATTAAAAATCCAATTACCAGTTGTAGGCGGATTTGCTGTTATTGTATTTGTGCCAAGAATCTGAAGCATAGCGCCGTTGCTTAATGTTTGACCAGCAGTGGTTATTGTGCCAGTAGTTGGGTTATCATTGAAGATAACATTATAAGGAGGTATTACAATGGCAACGATTGAAAGAGAAGACGTTTTTGCAGTTCTTGCCGATGCGGTATATGAGCCAGCAGCTAAACTGTTAACAGCTATTATCGCTGCGCTAGTACCACCCTGTGTTACACTTCGCAATAAGGTATTACCAGGTGCACTTGTGGTTGGCGTAGCGCTAAATGCTGCACCACCAGAAGCATATAGCAAAACTACAAAACTGTTGCTTGTTGCAACAGTGTAAGTAAGGCTCGCAGTTTTTGCGCTTGTGCTTGTCTTAAAGACTTGACTGTTTGCATAGATCCCATTTACAGCAAATCCAACGAGTGAAACATTTATAGGTTTTGTTCCACCACTAACTGTGCCTGTTGGTATTGTATTATATCCTATATTTGTCATGTTATACTGTGTCTTCGCTCCTGATTTATATGTCTTTGTATAATTTGTTATAGTTGCCCAATCATCAGCAAATTTAGATCCAGTAGCAGTGCCCGCTTTTCCAGAAAGGCCACCATAGGCAAAGAAGTATGTAGGATAGCCTGACGGCATGGAAAGGCTCAATGGCGTCGACGTGCCAGTAATGCTGTTTGATGCGTAGCTTATCACATATAGCGAGAGAGAGTTTGAAACTGCTGAATAGAAGTAATAAGTACCGTTTGTGCCTGTATATGTTGTTGGCAACGGAACAAAAGCATTGCCAACTTGCTTGAAGAGCCTTATATTACCATTACTTATTCCATGCTCTTGCACAAAGCTAACTGGCACTGAAAAATTGTATATTACTTGCGAGATATAATTGTCTATCCCTGTATAACTCTCATTTATGTTTATCACTTTATAGAAATTGCTATTTGTAGGATTGCTTATTACTACATTCATAGCAAAAGGCTGTACGTTATTGTTATTGAATGTTATCTCAATACCATGCAGCGTGCTTGACTTAGGGATCTTTATTCTTGCATGCTTGTTAACTGCAAACACATTTCCAACCGTATAGTTGCCTGCCCGTGTAAATGTTATAACAGGAACGAACAAAGCTGCTACACTACCACTAGAGCTTATAGTGGCATTTGTTGGATTAGCATTTGCCTGAAGCGAAATACCACTAGAGCTTTGCCATGATAAAAATTGAAAGCCATTTGCTGGCACTGCTACTATCGAATAATTACCTTGAGAGACAGAAATTGTACCATTCTGATAGGTATTTCCTGAAAAGATTATACTTCCTGCCCCGCTTGGAAGTGCAGATAAAGACAATGTAATTGCGGGTATTGTAGTTGTGCTGCTTGAAGTTGTCGTAGTGGTAGAGGAAGTAGAAGAGGTTGTTGTAGAGGTTGAGGTTGCAGGTGTGGTAGGGCTGATTGTTACTGTGCTTGCAACCGCATTGAATGTTACAGGCGTGTTTGCACTATCTACTGCAACTACATTAAATGTAACATATCCGCCGATGGTGTTTGAAGTTGTTATCAAGAGCGAATTAAATGTTATAATACCATCTGAACTTGCCACAATTGTATTATATGTGGTTCCAGGCAGTGCATTTACGCCATTAATTTGTATCGGTATACTATTAAATGCCAATACTAGGTTTGCTGCTATAGGCAGTGTGCCTCCAGAGATTAAGACATTATATGTGATATACTGACCTGAATTTAATGATGTGTTGCTTGGCGTAAGGTTTGTCGCAACTGGATATGCATTCACACTAAATGGAATAGAGTATGTAGAGTTTGTTGTTTCTGGTACATTTGCACTATCTATTACAATAACATTGGCGACAAACGTACCTATTGCATTAGTTACCCAAATGAATGAATTTGATGTTAGAGAATTTGAAACAGGCCCACTAAATGCAATTATATTTGATGGATTACCATATTGCAATATTATGAAATTATAAGTATATGGCGATGTGCCACCACTTACTTGCGCTGTTATTGCTATTGGCTGACCTTCATCAAGCAGTGTGCTTGAGATTATAATAGCATTAGCTATCGGCCCTGTTGGATAAGCAGTAAATGTGCTACTATTTATCACACTAGTTTGACTCCCTTGGACTGCCTGGAGGCTTAACGAAAATATATAAAACAACAAAGGCAAAAATATAAGTATAGACAAAAGTGATAAAGATTTTAAGGCACGCATAAACTTCGCTATTATATTAAAATTAAAAATTTAAGAACCATGCTATAAATGGAAGCAATCAAACTCCATTCAGGATGTAATATTGGCAAAGATATAAATTGTGCCGAATCCAACAAATGAATGGAATTTAACAATAAATACATACTAATGGCAAGTCATTTAGTAAGATCGTGACATATTTTCTTTTTTAGCTTAAATTTTTGCTATTTGTTTCTACGGAAAAGCCTCAAAAGCCTTTGCCAAAAAGATACATGCACAAACCTGCTTTCTGGCTCAACGTCTGACATTGCTGAATAAGCGTCTGCAAGCTCTATTGCAGCCCTGCTGAAGCCTGCCTTCTTGTTTAACATTACGGCAGGAATATGCTCAGCTATGCTTACTGGTACTATCTCATCTTCTGGCAATATGCCAATTGCCTTGCTGCCGTAAGTCTCCTCTATCTCCCTTGGGTGTATCTCATACTTATGCCTGCCTAGCTTATTTATAACAAGGTGGTGCTTTAAATGGATTTTATCAAAAGAGTGGGCTAGCCTTATTATGCTAGCTACAGCAGGAGCCTCAGGTGTGGTAACAAGTATTGATTCATCATACACCTTTGCTATATATTCCAAAGAATAGCCTGGCTGTGTATCAACTATTATAAAAGCGTAGTTTGTATTCTTTAACTTTGAATAAATTGTCTTAACATTTTCCTCATTTAATGTAAAAGGCTTCGAGTCAATAACGCCACATATTGCATGCAAGCCGCTAGGTGCATGTATTGATATAACGTCTTTTAGCTGTGTTTCCCTGCTAAGCATATGCTTGAAGCCTGTGTTCACATTTGTCATGCCCAGATGAAAGCCAACGCTTGGATTAGCTGTATCAGCATCGATAAGCAGGGTTCTATAGCCCTTCTGCTGCAAGGCAACCGCAAGATTAACAGCAATAGTAGTTTTGCCAACCCCGCCCTTCTGTGATGATACCCTTATTATATATGGCATTTGATCACTATTCGCGCTTTATCATTTCTCTAAGCTCCTTTAGCTCTCCAAGCTTTTCTTCGCTATATTTAGGCATATTCCTACGCCTTGCAAGTAAAGCTAAGACTAATACTATTAAAATAACAAAAATTAAAAGTATTTCTAAGTAGTAGGATGAGATTGCTATGGGCTTTGGCTGAATTGCTTGCGGTATGGTAGTGGTTGTTATTGGCGCTAGAACCAGAGCAGGTATTGAATATGTAGCGTTATAGCCCTGCATAGCAAGATATAAGCTTAGCATCATCGTTCCAGCAGATGAAGAAGTAACATTAAAGGCTTGAGTTAAAACCTCGTTTGGGCTTGCATTTACAATAACAAGTCCTGGCTTTACCACTATGCCTGGTTGGGCTAGAAGCTGTATCATTACACTCTGCGTTGTTGTGCCTGTATAAAGCTCGCTTACTATTATTTTGTTGCTTTGATTTACATAGAAGGTAGGCACATTTATATTTATTATCCTAAGAGTGCTAGATGGCTTGACATAGCTTGGTACTTCCATAAGGTTTTGTATGTTGGCTAGCATAACCTGATTCTGCGGCTTCAGAATAGTATAATATGCGTATGTTGATGAGCCGCTTGGCAAGTAAGGGACAAGCCAGTTTATAATATAATAGCCGTTTGATTCTGTTATATTGTTTATCAAGCCATATGCTGTTATGTCGCTTATATTGCTCACAAGCCCCTTCGGGAGCATTGTAGAAACACGCACATTGAATAGAGTTTTATTTGTTGGATTTGCTATCTTCAGTATACCGTTTGCTATGTTTGTATTATTCGCAAGAACTATTTGGCTTGCTATGCTGCTAGTCTGCTTGCTATACGCATAGAACTGCATATACTCTGTAATGCTTCTTGTCTTGTTCTTTATGCTCGCACTTATGTTTATTGGTATAGTATAAACACCAGGCTTTAATGTTGAATTCGCTATGAAGGCGAGTTGCACAGCTATGTTTTCATTCGGCTTGATGTAAAAAGAGCTTGCAGAAAGCTGCACAAGACTAGAGTATGGCTTTGCTACTGTAATGTTTACAAGCTCTGTCGTGTTTGCTGTGTTTATAAGGCTAAGCTGTGAAAGAGAGCTAGAGCCAACAGAAGATGAAACAATCAAAGGTGCGCTAACCAAGCTTATTCCAGGTATCGGTGTTACCGGCTTTGGGACAGGTATTGGTGAAGGCGTGGGCGTTGGTGCTGGGGTAGGCGAAGGCGAAGGTGGTGGTGCTGGCGTTGAAATTGTGAAAGATGTTGATGCATGCGATGTGCTGTTTAATATTTCGTGCCCAAGAATAGTGTTATAGCTTGAGTAAACATTCACATTGTATAAGCCAGCAGAGGTTAGGTTTGTTATTGTATAGCTTATATTCTCAGCCCCGCCTGGCGCAAGCGGGCTTGCTGTGTATATTAATTTAATTTGCTGCGGGCCAGAAATGCTTGTGTTAATTATTATGTTGCTAGATGCAAGAGAACCTTTGTTGTGAAGGCCTATTTTAATTAATATAGGCGTGCTTGGACTTGCTGTGCTTGGAAATGCCGATACGTTAGTTGTTATAATTGCTGGGTTTACTAGCTCAAACGTGCTTGAAGTACCTTGTATCTTGTAGCTCAGCTCTGTAAGGTTGAGCACTGCATAGTATGTAGTATTCGCAAGAGCGTTGGAGCTTATGCTAAGGCTCTGCCTTTCTATGCTTGATACATTGTAAAAGACAACACGCTTTGAAAAGACCGATGCTGAATTCAGCTTGTTTATAATGCTAAATGTACCTGTGGCATTTGGTATTATGCAATTTGCTGTTTGCTCTAATGAATAGTTAAGGCTTATATTAAGAAATTTCATATAGGCTGGCAGAACATTGATGCTTACCTTGCCTGGACAAACAACAGTAACACTAGCTGTTACACTGCTTGTTGCAGCAAAGACTAAGCTAAAAAAAGCAAAAAAGATAAATATTATAGCGAAGGGCTTCATTGCATCAGTAATATTTAAAAATAAAAGGTTAAAAGATTTGCCATCATGCATTAAAAATTTATTGCTTAGAATAACTCCCTTTGCTACATTTTTTCTTGCAAAAAGGTGTATGTATTATAAAGTTTATTATTACAAAATATATTGCTAATTGTGGTTTTTATGTCAGATCCTATCGATGAAGTGCAGAGAGCAGAAAAGGAAGCAAAAGAGATTATAGCGAAGGCTGAAGAGGAGAAGAAAAAAATAATCGCAGATGCCAACATAGAAGCTACTTCTGTAATAGCAAAGGCTGAGGAAGAGGCAAAGGTGCTTATAAGCAATGCAAGGAGCAATGCTGAAAAGGAGATAGAGCAAAGAAAGAATAAGGATAAAAGAGAAATAGAGCAGGAGGTTAAGAAGGCAAGTAAAAAGAAGCTAAGCAAAAGCGATGCAAAGAGAATAGCAAAAGAGATTATGGAACATCTGCTGAGTGATTGATTGCTAAGTACAGAACCGATGGAAAAGGTGCGCATGCTCTTCAGCGATAGAGTAAAGGATAAGGTAATAGCATACCTTCACGAGAACGGATTTATAGAGATTAGAAAGAGCAAGCTTAGCTTAAATGATGACATGCCTTCAACAGAGCTCAACGAACTATCTGAGCTTCTTCTTAGGGTTAACGGCGCTATAGAGATAATAAATGAGTATATTGAAAAAAGAAGAAGGGCAAAGCAGGAAATGCGCATGCTAAAGAGGCTAGAGCGCAACAAACTTATCAGAAAGCTAAAGCACTTCAAGCCCGTAGAAAGGCTTTTCGAGCTGAACAACATTATAAAAGAAAGCGAAAAAGAGATAGAAAGTCTGGAGCATGCAAAGTATATAGCATCTAAGTTTATAGGCATAGCAATTGATTTTTCAAAGCTTAAAAGCGATTATATAAGCTACAAAGCTTACATAGTTGCGAAGAAAGTTGCAGATGATTTTGAAGCAAGCCTTAATAAAATAAATAATTCATATCTCATAAAGAAGGATATTGGAAAGAATAACATCTTATTCTTCATAGCTTATGAAAAGGGCTTAAACATAGATGAGGTAATAAAAGGCATAGCTCTTGAAGAATTAGACCTAAGCAGCAGATATTTGGACTCCAAGCCAGAGCATGTTGTTGAAAAATGCAATAAAGAGATAAGCAGATTAAAAGAAGAGATAAGCAAAGCTACAAATGAAATAAGAGAAATGAAGAAATATATGAATGAGCTCTTAGCATATAGGGAGATGCTTGAGATAGAGATAGAAAGAGAGAGCATTAAATCAAACTTCAAAAAGACAGATTATACATTTTTAATAGAGGGCTGGATTCCAAAGAAAAGGCTTAGCGATATAAGGAATGGACTCTCAAGGCTAACAAATGAATTTGAATTAGAGATTATAGAAAAGGAAGAAGATGAACTACCACCAACACTTACAAACAGGCCAAAGTTTCTGAAACCATTCGATTATATGATGGAATTTTACTCACTACCAAGGAGTGATGAGGTTGACCCGACATGGATCTTTATATTATCATTCCCGATATTCTATGGTATGATGGTTAGCGATGTAGGCTATGGCATAGCATCGCTTCTATTTGTAACATGGATTACAACATTTACAGATCCTGATGGCCTCGTGTATAATGCGGCGAAGATCTGGCAGCTTGCAGCATTCTCTGCTATCTTCTTCGGCTTCTTATCCAACCAATACTTCGGCTACCAGCTTAACCAGTACTTTGGCATAAACTTTGGATTCGACTGGCTGAAAGATGCGACAACAGTTCTGCTTGTTACTATTCTTTTTGGTATTGTACAAGTAAGCCTTGGCTTATTCCTTGGCTTTGTAAACAAATGGAGGCATGGCGAGAAGAAAGTAGCAATAAGCAAGCTAACAGCTATATTGACAATAGTAACTGGTGTGTTTGCTGTTGGAGGCGCTTTCTTTAACCTTGTTGGACCAAGCGCTACGCTCTATTTTGGCATAGCATCTATTGTAGCGCTTATAGCTACTGGTGCTCTAAGCGGCATAGAAGCTGCAGAGATAACAAACCTTATGACACATCCATTGAGCTATGCAAGGATTCTAGGATTTGGCATGAGCAGTATAATTATTGCCATGCTAATAGACCAAGCCTTTACTCCAAGCTTGAGCCATGGTATATTAATGTTTGTATTATTCCTTATAATTTTTGTAACGCTTCATTTCTTCAATATGATCCTCGGCATATTTGAAGGGATTGTACAAGGAATAAGGCTTAACTTTGTTGAGTTTTTCTCTAAATTTTATATCGGCGGCGGAATAAAGTTTAAGCCTTTCTATTACAAAAGGAAATATGTTAAAGATTGAAAAATTAATGGTGGAAAAATGACAATAGGAATGGAAGCTGCAATCGCGGCAATTGGAGCTGGAATAGCAATAGCTGGCGGAGCAATAGGAACAGGCGTTGCACAATCAGCAATAGGAGCAGCAGGTCTTGGATTGATAGCAGAGAAGCCGAACCAGATGGGTATAGTGCTTCTCTTCTTAGTATTGCCAGAGACATTGCTCATCTTCGGATTCGTTATATCAATACTAATAATGCTCGATGCAGGTCTCATATAGGGCGAGCCTATGCCGCTTGAAGCTATTGCAAAGAGGATCTTAGAAGAGGCTAGAAAGAAGAGAGACTCGCTTCTGAGCGAGGCTGAGCAAGAAAAAGCAAGGATAATTGGCGAGGCGAAGGAAAAAGAGAAGAAAATACAAGAAGAAGCAAAAAAGCAGGCAAGCGAGGTTGTTGATGAGATTGAAAAAGAGTACTTAGCTGAGCTAGAGGTTGAGAGGCACAATGCGGTATTGACAGCACATGAAAGAGTTGCAGAAAAAGAATTCAGCAAGGTAAGAAGGGAAATGCTTAGCGAGATAACAAGGAACTACAAAAAGATATTAGATAGTGCTCTAAACAGACTAAAGGAAGAAGGCGTTGATGCAAAGATCGTTGCTGAAAAGAGCTTTGCACCTATTCTAAAAAAGCTCGGCTACACATTTGAACAATGCAGCAAGGGAGTATTTGCATTAAGCAGTGATGGTAAGATAAGTATAGACATAAGTCCTGAAAAACTTGTAGAAAATGAGAAAGAGCATGCAAAAAGCATGATAATAAATGAACTCTTCAAAGTCGGCATAGAAAAGAAGGCGAGCAAGAAAGTGGAAAAAGTCAACAAAAAGAAGGTGAAAAAGAAGGCGAACAGAAAGGAGAAAAGTAGAGTGGGAAGAGGGAGGAAATGAGCTATATAGGGCCAGTATCAAGTAGATATGCATACTCAACCGCTAGGGTAAAGGCTATGGAGTCAGAGCTGATTGCGCCTGCTGTGATGAAGAATATAATGCAGGCAAAGGATATTGATTCAATACTTTCACTTCTTAGCCAAACAAGCTACAAAAAAGAACTTGAGCAGTTTGGCGGTATTAAGATAAGCAGCGACATGATAGATTTTGCGCTTAGCAAAAATCTGGCCTTGAATGTTAGCAAGCTTATAACAATAACACCAATGGAAGACAAAAGCATCACCAGAGCAATTATTGGAAAATGGGATATATATAATATAGAATTGGCAATAGAGGCCAAGCATAGCAAAAAGAGCTTTGAAGAAATAGCAAAATACATTATAGACTATGGCCCATATAATGCAAATGTTATAAAAGAAGCACTTGGAGAGGCAAGCGTTGAGGGCTTAATCTCAAAGCTTAGCATAAACAGCCCATACAAAGAGATTCTTGCTGAAGCGCTTGATGAATTCAGAAAGAGTGGCGACGCATTAAAAGCTAATATGCTTATAGACAAGCTTTATTATCAGAAGCTTGGCTCGCTTATGCCTAGGATAAGAAACCTAAGCCCAGAGGCTGCCACAATAATAAAGCTAGAGATAGACATGAAGAATATGCTAAACCTTATAAGGGCAAAGCGCTATGCGCTTAAATTCAGCGAGATAAGCGAAGGTATTATTAAAAACGGCTCGCTAGACATAGAAGAATTGCAGTCAATCTATGAGAATGCAAAGGATGAAGAGGATGTTGCAAAGAATGCAAAAGTTTTTGACTTATCAAACGAGGTTGAGATTTATAAAAAGGAGAGAAGGCTCTTTGTTTTTGAGATAGGCATGAGGAACCAGATATTAAGCAAAGGAATAAGGATGCTTAGCCACACTCTGCTCTCATTTGGCACTATATTGGCTTATGCTTATATAAAAGATATAGAGGTTCTTACGCTCAGGATTATTATAAAGAGCAAGCAGTATGCACTGCCACAAGATGAGGTTGCGAGAATGATACTATGGAAGGAATAAAGGAAATAAAGGAAAAAGAGGGAAAGCTCTATAAGATAGGTGTTATAGGCAGCGAGATCCTTGTAATGGGCTTTGAGCTTGCTGGGGTAAAGGCGGTGCGCATAGCTAGAAATGGTGAAGAGGCTGAAAAAGCACTTGATGAATTGCTAAACATGCAGGATATAGGCATTATTATAATTGCAGAAGGTTTGGCAAATAAAATAAAGAGCAGAAGGCTACAACACATTATTGAAACAAGCTTAATGCCTTTGATCATAGCAATTCCAGACTATCAAGAGAAAGAAGAAGAGGTTGATACATTAAGAAGGCTCGTATTAAGGGCTATTGGTATTGATATTCTTGCAAAATAAATGGTGATTTTTTGGGCAAAATAGAAAAAATTTCAGGACCTCTCGTAATTGCTGGCGATATGCTAGGGGCAAATATGTATGATGTAGCAAGGGTTGGAGAAGCAAAGCTCATAGGCGAGGTAATACAGCTTCGTGGAGATAAAGCGATTATACAAGTTTATGAAGACACATCAGGCCTTAAACCTGGAGAGCCAGTAGCTACTACAGGCAAGCCACTCTCTGTTGAGCTAGGCCCGGGCCTTCTTACAAGTATATTTGATGGCGTACAAAGGCCTTTAGATGCCATAGCTGCAAAGAGTGGCGATTTTGTGGCAAGAGGAATAAGCGTAGAACCTCTAGACAAAAAGAGAAAATGGAAGTTTATACCAATGAAGAAGAAAGGTGATTATGTAAAAGAAGGCGAGATTATAGGATATGTACAAGAAACGCCTCTTATAAAACATTATATAATGCTGCCTTATGGCGTTGAAGGTAAGATAGAAAGCATAAGGGAAGGTAACTACACATTGGAAGAGAGTGTTGCATTGATTAAAGGAAAGAGCAACTATAGCATAACAATGCTGCAAAGAAGATCTGTCAGAACGCCAAGCAAATACAAGAGAAAGATAAGAAGCGATGAACCCCTTTTAACAGGCCAGCGAGTTATTGATACTTTCTTCCCTATTGCAAAAGGAGGCACAGCTGCAGTACCAGGTCCTTTCGGTTCTGGAAAAACAGTAATACAGCATCAGCTTTCAAAATGGTCTGATGCACAGATTGTTATATTTATAGGCTGCGGCGAGCGAGGAAATGAGATGGCAGAAGTGCTTACAGAATTTCCTAAGCTTACTGATCCCCACACAGGCAGGCCATTAATGGAGAGGACTGTTCTTATAGCAAATACAAGCAACATGCCTGTAGCTGCAAGAGAGGCTAGCATATATACTGGTATTACAATAGGGGAATATTTCAGAGACATGGGCTACAGCGTAGCTCTTATGGCAGATAGTACATCAAGGTGGGCAGAAGCTATGCGAGAGATATCAGCAAGGCTAGAAGAAATGCCTGGCGAAGAGGCTTATCCAGCTTATCTTCCAAAAAGGCTGGCTGAATTTTATGAGAGGGCTGGCAAGGTAGAAGCGCTTAGCGGCAAGATAGGTTCTGTAAGCGTTATAGGTGCAGTCTCACCACCTGGCGGTGATATTTCAGAGCCAGTATCACAAAGTACATTAAGGGTCACTAAGGTATTCTGGGCTCTTGACAAAGCGCTTGCAGATTCAAGGCATTTCCCAGCAATAAACTGGCTAAGCAGCTACTCGCAATATATAGATCAGCTAAGCGGCTGGTATAAGAAGAATGTAAACGAAGAGTTTCCAAGCAAGAGGGCAAAGGCTATGGCTATATTGCAGAGGGAGTCTGAGCTAAAAGAGATAGTGCAGCTTGTCGGCGAAGACGCGCTTCCAGATAGCGAGAGGGCAATTTTGCTTATAGGAAGAATGCTTAGAGAATATTTCCTAAGGCAGAGTGCATTTGACCCTATAGATGCTTATACAAGCATGAAAAAGCAGGAAGCAATGCTAAGCTCTCTTCTTTACTTTGAAGAAAAGATGAGGCAAGCAATAAGCAGTGGAGTAAGCACAGAGAAGATAGCAACAATGAGTGTAATAAGCGAATTAGCTAGAATGAAGGAGTGGAATGAGAGTGATGTTGAAAAAGAAAAAGAAAGGATAGAGAAAAATATAGAGAGCGAGTTTGAGAAGCTCATAAAAGAGGAGTTGGAGATGGAAAAAGAAGAGAATAAGGCAAACGAAGTTAAGCAGGGTGAATAAATGAAGCATGAGATAAATTATAAAACGATTGAAAGTATTGCTGGACCGCTTGTTGTTGTAAAGAGCGTTAGGCATGCTGCATATGGTGAGATAGTAAGAATAGAGCTCGGCAATGGTGAGTCAAGGCTTGGCCAGGTTCTTGAAACAACAAACGAATATGCTGCTGTGCAGGTATTTGGAAATACAGAAGGGATTAGCATAGATAAAAGCAGCGTTACATTTCTTGGAGAGGCGTTCAGGATAGGCGTTTCAGAAGATATGCTTGGCAGAGTCTTCAATGGTCAAGGAAAGCCTATAGATATAAAGGCAAACATAGCGTACGAAGAAAAATTCGACATAAACGGCTCGCCAATAAATCCTAGCAGAAGGGCTATGCCTAATGATTTTATAGAAACAGGCATATCAGCAATTGATGGCCTTATGACATTGGTTAGGGGCCAAAAACTTCCTATATTCTCAGGCTCTGGCTTGCCACACAACCAGCTTGCTGTGCAAGTTGCTAAGCAGGCAAGTGTTAAGGGAAGCAAAGACTTTGCTGTTGTTTTTGCTGGGATCGGCGTTACTTATGATGATGCAACATTCTTTATAAACGAATTCAGGAAAGCGGGCTCAATTGGAAGGACTGTTGCATTCATTAATCTTGCAAATGACCCAAGTATAGAAAGAATTCTAACCCCAAGAATAGCACTTACAACAGCAGAATACTTAGCTTATGAAAAGGATATGCACGTGCTTGTAATACTAAACGACATGACCAATTATGCGGAAGCGCTTAGAGAGCTTTCAAGTGCAAGAGAAGAGGTTCCAGGAAGGAGGGGCTACCCTGGCTACATGTATACAGACCTAGCAAGCATTTACGAAAGGGCTGGTGTTATTGTTGGAAAGAAAGGTAGCATAACGCAGCTTAATGTTGTTACAATGCCTGGTGATGATGTAACACACCCTATACCAGACTTAACAGGCTATATCACAGAAGGCCAAATTTATCTTGATAGAAGCCTGTATAACCGCGGCGTATATCCGCCTATAAACCCACAAGGTTCGCTTTCAAGACTTATGAACAATGGAATAGGCGAAGGCAAGACAAGGGCAGACCACAGAGGTGTTGCAGACCAGCTTTATGGTGCTTATTCGCGTGCTGTTGAGGCAAGAAACCTAAGCTCAATTGTTGGCGAAGAGGCTTTAAGCGAAATAGACAAGCTCTACCTTAAATTTGGCGAAAGTTTTGAAAACAGCTTCATAAAACAAGGACCAAATGAGAGAAGGGATATAGAGACAACATTGAACATCGGCTGGGACCTACTATCGATGCTTCCTGAAGGCGAACTTACAAGAATAAAGAAAGAGTACATTCAGAAATATTATAAGCAAAAAAAGTAAAGAGGTGTTTAAGTGAAGATGCCTAATCCAACAAGAATAAATCTAATAAATCTCAGGAGGAGCATAACACTTGCTAAGAAAGGCCACAGCATTCTAAAGAAGAAGAGAGAGGTTCTTGTAATGGAGTTTCTAAGGCTTCTACAGTATTCTAAGGCAGATAGGTCTTATTTGTTCAACATGTTGCAAAATGCCTACAAAAGCGTTGCAATAGCTTCTACATACATTGGAAATTTTGAGCTTGAGACAATAGCATCGCACGTAACAGAAGCTTATCCAATAAAGATAAGCCTTAAGAACATAATGGGCGTGAATGTGCCAGAGATAAGCAAGGCAGGCAAAGAGAGCATTAATCTTTTAGAAAGGGGCTACAGCCTTATAACAACAAGCACAGCAGTAGATGATGTAAGCGATGAATTCCAAAAGGTTGAAGATATAATCATAGAGATAGCAAAGAGGGAACAGAGCCTAAAAAGGATTGTTGTAGAAATAGACAAAACAAAAAGAAGGGTAAATGCGCTAGAGTATGTTCGCATACCTGAACTGAATGCACAAGCTAGATATATATCAATGAGGCTAGAGGAGATGGATAGAGATATGTTCTCAGCGCTTAAGCATGTAAAGAAAAAGCTAGCAAAGGGCAAAGGCGCTTAGCATGATAGCATGCCTTTTCAGTGGCGGCAAAGATTCGACGCTGGCATTGCATAAGGCATACGAGCTAGGTATAAAGGCAGAACTTCTAATTACCTTCAAAAGTGAAAATCCTAACAGTTATATGTTTCATTATCCAAATGTAGAACAAACAAAGCTACAAGCAGAGGCGCTTGGAATAAAACAAGTTTTTGTATATACAAAAGGTGTAAAAGAGGAAGAGCTGAAAGATTTAGCGAAAGCGCTTAAGGAAAATAATGTAAGCACAATAATCACGGGTGCAACCTATAGTAGGTATCAGGCTGATAGAATAAACAAGATAGCTGGTGAGCTTGGCATAGAGCATATTGCACCGCTTTGGCATATTGATCCATTAGCTGAGCTTAATGAGATTGCAGAGAAGTACAATGCAATAATAACATCTGTTTCTGCAGAAGGCTTAAGCACTGATTTGCTTGGTAAAAGGATAGACAAAAAAGTTATAAAGGAGCTAGAATTAGCAAATAAAAAATATGGGGTTAACATGCTCTTTGAAGGCGGAGAAGCTGAGAGCTTTGTTCTAGATGCACCATTCTTCAAGAAAAAAATAAAGATCAGAAATGCAGAGAAAAAAATAGAGGGAATGAACGGCGTGTACATTATAAAAGAAGCAGAGCTAATCGAAAAATAAATGGCAAGAAAAGAGGTATAAAGCAAAAATATAAATAATACTTTATCATAAGAATTTGATGCGGAGGCATAGTCTAATGGTAGGACGTCACCCTTACACGGTGAAGGTCTGGGTTCGATTCCCTGTGCCTCCATAGTAAAAATTAAATACCTTTTTCTATAACTATGTTATAGAGAAACATGGTTATTTACGAAGAGGCTGCTAATGAGATAATACCGGCGATAAGGTCTAGACTTGCGAACACCCTTATCAACAAGTACAATCTTAAAGAGGAAAAGGTTGCAGAGTTATTGGGTGTTGCGCAGGCTGCAATAAGCAAATACAAGACAGGAAAATATTCTGAAAAAATAAAGGAGATAGAAGGCAAGCTTAGCGGCGAACTTATTGATAAATATGCAAAGATTCTTTCTGAATCAGGAAAGGACCGCTCTAGAGAGGCACTTTGTTCTTTGTGTCAGGCATACTTTTCATTTAAGTGTAAGCTTATTGCGCGCGCTTAACCAAATCACACTATTTTCTTAGATGCGGAGATTTAGCTTGAGAGCTTAACTATTGCTGGGCCACAATATCCACCGCCCCGGCCAGTAGAAAGAACTAAAGTATATTTCTGCGCTGGTGCATAGAAAGAGCCAAAGCTTGTAAGGCATCTTGCTGTTGTTCCTTGTGAAAAGTATGTCTTGTTATTGCTTCCTATAAACGCTACTGAAGCATATCCAGAGTCACCACCCGCAATAGATATGTTTAATGTGCCACCATTCCATGTGCAAATACCCGCTATGGTGTTTGAAAATTTATCATCTAAAAGTGTAAAGTTGCTACATGAAGTATAGTTGGCTGATGAATGAGCAGCTACCAATGGGCTTGTAGGTCCATTCAAAGAATTAAATGGGCTTGAAGATTCATTTAAAGAATTGAATGAAAAAAGATTAAACAAACCAACAAAAACAAACACTCCAAGAATTATAATTGCAATAACATATAGAATTAGATAAAATATTATGTCGCTCAGCAGGATTGTGCCTAATGCCTTAAGCCTGCTCATAGAAAGCAGATTTGATATTGCTATCATTAATACTATAAAAGACCAAAGAAAGCTAACTGCTATAAGCACAATTCCTAGTATATATATTGGAAAAACCCAGAAAAAGAACACAACAGGAACCAGAGAATAGATATAAGCTAAAAAGGCCGCGCTGTATTCCTGTTTATATACATCAAATAGGTTTTTTATTATGATGTGGTATATGCCACTGTTTATAAATGCACCAATAGGAAAGAACACAAGATAAAGAGCAACAACAACTAAAGCAAAGAGTATGTGGTGAGAGCCGAAAATGAGGCTTAACAATACACCGAAAAGCATTGGAATTAAGGCAATAGTATAATAAAATTTGAGTGCATCTGCAATGCCCATCTGTGTTTTTGTGGCCAAGCCAGGGTGAATCATTACCTCTATCGCATTTTTGTATGCTTTTGCGAATGTAGCCAAAGCATTATCCATAGAAACCACATCAGACTTTCTCTCCAAGCTTCTCTTTAATATATTCCATCAGGACAACAGCATTGTTATGCTCTGTGTCGCGCGCAGCATAAACTAGAGTTACATCTTCATTTTTTACAAGATCTAAAAGCTTTTTAATATGCTCGTTTGCATCGAGCTCCTTCTTGTATCTAGCCTTAAATTCTTCCCACTTGTTTGGATCATGTGCAAACCACTTCCTAAGCTGGTCACTTGGCGCCACTTCCTTCATCCAAAGGTCTATATTGGCAGTGCCCTTCTTAACGCCTCTTGGCCACAGCGCGTCGACAAGTATCCTCTTGCCATCAGTTATTTCGGTCTTATCATATATTCTCTTTATACCTACGAGCACAAAACCACACTAAGTAAAATAAATGTTTATGTTTATAAACCTTTTTAGATGATTCAGAACGAATATTTTTATAGCTCTATTTCTTTCCTTTCTTCTGATATCCCTGCTTCAAAAAATAATAAGGTTTAAAAATTCAGAAAGCAATATTTTATAGCTCAGGGTGTTTTATTGAAAGAACAGAATGATGAAGAAAAGAAATCACTAGGTTTAACGCATAAAAAGGAGGAGTTTGAGGAATGGTATCCAGAGGTATTGACTAAGTCTGGTTTTGTAGATTATAGCTTTGTGTCTGGCATGCTCGTCTTCAGACCTGCAGCATACGCTGCCTGGCAGATAATAGTAAATGCAGTTGATTCTGAGTTCAAAAAGAACGGCATAGAAGATGTCTATTTCCCTTTATTTATACCAGAGAGATTCCTTGAAAAAGAGAAGGAGCATTTTGTGGGCTTCGAGCCAGAGGTAGCGTGGGTGACACATGCAGGCAAGAGCAAACTTGAAGAAAGGCTAGCTGTAAGACCAACCTCAGAAACAATAATGTACCCTAGCTATTCAAAGTGGATAAGGTCTTGGCGCGACCTGCCGCTTAGATATAACCAGTGGAATAATGCTGTGAGGTGGGAGTTCAAGCACCCAACGCCACTTCTTCGAACAAGGGAATTCCTATGGTGCGAAGGCCACAGCGTGTTTGCAAATAAGGAAGAAGCTGATAAGGAAAGGAATTTTATTATGGGCTTATGGGAAAGAGTATTAAAGGACTACCTCGCCCTTCCTGGAATAGCTGGAAGAAAAACCGAGAATGAGAAGTTTGCAGGTGCTGTTGCAAGCTATAGCATAGAGCACATAATGCCAGATGGCTACGTAGTCCAAGGGCCTGATTTCCACAACGATGGTGAGAACTTTGCAAAGGCTTTTGATATAAAATTCCTTGACAAAGATGGAAAAGAAAAGTATGCATGGCAAAATACATATGCAATTTCTACAAGGGAACTTGGCGTTATGGTTGCAACACATAGTGATGATAAAGGCTTGATCCTACCACCAAGAATAGCATATATACAGGTTGTGATAGTTCCTATAATAGCAAAAGGAAAAGAAGAGAAGATACTCGGCTATGCTAGGAAGGTTGCAGACATACTAAAGGAAAGGTATAGAATAAAGCTTGATGATAGGGAAGGCTATACCCCAGGCTATAAATACAATGAATGGGAGCTCAAGGGCGTGCCACTCAGAATAGAGATAGGTCTAAAAGAGGTTGAAAAGGGGCAGGTAATGTTCGTTAGAAGGGATACAGGAGCGAAAGCAGAGGCAAGCCTAGGCGATCTTGTAGAAAAGGTAGAGGTAATACTTGATGATATACACAAAAATCTATATGAAAGGGCAAAGAAGTTCATGCAAGAGCACATACACAATGTGGAAACATACGATGAATTTAAGCACGTGCTTAAGACAAAGAAGGGCATTATACACGCTCCATGGTGTGGCAGCCCAGAGTGCGAAGAAAAGATAAAAGAAGAGACAGGTGCAAAAACATCTAACATTCCTTTTGACCAATCAGACCTTCACGGCAAATGCATCTATTGCGGTAAAGAAGCAAAGTACATGGTGAACTTTGCAAAGAGTTATTGATCAGACGACTCTCTTTTCATCACCGATCAGAAATACCTCGTCTCATCACACATTCTTTTTGGCAAAATAAAGATAAAAAGATTAGTCCCGGCCGGATTCGAACCGACGTAGCAGGGTCCAAAGCCCTGCGTCCTTGGCCGCTAGACGACGGGACTATGATATAGATAATTATATAAATAAACAAATATAAAAAATAAAGCATAGCTGGCAAGTGATTCTATGACGGAAAAGCTCTATTGGAATGATGCATATGCAAAGGAGTTTAGTGCAAAAATTACAAAGATAAATGGCAATGAAGTAGTGCTAGACAAAACCTTATTCTATCCAACAGGCGGTGGTCAGCCAAATGATACTGGAAAAATCACCTGCAATGGAAATGAGTATAAGGTAGTTGATGTTAAGTCAAACAATGATGAGATAATACATGTATTAGATAGAAACTTAGATGCACAGGTAGGAGATACTGTAAGTGGGGTTATAGATTGGAATAGAAGGTACAAGCTCATGCGCCTTCATTCAGCTATACATCTTATTGATGGGATTTTAGAAAACAAATACAATTCAAGCATGATCACAGGCGGACAGATATATGAAGATAGGGCAAGAATAGATATTGATATGCAAGAGCTGAATAGGGAGAAAGCAGAAGAGCTTATAAGCGAAGCAAACAAGGTTGCAAAAGAGGGGCACGAGATTCAGGCAAGATTCATACCAAGAGACGAAGCACTTAAGATTGAAAGATTGGCTAGAACAGAAACAGGCAGGGAGCTCATAAAAAACCTTGATGTTGTAAGAGTCGTAGAGATAAAAGGCTTGGATATGCAGTCTGACGGCGGAACACATGTTAAAAATACTAATGAGATAGGTACAATAAAGCTAAGCAAGTTTGAAAATAAGGGAAAGCACAGCAAAAGAATTGAAATAGTACTTGAGGATTAGATTCTAAAGTTTGCCTTCTAATTGAAACTTGTAATGCATCTTCATCATGCATCTGTTCTGAACAAAAAGCAATCCGTGCTCAACAGCATATTTTCCGGCTTCTTCATTAAATATTCCTTCTTGAAGCCATAGCACCTTTGCTTTTATCTCTACAGCCTGCTTTGCTATATCTAATGCCTCTCTTGCAGGCCTAAATACATCAACAACATCTACTTGCTCCTTAATATCAGTAAGCGATTTGTATGCCTTCTCGCCAAGTATTGTATCAGCAAAAGGGTTTACCGGAATTATCCTGTAACCAACGCTTTGCAAATAAGCTGGTACATCGTGGCTTGGCTTGCCTTCTTCCCTTGAACAGCCAACCACAGCTATTACATGATAGTTTTTAAGTATATTTAGCATTAGTGCTTCCTTCTCTTCTTCATCATTCATTCTTCCACTCCTTAGGGCAAAGCTTTCCAAATAGCTTGCAGAATATTTTTGCAAGCGGATCATTTATTTTATTTGAATAGTATTTGTATATAGGCCAAACAACCACTATACTTATTATTATCCCAGCAATAACATCGCTAAGGTAATGCAAACCAAGGTATACCCTGCCAAATAAAACAGCTATGAGCCAAGCGAGATAAAGAAATCTTAAGTACTTATATGGTAATGTAAAGAAGGTAAGGCCTGTAAGAACAGTCGCATGACTGCTAGGAAAGGAGAAGCTAGATTCACAGCCTATATTGTTTATCCAAGAAAGAGCAGGCACACTACATGGCCTAGGTTCCTTTACTATATACTTTATTACTTCATTGATTATGTAAAGCACAAAGAACAAAACTACAAAAGAGAAAACATTTTTGTCCCTTTTAAAATACATGTAAATAACAACAAGCGGAATAACAATTAGAAAGCTCTCAGCAAGATAATGCATTGTAAGATTTAGCGCTGGGCTGGCTATATCTTTGGCTAGCTGGAAAGCCCATATGTTCATGCTATTTATTAAGCTCATGAGTGGAATTAGCCCTTTTATTTATTTAAGCTTTATTATCTCATAATCTAGCATGGAAATCGCTTTAGACACTAGCTCAATACTTTTTGGCCTTGAAAAGAAGATAGATGTATTTGATATTGCAAAGGAGCATGGCTATACCCCTGTTGTCTCGAAAGGTGTTATTAAAGAGCTTGAAAAACTTGCTAGCTCGAAGTCGAAAAAGAGCATTTATGCTAAGCTAGCGCTTAATGCGATAAAGGCAAAAAAGGTAAAGATTGTTGACTCAAGCGAATATGTTGATTCATGGCTTGAAAAAAATAAGGTTGTATGCACAAATGACCTTAGGCTTAGGAGAAAGCTAAAAGAAAAAGGGGTAAAGGCTTTTGCGCTTGCTGTTGGTGGTAGGCTTGTTTGATAAGCATATAATATTTATTTATTTCCTTTCTAATAGATTATGTTCTAATGCTTGCTAGTGGTGAGTATTTGTATTACAAATATACCATAAAAGATACAATAAGTATACCTCCCTCTTATTTTGGAGAGGATTTAAACAAGGTTGCAACAGATTTGCTAAGGCAAAAATATGAGAGAACACTAGATAAGGACATGGGTATAATACTTGCGGTATATAATGTAAGGGATATTAGCGATGGCTATCTTCTACCTGGCGACCCTTCAACGCATCATAGCCTGACATTTGATGCACTAACGTTTAAGCTTGAGGTGGAGGAGGTAGTTGTTGGCGAGGTAAGCGAACTTGTTGAATTTGGCTGCTTTGTAAGAGTAGGCCCGCTTGAAGGGCTTGTGCATTTATCACAGATAACAAGCGATTTTATAAGTTTCGACAGAAAGAGTGGAGTATTGAGCTCAAGAAATACGGGCAAAGTACTTAAGAAGGGCGATGTTGTATATGCTAAGGTTTCTACAATAAGCTGGAAGTCAAATATAAAAGATACCAAGATAGCGCTTACTATGAGGCCAGAGGGCTTGGGCAAAGAGGAGTGGCTTCTAGAAGAGGAAAAGCCTGCAAAAGAGAAAAAAGAGAAAAAGGCTAAGAAGAAATAATTAGTGGTTTTATGGTTGAGAAAGCTTGTAAAAAATGCAGACTAATAATAGCTCAGGGCGAGGTATGCCCATTATGTGGCTCTACAGAACTTACAACAAAATGGAGCGGCTATGTTGTGATTCTAGATGTAGAGAACTCAGAGATAGCTAAGAAGCTAAACATTAAGGTAAATGGGAGGTATGCGCTAAACATAAATGAATAGTTTTCTAGTTTTACTCTCTTTTATCTAATCTTAGATTTTTTTATTCACTGCAGTATCTTTTGATCCTTTTCCTCCTTTGCTTCTCTCTCATACTCCTCTTCTATTACTACCTTGTTTATACTGCTAATGTAATCTAACACACTCCTTACAAAAAGTGCCTTATTTACAAAGTATTCGCTATCCTTTTTTACATCGTTTCCGATTATTACCTTTGCCACACCGTTGCTAAGCTCGACAGACTTTGGCACAATATTATATGACCTTGCAAGCGCATCTACCTTTTCTTTGTCACCTTCTATAAGCCTGTCTACCTTAACCTCGTATAGAAGCCTTTCTCCAGCAAGCGGGTGGTTTAAGTCTACAAGCACCCTTCCTGAGTTTACACTCTTTACTGTTGCTATGTAGCCATCGATTTCAAGCTGCATACCAGGATAAGGATTAATATCCCTGCTCCTAAAATCTGAAAGTGACATTACCCTTACCAAATCAGGATTTCTTTCTCCAAAAGCCTCTTCTGGACTTAGCTCAATCTTCTTTACCTCGTTAACTTTCATCTCCTTTATCGCTTTTTCCAAACCGCTTATTACATTCCCTTTGCCTATAACAACAAGCTGCGGTCCATACTTAGTATTCTTGTTATATATACCACTTTCTTCTGCTTTCTTCTTATCAGTAGTAAATGCTATGCTATTGTCTGCCACACGCCATGCTGTATACTCTATTTCCACAAAATCTCCATCCTTGAAACTCATACAATCACGCGATACCATTAGATTGATAAACTATTTAAATTATAAATAACTAAAAAACTTGTGATTGCATGGAGAGAAAGAAGCTTACAAAATTGATCCTATCACTTTTCATAGTTATATTATTTATAACTTCTTACTTTGCATTTGGTAATTACAATCCTAAGAAAACCGTAGTAACTACAACAATACCACAAACCATTCCGGCATTTGGAAATACAAACGCAACAATTATAGGCTATGGAAACACAGCTTCTATTTCTATAAAATGCAATCTAAGCGAAATCAATAATGAGCTCACACCAATTCTTACAAATCTTGAGGGAAACGGTAGCATAAATAATTTTTACATGCCTTCTTCTAACTTGACGCTTGTTTATCTTGGTAATATGAACCCTAAAGAGCTCCTACAATACCTTAAAAGATCGCTTAGCAATTACTCAAGCTGCATAGAAGTGAGCGCTGATACAAAACTCCTCTTGCCTAAAATTGTCAACTTTAAAATAAACGCACAGCTTTATCCTATACCTATACCAAACTCAAGCAGAGAGGTAACAATAAATATGCTTATAAGCAATAAAACATATACAAGCCTTAGAATACTTGCGCTTCTTATGATGAATGGAAGCATATATAATATGAGCATCTCACCAGCATGATACCATGGATGCGAGAGAAATTATAAGAAAGCTTGCAATAAAGAATGCTGTTGATTATGGCAAAGCTGATTATAAGGCAGTACTTGGTAAAGCGATAGCAAAAGTTCCAGGGGCAAAAGAAAATATGCAAGAGCTTTCAAAGCTTGTTAATGAAATTGTGTCAGAGATAAATGCCTTGCCAAGGGAAAAGATAGTTGAAGAATATAACAAGTATAGCGAAGAATTTGAGCAGGAAGAGAAAAAGAAGGCCGAAGTGTCAAAGCCAAAGCTAGTTCTACCTGGTGCAACCCCAGGCAACTTTGCAACACGATTTCCACCTGAGCCAAGCGGCTATATGCATATAGGACATGCAAAGGTTGCGTTTCTAGAAAGAGAGTTTGCAAATATATACAACGGCAAGCTCTTCCTTTATTTTGATGATACAAATCCAGAAAAGGAGAAGCAGGAATATGTTGATGCATTTAAAAAGGATTTGGAGTGGCTTGGTATAAAATTTGATGATGAATACTATGCAAGTGACAATCTAGAAAAGATCTATGAATATGCGATAAAGCTTATTAAAAATGGAAAGGCTTATGTTTGCACATGCGATCCTGAAACAATAAGGAGAAATAGGTTTAATGGTGTAGCATGTGTGCATAGAAGCCACAGCATAGAAGAGAACCTTGAGCTCTTTGAAGACATGCTAAAGGGTAAATTTGAAGAGGGAGGAGCAGTTTTAAGATTCCTTGGCGACTTGCAAAGCAAGAACACCGCAATGAGAGACCCAACACTTATAAGAATAAAGAAAACACCACATTACAGGCAAGGCAGCAAATATATACTTTGGCCAACATATGATTTCAACACCCCAGTAATGGATTCAATACACGGAATAACCGATGTTATAAGAAGCAAGGAATATGAACTAAGAACAGAGCTTGATCTTGCAATATTGGATGCGCTCGGATTAAGAAAACCCAGGATCCATCATGAGGCTAGACTGGTTATAAAAGATGTTCCAACACAAAAGCGTGTTATAAACAAGCTAATAAAAGAGGGAATTGTGAGTGGTTTTGACGATCCAAGGCTTGTAACAATTGCAGCTCTAAGAAGGCGTGGCGTAACGCCAGAAGCAATAAAGAAGTTTGTGCTGAGGTTTGGAATGTCGAGGGTAGAAAGCACAATGGATATAAACATGCTTTTAGATGAAAATAGAAAGATTATAGATAAAACAGCAAAGAGGCTTTTTGGTGTTATAGACCCTGTGGAGCTTGAAGTAAGAGGAATAGGAAAAGTGCATGTAAAGCTTAGATTGCACCCAAATGTTGATATGGGCTATAGGGAATATGATGTTGGTAATAACCTATACATTGGAAAAAGCGATGCACTCAACTTGAAGAAAGGTGAGCAGATAAGGTTAAAGGATCTATATAATGTAGAGGTAGAAGAAGTTGGAGACAAGATAATAGGCAAATATATAGGGAACAATGCGATAGATGCACAGAAAATACAATGGGTTGACAAGGCTAACTGCGTTGATGCATATTTCATAACACCAAAGCCTTTGCTGGTAAATAATGAGATAAACAAAGATAGCTTAGAGGTTGAGAAAGGCTTAGCTGAAAAGTATATAGAAATGATTAAAAAAGATGAAGTGGTACAATTTGAAAGAATAGGCTTCTTTAAGCTAGATAACGAAGAGAAAAAAGAGCTTATAAGGCTATAGGCAAGCGAGTGATATTATGGAATTTAAGATGAATGAAGATCTACTTGGTGTGCCAAAAGGAGCTTATAGAAATATAGCTTCGCAGGCTGTAGAGAATATTATAGGTAAGAACAGAGCAGAGAAGCTTAAGGAAAGCACGCCTAACAGAGAGCTCCTTGAAAACCATTTAGAGACTATGAGGAGCATATTAAATAGCTACGAGTATGAATTGGTTAATCTACAGAAGATTCTAAGCAACACAAAAAGAATGAAGATATGGGAGATGCAGAAATACCTTAATATAGTTGAGGCGCTCGCATTCGGCTACAAGAAAATTTTGGGAAGTGAAATAGCGATACCACTTGTCACTGGCATAGTAACAAAATCAAACGATTTATACACACTTAATAAATATTATAACATGCTTGTTGGTGAGATTGCAAAGAAGATACACATTGCTAGCTCAAAGGCAAAAATAGAAGAGAGGAAGATAGAAGAGCTTATGTTAGAGCTGAGATATAAACAAGCAAGTATACTTAGGTTATTTAAACGTGGGGAAATAGAGAGGATTAAGAGAAGAATTCAGAATAAAAGGAGGAAGATCGACAAATATAGTGCGATCGCTGAAAACTATAAGAAGCTGTTAGAAGATACGAAGGGATTTGCAGAAAGAGCAACAGAATAATAAAAGGTGGTCCAACGAAGCTTCTAGAAGGTGTATACAAAGTGGATGGTGTTCTGGCAAATTCTTATATAGTATTGTATGGTGATCCAACTCTCATCGATTCCGGCATGCCGAATAATGGTAGAAGGATTATTGAGTACGCGAATAACCTGCATGCACAACTAAAGTATATCTTGCTTACACATGCACATGTAGACCACGTGGGAAGCGCCCACTATGTCAAAGAAAAAACAGATGCAAAGGTTGCGATACATGAGGCTGATGCACCATATCTAAACGGGTCAAAAAAGTTTACAATGCCAAAAGGCTTCCAAGGCCTTTTGTATAGGGTGCTTTACCCATTCATTTCGCCAAAGTCTTTTGAACCAGATATAAAGCTAAAGGATGGCGATTTGATCAATGGCTTTGAAGTTATCAATATTAAAGGTCACACTGAAGGAAGCTGTGCTTTTTATCATAGAGAAACAAGATCACTATTTATAGGAGATTCTATTAGCATGGAAACAGGCAAGCCATCACTGCCTCCTGATAGATATAATTATGATACAGAATTGCTTAAAAGGTCTCTGAAGAAGATCCTCGATTTAGATTTTGAAAATTTTTTTCCTGGGCATGGTGATCCAATAATCGGTGGAGCAGGAAGAATTGTAAAAGAATTTGTGCATTCTTTTTAAATTTGCTATAATAATTTGAAAATTACTATAAGGGGAATAAAAATGGATTTGGTTGCCAAAAAGCTCTTTTTCACTAAAGGTGTTGGTAGAGATACAACACCATTAGGTGCATTCGAGCAAGCATTAAGAGATGCAGGAATACAGCAATTCAACCTTATTAAGGTATCAAGCATAATACCACCCCACTGCAAAATAGTAAGCAAAGAAAGAGGCTTAAAGGAGCTACGCAGTGGTGCAGTCACGTTTGTAATACTCAGCAGACTGGAATCAAATGAACCAAATAGATTAATTGCGGCAAGCATTGGTGCAGCAATACCAAAGAATAGAAGCATGTATGGCTACTTAAGCGAATACGAGGCATTCGGAGAGAGCGATGAAGTGGCTGGAATGAAGGCAGAGGAGATAGCCGCAAATATGCTGGCATCAACTCTTGGCATAGATTTCAAGGCTGAGGAGAACTGGGAAAAGAAGAAAGAGATAATTAAGATGAGCAACAAAGTGGTTAAAACTACAAATATAACTCAGTCTGCGATTGTGGGAAAGGATGGTAGGTGGACATGTGTAATTGCTGCTGCGGTATTAATATTAAAGTGAAAAATAATATGCGATACAACTGTTGAAAAATTGGTAGCGCATAATAAGAGTGCTTTTTAGTTCAGATCCTGATAAAGGTTGTAATTATAGTAAGGATTCCTAGAACTAATACTACTATACCCAAGAAGCTTATATCTCTATTTTTCAATTTATGCGTGATCATAGGGCCTACCTGCGATCCTGCCATGGCACCAAGGGTTATGGCTATAAAGATAGTAAATGAGGTAATGCTACTCGCAAGCATATAGATTACAAATGCAAAAATGTTGATTAACGCTACAGAGAAAACTGTGATGCCGACTGAGTTCTTTGCTGGATTACCAGATATAAGGAGACCGGATGTAGATACAGGTCCATAGCCACCTCCACTTATTGCTTTGTTAAAGCCGCTCAATGCTGCGATAGAGAATAACTTAAACCATGAAAATGTGGCTTTAGGTTTTGCCACAAGTATGATCCCCATTGCAATCACTAAAAGACCGATATAACTGCTAACATATATTTTCGGTAGAGAAATGCCAAGCATAGCACCAACTATAGCACCTAGGAGGCCCGTCCCTACCATTATTGCAGCAATTTTACCATCTTTATTCCAGTGCAATATATCTGCATTCTTAAGTTTATAGTGTCTAAAACTACCCAGCGTTGCAGCAGCAAATTGTGATAATAGGATTGCTGGCACAGCTATTTTAGATGGCATTCCAACTATAAGCAATATTGGTGTACCAACGGTGCCATAGCCCATGCCAAGTGCTGTATCTAACACAGCAAGTACAAAACCGAGAAATAGTAATAGTGCTAAGCTCATACTGTGCAAGACAATGTATATTGTAAAAGCTATAGCAGCCATGACCACTGTAAACAAAATAGCCTTAACTTTATTCACCGATATATAAGCAGTGTCCACATCCTCGCCTTTAATGTATTTTAATGTAACTACATTAAAATTTAAAAGGCTTTCGTATTTATGAAAAGGAGTAAAGAAAGGTAAATGTGACTTTCTTATTAGATTCGGGGAGCCCGAGATTTGAACTCGGGTCGCCAGGTCCCGAACCTGGAAGCCTACCAAGCTAGCAGAGCTCCCCTATAATACGATTGCACCATTCTTATCTATAAGAACATCGTCTTCTATTCTTACACCACCAAATCCAACAAAGTAGATGCCAGGTTCAACAGCAAGGGTCATTCCTTTCTTAATTTTTCTATAAGGTGTGTCCCCAAAAACCGATGCATCATGCGCCTCTAACCCTATACCATGGCCAAGGGCGTGTATAAACTTTCCTTTGTATATGCCACCCTTATACGAATCAATATATTTCTTAACTTTCTTTCCAACAATATAAGCATCGACACCCGGCTTCAGCATATGTATAGCCATAAGCTGCACGCTCTTTACAAATTTGATCATTTCCTCTGCACGCTTATTAGATTTACCATATACAAAAGTCCTTGTTATATCTGCACAATAGTTGTTATATTTTGCACCTGTATCGATAAGCACTAGGTCGCCATCATTTAGTCTTGTTTGATCTGGCATATGATGGGGGAGTGCTGTATTTTTGCCAAATGCTACTATTGTATCAAAAGAATTTCCACTAGCACCCAAAGACTTCATTACAAAATCGACTTGTGCTGCAACTTCCAGTTCTGTCATGCCTGCCTTAATAGATTTCTGAACTTCCATTATTGCAAACTTTGTTATCGAAACCGCTCTTCTTATGTTTGCTATCTCTTCCTCGCTTTTAACAAGTCTTGCTTTAGTAAGGTTTTTGCTAATATCAATTATTTTACTTGGCTTGAATTTTTTTATTTTATAATAATCGTTGAAGGAAAGGAAGTTACCATTAACTCCTATAGACTTGCCTTTTATTACTGAAATAGCCTTTTTAAAATTCTTCTTGCTTCCCAAAACATTAACCACCTCTATTCCCTCTTTAGCTTGAGATAAAGCAGTTTCATATTCAAGTTCTGATGTAAGCACGCTTACCTTCTTTCTTGATGCGATAAGGAAGTTATCTTCAAATGTGCCACTAGTGAATCCTGTCAAGTACTTAAAGTTAGGATCTTGCTCGCTGCCATTCTTGATTAGCAAAAGATCTATCTTTGCACCAGAAAATATTTTCCTAAGCCTTGCTTCTACTTCCATTCAAAAACCTCTCTATCTTATTGATTACAAATCTTTTATTTATAAGTATGTTAGAAAAACCGATTTCTTTCTTCAGATCGTTTATTCCAGCCCAACGATATGCAGAATTCTCGATATTTAACTTAACGTGCCTTGATTTTGAATAAAATATAAAGCACCTGTTTTCCCATACCCACTTTTTTGCTTCATCATATAGCTTGACTCTGCACTCGTATAACTTCCTTAGCATCTGCTTCTCTATTCCTACTTCTTCCCTTATCTCACGATAAGCTGTTTCTATGTATTTTTCTCCGCGTTTTCTTCCGCCTGTTATAAAGAACCATATCCCTGGATTTGTCAAAAAAGGCAGGTTTCTTCGCTTTAGAAGTAGCACTCTCCTTTTGTTTATGATTATTGCAACAACGCCGTTTCTTTTTACGCGCTTAAGTTTGCTTTTATCTATCTCCATATAAACCAAGCAAATAAATAAATTTTAGATAATTAAATTATAAATTGATAGCATGCAGGGGGCTGAAGAAATAAGTATAACGAGGAGCCCGATAGTCTACCTTAATATGCGTGATCCTAAATTCCTCAAGTACTATTATAAGATGAAGACTGTCGAGCTTATAAAAGGTGATGAACTTAGCGGGTCGTCTCCACCAGATATCTTTATAGGAAGCTATGGTTATCCAAATGTTTTTATATCACCTATGGTTCCACCTCTGCACGGCCCTACAGAAGTTCTCTCTACGCCAGAGATGTGGCGAGGAATTGATATACCAAAGATTGTTGAATATAGAACTCTTCTTGTAAGGGGCATGTACAAATCTAACGTGCATAATGTTGAAAAAGGAAAGGTTGAAGAGCTTATAAGGGACTTTGCTCTTGCTGAAAAAAATGTAGATGCAAATATAGAGTTTACAAGAAAGCCAGAGCTAAGAGTGGTTTTCGATGAGAATTCACAACCTTTTGGTCCAACTGCGCCAATGAAAAATATAGAAACAGGCAACATAATCTCTGATAAAAAGCTAGAAACGGCTTATTCAGATACAGACATGGATGCCACAACAGCTATGCTAGAGCTTTATGAAAAAGGTGTTCCTGTTTCAAAGATACAGAAAGCTCTTTCGGCAGGTCTTCTTGGATTAGGCAAAAACAGGAAGTTTGTACCTACAAGGTGGAGTATAACAGCAGTTGATGACACAATCTCAAAAAATAAGATAAACAATGCAAAAGAGTATGAGAGCATTGATTCGATAATGGTATATGAGAACGTTGCACTTGACAATAGATGGATAATCCTTATGGTTCCTGGAAGCTGGAGCTATGAACTTATCGAAGCATGGTATCCAAATACAACCTGGAATATGAGTAGCAATGAAATAGCGATATACTCTTCTTACGAGTATTTTGAAGGAAGGCGAACTTACGCTGAGATAGGTGGCTGTTACTATGCAGCTAGGCTTGCTGTTTCAGAGCTTTTTGAAAGAATAAAGAGACAGGCAACCACCATTATACTTAGAGAAACACACCCAGGCTATACGCTTCCAGTAGGCGTTTGGAATGTAAGAGAGCATGTAAGAGAAGCACTTGAAAAGGAGCCAAAAAGATTTGATGCACTTACTGATGCATTTTCTTACATACATACAAAACTTGATATACCGATTGCAGACTGGATAAAAAATAGTAGAATATTAAAAGATCTATTAAACCAGCGTAAGCTCTTTGGCAGGTAATGCTTCTGCTTTTATTATCATACTCTTTGTATCCTTCTTATGCTCTGCTGGTATTAGCAGCTTGTACCTCTTACCAATTATAAGATTATCAAATGTAACTTCGCCATTTACTACAAATGCGGATGAGATCTTTTCGCCAAGATAATAGAGCTCTACTAGCTTATCGTTGTATTCGCTCCCAAGATTTAGCTTTACGCTTGTATAAAAGCGCCTTGTAAAATGATCTTTAATCCTGTACTCTGGCAGATTAAATTCGTTGACTTTTACAAAAACAGGACCTTCAAGGAGCCTTTCTTTACCATTTGCATATACATAGCTTAGTGCACAAATACCTCTCTCAAGATATCTTAACCTATTTGAAGCCTCTTCACCAAAGCCCAAATCAGATAAAGCAAGCTTTACAATGTCTGAACTCTGCCTAAAATAAAACTTATTCTGGCAAAGCCTCCTTATGGCTGGGTTTATGTCAGTAACATTATGCGTTATTAAAATTAAGCCTATACCTTTCTTTCTAAAGTCCTGGATCCTCTCTCTAAGGTCGAGCGTTGGGGCAGAAAGCTCATCACCAAATGCAAGCTGTGCTTCCTCTAGCACTATTAGAAGTCTTAGCTTATCATCACCATCTTCTGCAAATGTATCGGCTATATTGTAAACTTGGTTTAGTATAAGTGAATAGAAGAAGGCTTTCATATTATTGCTTACCGCTGACAAATCAAATACAACACCGCTTTTGAAAAGTTTATTAAAATCTATGCCGTTTCTTTGGGCAAATTCTGGCCTTGAAAGCATAAGCCTTAAATTTTCAAGCGCAGCCATTGTATTTTCACCATGCTTCGTATACTTAACCCCAACATTTGTTCTTTTTCCATGCTGTTCGATGATTGCTTCTTCTATTGCTTCATATACCTCTTGTGGGTCTGGATCTTTTGCCAGCTTGTAGACTTTGTGGAATGCTGCAAGCAGAGCCTTTTCAAGCGAATTTTTATAAGGACCAGCATTAGATGCACTTGCAATCAGCATAGCAAGATTCTCATAAAATTTTTCTATAGGCAATTTAGTATCAGACTTAAAGAAATTAATACAGAAATTATTGCTAGAATAAAGCCTTATTAGCTTAAGGTTGTTTTTAACAGCAAATGAAGCCCATTCTTTTGTAGGGGAGATTATAACTACACTACTGCCAGCTCTCAAAGCCTGCTCTGCAATACCCATTGCAGCATAAGTTTTTCCAGTTCCAGGCATACCGGTTATAATGCTACCCAAATTCAATGCGCTCTTATTTATACCAACACTTATATTGCTATTTTTTATCGAACCTTCTAGAAACTCGCCTATAATTATATCACTACCAGTGCGTGGAAAATCAGTTTTAATTTTATCTAACTTTTTAATAAAACTGGGAAATGAAATAAGAGTGGAAGCATATTCACTGCTAATAGGTATTGAATCTATTCCTGAAAGTTTCTCAAAAGCTTCTCCAATCGAAGAAAAATTTATAGAGCCGAGCTCTATTGTAAAAAGGTTTGGTTCAATCAGCCTGTATAAATTATCAAAATCTTTGCTGCTTATAAGAATAAAAAACTTGTAAGAACGCCCGTTTTCAAAGATTATTTTGTTAAGCATCTCCAGTATAAATTCGAGCATCTTTCTTTCATCATATTTATAAAATAGTTCCATTTGCATGCTTCCAGAATGAAGGCCCAAGGTTCTTGTAAACCTAACACCATATCTGCTTAGCTTATGCTCTACTTTCCTCTTAATATTTTCTACGTATTTTATATCTGCTGGTACAAATGCGAGGATAAGTTTGCCAGCAAAATTATATATTAGATTTATTACCTTCTCAACATTGTTTATCTTTTGTGCTATAACAAATTTGAAATCACCGCTTATATCATATGAAATCTTATTAAAACCGGGTTGCTGTATATTAGCATTGCATGAGACGATCATTCTCTTATTGTCAAGTTCATATATTAATGAAAAGGCTTCTCCCAACATAAGGTCGACAAACCCTTTTGTATCAAACCCATCTTGGATAGATTCAATATTATAGAAGTTCAGAAAACCACCATAAGCAGCACCAAAATATTTAACAAAGATAGGACAACAACATGCAAATCAAAATTACCACCTATCTTAGTTATGTAGATAAAAGCAAACAAAATCACAGGTGTTACAAAGACAAGAGAGAGGTTGCCAATAAATAAGTAGACTATGGCTATTATTGGAGAAGCTATACCAAAAGCTGCAAGAAGCTTTGCATAAAGAGAATTCCTATGTTTATATAATCTTCTCAAATCCATAATACCACGAGCAGAAAAACAAAAAGGAGAAAAATTATAGAAATGTGCTTTGCGCCATCGCCAATATCACCATTTATAATATACCTTATGAGGTAGTAGCTTATAATGCTCAAAAGCATAAGCCAGATAATCTTCGATCCTGCAACAATGATCACGCGAAGATCAAGCATAGCTTATCACCCGAAGGGTGTTGTTTAGTATATGGGCAAGAATTATCCCAGAAGGCGGGGAGTATGTGCATATTATTTTGCCTAAATCTTCTATGCTAGCAAACAATGAAAGCTCTTTAATACGCTTCTTAGACATAACCTCTTTAATGTTCCAAAATGCTGCTATCGAAAGTTTCTCAAATGCTACCCTTTCTATATCCTTTTGCTTTGGTGAAATGCCATTTAATATAAGCTCATCATTCTCAAAATCAATAAATAGATTGTAAAGTTGTTCGCTGTGCAAAACCTTGTTATCTAAGCCCGTAATCTCTTTTTCAGGCTCTAGAATTATTATCTTCTTGTTTGAATAGCTAAAACTCCTCAAAAGAACTAGTATTAATATGCCAATTGCTATCGGCATCAAACTCAAAATAAAATTTAGATAATACTGATTTATCATTTAATCAGCCTTCTACTAAGCCTAGCCTCATTTGCTTTCTGAAATGCCTTCTCTATGATTTGCATATCTATATTATAGCGCTTGGCTAGCTCTGCTTTATCTACGTTGCCATTAAAACCGATTATTTCTGCAAGAAGGTCAGAAACCTTATCCTTATATAATAATAGTTCTTTACTAAGCTTATCTACCTCATTAGCTAGGGCGATTACTTTTTTGGAAAGCAAAACAGCAACACCACGCTCCTTGTCCCATGGGCCTATTCTCTCCACCTTAATCGCATGCTCTTCAGCGTTGTATAAAAAGTGCAACAAGTTTGGGAATATTGAGCTTATATCAAAAACATATAAGTCACTAAGGAGCTGAGCTAAGCTAAAAAGCCTTAAAAGAGATTCTCTTTCGAAATATTCTGTGGAGAGGTTAGAATAAATATAAAGGGTTATTCCGCTCCGTGAGAGCTTGAGGGTATACGCTTTTTTATTCACATCTTCGCCAGATTCAACAAGCATGTATTCAAGCTCACTGCCTTCGCTTATAAGCTTCAAGTGCGGATAAAAAGCCATCCTTTCCTTAACCTTAGCCATGCTACATTTGGCTTCTCCTCCCAGGGTTATCGAACCTTTGATTAAAAATTTATCTTCGAGCATGCGTACCACTTAACTTGATTGCAAAGGCTTCTGCTATTTTATCATCATCTATTCCCAATTCCCTAAGAAAGAAAATAATTTCCTTATCGCTAAGTCTGTTTTCGGTCAAGAGTTGCATAAGTTCGTCAACTTTTATTTCATTGCTTAGATTGCCTATGAACTTTGCATAATCAAGGCCTACCTTGCTGAATGCTCTCTTAATTTGGGTTTCGCTAACCTCTATCAAATCCTCACCCACAAGAAGATTAAACATCTTAGCTATTCCAATACCACTTACTCTATCAATGAAAAAAGAAGACATGCTCTTGTCCTTGTAAATTTGAATGACCATACAGCTGCCTTGCCTTAGCTCTTGGATCTTTGCTATCTCCATTTCTCCTAAATGGTAGTTCTTGGCAAGAAGCTCAAGGCTCTTCTTATTCTGCGTTCTAAAGACAAAAATGGATGCTATATTTGAAAGTATACTACTTTCTATGTCCTCAATAAGCTGAGAAGCTATAACAACCCCAACCCTATACTTTCTACCTTCCCTAACTAGTATATTAAGCATATCATTCTTGAGAAGGAGTTTCCACGCTTCATCAAAAAAGATTAATACATTATCACTTGCTGTAGTGCTGCGCTTACGTGTACCTTCAATTATTCTTGAAAGAATGAATTCAGCACGTTCTATTTTGGAAGCCTCGCTAAGCGTTGAAAGGTTATAATAAGCGATTTTCTCTTTGCCAAGCATGAAATCTGCAGGATCTGTAGAGCTTGCTGATAAAAAGAGCACTTCCGAGTACTCACCTGTAAAATCTATTATTAGCACCCTTGTGCTTGAAATAGCTATGCTCTTAAGTATCAAAGACTTCATCATGTAGCTTTTGCCAGAGCCTGTAACACCAACTATGAATATATGCGGATTAAGAAGCAGATCTTGTCTAAACATGAAAGGTATACCAAGCCTTTCGCTTCTCCCTATAAAGATTCCACCATCTTGATTCCTAAGCATATGCTCTTCGCTTGAATAAAATAAATGGATATGCTTTGCAATCATGCATGAACTAAGCCTAGCCAAACTAACACCCTATATTGCATTCAGCAACTCTTCACCTTTAAGCAAACGGTATCCAACATTTAGAGAGGTAGCAAAAAGGTTTGCTATAAGCTCTGCATTTCTCTGAGAAACTGATGTAGCCTCGATTAGCGAAGTTGATGCCGCACGACACTTGATCTTAAATTCTACATTGAAAGGATTTCCGCCAGAGTTTATTGCATTTATCTCCGATTCTATTATGCCGATCTCGCGCTTAAGCCTGCCAAGCTCCTTGCTATTTGGTTTTTCGTTTGCAAGCTGTATTTCCTTCATGTGAAGCTTTGTCTCAAGCTCTTCTAATATGTGCTTCTTATTGAGCTCCTTTAATTCAACTGAATATTCAAAAGGAACCTTCACCCTATCTAGCAATTGTTCAAAAGCTAGACTGTTGCTTGAAAGCTGTGAATTTACTAGCAGAAGGGCTATAGAAATACTTTCATAAAGACCATTGCCTTTTTTTACAGCCGCGTATATGTTGTTGCTTAACTCATAACCATTCGAAAGTACAATTATTCTACTGTTTTTTATCAATAAATTGTTTATAAGCTTGCCAGCATGCAAATAAATTATAGATAAAAGTGCTATTACCAGTGCCAAAAAGGCAAGCAAAGCGCTTCCAAATAATAGAGAGAATAGCAAAGAGCATATTGAAATTGCATAAAATGAGTATCCAAACAGTTTATCCCCAAGACTATCCATTATAGCACCTTGAACTTGCCAAAGAAAGCTTCAGAGCCAAGGAGTTCGGCTATTTCTCTTATCGAAATAGCAGTTATAATAAGATCAAATACAGGCAGTATAAAGACTTGCATAACGAGAGATGAGGCATAAGAGATAAGCCCATTTAATATACTGCTAATCGATGAGAAAAGCTTTACAGCGCTGTTTTCCAATTTTATTACATCAGTAGAAGTCGCATTAGTGCCTATAGATGATATTGTCTGATTCTCAAATAAAGAGGCATTAGAAGTAACTACAGTTATACTGCTTGCATTATAATCCGAATTGAATGAATTTAGCAGAATGGCGTTAAAAAGATAGGATAAAGGAAAAACAACATAAAGGCCTATTGCAAGAGCTATGAAAAAACCACCAAGCTTCCTTGTAGGGTAAAAGCTCCTTAGTATTATACCTAGCGGAAGTATTATTGAGATCGCTGTTAGAGCTATAAACACAAGCAATAATGCCTGCACAGAGGTACTTACAGCGGTTGCAGTAAGTATGTTTATTATATACTGTATCTCGTTGAGAAAAGGCTTTATTATAAATGAAAAATTAAGCGAAACGATGATTAGATTTATATCCAAAGACGCTAGAGCACCGAGTATTGTGCTAAGCAAAAATAGTGCAGAGAGAAGCAGAGTAATCTTTTCCAAGAGTGAAATATGCACACTTCCCATAAATGTATATGGCAAAGAACCGGCTAGGTAAGAGTAGGCAAAGCAAATCGCTAAATTGCTGCTCATATAGCTTGGACATGAGAACTGTGAATGTGGTGGGACTAAAGATTTAATCAGGCTATCTACAGGCCCGTTATTAACAAACAAGACAAGCAAGCCACCAACAAGCATTCCGTTTATTATTGACTGATATATCTCGTTTTTTCCGAATTCCTTCAGTTTTCTATCGTCAAGTGCATAACCAAGGCCGAGTATAATGCCACTTATTGCAAGCATTATGCTTATTAGCAATACTGCTATATCAAAGCCGTAAAGGCCAAAAGGCAATGCACTCATAAATCTACCTTATTGAATTTGTAGAAATGTTGCTCAGCAATTGAGTAGACGCTAGAGCCAAACTGTTGGAAGCCACTGCTAGAACGGCAACAACTATTGCTCCTATTATTATGTTTATAGAGGCTGTATGGAAGCTTGCCCTTTTATCTGGCGGAAGAAGCTGACCTAACGCATAGAATATGCCTGCAATAACAAATAGGAGTGCGCTTAGCATAGGACCAATGTGCATGAGCAGTTGCTGGGTATAGCTGAGCGTACCTATAATATCAAATGTAAATGCAGAGCTCTTTGCAACGCCAGGTATCAGTGCTATTATAAAGAAAGGTATTTTTGCAATGATCTTGCGGAGTACTTCGTGCTTATATTTGCTTTGCATGCTATCACTTTTACTTTATTATCAATTTATTTATTTAAGTAAACATATAAATACTTTTCTATAATCTAATAGAAGGTAACAAAGCAAAGCCAAGAAAGAGTTAAATAATTTAATAAGGTATGAGTATTAGATAAAAACAAATTGAAGCTTATAAAAGGCTTAGGCTGGAGAGAGCAGCTAAACAGATATTAGGTGTATAAATGGCACGTGATCTTGTAAAGGCTCTCAAAGAGAGAAAAAGACAAAATTTGTTAGATAATCTTAAGTATATTGACTTATACGTTGAATACATTAAGAAGACTCCAAACAAAGAGTGGAGTCGCAGGCAGAACAAATTCATAAACAGCATATACAGATCTATTCCAAAGAGAATAAAAATAAGGTCTTAGGCCTAAGCGCTGTGGTTTGCTTAAGAAAGAAAGGTATTAAAATATGAACCTTCTTAATAAATTACTCTAGGTGTTATTATGAGAATAAGACCAGCTAGAACTACAAGAAAGCTTAACAGCCAGGCATGGGCTAGATATTCTATAAAAAAGCCTAAAAAGAACTATATAAAGGCTTTGCCGCACACAAGCCTACTTATATTCAGAATGGGCGTTGACAAACCAGATTATGACACAAGGTTCCTTCTTAAGTCAGAACAGGATATTCAGCTCAGATCAAATGCGCTAGAGGCCGCAAGACAGGCTGCAAACAAGTATCTTGAGAAAGAAACACCTGGCGATTACTTCTTTAGGGTTATAAAATACCCGCACAATGTATTAAGAGAGAAGCGTATGGCAACCGGAGCAGGTGCTGACAGAATTTCGCAGGGTATGACCCTTGCATTTGGTAAGCCTTCAGCTGTTGCAGCGAGGGTATATGAAGGCGATCCTGTATTCGAGCTTAAGATAGATTCAAGCAAAAGGAAGATAGCCTATACCGCACTAAAAAGGGCAGCCTCAAAGCTCTCTGGAACATATAAGATAGTTGCTGAGAAGATAGAAAGAGAGCACGGGGATGCTGCATAATTTTATTTTTATCCTTTTTCTAATTTTAGATAAAAAGGTAAGCACATGAAGATCTTGCTTCAGTTTCCAGAAGGGCTTAAGCAGCATGCCTTAGAATATGCTAAAAAGCTGGAGAAAGAAGGCAACGAGGTATATATATCGGCATCACCAAGCTTTGGTGCTTGTGATGTAGCAATAGATGAGGCAAAACAGATAGGGGCAGAGAAGATTGTGCATTTCGGGCATGCTGAATTTATGCATGTAGACTTTAATGTAGAATATGTAGAATATCCTATTGATGCTGACCTATCTATACTTGAGAAAAGCTTAAGCCTAATTACTAACTACAAAAAGGTAGGCATTGTAACTACAGTTCAGCATGTTCACCAACTACAAAGCATAAAAGAGTTTTATGAAAAGAATGGAAAGACTGTTTTTATAGGCAAGCCATATGGTTTTGCAAAGCACAACGGCCAGATCCTTGGTTGCGATGCGGGAAGTGCTGCAAGCATAGACAAAGAGGTTGATGTGCACATATATTTTGGTGGCGGTTTATTCCACCCGCTTGGTGCTGTTTATGCAACAACAAAACCTTTTCTCTCAATAGACCCTTTTGCTAATAAAATGGTTTGGCTTGATGAATACAGGGAAAAGAGGAAGAAGCTTGAAAAGGGCTTAATACTTAGTAGCTTGAACGCAAAGAACTTTGGCATATTGGTTAGCTCAAAGATAGGCCAGTATAATATAGAGCTTGCAAAAATATTGAAAAACAAGCTTGAAAAAGAAGGGCTCAACGCTTATATTCTTATATCAAACACATTTGACTTCGATTCCTTAAACAATATGCTGGAGATAGATGCTTTTGTCAATACAGCATGCCCTAGGATAGCAACAGAAGATTATGATAGGCTTAGAAAACCTCTTTTAAGCCCAGCTATGCTGGAAGAGCTCTTAAAAATGAAAAAAGAGATCAAAAAATAAAATCAGGATACTTTTACCATTATTGTTGCCACTTTTTCTAGAAGGTTTGATGTACCTGTAGAGCTAGACCTATTGTATGATAGCCACACGTAACCTGTAAACTGTGTGCCTCTTGGCTTACCAGAGAATGCTGAGATTGTAATAGAAGGAGTTACTATCTGCCCTAAACCAAAAGTGCCTATATTAGTATAGTTACTGCTGAAGAAGGGTGATGATGGACCTGGTAATTGCGACTGAGGCTCTACATATATTATTGCGTTGTATTCATTTGCCCCTGTATTCTGACCAAAACTAAAAGTTAGTAATCCATTTGACAATAGAGTAGGGTTCTGACAGTAATAACCAGGACCTGTTTTGCATGATGTGGGTAGCAGCGATGAGCCACTGAAAACACCAAGCGAGAAAAGTGCTCCGAGGACTATTGCAATTGTTAGGATTGCCCAACCATATGTCATCAGATATTCCATTGCGCTTTGCGCTTTGAAGGTTCTCATACTTAAACTACTTCCCTGCTTAGGACTTGCTATACATAATTTACCTAGCAGTGATGAACCACTGAAAAAGTTAAGTGAGAAAAGTGCTACGAGGACTATTGCAATTGTTAGGATTGCCCAACCATATGTCATTAAGTATTCCATTGTGCTTCACACTTTGAAGATTCTCATACTAACCGCTTTCCTACTTAATACTAGCAAATAAAATATATTAAACCTTTCTTTTTTATGCGTTTTGCAATATAAAAGGCAATTGGATTGCAAAGACTAAGCGCAATTATAGCCAAGAATAAAAGGAAAAGGAATTAAAAAAACAAAAGAAAATTTAAAGCGTTAGGTTGCTTTTGCTGTAAGTGTAGCTATCTGTATATATTGACAGCCATTTACTGATGGTGAGCCTGCGCATGTAGAAATTAATGAGTTTGTTGAGTATGCAAGCCATATGGATCCTGCTGTCGTTGTACCAACTGTTACTGGAGCTGAATATCCTGGCACAGTCAGAGATACGCTAACAGTTTGACCTGACATAAGTGTATTGCTTGACAAGCTTGGGCTTGATACTGTTGATATTGCTGAAAATGAGATGCTAGGTATGCCACTTGTAGTTGCTGTGCCCTGTGGAGCATAAGCTATTGCAACACCGTAATATGTCACACCTGTGCTCTGCCCTATTGTAGCTGTTATTTGATTGTTTGTATGGGAGTAGACAAGGCCGCTGCAGTAGTATCCGCTACTTGCGATACATGTTGTTCCCAAAAGTGATGTACCGCTGAAGACGCCGAGGCTGAACAATGCCCCTAGTACTACGGCTATTATAAGAATAGCCCAGCCGTATGTCATCAGATATTCCATTGCGCTTTGCGCTTTAAGGGTTCTCATACTAACCACTTTCCTGCTTAATACTAACAATAAAGTATATTTAAACCTTTCTTTTCACTGCGTTTTGCAATATAAAAGGCAATTGGATTGCAAAAATAAGCGCAAAAGCGCAATTATAGCAAGAATAAAAGGAAAAGGAATTAAAAACAAAAGAAAAATTTAAAGCAAGCGTTAGGTTGCTTTTGCTGTAAGTGTAGCTACTTGTGTGTAGTACGTAGTGCCACCACTGGGTGTAGTATATGCAGCCCAGATACTCCCTGCAATTGTACTGCCTAGTGAACTAGGCAAAGTTATAGTGCTACCAGTAGGACCACAGGTGCCTGAAAGAGTTACTGGCACTGTTTGCCCACTATTTATACCGCCCGAAATTGTATTCGCACAGCTGCCGGTAGGTGTTGAAGATGGAGCTGTTGCACCGGATGGCCAAAAGAAGATAGTTGCTGATGCCCAGTTTACTCCTGTATTCTGACCAAATGTAAAACTGAGAGCTCCGCCATGCAGTACAAGGTTGCTGCAGTAGTATCCGCTACTTGCGATGCATGTTGTTCCCAAAAGTGATGTACCGCTGAAGACGCCGAGGCTGAACAATGCCCCTAGTACTACGGCTATTATAAGAATAGCCCAGCCATAAGTCATTAGGTATTCCATTGCGCTTTGCGCTTTGAATTTCTTTCCCATAATTACCACACTCTAACAAATAATAGTGAGTAAAGGCTTTTAAATATTATACCTTATGCATTTACTTCTCCCATTGCTTTGCATGCAGAAGCTCAGAAGCCAAACTCTCTAGCTGTATTCTTGCTACATCCTGCTTCTTCCTGAAGCCAGGCAGTATAGAGTTTGCAAACCTTATATGCAGAGTTGAATCATAAATGTTTTTCATGAGCTCATAATACCTGCTTGCGAGCTCCTTATTGCCCTTTCTAAGCTCGTCTATCGCTTCTCTCTTAAGTTCACCAACCAAATCCATCAAGCCAAGTATATAAGGCGCTGTTCCTTCGTTAAGCTCTTTTTTGCTTGGAATCGAGTGCTTGCCTAGAATATTGTATAAAGCCATAGCCTCAACATATTCTTGATGGGCCTGCATAGAATAGTATTCAAAGCCTTTCTCTACCTTCATTAGCGCCTTTAGCTCTTTCTCAAGCTCCTTCTTTATGCTCTTTGCCCGTTTTTCGTTCTTTGCGTGCAAAGAGGTTATAAGCTGTGCGGCAAGCTTAATAACCTTGCTCGACCGAGCCATTACATCGTCGAACCTTTTCTGCTCAGCCTCAAGCTCCTTTGTAATATTATTTATCTCCTTAAGCATGCTCTCACAATTGTATTGAGTATGTATTTCTATAAAGCTTCTTGCCATTCTTAACTGTGTGAAGGGTAAAAGATTTCTTTGCCTTTATTCTAAATCCGCTTAAATAGCTCTCGGCAAGCTTCTTGCTGCTAAGATACATATTAACACCATTGTTTACCTGCTCTTCTTTTGTAACAAACTCATTGTTCGCAACAAAGTAATTCTTAACACTTTCCTTAAACCTCTCAACCTGCTCAGGCTCGCCGCGTATCTGAAATATCGCTTCATAGTAGCCGCCAAGCCTTCTTGAGCACTGCTTGCATATTGTCTTGTTATATTTTATGCTTATCCTCTTCTCTAAAGTAAGCTCCTCTCCAGCTATGGTTGTTGTTATGCTAACATATGCCAAGCCAAATTCTTCATTATAAGAGACAAGTTTGACAGTGTATTTGTTCAGTGCATGCTTAAGCTCTTCCTCTATGCTTGCACTATTCTCTTCAACAAAATCATTTCCAAGCCTTATTCTTTTGCACACCCTGCACTTATCTATATGTATCTGGTTAGGGAGCTTCTTGCTCAGCATATCCTTTGTGCAGACCTCGCAAAACTCGCCATAGAACTTGAATTCATCGCTAGATCTATTACATATGGGGCAATATTTAGGCATTTCAAGCAGCCTCTTTCTTCTTTTCTTCCTTCTTTTCTTCCTCGCTTTTTTCACCGTAGTGAATGCTTACTATAGCACCATATGCTGGCCTTGTCACCAAAACACCGAGAAGAGCACCGAGTATTGTAGACTCAGCAAAGCCCACTATATCTACAAGAGATGTTGAGAAGAGGAGAGGAAGCATTGCTATAATGAGCAATATAGCATCTGCCCAAACAATGTAGAAAGCGTTTCCAAGCTTGAACTTCATAGCCTCGCTTTTTCCTGTTATAAGCTCATCTGTAATAATGATTTGAGCATCAACACCTGTGCCAACAACAGCAATCATTCCAGCAACAGCTGCTAAGTCTATTGTACCGATAAGCCCTATAACCGATACTATTATGAAAAGTTCTACAAAGGTTGTAAGCATTATTGGCAAGATAAGGAATGCACGCCTATATCTTATTACAATTATAAGCGTTACCACAGCTACAGCTAGAACAGCTGCGATTGCACTTATATATAGGAAGTGCTTGCCGAGAGTAGGAGGCATTACCTTAGGCGTTCCAACTATAATATGGACAGGCAAAGCGCCACCGCTTAATATACTTGCTATCATCTGCGATTGCTGCTGAGCATATGAAAGCTTGCTCTCCAAAGGCAGGCTTGGTGGTGCATAGCCGCTTATCTGATAGCTCTGGCTTATTGAGCCGTTTGTAACTCCAGGGCTAAGAAGAGGTGCTGATAACAAGCCAATAGCAGGCCATGAGTTTACTATATAGCTTGTAGATGTTGGACTCGCAGGATTATATACAGGCTCAAACTCTGGAGTCATGTTCTGTACGCTTACATATACTATAGTATAGTTTAGCCTTGTAAGGTTCTGCACCATAAACCTTGGTGTGTTCTTTGCAAGTATAACATTCCTATAGCTTGAGTTATGTGCTGCAAAGAATGAATATAGAGAATTCCAATTGCTTCCACTAGGCTCATATACTTCTATAGGTATGCTCTTACTGCCAAAAGAGGCTGCGCTTTGAAGAGCGCTTAATGCCTGCTGAAAGCCGAGCTGCAAGCTAGTATTGCTAAGCAATGTGGCGTTGATTAAAACAATTGAGCTTGTTGGCCTGTCAAGGAACATATATAATGGCTTGTTAGCTTGTCCAAATACAACCTTTGCAAACTTCTCTGCTGCGCTCTGCGTTATGAAAAAGTTAACAGCCCATGAGACATTGCCATTGAATGTTGTTGGAGGCACAGCGCCTATGCTGCCGCTAAGTATAGATGAGCCATTAAGCGCTTCTACACCGTTGACTATGCCTTCAAATATACCCTGGCTCTGTATAATATTTATTGTTGCGTTTATCTCCTTGCCAGAGATGCTAGGTATTATTATATAGATGTTTGAATTGCCTATACCTTCTACTGTTACCTGCTTCAATCCATATGTGCTAACCCTCTGCTGCAATATACTTATTATTCTGCTCATCGTACTTGGATCGACAGGCTGTCCAAGCGTTACTGGTATTTGGGTTCCGTTGGTAAATTCAATACCAAAATGAAGATAATAAGGTGGGCCAGTGCCATAAAAAATGTCAAGTGCAAAGAGCAGTAGAACTACTATTATAAGCGAGAGAATTCTTCTATCTTTAATATAATCGGTTATCCTTGCCATTATCTCCTCTCTTTTCTCTTTTTATAAAGAAGGATCATTGGTGCATTTCCAAGCCATGTGGTAAATAGATCACCTATAAGGCCGAATAAAACCACACCCGCAATCTCGTAGTATGTTGGAACATAAGCTATTATAGATATTGCAAATAATGTAGCAAATGTCGCTATTGCTGTTGTTGTCATGGTAAGACCTGTTTTCATGGCATGGTAAGCCCTCTCCTCTGCTGAGCCTTCATGTCTTTTCAGTATTCTTATTGAGGTAAGAATTTCTGTATCTATTGAATAACCTATGAGCATTAGCAAGCCGCCAACGCTTGCGATACCAAGGGGTATTTTGAATAAGCCCATGGCACCAAGTGCAATTATTAGGTCATTTCCAGCACCAAAGATAATTGCAAGCGAAGGGATTGGTGACCTGAAAATGAAAAATACAGCGATAGATATAAGTATAAATGCGGCTATTATTATTGTTCTAAGCTGAGAAAGGAAGAAGCTACTCAGCGTTGGGGTAACCTCTTCATACAAATATGATGAGAATTTTACAAAAGGTTTTATCGCATTTATTATCTTTTGCTCATAAACCTTTCCCGCCTGTGCATATGCGCTTTGGGCAACACTGCTCATGTTTTCTACATTGCTTGCATTATAGCTAACTTTTCCAACAAACGGCTCGAGCGCTTTGAGCTCATTTGAAAGAGCGTTTTGCATGCCAAGCAAGGATTCGTTTAAGCCTTTTTTTGAGAATGCAAGCTGTGCAAGCAATGTAGAGTTGTTTGGCTCATGCTGAAGCGCAATGCCTATGCTTGTAACATTGAAGCTATAGCTTGTATAGTTTGATTTATACGCATAAAATGCTATAAGATCTCTTTCAGCTTCGGCAAGGCTGCTGTTCATTGGAATTATTATGCTTATCCCACCAGGGCTTTTGAGAACTTCAGGATTTGCTACATGAAGAGTTGAGCTAAGGTTAGAAGCGAGCGCAGCAGTGTTGACACTTTGGTTTGTCAGTAGCGATACGCTAAAGCCACCAGCAAGCGAAGTATCAAATGGTATCTGGTATGAAAAATATATGCCGAAGAACATCAAGGCTATTGGGACAAGTATTAGCATCTTGAGGTTCTTATATGTATAAATATTCGGAAGATCCATTATCCCAACTTAAAAAGTTTTTCTTAAAAAGGAAAACAGTAAAAGAAATAGGAAAGAAAAAATATAAAAAGGTTAAAAAAATTGGATCAGCCGTACCTCTTCATGAGCTTAAAGTGCAGAGATGTTGTAAAGCCGTATATTATTAACATTAGTGAAAGTAGGAATATCGAAACTCCGAAGAAGTATGTAAGTGAGAGCCCTAGCGAATTATAGAATATTAGTAAAGCGCCTACGAAGAGTAGATATATGCTCCAGTATATTGATGTGAAGATTTTCCAGCCTGACTGCCTTTCTTGGTAGTGAAGGTGCCTATTCATCCACAACTCAGGATCAACCACAACAACCTGCTTCTCCTTTGCCATTCAAACACCCATTTATATTACTATCATTAAATTTAAATACATTCTTTTTTATCTTTGTGCTTGAATCTTCAACATATTCATTCCTTTTTATGATTTAAATTCTTCCACTTCTTCTAGGGCATTCTCTTGATTCTGATATTTACCACCGCTTAGCAATATAGCAAAAACTTAGATGGGCTTTAGCATATCTATAGCACAATTAACCCTTGTCAACCTTGCCAAGGTAGCTTCTTCCATGCCAAAATATGTATTGCTGCGCATATCCTGCAAAGCCATCCCAGCGATTCGTTGCAAATTCATGCATCTTCTTTATGCTTTTACCATGCAAGCCATATTTCATGACAAGAACCCTCTTAACCCAGGTATCGATAGGAAAGGCTTCGAGTTTCTTATAACCCATGAGCAAAATGCAGTCTGCAACTTTATCACCTATACCTTTATAATGCATAAGCTCCTTCTTCGCCTCTTCATATGGCAAAAGAGCATATGAATCAAAAAGGTCTTTATCGTAGAGCTTTGCAATCTCTAATATGTATTTGCTCCTGAAGCCGGCTCCACAAACTGCAATTTCTTTGCCCGCAATTGCATCGGGACTAGGAAAGAAGCCTTTGCCAAATCTCTCAACAAGACAGAGCATTATCCTTCTAATGCGCTTTATATTGTTGAACTGGCTTACAATAAATGAGAGTGTAGCTTCCCATATGCTGTTTTTTGTAACGCGCATGCCATAGAAATTTTTTATAGCATCTTCCATGAACTTGTCTGTGGCTATATTTTTGTATATATATTTAATATCATCCTTAAGTCCAAATCTTTCTTCTATCTCCTTTTTTAGCTCGGCCTTGGAATAATTTTCACTCTCTATGTTTAGAATGCAGTCTTTTCCCCTCTGCTCGCCAAAAACATTTATCTTACCATACTCTACAGGATAGCTAAGAAATGCCTTATCATTTGAAAAAGAGTAATTGCCAAAGAATGTTAGAGGCTGTCCACTTTCAATGGTATACCTTAAATTAAAATCCTTTGCTATAATCCGCATAAAACCAGCTAAGCCAAAAGCTCAGCGATCAGCTTTCTTATCTGCTTTGCGTCATCCCTATTTCTTATTGTAACTGTATCATCTTCTAATGTTTGGTAATCTATGGTGATACAATATGGTATACCTACTTCATCAGCCTTTGCATATCTTTTGCCTATGCTGCCAGTCTCAGAGTAGATTATGTTCTCGCCTTTTTCAGCCATAAGGCGTGCAAGCTCCCGTGCCTTTGCTATAAGCTTCTCATCCTTTTGCAGAGGAAATATAGCATATCTATAAGGCGCAACAGCCTCTCTTAGCTTGAGCCAGTCCCAGCCCCTATCACCAGTTACAAGACTGTTTTCCAATAAGGCAAACATTATTCTATCCAAGCCCATACTTGCCTCTACAACATGTGGTACAAACTTTCTGCCATTGTTAACAACTGTTATCTCAACACCCGATACCTTTGAATGCGATGAAAGGTCATAGTCTGTTCTGTAAGCATTGCCTGCTACTTCTATAAAGCCATATTCAGTATTTACCTCTAAATCAACATTGCCTTTTGAATAATGCGGCAGCTCCTCCTTTTCGAGCTCCCTAAACCTGTAGCTCTTCTTCTCAAAGCCCAGCTCCTGCATAAGCCTCTCTTCAAGATAAAGAAGGAGCGCGAAATACTTGTTTGGTATCTTCTTTGACTCTAGAAGCTCTCTAAGGCTTGCATCAACAGCTTTATTCTCACCAGCATTCACAAAGCTTAAACGTGTATCTAAAACATTATCTATATTTACAAACCCAATCTCGCTTAACTCTTCGCTTGGATCAAAGAAGAGCTCAAGCTCCATCTGGGTAAATTCTCGCATCCTTACAAGCTGCTGCCTTGGAGAAATTTCGTTTCTATAGCTCTTCCCTATCTGACCAATTAGAGCAGGCATCTTCAGCCCTTGTGTCTTGAAAAGATCTCTAAAATCTACAAAAATGCCTTGAGCAGTTTCTGGCCTTAAATAGCCTGTCTCTGTGCCGGTTGGGCCGATCTTAAGCTGGAACATAAGATTAAACTTTTCTACACTGCCAAGCTCTCCGCCACATCTTTCACACCTTATACCATGCTCCTTTATCCTTTTGCTAAGCTCCTCTAAGCTCAGCCTCTTAACCTCGTCCATCGCTTTTAAATCATGCCTCTTCTCGTAAAACTCTTCAAGAAGCTTATCTGCCCTGTAAGCTGTGTTGCAGACCTTACATCTTACCATAGGATCTGTAAAGGTGCTTAGATGGCCGCTAGCTCTAAAAACAGCCTCAGGCATTATCTCTGTGCTCTCTATCTCTATCGCTTGTGTCAAGTCTATGAAAAGCTTACGCCACATCTCTTTTATGTTGTTTCTTATTTTAACGCCTATCGGGCCATAGTCATAAAAGCCCCCAAGCTCCTTGTATATACTAAAGGATTGGAAGAAGATACCACGCCTGCTAATTATGTTTAGGACTTTTGATTCTTTACTGGCCATACAATCACAGCTAATAAAATTAGCAGGAATATAATTTTATTTGTTTAGTTTGTTTTATTCATTAAGCCTTTATAAAAAAAGAGAAAGAAATTAGGAAAAAGCAAAGATTTTTATTCTTCTATAACTAGGTTATATTAAAGGTTTTTATATTTTTATTTTATTAATTCAACTTAACACCTTTATATTAGTTGATCGCATGGATAGGAAATTAGAAAAGGCTAAAGAAGATAGCTCACTTGATAATGGAGAAGATACAACTGTATCAAACATAAACAGCAAGAGGCCAGAGTATAAAGAGGATAAGCATGCTGCTCAAAACCCCATACTCGCACCCTACCATAGGAGTATGGAAGAGATAGAAAAGATGCCAGTAATAGATAAGACAATGACTGTTTGCCCAGAGTGCAAGCTTATAATACCAGGTATAATCTACAAGGACGGCGACAATGTAATGATAAGAAAGTACTGCCCAGAGCATGGCTGGTTCATAGAAAAGTATTGGGAAGATTATGATATGTATATGCAGATGCGTGGCTACAGCTACTATGGCAGAGGCTTTGACAACCCAAATGTTGTTTCTGAAAATAAGGGAGTAAACTGCCCATTCGACTGCGGCATATGCGAAAGGCATAAATCACATACAGGCCTTGCAAATGTTGTTGTAACAAATAGGTGCCACCTAAGCTGCTGGTATTGCTTCTTCTACGCAAAAGAGGGCGAGCCAATTTATGAGCCAAGTGTAGAAGAGCTTAGAAGGATTTTTAGGAGCCTTAGAAACCAGAAGCCAATACCCGCAAACGCGATCCAGCTAACTGGTGGTGAGCCAACAATGCACCCTCAAATTGTAGAGATAGTAAAAGCAGCAAAGGAGGAGGGCTTTGACCAGATACAGCTCAACACAACAGGAATTAACCTTGGTCTACATCCAGAGCTTGCTGTAAAGCTAAGGTATGCTGGAGTAAGCACGCTTTACATGAGCTTTGATGGTGTTAGTGCAAAGGCAAACCCAAAGAACCACTGGGAGGTACCGCTTATTCTTGATGCAGCGAGAAAAGCTGGTATAGGCATAGTGCTTGTGCCAACTGTTATAAGAGGAATAAACGAGGGCGAACTTGGCAACATGATAAACTTTGCATTAAATAATTTAGATATAGTAAGAGCTGTGAACTTCCAGCCTGTCTCACTTGTTGGAAGAATGCCAACAAGGCTTAGGGAAGCACAAAGAATAACCATACCTGGAGCGATAAAGCTTATTGAGGAGCAGACAAATGGTGTGATAAGGAAGGAGCACTGGTTCTCAGTGCCTTATATAGGTGGCTTAAATAAGTTTATAGAAGCATTAACAGGAAAATATGGCTACGATATGTCTATACACTTTGCATGCGGCGCTGGAACTTACTTATTCTTAGATAGCGATAATAAGATAATACCTATAACAGAGTTTATAGATGCAAAAGGACTTATGGAGCACCTGCAAAATGGTATAAATGAGATGGAAGGTAAAGGCTATTTAGCAAGAAAAGCTATAGCAATAAAAACGCTTGCCGGAATGAGCAAATATATAGACAAGGCTAAGCAGCCAAAGTCTGTAAACTTCCTAAAGCTACTTGGATCAATAATACTAAAACACGACTTTTCCACGCTTGGAAAGTTCCACATGAAGACATTATTCCTTGGCATGATGCACTTCCAAGATGAATATACATATGATATAGCAAGGGTTGAGAAATGCGATATACACTACGCAATGCCTGATGGCGAAGTATTGCCTTTCTGCACCTTCAACGTATTTCCAGAGATTTATAGGGATAAGATACAGAGACAGTATAGTATACCACCGAAGGTATGGGAGAAAACACATCCAGGATGGAGCTACAGCAGTGATAAATATATTAGAAACATAAAAGAGCTTACAGCAAATCCACTATATAAGAAGACCTATGGCCAGATGATCGATTATTTTGCACTTGATGTAAATGGCGGCAAGCATGTAGCTGGCTTCTTCAACGAGCAATTTGCAGACGAAGCTATACAACTTAACAAGTAAAGGTGTTTTAAAATGGATAGAAGAGATATACATAACAAACCAGGCCATGCTGAAAAGTTAGCCAAAGAAAGCAGCGATGAGGCAGACCTATCAAAAGAATATATGAAGATCGGAGACGCGCTTGTTAGAATGCCGTATAGAAAGATAAAGATGGTGACGTTTACAAACATAAAGAAGGAAGAACTCAAAGATGTTTCGCATGCTGCTAGACTTCAATATAGGCTTTTGCTCCTTGATGCGGTAATAAAAGCATGGGTAAATTATGCAAAAGGACAGATATCGATAATATATAATCCAGTTGGAGCAGACAACATAAGGGAAAAGATAAGCTTAGAAGATCTTATTTCTTTTCTTGAGCACGAGGGCGTACATATTGATAGAAAAAACATGAAAGAGAGAGATTTTGATTATATTGAAGAATTCTACTCCTATGCATTTAATCCAAAAGTGATAAGGGAGCATCCGCCATACGGCGTGAGCGAGGAAGAGTGGAAAGTAAGGAAGACCAAACTAGAAGAAGAAGCGAAAGAGGCAAAAGAGAAGAAATTGGAAAAGTTCAGGGAATGGCAGAAGAAATATAAAGAGGAACACAAAGATATTCTTGCAGATATGCAATAAGCAATAAGAATTATTTGCTATACAAGAGGTAAATTTGTTGTCACAAAATATAGAGGTGGAGGCAAAATTCAAGGTTAACAACCTCAAAAGGGTTATAGAAAAGCTAAAGGCTGCTGGGGCCAAGCAGAACTGGGCAGATACTATAGAAGATTACAATTTTACTCTTAAGCAAAGAGATTTTTGGAGGACAGTTGAAGCACTAAGGGTACGCATAATAGCAAGCAAAAAGGGCGGCATACTTACATACAAACCCTCAGGCAAGAAGGCCCAGAAAACAATGGCAGTTAAAGAGTATGAAACATATGTAGAAAATCCCAAACAGCTTATGAAAATCTTTTCATATTTAGATATAGTTCCTTTATCAGTTCTTCCATATGTGAAAAAAACAAGGTATGATTACACCTGTGGTGAATTTAACATTATAATAGATAAGTATCCATTGGTCGGAACGTTCATAGAAATAGAAAAGATAGTAAATAGTGAGTCAGAAGTTAAAAATGCAAAGAAGAAAATAGATGAATTTAGCGCAAAATTGGGTTTCACTGAGAAAGACAGACAAAAGGTATCTGTTGGGTTCTTACTCAAAGACGCAGTCCAGAAGGAGAAAAAAGCACGGCATGAAAAAGATGAGCGAGGAGATGCTGACATATAAATAAAACTCGAACAAGCAAATGGCAAAGCTTGGAAGAGATCAGCTATTAAAATCAAACTGAATAATAAATTTATTCTTTGAAGATGTTAGTTTTGGTGAGGATGTGCGAAAAAGAGCTCCGAAAATAACTATTACCACAATAAATTTAAAGTATAGGGGCCAGATGTACCAAATGGACGGCCTTGAATCAGAAGATAATATATTTAGTGTAACAATACCATTTACAAACAGACAATACTCAAATTATCTTACAGACTATTTAAGCGCGGAGCACATAATAAAGAGTGGCGATCTTGATCCAGTAATAATGAAGAGCATAGAAGCTACACAGCCATTTAAAGTTATCTCAGTAGAGCCCGCACTGCCAACAAAGATAGCTCCAGAAGAGAGGGTCGAATTTAAGATAAAAATACAGGGGCCAGATATCAGCTATATTGGGCCTATGACATTAGAATTCATAGAAGAGAATAGGGAATTTGTGCATCTAGAGATAACCAATACATCAATAAATTTCAGGGGCAAAGAAGTTATAGTTGATAATTCTTTGAATATTATGAACTTGCTTAAAAATGGTATATTTGAAGAAGGTATACAATTACTTAGGGCCCTTGATTACGGCACAAAGATAGAAGCCATAGACGTTGCTGAGCCTTTCAAATTTGAAGGTTCATTTCCAAAGCCACCTTTTATCATAAACGATAGA
>Ga0078972_1002385_pt1 | contig 62442 bp, 61 predicted proteins | sample YelNatPaOPGAMG01_FD_67568 | JGI IMG/M metagenome (GOLD analysis project Ga0078972, IMG submission 67568) | Hot spring thermophilic microbial communities from Obsidian Pool, Yellowstone National Park, USA - OP-RAMG-01 (SPADES assembly) (version 2) | ecosystem: Environmental > Aquatic > Thermal... | reverse complement strand
GGTTTATCCTAAGACCCGCAGGCCCATCTGCTAAAACGGCGGCTGGAATTCCAAGCCTAAGTATCCGGCGGGTTTCACCAGCAACTCCCGGAACCCGTGAATGAGGATTCCCGAAGAAACCAGGTAATCCCACACCTACGACCAAACCCACCTTCTCTTCCAAAGTCATTTGAGAAATCATACCATCAACTTTAGACACACCCATACCTCTCCCTCAAAGTTTTATACAATCCAATAGTATTTCAATTTTTCATCAATCCACACTTCTTCAGTATATCCCCCACCCAAACATAAACAGAACACCAGTTCAACCCTTCAATTCTCTTTATGAGATTCTAAAATAACATACAACACGGGAGCATCGGTAACTAAGACCTTTCAATTCTTTTTATGAGATTCTAGATTGAGAGAGCGTATTAAGATGGATTATGAGAACTTTCAATTCTCTTTATGAGATTCCGGGGGTTTTTTCTTGTTCTATTTTAGTTTTTGTTTTTATTTTTGCATTTAAATTTTATGTTTTTCTTCGGCTGTGTGGAATCTGCATATAGGGTATGGGTTTGCGCCGAAGTCCACTGGAAAACGCACAACTTCAACTGGAGAAAACTACACACCCTTACATACTTTTCTGTATCCGCAGTTTCTGCATTTCTTAGGACTTGCCTCCTTTGGAATCCTCTCCCCTTCAATTATCGATTTTATTTTAGCGATCGTCCATAATACACGCCTCTTCAAGTTTTCTATAAATCAATCCTCTTAGCGAAAAGCACCTGGAAGATATGGAAAGCTATGTAAATCTTTTTAAGAAATAGGATGGAAAATTATACTGGAGGAATTGAGGTGGCTAAAGAGAGGGAGAGTAGTATATATGGTTGGGCTTTTGTAGCTGGGCAAAAGATTATTGAAAGGTTTGAGGCTCTGTATGGTGGAGATAAGGCTGGGAAGAGAATGGAGAGTTTGCTTCTCACCTTAAGATCTGAGCTCATACCTGAGCGATTTAAGAGAGCCATAATTGACTCCCTTATTGAGGTAAGCCCAAAGGTAGGGATACCGGAGGAGATAAAGGTTGAGAGGAAGTGGAGTGTGGATGAATTTTACCGTTATAGTACCGCTATTTTAGCAGGCTTCTTTGATGCATTAAATAGATGGAGGGAAGAAAGGGGAAAGTAGGGAGGGAGGATTGTGCCTAACAGAGCCATAATATCACTTGTTTTAAAGGTCAGCGGGAACGTGAATGCAGATGCTGGCGTTGGGACGAGAATACCGCTCAAAAAGATAATTACCTGGAACCAAGAGGTTAGACCGTTCGTTTCGGCTCGTTGCATCAGGAGATGTATAAGGGAGAAATTACATGAAAAAGGCTTCCCAATAGATCCGCTCCAAATGATAGGCCCTCCAGGAAGAGAACAAATAGGCGATATAGGAGATCCAATAAAGTATGTTGATGATGATCTATTTGGCTTCTTAAAACCTCAAGAGCCACCACTACGCAGGAGTAGTCCCATTAAGATTTCACACCTTATATCTCTAAGACATGCTGAAGTCAAAGTCGAGTTCGCAGCTAGATTTCCAAGGGACTTTATACCTGAGCACACGAAGGGGTATCCAGCACCTTTCGAGATTGAATTAGCCGAATGGCTAGGCAAACTTAATGTGATAATATCCGATAGAGTTGGCCGCTTTGGTTATGATGAATTGAGCGAGGATCTTAAAAAGCAATTAGGAGGACGGCAAGCGCTTTCTAAAGACGAAAGGGTCAAGAGGCTTTCTGGCTTCCTAGAGATTTTGCTTTGGGAGGGATGGAATTTTCCGCGGGGCTCACAAAGTCCATGCGTCCCAGAGTTCTATTATGCGATTATTGGGTTAACAAGACGTTTTGCTCCACTCTTCAGCTATGTAGATATTACCGAGGAGGGTAAATTAGACGAGAACCTTATTGAGAACATGAGAAAAGTATGTGGTCAGCTATTAGACAACCTTTTCATACTGGACTATAGGAGCGGCCGTTGCTTACAATATGCTTATAGGATGGGTGGCAAAGAGGAGCAGGCAAGCGTTAGTCTAGACTCAAAAAGTATGGGGGATATAATTTCGAAGATCTGCGGTTATATAGTGCAGGAATAGGCGATTTCTTTGAAGGCTCTGACTTTCATGGCGCGTTTTCTTACAGCCCAATATAAGGAACATACGCAGAAAATAACCAGAAGGACTTACTTAATTCCGCCACCGTCCGCTGTTGCTGGCATATTTGGAGCGATAATAGGCGTAAAGAGGGAAAAATTGATTGATGTAAGCGAAGATATCTGGGCGGGAGCCGAATTAAAATCCTCAGAGGGGCGCATTACAACCTTAGCAAGAGTATTCAAAATTGATCGCCCAGCGTCTAAGTTGCTAGACTTAGTTAAAGAGTATTATTATGGGGAAAGAGGCAAGGTGATTAAAGATGTACAAGGGCTTCTAACGATAAAAGAGAGTGAAGAACTGTATATGCCAGAATATAAGTTTGCAATTGCATCAAGTAATGATATCTTGATAGATGAGGGATTAAGGAGGTTAAGAGAATACGACTTTGAATATGAAGTATTTGGTGGAAACGACTATAATCTTCCCGAATTTATAGGAGACCCAAAACCCGCTAAGGTAGAAAAGAGTCGAGAAGGATGCGGTTATTGCCCACGCGAAGACCTCGACAGAGTAGAAGCGGAATCATTTAATGTAGCATTTAATGTCGATGCACTTGAGTGGATGAAACCTCCAATAATTGTACCCGTCATGTTTCTAGCTAATGTTAACATGGAGTTTGTCCAAGTTTATAGAGCTAAGATAATCACAAAGAAAGAATTAAACGTTGTTAACGATGGAGAGGATAAAATATTCGTTTATAAGGTAAAACCCTTCTTAGTTATGCAAATTTGAGGTTTCTCTATGTCTGACGTGTTTAAGAGTAAGTTGGAGAAAATTACTGAAGAGGTTGGCATTAATGAAATTCAAAGCACACTTGAAGTAATTATTGAAGAAAAACCAAGTAATATAACTGAGAGTTTCTTAAGGGGGATAAATTTCTTAGGAAAGCTACGCATACACCCTCTAATAGGGAAGGCTATTGATTTGGGAAATATAATAAGAGATGTTAGAAGATCAGAAGCCTACGAGAAATTAAATGAAAAGCTGGTTGAAATTTTGAAGAGGCAAGTGGAAAAGGAAGACCTTGTTGATATAAAAAATCTTTTGGAGGATTTAAGAGCTAGGGCGATAGATTACATAGTTAAGCAAACAGGTAAAGTTGAGCAAGGACTGAGGCACATTCATGCACCCGGCTCCGTTGCTAGAGAAGAGGGTAGAAACTTATACTTTGGAGAACGATTTACGCAAGAAGCACTCTATAAGTTGGCTTCAAGACTTTGTGATTCAATTGCCTTAGGAGAAGCTCTTGGAATTTATAGCGAAGATGAGGGTTTTATGCTAGACTTAAAACAGATTGCCTATCTCGATTTCAAATGCTCATTTAAGATTGAGCTAGAGAGATTAGGCGTCTATGAGTATGAGGCGAACCATCCTTATGCGGTCTTCCTGAAGTTCATCCTTTGGTTGATGAATAAAATCGATGTAGAGGAAGACTTTGAGAAAAAGAGGCTTGTTATATCGATTCTAGACAGACTTAAAGCCTCAGCGATAAGTTTATTCTTCATGCCTCCTGATAGGGAGAAGTGGTGTACAATAGTTCTACCTCGTCTCGATATTTTTATCGAGAGGTTTATTCAGAGTAAAGAGTCTCGAATGAGAATAGAGACATTAACTAACGGGCTTCACAATTTTATAATGGTAGCCATCAGAGAGGCGAGGAGGAAAAGAGAGGGTGAGAAGGTGAGAAATATCATTGACCTTTTAATGAACAATTATGAGACTTTCTGTCGCAGACTTATTGAGCATGGCGCTCTAGATTTCTACGCAATAAGGAATATGATGGATATAATAGTAGATCTCAGCACCAAATACAACCTTAAACTAAGCCTTAAACCCTTAGGGTTGCTCGTTAGATGCTGAATACATTAGATAGACTCCGAGAAAGAAGTATAGACTTATCTAAAGAGACTCACCCGGAAAAGTCATATTATGCTCACGCTGAAGAGTGCCGTAAATTTGTTGAAAAGTTAATGGAAATTTATAGTTATCCCCAAGATTTGGTGACCTTTGCCGTTTTGCTCTCTGAGCTGCATGATGTTGGTAAACTCCTACCCAAGTGGTCCATAAATCAAGAGAAGAGACCGCGCCATGCAATTGAAGGTGCAGAATGGTTTCTGAACGGGGGCATCGATCTAGATATAAACTCTCCATATCGTGAAATTCTTGCATATGCAATCATGACTCATCACTCTCCATTATATACACCGGATAAAATTGGAGAAGCCATAAATGAGGCTGAAAAGGTTAAGCTGAGGCATTTTAACAGATATTCCAAGTGTAGAGTCCTGTCCCATAATATTAACAATTTGCTGAGGAATGTGGAAAAACAGATGAGAGTTGGCTTCGCCGATGTGATGGGTATTGTGAAAGTAGCTGATGTGATATCGGCCAAAAATCTTCCTATAGATAATATTTTGGCGCAGTATTGTTGGCCAGAAAACTTGGAGGATAAGTTAAGAGATGGCATACTGAAGAGGGCATATGAGAAGAAAAGAAGCTTTGATCAATTTAAGTTTGAAAGACAAATAGCTATAGCTTCTTCTAAAGAGAAACATTTACTGGTGGCGGCGCCAACGGGGTGGGGGAAGACGACGCTGGCACTGGTTAGAATGGTTAAGCTTAAGCCAATTAAGGTATTTTATATTTTGCCAACAATAACAGCAATAAAGGATTTCTATGATACGTTCACTAAAATCCTAGATGGAACGTATATGGGGGAATACTTCTACTTTGTGGACGTTGAGCTATTAAGAAGGCATGAACCTGAAGAGGAAAGCCCAATTGATATTTACCGCTACTTTATTCCTAAGATCACTTTAACAACGATAGACCAACTGCTCCTCACAATGCTTCAGATCGGAAAATACCATATTAGGCGTTTCAACTTTAAAAATTCCCTTTTAATTTTGGATGAATTCCATCTACTTACTCCACAGATGATTGCTGGCATTAGATTCTTCCTGAAGAATCTATCTGAACACTACAATATTTCATGTCTCTTTATGTCCGCTACCCCGAGCCCAGTTTATAATGACTTGCTTAAAGACTCCCTCCCACACCTAAAAATTATAATACTTGATGATGAATATAGGCGCTTAAGACGCCATAAAATTGAATATTGCGATGATAAGCGGATCGAAGATCTTATAATTGAAAAGCAAGATCTACTGCGAAGGGAACGAACCTTAATACTAACTAATACTGTTGGTAAGGCGCAGAAGATATATAGAGATTTAAAAGAAGATCTTGGCGATTCAAAGAGCATCGTACTAATCCATGGTGACTTCGCCTATAAGGATAGGGCGAAAAAAGAGGATCAGATATATGAAGCCGATATACTCGTCTCCACACAAGTTGCCGAGGTCTCTCTTGACGTCTCTTTCAACCTACTGATAACGGAATTATCTCCAATCCCATCGCTAGTCCAGCGTTTTGGTAGGGTGAATAGGTATGGTGGTACACCAGATAAGACCAATGTTTTCATATGTAAGCCAGAGCACCGTGAGCCATATGGACACATTTTAATTGATTTGGCTGATAAGAACCTCCCAATATTACTTGATGCCCTTGAAAGAAAGGGTGAAGAAGCATACCTTAATGAGGAATTTTGGCAGTATGAGCAGATATATCGGGGGGAAGTGAAGAACATGGAGGAGAAGATCTCTGATAGAATAGATATAATGCTTAATTTCTTCAGTTTTCTAGCCCGCGAAGAGGAGATTCTACAAATGCTTGGTAGGGAAGAGACTTGGCTAGCAATACCAAAAATCTACCTTGAGGACGTGCTGAATCTATATGAAAGATTTGACGGCGCTAAGTATGAAGAGCGTAGAAAAATCTATACTCAAATTAAAAAATACCTAGTTCCGGCATCACGCTCAGATATTAAAAGAGCGGAGCGAAATGAAAAATTAAAACTACCAGTTATTGTAAACTATAATGAAGACATAGGTGTAATAAGGGATTGATGAGATTTGTCATCGATAACTTCTTTTACATTTAGGTTTGTTGTTGATTATCCTGTTGTTTTTCAGAGTTTTTCTGGTTTTGCTGCTTGCGGCGTCTTTTATAATTTGGTTAAGCTGGTTGATAAGGATTTAGCCGAGGCTTTGCATTCTTCTAAGAGGCTGGCTCCTTGGTCTGCTTCTCCATTCTTTATCGAGTCTCCTTCTCCTAGGTTTGTTTATCGTGTTCTTTCAGCGCCTTCTATAGTTAGTGTTTCCTTTTCTATTATGGATGGTAAGTTGTGTGATGTTTTTAGGGAGGCTATTCTTAAGCCTGATTTGCGTGTGGATTTGGTTAATGTTAAGGCTAAGGTTATCGGTGTAGCTGTTAACACTTATAGGTTCTCCGACTTGGCGTCTAATGCTGAGCCTCTACCGGATAGGTTTGCGATAAGATTTCTCACTCCAACAGTTTTCAGACGTTCTATATTCGATTGCTGCCCATACTGTCCATATTATGTCGAGTATACTGTTAGGGCTAGGAGTGGTGAGAAGGTTGAGAAGCCATGTAAATACGTTGTTCAGTGTAGTGGTATGCTTGTACCATTGCCAATACCATCGCTGATGTTTAGGAATATTGCTAGAATATGGTCGGCATTCTCCGACACACATCTAGATGTTCAAGGCACCGCCAGGTGGGCTGAAAACGCCATCATGGTTTCAGGATTCCCAAAGCTTGGCATAAGAACAGTACGCGTATACGAACACCCAACGACAAACAAGTGGATAGTAGGATTCATGGGAACTGTGAGATTCTCCATAAGAGAAGACTTGTATAAGAAGAAGTATGCTAAAACCGCTGCAACACTACTAAAAATGGCTGAAATAACGAACATAGGCGTAAGAAGGACAGCAGGCCTCGGAATGATAAAATACATAGCACCAAAACGAGAAGAACAACAAACATGAAACCACTTCGGCGCAAATCCATACCCTATATGCAGATTCCACACAGCCGAAGAAAAACATAAAATTTAAATGCAAAAATAAAAGCAAAAACTAAAATAGAGCAAGAAAAAACCCCAGGAATCTCATAAAGAGAATTGAAAGTGATCATCTATGTCGCGTTTTCTCGAAGCAATAAGAAGCGTGGAATCTCATAAAGAGAATTGAAAGGGTTTAACCTGCTGACTCATCTCACTTCGCCTCTACCCTCTAGAATCTCATAAAGAGAATTGAAAGGAATTATGCTATAGCTATGGTGAACTGGATAAAGCTGTGAATCTCATAAAGAGAATTGAAAGTAAGAGCGTTATAATCCGTTTAGCATTGAAAGAGTTTTTGAATCTCATAAAGAGAATTGAAAGGCTTTCCTATTAGCGTTATATTTCGGAATAATGGGATTGGAATCTCATAAAGAGAATTGAAAGGTTGATCCGAGATAGCACATAGCGTTTACAAGCTCATAGGAATCTCATAAAGAGAATTGAAAGCTTTTAGAAACGATGGAAAACTCCACCAAATTTAGGGGGGAATCTCATAAAGAGAATTGAAAGGCGGAAAAGAATACACTGATATAATACGCTTGAAACAAGAATCTCATAAAGAGAATTGAAAGTGATTACGCCGTCTTGGTTAGCGGTCATTTCCCATCTTGTGAATCTCATAAAGAGAATTGAAAGGATATAGCTGATAATAGTGTTGAGATTGCATTGGATATGAGAATCTCATAAAGAGAATTGAAAGTCTCCACTTCACCTCTACCCTTTAAATACCCCTAAAGGGGAATCTCATAAAGAGAATTGAAAGGCCACAGCATCGAAACCTATACACACATCAACATTTTGGAATCTCATAAAGAGAATTGAAAGCGACTTAGGAGGATACTACAACATCACAGGAGCAAACAGAATCTCATAAAGAGAATTGAAAGTTAGGATTGAAGGACACGGTTTCCAAAGGTGTAGCACTTCACAGAATCTCATAAAGAGAATTGAAAGCGTATAGCACATATGACTATATGGGGTGGTGGTAACGGGGCTACGGAATCTCATAAAGAGAATTGAAAGATCTCTTTAACCGTTATAGATGCTCCACTACTATTGGTGAATCTCATAAAGAGAATTGAAAGTATAGCCTACACCTACTTCTTACTCAGAATCTCATAAAAAAAATTGAAAGTCACTAACTTGCTAGTTGAATTGATGCGGGGGGTGGGATTCGAACCCACGAAGGCCTACGCCACAGGATTTCCAATCCAGCCCTCTGCTTTTGAGATCTTAAGTCCTGCGCCAATTGAAAGTCACTAACTTGCTAGTTGAATTGATGCGGGGGGTGGGATTCGAACCCACGAAGGCCTACGCCACAGGATTTCCAATCCAGCCCTCTGCTTTTGAGATCTTAAGTCCTGCGCCTTTGTCCTGACTCGGCAACCCCCGCTTGTCTTATATTTTGTAGTTTCTAGGCTTAAATTTTTCTTAGTTTTTAAACCATCACAAAATGATAAAGCTTATATATAACTTTTTTAAATCAGTTTCTCTATCTGGAAGTGGCATCTCCTTCTAAGTTAAATTGGTTGAAGGAGTTGCCATTTCAAAGAGGAAGAGGTTATGGGCCTTATCGATGTTAAGAGAAACGGCTTAGACGTTTCCTCTAGTGATAAGGCTAAAAAACCAGCTTCTAAGGTTGAGGTTTGCCCAGAGTGTGGTAGTACGGATCTGGCTGTAGATTACGAGAAGGGTGAAACTGTCTGTAGGAGTTGTGGGCTTGTAATAAGTAGTCAGCTTATGGATCAGGGTCCTGAGTGGAGGGCTTTCACACAAGAGGAGAGAGAGGAGAGGGCTAGGGTTGGTGTACCGATATCCTACTCCGTCCACGATAAAGGCTTATCGACCGTTATAACTAGGATTAACAGGGATGCTTTTGGACGCGAGCTACCGCTTGATATGAGGCTTAGAATGCTTAGACTTAGACGTTGGCAGATAAGGAGCAGGGTTCACTCTTCCATTGAACGCAACCTAAGTCAGGCAATGGCTGAACTCGACAGACTATCTGATAAGCTTCACATACCTCCACTTGTTAAAGAGAAGGCGGCCCTCATCTATAGAAAGGCTTTAGATAAGGGTTTAGTTAGAGGTAGAAGTATAGCCGCTATAGCCGCCGCAGCCCTATACGCGGCCTGCCGTCAAACGGAAACACCTAGAACCCTTAAAGAAGTCGCAGAAGTCAGCATAATCCCTAGGAAGGATATAGCTCGATGCTATAGGCTTCTACTTAAAGAACTCAACATAGTAATGCCTATAGCGGACCCCATTAAATGCGTATCGAAAATAGCTTCTAAGATCAATGTAAGCGAGAAGTGTCAACAGTTAGCCATAGAAATACTTAAAAAAGCTCAAGAGCTTAAAGCAGCTTCAGGCAAAGACCCAATGGGCTTAGCAGCCGCAGCACTATACATGGCGTGTACGTTAGAGAAGGAGAAGAAGACTCAGAAGGAGGTTGCTGAAGCCGCTAACGTTACGGAGGTCACCATCCGCAACAGATATAACGGTTTGAAGAGGGCTTTAGGCTTAAACATTTAACTTCTGGGTGAGCTACTCCACGACTGAAGTCGCGGGCTTCCAGCGTTCAGAGTAGGCTTTACGCCTATCTCCTCATTTGCTGGTTTGGGAGGCTCTACACCATAGCGTTTCAGCCAGTTCTCTGTGTAAGAGTCGATTGCTCTAATTATCCTCGAATGCGCCTCCTCCATACTCTCCGCATACTCGCATATCCTTAAGACGCCTCTACCCAAGCCTGCAGCCTTCTTTCTAGTGATTCGGATGAATCGCTCGCTAATTAAGTCGACTAAGTGGGAGTACCGGGCGTGACGGAAAGCAACGCTAAAGTCATTAAATAGCCATATGTTCATGCAATATATGACATTATAAACAAAACATACAATTTTCTCTAGATTAAAGAAACATAAAAGTAGATAAGTTAAACGTGGAACCCCAATCATTAGCCTTTTAGGCTTGAATATTTAACGGTTATTCGACTTCTATATTAGCTTCTGGGAACCCTATCTTCGTAAGGTAATCTCTAACTTTATCTCTATGGTCTCCTTGAAGAATTATCTTATTGTCTTTAGCTGTTCCACCGCATGCACATATGGTTTTAAGGTCTTGAGCGATCTTCCTAAGGTTTATGTTTTTATCGTTTATACCTTCAACAACGGTTGTTAATTTTCCATATCTACGTTTTTCGAGTTTTATTAAAACCTTCTGCTGCTCTTTACTGAGGGTTCCACATATGCATAGGTCCTTCGGCAAACCGCATACTTTACAAATTTCCTGCATTTATTTCCTCCTTAAGCCGAAAAATAAATTGTGCAGATCACCAATATAAAACTTTTCAATAACCCTTACGTTTTAGGATTTCAACACCAGGCAACTTCGCTCCAGTTATATACTCTATGAATGCCCCACCAGCTAAGCTTACGTAGTCAAACTTGTCGTATAGGTTGAGCTTCTTCAAGACTGCCGCCGTATCCCCTCCACCAGCAACCTTGTAGGCTTTACTTAAGGCAACGGCTTCAAAAACCCTCCTACTCCCCTCTATAAAAGCATCTTTCTCGTAAACTCCCAACGGCCCACTTACAAGTATGGATTTAGCGCCCCTCAGAAGCCTCGCATAAGCATCTGCAGTTTTAACACCTATATCCGATATAGGCTTTTCAGAAGGCAGCTCAGAAACCTTTACCTCAACCCTCCTCCCATCGACGTCTAAGGCTAAGTCCACCGGAAGCTTAATCTTATCTCCATACTGCTTTATAAGCTTCTCAGCCTGAGGGATGAGCTCGTAAAGCTTCTTACGTTTAAGAATTTCAACGTTTACAGCGCCCAGGTTTACACCTTTAGCCGCTAGGAAAAGCTGAGCTACAAGCCCCCCTGTCAGTATTGAATCTGCTATGTTGTTCTCAAGCATGTATTCAACTATGGTTACGGTTTTCTCCGCCTTAGCACCACCGAGTACACAAATCATGGGTTTTTCAGGCTTCTCAAAAACCTTTGAAAGCGCTTTAAGCTCCCTCTCCATAACCCTGCCAGCGCAGACAGGCTTTACCGGCGCAAACCCTACAACCGAGCAGTGACTCCTATGAGCTACTGAGAAACCGTCTAAAACGAACACGTCTATTAAAGGTGCAAGCTCTTGGACGAGTTTAGACTTTGAATGCTCCTCAGGGGTTTTATCCTTAGCCTCATCTGGAAAACTTCTAACGTTTTTAAGAAGTAGAACTTCTCCAGGTTTAAGACTTCTTATAGAGTTTTTAGCCTCATCGCCGAATAAATCGTGTACATACTTCACAGGTCTACCTAATATCGCGCTAAGGGCTTCAGCATGCTCTTTCAAAGACTCTACGTAATCCGGATCCCCAGGTCTCCCCTGATGAGCAATTATAACAACTTTAGCACCCTTATCGCAGAGCTCTCTAATGGTCTCCGCGTGATCTCTAATACGCGAATCGTCAGTTATCTTCTTAGAATCTGGGTCTATAGGTACGTTGAAGTCTGGTCTTACAAGTACAGTCTTCCCGTAAAAATAAAAATTGTCGATGGTTGGGATTTCCGACATTTAAACTCCCCACATTTAAAAGCCTTTACGCTCAGCGATATCGCAGACCTTCTTTACCATCTCAGCCATACGGCACGAATAGCCCCACTCATTGTCATACCATGATAAGACCTTGACAAGTCTACCTATGGCTTTAGTCATAGGTCCATCTACGACTGAAGAGTATGGCGATTTGATGTAGTCTGAAGACACCAGCTCTTCGTCCGTATATCCCAGTATTCCCTTAAGCGGAGGCTTTTCAGATGCTTCTTTAAACGCCTGGTTTACCTCCTTAGCCGTTACTTCACGCTTCAATATTGCGGTTAAATCTATTACAGAAACCGTGGGCACGGGTACTCTTAAAGCTAACCCAGTCATCCTACCCTTAAGCTCAGGTAAAGCCAGTGTAGCCGCTTCAGCAGCACCCGTTGTTGTAGGAACTATGTTCCAAGCGGCCGACCTAGCTCTCCTAAGGTCTTTATGCTGCATATCGAGCAACCTCTGATCGTTTGTAACAGCGTGTACCGTATTCATCAAACCGCACTCCATGCCAAACCGCTCATTTAAGACTTTAGCTATTGGAGCTACTGCATTGGTCGTACACGATGCTAGGGATATTATGTTATGCTTCTCGTGATCATATAAGTGGTCGTTGACACCTATTACAACCGTTATGTCGGCTGATTCAGCAGGACTCATTGGTGCAGATACTAGCACCTTCTTAGCTCCAGCCGCTAGGTGTTTAGCCGCGTCATCTCTTTTAGTGTATCTACCTGTTGACTCGACTACTGCGTACACTCCGAGTTCTTTCCATGGAAGCTTGGTTATATCAGGCTGAGATAAAACAGCTACTTTAACGTTTTTAGCGATTATGTAGTTTCCTTCAACTTTGACGTCGAACGGTGCTTTTCCAAACGTGCTGTCGTATTTAAGTAGGTGCGCCAGCGTTTTCGCATCGGTTAAGTCGTTTACAGCTACGAAATCTATATCGATGTCTCTCTCCAAAGCCGCTCTAAATAAGAGCCTACCAATCCTTCCAAAACCATTTATAGCTACAGGCACTGGCAAGGTATCACCAGCCTTCATTAAAACAAGTTATATCATATTATAAAGTTTTTCATATTCAGCTACAGCTCAACAACATCTACTCTCAGCGTTTCAGAATCCAGAATAGCTACAGTTTTCCTCCCAGTTAAATATCCGCATGCCTCACCCGGGTTTATAACAATGCAATTCCCAACTTTCTCAACAACAGCCTTATGCGTATGCCCTCTAACTAAAATCCTATAAAGGCCGCTTAAAGCTAAAGCCTTAACAATACGTTCATCTACGCCGTGTATGACCGCGCCGTTTAATCCGTCTAGTTTAAACTCTTCAAACATATCTATTTTGAACCCCAATTCTAAGGCTCTATCTTTAAGCTTCTCACGTTCACCGTCTACGTTTCCATAAACTCCTACTAGACCGCATTTAAGCTCTTTAAACCTCAACATCGCGAATGGAGCACACCAGTCTCCAGCGTGTACAACAAGTTTAACGTTCCTACCGTTGAAAAGCTCTACAGCCTTATCTATGGCTGTTAAATTGTCGTGCGTATCCGATATTAAACCCACAAGCACCATAAAGGTCAGACATATTAAGGTAAAATTGACAATTTAAAAACTGCGCTCCCCCATGAACCTTTAAAAGCACCCGGCTGTCTAAACTCGATATAGGTGGGTCTTTTTGGAAGTTTTAACAAGTAGGGAGATGTACGCTGAAGAGCTTAACGCCGCATACCTAGGTGTTTCAGAGCTTCAGCTTATGGAGAATGCTGGGGCCGCCGTAGCTAGAGAAGTAGCGTCTAGGTTCAACCCTAAGAATTGTAGAGTAGTCGTGTATGCTGGAACTGGCGGGAATGGAGGTGACGGTTTTGTAGCCGCTAGACACTTGGCGTATCACGGTTTTAAGGTTAAAGTGGTCTTAGTGGGTAGGGTTAAAGACGTTGTTAGAGAGTCTTCTAAAGTTAATCTGAAAGCTCTGCTTAGAATGAGGGATTCCGTAGAGTTTGTCGAAGCCTACGATTCATCTATGTTTAAAGTAGAAGAGGCCGACGTGCTTATAGATGCTATCTTAGGCTACGGCATTAAAGGGCTTCTAAAACAGCCGATACTAGAAGCCGTTAGAAAGTTTAACGAGTCTAAGGGGTTTAAAGTAGCAGTCGATATTCCAACAGGCTTAGACGCCGATACTGGTGAAGTTCTAGGTGAATCCGTCAAAGCAGACCTGACCTTAACCTTCCATAAGCCTAAGAAGGGGCTTTTAAACAATCCAAACCTCGTTGGTGAGCTTAAAATCGTAAACGTCGGCATTCCACCTGAAGCTTCTCTATACGCTGGTCCCGGCGACGTTTTCCTAGCAGTTAAACCTAGACCCCCTCAGTCGCATAAGGGAGACTTCGGTAGACTACTCGTTATAGGCGGTAGTGAAACCTATACTGGCGCTCCGGCTTTAACAGCTATGGCCGCTTTAAGAACAGGCGTAGACCTCGTTTTCGTAGCAGCTCCTGAGAAGACGGCATACGTAATATCAAGTTTCTCACCAAACCTGATAACGGTTAAACTTGAAGGGGAGTATTTAAAGCCTGAACACTTTGAAAAGCTTAAGCCTTTGATCGATAAATCCACCGGCTTAGCCATAGGTCCAGGCCTAGGCTTAAGAGATGAAACATTCCAAGCCTGTAAGCTTATAGTTGAATACGCGTGGTCTAAGAAGATCCCTACTGTTATAGATGCTGACGGTTTGAAGGCTTATGCGGCTTACAAGTCTAAAGCGGCTTACAACACGGTATTAACCCCCCACTTAGGCGAGTATACCCTGATATTCGGTCAACCTCCTAAGGACTTTGAAAATCTGAAACTTCACGTTAGGGAAAACGCTGCCAAGATGAGCTTAACGATACTGCTTAAAGGCATGATCGACATCATAAGCGACGGTTCACGTATTAAATTAAACTTCACGGGAAACCCAGGGATGACTGTAGGTGGTACTGGAGACGTTTTAACTGGCGTAGTCGCGGCTTTTCTAAGCCAGAATGTTGAACCCTTTAGAGCTGCTACTGCTGCGGCGTTTATAAACGGTTTAGCAGGCGATATAGTCGCGTCGAAGATTGGATATCACATGACTGCATCAGATTTGCTGGATGCCCTACCGGAGGCCATCGAACTCTGCATGAGGGGAGACATAGGCAGGCTTGAAGAACTCTACCAGTTGAAAACCGCCAGGTAGAGTTTAATAGGCTTATACGCCTCTTAGAACGTTTTCCGGAATTATATAGTCTCCCCTATCTCCCCCTACTACAATCCTAAACCAGTACTCACCGTTTATTAAATCCGTGACCTTCTCAAGTTTACCTGAAGCCCTGATTATGTCTCCAGTCTTCGCCTGTTCGCAGAATCTACCTCTAAAAGAGTAGACTTCCCTAAGCTTGGCTGGGTCTACTTTCACATTAGATAGGAATTGAACGTTTGAAATGATGTATCTGCACGGTGTAAATATGGACTCTGAATCGTCTAAAACTTCGGCTTTTATCGTGCAGAATCCCACAGGCTCGTAAATCTTATCTCCATATCTCTCACGGATCTCATCCCAATCATGTAGAAATCTTACGAAGAAGCTTCTACCCATAAACTTCCCCTGAATCTTCTTACCACCTTCAACTTCGAGAAAAGCTTTAAACGGTATGTTCGTATCTTGAGACCTAAACTCGTACAATTTAGCCAGCTCATTGAAGTCGTAGGGTTTAACTTCACCCTGTTCACTCATAAGCTCTTCAAGAGCCCTATACACTTTAAGGGAGTTTCCCCTCCCGTAAACTATCACGTCGATGTCTGAGCTTTCGCTGTGGAGCTCAACCAACATTGAACCTGACAGCCCAATATTATCTACAGGTACCTTCGATTTGACGGATAGAAGTTTTACGAATTCTAAAGCATCCCTTTCAACCCCATCCCTAGCACCCATGGTTATGAGCTGTTTAACCTTAAACTGCGGATTGTAGATGCGTTTAATCCTATCGAGTGGGACCCCCTGCATTTCCATGTTGAAGACGGGGCTTCTGAATATGTATATTGGAGCGTTCTTCCTCAAGAACTCCTCCCTATCCTTAAGCCTGTAAATCTTACGGTATTTTACTCCAAGTCTAACCCTACTACCACTATCGTCTGGAACGTATCTTAAATAGGCTATCACCCTATCCGGCGGATGGGAGAAGCCTTTAACGTCGAATATAAAGCCTTCCAGCGTTTCTATGAAGTCTCCCTCTCTCAGCCTCATACCTCTGAATAGCAAGTCTATGCAACGCTTATATAAAGAGTTGCCGATATCAATCTCACACTATGAGAACGTTTAGAGACAGAGACTTCATAGAAACGTATGAAGGGATGTTCTTCTGCGTTATTGGAAACGTCCATCCCACTGATAGAGTAATATCCTATTTGAAGTATATTCCAAGTGATTTAGGGCTTTGGGGTAGAGACCGTAGATACGATCGAATACTGAAGTCTTATACGACCGTTTCCGTGAAGGAGGTTTTAAACTTCTTGAAAAGAAGTTTCCCACAGTACGTCGGAGAACTTGACGCCATGGGTTTGGAGATGATAACGGTACCTGTTGAAAATATTAAGACGCATTTTAAACCTGAAGTTCGTTTGAAAGAGCTCTACGGGGAGCCCGTTGAACGTTTAGATGTTTTAGAGAGGAAGACCATTGAACTTGTGAATCTACTTTCTAAGGCCAGCGTTATACCGGTTGAATGCTTCGGAGTAACAGGCTCCATACTTCTCAAAATCCACAATCCATCGTTTTCAGATGTAGATTTAACTGTCTACGGTAGGGTTAACGCATCTAAGATTAAAAACACCCTGATTAAGCTCAGAGAAGATGGGATTATACAGTGGCTTAAAGGTTTAGAATTCGATAAATGGGTTTACAATAAAGCTAAACAGTATAGGTTGAATTTGAAAGACGCTTGGGAGATATGCCGTAGAGTTTGGAATAGAGGATTTTACGGAGGTGTGGAGTTTTCCATCCACCCCGTGAAAAGCGAGAACGATTCTTCAGAACATTATGGGGATTTCATATATAAGCCTTTAAACGGCTTAGCTAAAATTAAAGCCACAATAGTCGACGTTGAAGACTCCTACTTCATGCCAGCCTTCTATAAGGTATCCGACGTTGAGTTCTTAAGGGGCACCTTCATTGAAGATTTAACTGAAATCGTAACCTATGAAGGGTTCTACGCAGGCATTTTCAATAAAGGTGAGATTGTAGAAGCTGTGGGTAAACCGGAGTCTGTGTTAGATAAGAGGACTGGTGAGAAGCATCATAGACTGGTTGTTGGAAGTTTTGAAGCAGAGTGCAACGACTACATCAAGCCTATAGAAGGTTGAAATTTTTAAGCACCGAACACTACCTTATTGTGAGGTGCCCAGTATATGGATGTATTGGAGGCTATTAAAACTAGGCGTAGTATAAGACGTTACAAGGATAAGCCTGTTGAAGATGAGAAGATCATCCAATGCCTTGATGCGGCTAGATGGGCTCCATCCGCTATGAACTCTCAGCCTTGGGAGTTTATAGTTGTAAAAGACCCAAATGTGAGAAGGAAACTGGCTGAGATTCATAGGTATGGTAGACATATGGCTCAAAGCCCCGTCGTAATAGTCGTTTTAGCTAAGCCTGTATCCAGGTATTGGCATGGAGATGCCGCAGTAGCCACGCAGAACCTGATGCTAGCCGCCCACTCACTGGGTTTAGGCACATGCTGGATGGGCGTAGTAGATACGGAATTTGAAGAACCTATTAAGAAGCTTCTAGGCGTGCCTGAAGATTTAAGAGTACTCTGCACAGTATCTCTAGGATATCCAGATGAATCGCCTTCAAGAAGTAGAATACCGTTGGAGGAGAAGGTTCACTGGGAGAAATATGGTGTTAAGAAAAAGCTTGGATTCTAAACCCCCTCCTTTTTCTAACTTTGCAATAAAACGTAGGTTTAGCCGTCTAAAAGTATGGCTTCCATCTCCTCAGATTTGTTCTCTCACCATGAAGATTAAACCGCTCTACGGTGGCATCTAAGATTTTTGCTATGCGTGGCATCCTCTGCCCATAAATTTTTCTAGCGAGCCCCCAGCACCTATAAAAGTCCATGCAGTCCAACCTTAGATTAAAATATTCTGCTAAAACTGCGTAGGCAAGCTCTTCATTTGAAAGCTTTCTCGAGAACTTCTCTTCGAAATACTCTCTTCCCTCACTAGTTTTACCAGTGAAGTATAGGTAGCTCCAGTAAAGGTAGTTGTAAAAGATGTCGGTCACTCTATCCTGAAAATCAGGACGACTGATTCCTGGAGAATGCCCCTAGCGCAGACTACGTTACCATCTATTTCCATTCTATCCTCAAAATTCTTGCATTCAAGGCAGAACCTTAAAGGAGGCATCTTCTTCACCTTAGGAGAGCATGCTCTCCATCATTTGACTTATATCTTCTTCCTCCGGCAATGGTATGCCAGTGGCCTTTGCAGCCCTTTCTGATAGGGCTATTAAATCACTCCTATCAATAAGATTAAGCTTCCATTTCCTAGCTCCAGCCATCAGCTGCTGTAAACCGACCTTAATTCTATCCATATATGTGTATAATCCAACGGCCCCCCATGGAAGTTCCTTAAACCTTTCTCCAAGCATAGCCTTAAGCTCTGGAACACTAATGAAGAATTTCTCCGGTGAATTACCAAATAGTTCCTCAAAGTGTTTTGGTAGAAGCCCTTTCTCAGCCATTTTAGTGAAGTATGAGGCTTTCATTACGGCGGTTAGTGGAGCTCTACCCATTAGAATCGCCTTAACATACGGTCCATCGCCGAAGTTGCTTAATGCTATAGCCTTGTATATCTGTGTTTCATCTATGAAGCCACCTGCCATAACTATGTCAGGTACATATCTGCCTTTCTTTCTTAAGATTTCAGCACACTTGAGAACCTGTACCTCTAGATAAACTGTCGGCGTTCCCTGCTCGTTCATCATGGGTATCGGGCTCATCCCCGTCCCTCCCTCACATCCATCGAATACAACATAGTCGACCTTCGCTTCTGACGCAACCTTCATTGTAAAGGCTACCGCTTCTGGGCTGTAGGCTCCAGTCTTTATAGTAACCTTCTTTGCGCCCTGCTCCCTAAGCCATTCAACATCTTCAATAAAATCCTTTTCATTCACCATGCCAACCCGGCTATGCCTTTCAAATGTCTTGAATACACCCATCTTGAAGGCTTCTTGAACATTCTTGTCTTCCGGATCCGGTATAACTATGTAGCCTCTCTTCTTCAGCGTTATAGCCTTCTCTAAACTGCCTATTCTAACCTCTCCACCTATCGCCTTAGCTCCCTGACCCCACTTCCTCTCAATAACATCAACTTCTAGGCTCGATATTGCATATACATCTACTCCTAAGCGCTGATCCTCAACATTTGTTTGCACTACAATGTTGCCATATTTTCCATCCCAGAATTTTCTAAACGCTTCAACCCTCCTCTTAAGCTCTGCCGAATAAACAACTTTGCCATTAACGATTCTTGATTCTGGATCCATTCCGCAGACGTTCTCGCCTATAGTAACTATTATCCCTGAGAGAGACCCCCCAATCGCTAAACTATCCCAGTTTACTCTCGCCACATCAGTCGAGCCGTATGCGCCGATAATTATTGGAATCCTAAGCGGTATTCCACCAACAGATGTTTCCACATCAACGTTTGGAAATAGTGCTACATCCGGATCCGGCTTTATACCCTCTGCACCTAAAAGCCTAGCCTTAATGTTAAAGTGGCTCCAGTCTAAACCGTAGTCTTTGAGCGCTCCAGCCGTACTACGACCAAATTGGAAGGGCGCCGGATATAGGGCTTCTCTACCTCTAAATGTTGAGAGAGCTATTTCACATATGAATGGGCATTCTTCTATGCATATTGGGCACATCCCACTTACAGCTGATGTCTCTCTCACTCTTGTAGACGTCCAATTAGTGGGCTTTGAATTTAAGTACCTTGAGTCCATATTACCAAAACACCTTTCCACAGATTATGTGGAAGTTGTTTATAAGGCTTACGGTAACCGTTTACCTACCTTATTCCGGTTAATCTTTTATAGTTTAACGGTATTAGATATATGTGGGGTGGATGTGTGAAGGCTTATATTCTCGTAAACTCTGAGCCGCGTATGATATGGAGGATTGCTGAAGATGCGCTTAAGATTAAAGGTGTTAAGGAGGCCCATGCTGTGACTGGGCAGTTTGACGACGTCATAGAAGTTGAGTTTGAGAAGATGGAGGATCTAGGTGGAATAATTGAAATGGTTCAGAGTATAAAGGGTGTTCTCAGAACTCAGACTTTAATTACCATCCCACCGCCTATAAGAGATTAACCCATTAATTGGCATTTTATGGGTCTTCTGGCTATTCTAACATTTTTATTGAAGCTACGGGGGAAAGGAAAAAAATAAGGCGTGCTTAGAGGTTGACGCTATTTAGAGTATTTAAGCCTCAGCTCTTTTAGAATGTTTTTCAACTCTTCCCTAGATGGGAATACTATTGCATTATTTGGACACATTTTAGCACAAGTTTGACAGCCGACGACGCATTCGTAGGGGTTTTTAACAACTGGACGTGGAGGATTCCCATCGACGTCGTAGACTTTATGCCCCGCAGCATGGTCTACTTTAACACATGTTAAACATCCTGTGCATTTACCGTAGTCTATTCTTGGAAACCATGGAATTTCTCTCCTAGGAATTCCCATGTACGTCTCTTCCATCGCCTCACACCTCTAGAAGAATACAGTCCTTATCCTTGAAGCATTTTACTGTTTTCCAAGGATTTTATTGACTGCTTCTTGAACTTTCTTCATCGCTTCAGTCGTATCCATGTTTCTTAAGTCTAATGAGATCAGTTGCTTTTCTATGTCTAATCCCTTCGCTTTAAAAGCTTCACCGAATAGCCTCTTCTGCATTCTAGGGTCACATCCGCCGACTACATACACAATGTCTTTTCTACCTTCCTTCAGATAGTCCCTCCAGAATCTATCCCCATCGTCTACGCAGAGCTGCGGATGTACTATTGCATATTCAACATCGAGCTCGTTTCGGATGAAGTTTATCAATTTCCACAAGTCTAGTTTACTGAAACCAGGACATTCACCTGTGCATATGCACATTATAAACCGCGGCTTTTCAGTCATATCTTGCCACCAGATTTTTCTCCTAGAAAAATATCGAAATATTTAAATGTTTTGATGATTCGCTAAAGGCATATAAATGAGTAGATTTCATAGTTTGGAGGGTGGACGTTTGACGTTGGAGCAAACCGATGTTGGCGTCATCTTCGATGATGTTTTAATTGGCGAGAGGAGTAGGCTTTTTAAAGCTTTAGCCAACGAGACGAGGTTGAAGATTCTAATGCTTCTAAGTGTTAGAGGTGAAATGTGCGTTTGCGAATTGATGTCTGTTTTACGTTTAACTCAGCCTACTGCCTCCCACCATCTCGGGATACTTAAGAACGCCGGGTTGATAAGGGAGAGGAAAAGTGGTAGGCTTGTCTTCTACAGTATAGCTAATGTTAAGCTTTTAGAGGGTTTACGAAGGTTAAACCTCCTATAGCTTTAGAGTTTAACTTAAATCCTTGTAGTCTCATCCCATTGTATCTGAAAACTTTTCCTTTAGAATTGCGAATATTTTAGTGGTGTTTGGTCTGCGTCTCGAAGAGTTTAAGAGAATTGTGTTTGATGAAGTCGTACAGAAGAGAGAGGAGGGCTACGATACCAGGGATGTGGAAGAGAAGCTTTCAAGAATTAGAGAACCTTCTATTTCAGACTTAAATAACATTCTCAGGGATTTGGAAAACTGCCCCTTAAAAGCCGATTTTCCATATGTTGAGCACTCAGATTTAAATTCGATTATCGCTGAACGGCCTAGGCATCCTAAGAGATTTGAACTGACTTTATCGGATGGTAAAATTCTAGATAAGATCTACGGTGGTTGGCTTGGACGTTGTGCTGGCTGTATGCTCGGTAAGCCCGTTGAAGGTTTTAATAAGAACCAAGTTGAACTTTGGCTACGTATTGCAAACGCCTATCCACTTGACAACTATTTCCCACCTATACGTGATATGCCCGATGATGCGCCAAAGTGGTTGAGAGATAGGGTTTCTCAGGCGGAATACGCGTTCAAGCAGACTGGTGTAGGCGTTTTACGTGGACAGATAAGCCGTGTAGCTAGAGACGACGATATAGACTACACGATACTAAACCTCTACGTTTTAGAGCATTACAGATTAGAGTTTACAACCGTGAATATTGGTGAAGCTTGGCTTACACTTCTCCCATACTGGCAGGTTTATACAGCTGAGAGAGCCGCGTATAGAAATCTCGTTAACGGTTTAACTCCCCCTGAAACTGCGACGTATATGAATCCTTATAGGGAGTGGATTGGAGCACAGATTAGAGCTGATATGTGGGGTTACGTGGCGCCCGGAAATCCGGAGTTGGCTGCTGAACTAGCGTATAAAGATGCGCGGCTTTCACATGTTAAAAACGGCATATACGGTGAGATGCTCGTAAGTGCTATGATAAGTGCTGCATTTGCAACGGATGATGTTAAGGAGATTGTGCAAGCCGGACTCTCCGTAATCCCAAGGAACTCCAGACTTGCCGAAGCTGTGAAAGATGTCTTAAATTGGAGGGACAAATTTGACGACTGGAGGGATACATTGAGCAGGATATATGAGAAGTATGGAAATTATCATTCAGTACATACGATAAACAACGCTGCCATAGTTTTGATGGGCTTACTCTACGGTGAAGGAGATTACGAGAAAAGCATAACGATAAGCGTTATGGGCGGATTGGATACAGACTGTAACGGCGCTACTGTCGGCTCAATAGTCGGCGTAATCTTAGGTGCAAAGGCTTTACCTGAGAAATGGATAAAACCGTTAAACGATACGGTTGAAAGCTACGTGGTCGGCTATAGTGGCAGTAAGATATCTGAACTAGCCGAGAGAACATTTAAAATAGCGAAGAAGACCATCAAGGCTTAGATTCGCTTTTACTTTCAATTTCATCCTTAGATGTATACGTGATCGCTATTGCAACAGTTCACATGAAAACTCAGCGATATGGGTGAGAGCTTACTCGTTGCTTGCAATTCGGTAGTAATTCTTATATCCTAACTATAAAGTAGTATTTCTCAGTGGTATAAGATGGGGTATGTAACAGTCTCCGCTAAAATCCCTAGAGAGCTTAGAGAGAAATTGAGAGAGCTTGGAATTAAGCCATCTAAAGTCATCAGAAAGGCCTTGCAGGATGAAGTTGAAAGGAAAGTGAATGAGAAACTTAGGGAGAATCTTGAAAAAGCAAGCGGGATCATGAGGAGGATTGAAGCGGAGGATTGGGTTAAAGCAGTTAGAGAAACTAGGGATGAAAGATGAAGCTCTTCGATTCTTCCGCTATAATCAACATTTGCAGAGAGAATAGGGCGGATAAGCTTACTAACGGCTGTACTCTAGATCTAGCCTTCTATGAGCTGGGCAATACCGTATGGAAGATGACTTACCTACGTAAGGCTATGAGCATTGAAGAGGCCATTATAGTGTTGAATGCATTAATTGAAGTCTATGGTAGGATGAAGGGACTTAGAAACAGAGATGTACGGACAACTCTAGAGATTGCTCTAAAAGAGGGCTTAACCTTCTATGACGCTTCCTACATCAAAGTAGCGTTAGAAAACAACCTAGACCTGGTTACAGATGATGAGAGACTTTACAGAGCCGCCAGTAAATACGTTAAAACGTTTAAAAGTAGTGAGCTTTAACCTACCTTCTTCTTAGAAAGGGAAGAATGTAATCTTCTATTCAGACCTCGGAAACTTCTTCTAAAGTCTTCCCCATCGTTTCAATGCCAAAGAATAGGGCGGATAAACCCGCGAATATGTGTACGAGCGAGAATACCGTAAACGGTCCGATTAGCCCACTTGTAGCGAAGAGGTAGCCTGTTATAGATGGAGCGAGTATCCCCATGGCTCTACCAAAGCTTGCGGCTGCACCGGAGCCCGTCCCCCTGATTTCTGTTGGATAAAGCTCCGGCGTGTACGCGTATAATCCAGCCCAAGCTCCTAGATTGAAGAATGAAATAGCAGAGCTGAATGTGAAGATCCATGTTAAATCGGTCTTCAGGCTTAGAAGCATAGATCCAAGCCCTGCTCCCACAAGATATATTGTGAGAACCTTCTTCCTCCCTATCTTATCGAGTAAATAGGATGCTGAGTAGTAGCCTGGGATTTGAAACAGCGTTACGATTATGGTCCACCAGATCGAAGTCACGTCTTTCAAGTTGAATCTAGTTGCGTAAATCGTCGGAAGCCAAAGGAATATACCATGATACGTGTACACGAGCGCCCCCCAGAGGATGAATAATAAAACAGTTCTACTGAAATACGTGGTTGAAAACAGGTCTTTAACCGTGTATTTCTTAGCCTTTGACAAAAGGTCTTTCCTAAAGTCTATCTCTTCCACTTTAGAAGCCACCTTAGACTTCACGATAATACTCTTAACCTTATCAATATCACCTCTTTTAAGTAGATAACGTATGCTTTCGGGGAGCGTGAACGCGACCAATGGTACGAGTATAATCGGAGTTATAGCAGTGAAAAACGCCACCCTCCATCCATAACTCGGAAGCACAAAATACGGGATAAGTAGCGACAGTAAAGCTCCATAAACCCAAGAAGCTTCAACAAGCCCTAGAAAAAGACCCCTATATTTAACAGGTATATACTCTGAAACATACACTCCAGGCTGTGGAAGAGCTCCTCCAAGCCCAACTCCAGCAATAAACCTTAAAACGGCTAAAGTATAGACGTCTTGAGAAAGACCGCAAGCTACTGTGAATACGCTTTCAAGAAATAGTACGATCACGAGAACCGCCTTCCTTCCAATAACATCAGCCAACCTACCGAATACTAGTGCTCCGATAAACATCCCCAAGTACCCTATGCTCATTAAATTGCCCACGGTAATCACGTCTAACCTCCACTCCCTAGCTATAGGTCCCACTAGAGCGGCTATCAACATAACGTCCATACCAGTCAACCCATATACGAGAGAACACACTACAAGTACGCTATAGTGAAACCTACTTAATGAAGCCTTATCTAAAACCTCATATACGCTTCGGATAAGAGTACACCCCTTTCACACATCCTTAGAAAAGCTCTTAAAAAACTTTCACTTTAAAGGATAAATCTACACAAGTTAAATCCACCCATGAAACTTACTTCCAAATCCAACATTATAGGAACAGCCAACCCCCTATAAGCCTTTAAATTAAAATTCAGAATTGCCGTTTTCCAGTAGAGGTTTACCCCGCAAAGGAGACCTAGAGGGGGGGTCGAACATCCATAGTAACATCCATACAATTTTCCATACAAAGAGCCATACAAAATCCATACAAGTTTTTAATCCATCCTCTAATCATCTTAGTAAATTTGTCTAAAGGCTTCTTTTCGGAATGACCCATTCCACAGCCTGTTACTCTATCTCTTGATGATCGATTGTTAAGTCTAAAATTTAAGACCCTATTGAGACGTTGAGGTAAAGATAAGATGGAAAAACCTTAATAAATTGTTAAGGTTTTTATTTTATCAGGATTGAGTGTGTGGATTTCTAAGTGGCTTGGCGAGTGCTACTCTAAACTCTATATGAGGTTTGGCTGCGAATTGTTTACTTTTTCAGAAGCTAGGGATTTTTTGTCATTTGATGCAAATAGGCTTTCCGTTGCCTTTAGTAAGCTTCATTCTAAGAGGATTCTGTTGCTTTTTGATCGTGGAAAACCCAGACTCTACAGACTTCTAGACCCTGAGAACTTCGTCTTTTTAGCTTCTGGAGTTGTAAAGAGTGTGAATAGGATTGCTTCTGAAGGCTATCTTAAGCTTATACTTGATTGTCTTAAAGTTCTCTTGAAAATGATGGATTTAGAGTCTTTTGCCGTCTATGGTTCTGTTGCCCGCGGATCTGCATCCAAGTGCAGCGATGTCGATATCCTCCTAATTTCAGACTCATTTGAGGGGAGTTTAGCTTCGAGGATGGAGAAGTTGTATTCCGTGGAAGAAATGCTCGAGGAAGAGTTTAAGTGGCTTAGAAGACATAGTATATATACTTCACTCAGTTTCTATCCTCTAAGGAGGAATGAAGCTCAAAAGTTGCCTCTGCTTTTTTTAGATTTAACGGATGAAGCAGCGATTCTCTACGATAGGAATGGCTTCCTCGAAGCTGTATTGCTAGAGCTTAAGAAAAGGTTGCTGAAACAAGGTGCTAGAAAAGTATTTGTGGATAAGGGACGCTGGTACTGGGACTTAAAGCCAGACTACAAGTTTGGTGAAAAAGTTGAAGTTGCTTAAGATCGCAAAAGCCTATCTTCGGCAGGCTGAGTTTAGACTTAAAGATGCTAGAGAAGCCTTCCTCGAAGGCAACTATCCATATGCTGTAAGGTTAAGCCAAGAATGTGTAGAATTATCTCTTAAGGCTGTTTTAAAGGCTGTGGGAGTAGAGTATCCAAAAATCCACGACGTTTCAGACGTTATGGTTGACGTTAAGGAGAGATTTCCAGAATGGTTTAGAGCCGAGCTGAGGTTTTTACGCGAATCAAGCAAGATTCTCGTCAAAAAGAGAGAAATAAGCCTTTATGGAGGGGAAGAGGCCTTCCTATCGCCTGAAGAGGTTATAAGCAAGGAAGACGCAGAAGACGCAACGGGAAGAGCAACTAAAACATATGAACTATGTAAGAGACTCATCTCAGAAATTGAGGACGCTGATTAACCATTCCGTTTAGACCCAAACCTCACATTGTAGAAGGAATAAATATTTAACGTTTAAAAGCTTCAGCATGACTTTTAAGAATCCTCCTCCCCTAAACGAGATGTTTCAAATTCCCGATCTCGCTTTAAGAAACATATTTTCAGGCCTATAGAATTCTTCAGTAGCTTTTAAAAGCCATATCCCTTTCTTCCTAGCCTCGTTTATGAGAGCCACCATTGGTAGAGAAACGTAGAGAGTAAGTATCATCTTCTCCCTAACCATCTCAGGATAACGTTAAATTCACATTTACACCCATTTACATAAGCTTATGCTTAATCACAGATCTAGCCTCATCCTCCACATCGATGGTAAGCTTCTCAAGAGTTCTCTCAACCCTACTAAGCCTAATATCCATCCTATCGATCACAGCAAGCATCTTGTTGAAGTCTTCTCTAAGTTTAACCTGTTCTTCTTTGAGAGCTACGATTTCACTCCATATCTTAACCTGTTCTTCTCTAAACTTAATCTGCTCCTCCCTCAGATTCTTCTGCTCTTCGGCTATTGTGTCAAGCCTCTTTAAAACCTCAGATAGCCCCAGATATCCCGCCACAGCATAGCGGAACTCCAAATCCTTCTCAAGCAATTCTAAGAGCGTACGCTTTAAAGGTTCCATGAACACTAATGAGAGGTTTAAGAAACATATTTAAACCTACTGATTATAAAACACTCATTGAACTGGTATTTTTAACCCACTGGAGACGCGTTTGTAGACACCTAGCTCTGGCATTTTAGCTAGTTGGTTGTTTGAGAAGACTGGGCCATCACTACAAACTCTGTAAGGACCTAGGCAACAGCTTCCACATATCCCTATTCCACACTTCATATATGCTTCCAAACTCGCCTGAACCTTATAGCCTACTTTCTCACACTGCTGGAAGATTTGACGTATCATAGCCGGTGGACCGCATGTATAAACCATATCATATTGAGGCTTAAAATTTTCAATGTATTCTCTAAATACTTCGCTTACTAAGCCTTTAACACCTAGACTTCCATCATCCGTTGAAATTATAAGCTTACCATTAACAATGTTGGTCAGCATATCGATCCAGAATGCATGAGATACGCTTCTAAAGCCTACGAATGCATCGATTTTACAATTTAAGCTTTTAAGTTTTTCAATTAGAGGGAATAGTGTAGCTAATCCAACACCACCCGCTACAATAGCTATGGAACCCTCCACTTCTTTAAACCCATTACCGTAAGGTCCCCGTACGTACAGCTTATCTCCAACCTTCAACCTGTGCATAGCCTCCGTAGCCTCACCAACCTTAGCAACGGTTACAGCACATAAATTTCCCACCCTCGAAATGCTTAGCGGAATTTCATCTACGCCAATTATCCAGACCATTAGAAATTGACCTGGTTTAGCCTTAGAGCAGAGCTTCTCTCTGAATAGGAAGGTTTTAACCCTCGGGTTTTCCTCTACAATCTCCTCAATCTCGACAAGCCTTCTAACGTTTTTCATAGCGATTCACTTCTTATGAGCTAAACCTCTAATTTCTTCCAGCGATTTAAACCCTTTAGCCTCCATAAACTTCTTCAACTCTATTGAAATTTCTCTGAAAACCCTTAAACCTCTTCTAGCTATGGCTGAACCTATTTGAACCGCCACAGCCCCCGCCATAATGAACTCTATAACGTCTCGTGCCGTCTCTACGCCGCCACATCCGAATACGGGGACATCCAGCGCCTCCACTATCTCGTAAACGCATCGTAAAGCTATGGGTTTAATAGCCGGCCCAGATAATCCTCCAAACACTCCAGCTAATACAGGCCTACCAGCTTCTACGTCTATAACCATGGACTTAACCGTGTTTATCGCTGTTAACGCATCGGCTCCCCCGTCAACAGCCGCCTCAGCTATCAATGTTATATCTGAAACGTTGGGCGTAAGTTTCACTAAAACTGGCTTACCGTTTAAATTCTCCTTAAGTGTTTTAACATAGGACTTAACAAGACCAGGATTCTTACCTATTTCAGAAACTCCTCCTACATGCGGACATGAAACATTAAGCTCTACCGCTGAAACCGTTTTAAGCTCTGAAATCATCTTCCCCATAATTGCCAACTCCTCCTCAGAGAAGGCATAAATACTCAATATTATGGGAACCTTCAGCCCTCTAAGCTCCTCTAACTCATCTATGAACGCTTGTAGTCCAGGGTTAGGTAAACCCATAGAGTTTACGAGGCCAAAACCTAAATCGACTATCGTAGGATTTGGAAAACCCTCCCGTGGCTTAAGACCTATGGATTTTGTAACCACACCACCTGCACCTGAGTCTACAGCCCTCCTAAGCAGTGGCGCTGTTAAGCCGAGTATACCAGCGGCTAGGATGAGCGGATTCGGAAACCTCAAATTTACTACTTCAACCTCTAAGGACCCATTATACTGCCGTATATTCATCAGCCTTAGAGAGTAAGAATTTCAACAATATAAATGTCTTAAGATCATATTTCATCCACATTTTCTGAGAGAAAAAGCCTACTTCATACGACTGCTTATAAATATTCAACTGTTTAAAGTTGTATGAACACGCATCTACATAAAACTAGGTTAAGTTTTTAAATCTCCAGAACACCTTTAAACTAGGTGTAAGATATGCCAACTCACGGAAGTCTCACAAAAGCAGGTAAGGTTAGAAGTCAAACTCCTAAAATACCCGCTAAACCTAAGAGTTTTCCACCACCTAGAATTAGAAATAAAAGCAACTACATCAAACGCCTTGTTTTAAACAGAAAACCAGGCCAAAACTGGATAGTGGGTGCCAGTAGCTAACTCTCCTTCTTACCCTCAGATATAGGTGGTGGAGGAGCTTTAGTGGTTGCCATAGCCCAGCCAATCCATATTAGAATAGCCCAGAATACCAAGACGATAATGTAAACTGGTATTGCTAAAGCCCACCAGCTGATCTGCCTATTCATAATTTCCCAGTTAGACGGCGATAGAAATAACATCCACGTATAAACCACTACTATTATTATGCTTAAAAAACACAGTAGAAACCCCATAGTCCTCTCGCTCATAATAAACCCTCCAGCTTAGCAGTGAATTTTAAATTAATCTTAAGCTTCCGCCCCTTAAATAGTTAAATCATAGAGCTTTAATCATCCAGCTATACTTTGAGCCCCCAGCTAACGCTTAGCGGATTTCAACCCTTCCGGTCTAGAGACTCTAACAGCTATAACCCTCACCTGATCGACTGTGTTTTCACACCAATCTGCAATGTTTTCAAGAGCATCTAAAAATTGAGCGATCATTATCATCTCACCAAGCGTGACATTTCCACAGGAGCCCGTTTTTATAAATGTTTTACGGCATTCTTCATAGATGTCATCTACCTCCTCCTCCAATCTCTCAACTCTATCGGCACTTTCAAGAGACTTCTCAACATCAGATAGAAGTAGTGAGACAGTATTCTTCACATTATACGTACACTCTTTAATCCTTTCCACCATTTTAGAAATCATAATCTTCAATTCTTCACTAAGCCCTTCCATGTGTATAATAGACATCAACCTACCGGCTTCTCTAGCCCAATCCGCTATCCAATCTATTCTTCTAACAAGATCCATTAAAGCAGCCTTATCATCCGGCATCAGCTCACTTACAGATAGCTCGTTTAAAATCGCCCTTCTCGTATAATCAGCCTCCATCTCCTTATGAGATAGCTCCCTAAGCTTCTGGAGAGGATTTTCCAAACCACCTATAGACGCCTTTACAGCATCATATAATGACTCTACGCAATCCACGGTCAATTCGAGGTGAGCCTCCATACGCTCTATGGCTGAAACTTTACGTCTCCTACGAAGCCACTCCAATAGTTCCCCACTCAACACACATCACAACTATAATTGATTTAAGGTTCTAAAAAAGTTACTTATATCAACGTACGGCCAATCGATACTTCCGAATTTAGAATCTGAGACATTTTAAAGTAGAAAAGCTAAAGTTATTTAAATAACTCTTAATTCCCATAAAGTGAAAAACTATGTCTAAAAAGAGCCGAAGAGTAATTCCATCAGAGGGGTACCTCCTACTTTTAGTTGGAATTCTAATAGGTTTTCTACTCTTCACATTAATAGCCGCCGTTTTCTCCGTTAGAGCTTTGAAAAATCTGATACCAATGGAGAAAGTTCTCGTTCTCAGGGTACTGTATACGAGCGAGAAGCAGAGTTGGATGGAGGAGGTTGTACCCTTATTTGAAAAATACTTTAAAGACAACTATGGGTATACTGTTAAGGTTGAATCTACGATTGCAGGCTCACATGAAACTGTAAACCTCATACTTCACGGCTCTTCAAAACCAGTAGTTTGGAGCCCGGCGTCAAGCATATGGATACCCTACTTAAACTACAAGTGGAGGAAGATCGGCTACAACTACGACATCGTAGGAGAATGGCATCCAGTACTAATAACACCAACCGTCATAATTACTTGGAAGTCCTTCCTTGAAAAGTATAACATAACGGGCTTTCTAAGCCTCTACAAACTGATTAAGGAGGGGGTTGAATTCAATTACGGTCATCCAGATCCGATGTTGAGTAATGGAGGAGTTACAACAGTTCTACTTGAAATCGCTGAAGCCTCTGGAAAACCTGTTGAAAAATTGACTTTGAAAGACCTAGTCAATACGACCGTTCAAGAAATAGTCCGCACGATAGAATCTAGAGTAATATACTACGGTAAAAGTACTGGCTTCTTCGGAAGATGGGCCGTTGAAAACGGACCGTCCGCTTTAGCAGTCTTCTCAGCTTACGAGAACATTGTAATCGATAATTCTGATGAAGCCTTTAAGAGATGGGGAGATCGACTTGTAGCAGTATACCCGAGTTATGGCACAATTCTCAACGACCATCCATTTGCAATATTGAATGCTCCATGGGTTAGTGAAGACGAAAAACTGGTCGCCGAGAAGTTCATCGAATATCTCCTTAGTAAAGAGTCTCAGGAGAGAGCTGTCAAACATGGTTTTAGACCAGTTAGAGAGGATATTGCTCTTAGCCATGAGGTTTTCAGTCCTGAAAATGGCGTAAGCTATTCATTGAATGTAACTGTTCATATGCCTCCAAGTGGAGAGGTACTGGAGGGCCTTTTCACAATTTGGGTTAAACTTAGAGGCAGAGGCTAGATAGCATGGGGGATACTTGGAAAATTCTAAGGATTATGGTACTGACTTCAACTCTCTTAGCGTTTACAATCTTAGTTTTACTTCCAACGATTTTCCTGGCGTCTTTTCCACTAATTTATATGGATGATATTAGGTACGAGGTTTTCGAAAACCCACTTATAGGAGATGAAAACCTGAGATTTATTGCAGAAGTATTAGCATTCTCCTTTAAACTATCGGCATTAACCGTTCTCGCAGATATTCTACTGGGCATCCCCTTGGCTTTCATATTAGCTAGAAGCAATTTTCCAGGCAAACTACTGCTTGAAACGTTCGTCACCCTACCACTAGTCATACCAACTTCCGGCTTCGGCTTTGCATCACTACTGACCTGGACGACCATATCTGGAATAGGTAAATGGCTTAACTTAAATAGAGGGGTTTTAAGTATTACGTCGAGTCTACCGTTTATAGATGTACCGATCGTCCTATTCATGGTACATGTAACTCTAACACTACCATATGTTGTCAGAACAGTACAGGCGAAGCTTGTAGAAATAGATACAATTTACGAAGACGCTTCTAGAACTCTTGGAGCAAACCCTCTAACGACATTTAGGAAAATTTTAATGCCTGAACTACTTCCGGCAGTTTTCTCAGGGTCTGTACTTGCATTTGCAAGATCCCTCGGTGAGACTGGTGCAACGATGATTGTAGCGGGTGTTAGGCTAACAGCAGCAGTAGCCGTTGTAAAATGGGAGTTTGAATTTAAACTCGGAGCCGCTGCATTTCTAGGGCTAATACTAGTTATCATAACTTGGTTGATAATACTTCCAGCTGAATTGCTTCTAACGGGCGTTAAAGGAGGAGTCGTTAAACCTCCATCTCTAATCTCTGGGAAAGCCCTTGAAAGACTTCTCATAAAGTTTGAGGCTAAATTCTCTAAAAGAGGCTTTAAAAACATCCTCTATGGAGTATGCATTGCTCTATTGTTCATTTTAACCATCATGCCGATTGTAGTCGTCGTAGAATCCGTCATCGACTACATGTTTAAAGATCCATATACTGGGAGGGTTGAGGGAAGCGTAGTCTATCAGCTCTTCGGTCCTCCCAATTACTTCCCAGCAATACTTAGGTCAACGGCTGTATCTTTCCTATCGGCTTTCACATCAACTTATATATCGGTCTTCCTATCCATACCGCTAGTCTACATAATTGATAGATACAAGTTTGGCAGAATTCTGAGAGCGATGCTTAAAATCCCCTTGGTAGTGCCTTCCTCCGCCTTAGGTTTATCTATGCTCCTCCTCTGGGGTCCCAAGTTTCTGGGACTACTAACACCAGGCATTTGGCTTATAATATTAACACAGATAGTTTTCTCAGTACCGGTAATAGTTGAAACCACTATAGCAGTCTACGAAGGATCTAATATTCAACTCTATGAGGGGGCTGCTAGAACTCTTGGAGCAAACCCCTACTACGTTGTCGAGAAAATAAGCCTACCCATTCTTAAGGAGGGTATAATAACCGGAGCCATTCTATCCTTTACACACTCTCTTGGAGAAACCGGTGCGGCTATGATAGTTATGGGAGCCGACGTCCCTATATCTGTTTTAGTCGTCAATATGGTGGAGTCGCTAGCTATACCCGCAGCCTTATTCACATCAACTTATCTGATAGCCATATCCACCATAATGGTGGTGGTTTTCAGAGCCGCCAGCAGGAGGAGAAGAATTTAATATTCTATCCGCACTTGTTTTATTGTAAAAATGGGGAGTTTAAGGCTATCCAACGTTTCGAAGAAGTTTGGAAGTCTTACAGCTCTTAAGAATGTAAACCTAGAAATATCAGACGGTGAGTATGTAGTCTTACTCGGTCCTACTGGAGCGGGGAAAACAACCCTTTTAAAGATTATAGCTGGTCTTCTAAAGCAAGATAGTGGTGAAATTTACATAGACGGTATTAGAGTTGATGATTATCCACCGGAGGAGAGGAACGTTTCCCTATTTTTCCAAAATTTTGCACTCTTCCCCCACATGACGGTTTTAGAGAATGTAGCCTTCGGTTTAAAGGTTAGAGGCTACGATTCAAGAGAGGCTGAAAGTAGAGCTTTAGAAGTTTTAAGATTGATGCACTTAGACGATCGAGCATACTCATATCCTAGGGAGCTGAGCGGAGGAATGCAACAGAGGGTGGCATTAGCCAGAACCATAGTGACGGGCGCAAGCATACTACTTTTAGATGAGCCTTTAAGTCAGCTTGACGCTAAGATAAAATCAGAGCTTCAGTATGAGCTTAGGGATTTCGTTAAAAAGCTCGGTTTAACAGCGTTACACGTGACGAACGACGTTGAAGAGGCTTTAGCATTAGCAGATAGGATAGCCATCATAAATAAGGGAGAAGTCGTTCAAATTGGAACACCGTTTGAAATACTTGAAGAGCCTGAAAACGTTTTCGTTGCAGGATTTATGACCGATATGAATCTTATGGAGGGGGTTGTGGAAGAGGTTTCTGAGAATGGTATAGTCATTGACATAGGAAATATTAAGCTAAGGTCTTCTAGGAAAGGTTCTTTTAAGGAGGGGGAGATCGTTATAGTTGGAGTGAAGCCGAAAGATTTTAAAATCGAAGAAACTGGCAGTGGACTTACAGGTAAGATTGAAGACTCCATCTTTTCATTCAAATATAAGAGGCTTATCGTATGCCTCGATAATGGGTTAAGAGTGCAGGTTAAAACGGATAAAGATTCTTTTAAGAATGGCATGTATGTCTCGCTATCAATAGATCCGAGTAAAGTCTATCTCTTCCCATGCCCAAAGGGTGGTTTAAGAGCAGCCATAGCTGAGATAGCGGGTGTTTCATAATGTGTAGGTTGAAGCTAAGGATGTCTGAAGAGGGGTTTCCCAATGCCTGAAGTAAAGCTTGTGAATATAACTAAAAAGTTTGGAGATGTACATGCTCTTAGGGGAGTAAGCCTAACTATTAAAAATGGTGAGTACGTATGCATACTCGGTCCAAGTGGATGCGGTAAATCTACACTTTTAAGAATAATAGCCGGGCTTTTACAACCTGATAGTGGAAGCGTTTACATAGATGGGGAGGATGTTACTCATAAGCCTCCTGAGGAGAGGCAAGTCGGTTTCGTTTTTCAAAATATAGCACTATTCCCCCATATGAATGGTTGGGGCAACGTAACGTATGGTCCAACCGTTAAATGTATGGATAGAGATACGGCTTATAAAGCGGCTAAAGAGCTCATGAATATCTTAAAAATCGCCGAATACAGTGGTTTTTACCCCTACGAGTTAAGTGGAGGAATCGCTCAAATGATCGCCATAGTTAGAGCTTTAGCTGCTGGAGCTAAACTTCTACTCCTAGATGAACCTTTAGGAGCTTTAGACCCTAGGGTAAGGGTGAGTTTAAGGTACGAGCTTAGGAGGGTTGTTAAAGACTTGAATTTAACGGCGATTCATGTAACGCATAATCAAGAAGAAGCATTAACTGTAGCGGATAGGATAGTCGTTATGCGAAGCGGTATTGTCGAAGACTTCGATACACCTGAAAACCTCTACTGGCGTCCAAAAAAACTCTTCATAGCGGACTTCATAGGTAAAGTCAACATAATGAGAGGGGTGGTCAAAAAAGTGGTTGGAGAGAAGATCTTAGTCAGCCTCACTGGCGGTCAGTTGATCGAATTACACGCTAAAGGCTTTTCAGAAGGAGATAGCGTTGTTTTAGCGATCAGACCTGAAAACCTCGAGCTCTCCTCAGATGACGTTAAACAAGATAACTCTTTAACTGGAACCATTGTGAGGGCAAGATTCATGGGCGAATACTACCGATACGATGTAAGAACTGAAAACGGTGAAACCATGACTATAAACCACCCGGTAGATAGAGGCGTTAAAAAAGTAGGTGAAAAAGTTAAGGTATTCTTCAACCCAGAGATGATCCTTGTCTACCCATATCCGGAGAAGGGGATTGAGAGGGAGCTTATGGTCGAAATATGACATTTAAAGCCTTCTATCGATTACGTCTTCAACATTGGGTCCAGTTCCTATCAACGTTACAGGAACCTTAAGCTTTTCTTCGATTTCCCTTATGAATTTTCTAGCCTCTAATGATAATTCGCCGAAAGACTTTACACCCGTACACTCAGGGTATAGGACATCCAATTTCGTTATGGCAAGTTGCGTAGGTGTATTGAGCATGGCGGCTCTTGAGGCTAGGTTAAAGTTAAACGGTGCAGCTCTCCGCTCTCTACCAGTTACTGTAGCCTTTTCCAACCATCCTCTCTTTATAGCTTCTTCACGGTCAATCTCCCCCTCAAGGGGGCCTTTACCAACTCTTGTAACGAAGGCTTTGAAGACGAGTAAGATTTCATCAACCTTCTTAGGGCCTATGCCTGCCTCGCTACATATTGCTGATGCTGTTGTATCCCTACTTGTAACGTATGGATATGTTCCATGGATGAGTGAGAGAAACGTCCCCTGAGTCCCCTCAAGGATAACCTTCCCATTTTCATCGAGTATTCTGTTCAATTCTAGTGGGACGTCTGTTAAATACTCTTTAAGTTCTTCAACTTCTTCTGCAAGTTTAGCCACGCGTCCAACTCTATCCATTATAGCTGGTCCAACCCCTTGACCCGTTGTCCCTATACGCCCACCCGTAGCTCTGTCGAGTTCTATGTGTTTAGCCTCTATTATTGAACTATGCTTATCAACCCATATTCTGCCTTTAACTTTCGTCTCTTCAACTTCTTTGAGGAAAATGTCTACGTTCACATTAGCACCTGGAGCAATGTATAGTCTACAATTCTTATAGACGAACGCAGAGGGAACCATTCTCAACCCGTATTTTACACCATTCCAGATTACAGTATGCCCGGCGTTGACCGACCCAGTTCTAACACAGGCATCCACCTCATCTTTCAAAGCCAAGTACGATACAATCTTGCCCTTCCCTTCATCTCCGAAAAAACCACCGACCACTACTGTACATGGCATAGAAAACACCATCTAAAAGAGATAACGCCATCTATATAAGAGATTCTCTATACGGTCCGTATTCACCAGCCATCTAGGAGCTGACCCTACACGTCTCTGCTTTCCTCTCTGTTTCAATATGAGTATTATTTAAAACTGTTCTAACTGTTTAAACAACCTGTTCCATAGGATAGACTATTTACGTGGATTTATCATATTATGAACTGGTCTTCAAAATGTTGAGTGGAAAATTTAAAGTGGTTTCTCTAGCACTAGCGGTAGTAGCGCTTTCAGCAGCATTGGTAATATTGACTGCAAATCCTCCTAAAACTCTGAAGACGGCCGCTGGAGAAGTAGGAGAGAATAGATCTACATTATCGGTCAGCGGTTTGGGAATAGTAACAGTCAAACCAGATCAAGTCTCAGTGAGCCTTACGGTGGAAACGGAGGCTGAGAACGCCTCTGAGGCTTTATCTGAAAACAGTGAGCTTGTGAATAAGGTCATAAATGCGATAAAGAAACTCGGTTTAGAGGATAAGGAGCTTAAAACGGCGACTTTAAACATATATCCTCAATACTTCTATCCAACGGATAAACCGCCCGTTTTAACGGGCTATAAAGCTGTAAATACGATAATAGTCACAACTAAGAAGCTTGAAATAGTAGGTTTGCTTATAGACACTGCGACAGCGAACGGTATTAATCGCATCGAAGGAGTATGGTTTTCCATCTCAAACGAGCTTATGAACAGTACTAAACTAACACTCATATCTATGGCAGTTGAAGACGCTAAACGTAAGGCTGAAGCTGCTCTAAAGCCTTTAAATATGTCGATCATCGGTGTTAAAAGCATAGAGATTGTAGAAGTATCGGGGTATGAAGTAACCCAATACAGGGCCTTAAGTACGACATCTGAAACAACACCCATACTTCCAGGCGAAGCTGAAATCGCAGTGACCGTACACGTAGTATTCTACATAGGTTAACCCCATATTTTTTCCAACCCTGTAAAATTGTAAAAGTTAAATAATCCCCAGCTCTATTCATATGATGTTTCATGGTGGTTATCGTGAGGGGTGACCGTTTTCCAGAGTAGTAATGAAGAAGCTACTCAAGAGGTTGAATTAGAAGGCCATCTTATAGATTCTCTGATACTCCCGAAAATCTTCGATTTGATAATGGATCTCGGTGGCGATTTCGAAGTATTGGAGTTTCGAATAGGTAGACGTAAAACGGAGACAAGTTATGCAAAGTTACTGATTAAGGGTAGGAGTAGACGACATCTTGAAACGATTCTGAGAGAAGTTTATCGCCTCGGAGCCGTCACACCTACCCCTGAAGAAGTTCAACTTAAAGCCGCTCCAGCTGATATGGTTTTGCCAGACGGCTTCTACGTGACTACAAACCATCCAACATACGTGTACTTTAAAGGTAAATGGCTTGAAGTCGAAGGTATATGTATGGATAAAGTGATATCGATAGACCCCTCTTCAGGTAAAGCGTACTGCAAATCCATAAGGGATGTTAAAGCCGGAGATTTAATAGTTGTAGGTGAGAAGGGGGTTAGAGTTAAACCTCCAGAATATCCTCGAGAAGGGTCTGGAATATTTGAGTTTATGGGCAGTAGAAGCTCACCTGAGAAACCTTCAACTTCAATAATCAGAATGATAGCTGAGGATATGGTTAAGATCAAGAAATCTAATGGTAAAATCGTCGTAGTAGCCGGCCCAGCAGTCGTACATACGGGCGCCGATGAAGCTCTAGCTAAAATCATAAGAATGGGATTCGTAGATGCCCTACTTTCAGGTAATGCTCTAGCTGTTCACGACATCGAGTACAACCTATTTGGGACATCCCTAGGAATGTCTGTGAGAAACGGTAGAACGATTGCCGGAAGCAATAGGAACCACCTCGCCGCCATAAATGAGGTTATGAAAGCCGGTTCTATAAAAGACGCCGTTGCCAAGGGTATTGTAAAATCAGGGATCTTCTACGAATGTGTCGTAAACGGTGTTCCGTATGTGTTAGCCGGATCCATAAGAGACGACGGGCCACTACCAGACGTTATTACAGACGTGGTGGAGGCTCAGAAGCTTTACAGGTCTTATCTTAAAGATGCGAATATGGTTATAATGCTCGCAACTATGCTACATTCCATAGCTGTGGGCAATATGCTACCCTCCACTGTTAAAGTCGTCTGTGTAGACATTAACCCGGCTACTTTAATCAAGCTTCTAGATAGAGGGTCTGCTCAAGCTTTAGGAGTAGTTTCAGACGTTGGAACGTTTCTGCCTATACTCGCGGAGGAGCTTGCGAAACTTAAAATAAGAGGGTGATTTAACTAAGTTATTGGTGATTCTTTGAAGATAGCTCTTGCAGGTCAACTTGGAGCTGGATGTACTGAAGTAGCGGAGATAATAGCTAAGAAAACCGGGATTAAAATGTTCAATAGTGAATCTTTCGTAAGAAGGCTTGCAGCGGAATTTGCCATAAAATTCAGCAACTTCGAAGAATACATATCTTCTGGAGAAATTCGAATAGACCGTATTATTGAAGGAATGGTCTTAGACACGGTTGACTTGGAGGATAAAGTCATAGTTGAAGGTAGATCCGCCTTCTTCCTATTGAAGAAGGAGGGGGTTTTCAGAGTCCTTCTCGTAGCAGACGAGAATTTTAGAGCATCGAGAATAGCTGAAAGAAGAGGCATATCACTTGAAGAGGCTAAGGAAGATATTGAACACAGCGATGAAGAAAGGGGGAATCTTGTGAAGAGATTTTACGGTTTAAATTGGCTAGACCCTAAAAACTACCATTTAGTGATTAATACAAGCTTTAAGAAGATGGAAGATGTAGCTGAAACAATTCTAGCGGCTTACAAGATTCTCTTTAAATGAGAAGCTACTTTCCAAGGTTAAACTCCCTATGTATCGCCCTAACCGCTTTTTCACAATCTACATCTTTGACGACAAACGATATGTTCAACTCGGATGAACCTTGAGCTATCATTCTAACGTTAACCCCTTCATTCGCTACCGCTTTGAATATTCTAGCAGCCGTCCCAGGTTTCCCCCTCATTCCACTTCCAATGACGGCTACGACGGCTACATCCGACTCATAGCTTATACTTCTCACCAAATCCGTACCGAGCAATGTCGTTTCAAGAAGGGAGACGGCTTTCATAAGCGTTCTACTAGGAACGATGATTGATATATTGCTTTCACTTACTGTTTGAGCAATCATCATTATGTTTATGTTTGCTTTCCCAAGAACTTGGAATATCTTGGCGGCTGTCCCGGGCGTTCCAACCATACCGAATCCCTGAATGTTTATTAAACCCACATCTCTGGCCACTGTAACAGCTTTAACCACGTCTTTACTTTCTATTGGCTTTGACGTGATTAAAGTGCCTCTATTATCCGGGTTAAACGTGTTTCTAATTCTAACTGGTATGTTGTCCACCATAGCTGGTTCTAAAGCCCTCGGATGCATCCTCTTAACGCCTAAAATAGCCATTTCAACGGCTTCTTCAAAACTAAGCTCTTCTATAGTTTTAGCAGATGGCTCTAACCTCGGGTCTGCCGTCATAAGACCGTCCACATCCGTCCAAAGCCAGACTTCATCGGCTTTTAAAGCGGCGGCTACTAGGGTAGCAGTATAATCTGAACCGCCTCTTCCCAGCGTTGTGATGGAGCCGTCTTGACTTTTAGCTATATAGCCTGTAACAACTGGAACAATACCTTTATCTATCATCGGTTGAAGTTTACTCCTTAACTGGAGTTTACTCAATTCAATGAAAGGTCTGGCTTCTCCATAATTTGAATCCGTAACTATCCCAGCATCCCAACCAGTTAGCCATTCAGCTTTAACGCCGATGCTGTTTAAACAACCCCATAGTATAGGCGTGGACATAAGCTCTCCGAATGACGCCACATAATCTCTAACCCTCGGCGTAACTTCTTTAACGTAATATATTCCATGTAGGAGCTTCTCAAGCTCATTCTTAAGGGAGCTTAAGATTTTGAGCACGCTGTCTAAATACTCGCGACTCTCGATAGAGGCTTTAGCCATACTTATATGTCTTTCAAACAGCGCATTTACTCCATAGGCTATATGCGCTTCGTCTTTGAGAGATTCCTCACACATAGTTAAAAGATCATCTGTAACGCCTGATGAAGCTGAAGATACGACAACTATCTTATACTCTTTTTGAACGTATTTGCGGATTAAGTCTGCTACGTGTTTAATGCTGGCAGCGTCTCCTAAGGAAGTACCTCCAAACTTCATAACAACTTTAAAGGCAATCCCCCCAAACTACCCATTAGAAATCTCTTAACAATTATTAAATCTCTTACTATTGCTATTGCCGTTTCAGCTCCTCCAGCACCTTTACCCACAATGGTTTCCGATCCGAGCCTCTCCATGTGGAAGGTCACGGCGTTTAAGGTTCCCCAGACGCATAGGGGATCTGTCAATTCAACTTCCCTAGGTTGAACCGTCAGCGAGTTGGTTTCTCTATCTATAACACCTAAGAGTTTGATCGTTTTACCAGATTTAGCGAGCTCTCTGAGTTGATCACGTGTTACTCCTCTTATACCTCTGACCTCAACATCTTTAAGTGTAACCTTCAAACCCATAACGTAGTTGGCTATTATCACGAGTTTACATGCCGTATCAAACCCCTCCACATCCATGAAGGGGTCTTTCTCAGCATAACCAGATTTTTGAGCCTCGGTTAGCGCCTCGTTAAAATCCAATCCATCGGCATACATCCTAGTTAAAATATAGTTTGTCGTCCCGTTTAGAATGCCCTCAACCTTCACAACATCATCTCCAGACTGACACATCTTCCCAAAATCGAGAACAGGTGTACCTCCACCAACTGTCCCACTGAATCTGAGAATGGCCCCATTCCTATCGGCTATTTCCATAAGGGCTGGCAGGGCTAATGCTAGAGGGCCCTTATTTGTGGTTACAACGCTTTTACCCATGGATAATGCCTTCCTTATATAGCTTAACCCCGGTTCTCCATTAACTATATTCGTAGGTGTTGTTTCCACTAGAACATCGTAATCGAAGTTTTCAAGTAGCTCTTCTAGAGGAGCCTTCACGGTTCTATCAGGTAGGGCTTTAGCTAAATATCCATGCTTCATCTTAGCTTCTAAAGCCTCTTTAACGTCAACTCCTCTTTCATCAACTAAAGCTCCTGAGCTGTCGGCGATGGCTATAACTCTAGGTTTAAGGCCAAACTTTGAGACCAATTTATCCCTCTCATATAGTATTTTCTCAGCTAAGGCTCTACCGACTACGCCAAATCCTATCATGAAAATCCTCATGTCAGCTCAAACTCCCAAGATAGTTAAGGACGCTTTTAGAGTCTGCTTCAACTTCAACAGGTTTTTCAGAAAACCTTATGACAGTATCCGGGTCTTTCAACCCGTTACCAGTAGCTATACATACTACAACATCATCATAGTCTATTAAACCATCGTCGCGATGCTTCATTAAGTAGGCTATTGGCGCTGCTCCAGCGGGCTCTGTGAATATGCCTTCAGTCTTAGCTAAAGCCTTCTGAGCCTCCACAATATCTTTGTCATCTACGTCTTCGAATAAACCGTTTGATTTTTTAACAGCCCTCATGGCCTTTTTCCAATTAACAGGATTCCCTATTCTAATGGCCGTTGCAATAGTTTCCACTTGCGTTAGAGGAGTTGGGTCTCTATTTTCCTTAAATGCCCTAACGAGGGGGTTGGCCCCTTTGGATTGGACACCGACCATCTTAGGCTTAAGCTCTGATAGGCCTAGTAGTACTAGTTCCTCAAACCCCTTCCAATATGCTGAGATATTACCGGCGTTACCGACCGGAATTATCAGCCAATCTGGAACTCTATTCCCTAACTGTTCATATATCTCAAACGCCGCCGTCTTCTGACCCTCAAGCCTGTAGGGGTTTAACGAATTTAAAAGGTAGAAGTCGGGTTTACTACTCAGCTCTACGACTATCCTTAAAGCGTCGTCAAAATTCCCCCTAACCGCTATCACTTTAGCACCGTAGATTAAGGCTTGAGCGAGTTTACCCAAAGCTATTTTACCAGACGGTATTAAAACTATGCAGTTTAAACCCGCTCTAGCCGCGTAAGCCGCTAGAGAGCTGCTGGTGTTTCCAGTTGATGCACATATGAGGTTTTTAACTCCAAACTCCAGCGCCTTTGTAACGCCAACTGTCATACCCCTATCTTTAAATGAACCCGTTGGATTGCCGCCTTCATCTTTAACATATAGGTTTTTGAGTTTAAGTTTCTCGCCAAGTCTTCTACAGTGTATAAGCCTTGTACCTCCTTCACCTATCGATACTCTAAGCGTTTTATTTAAAACAGGTAAAAGTTCACCATACTTCCAAACGCTAAGCGGTCTATTAGACCACAATTTTTGAACGGTTTCAGCTAATGCATCATAGTCGTATTCCACATCCAGTAGGCCTCCGCATTTTGGACATGCGTAGACCTTATCCATGATCCCCACGGAGCTTCCACACTCTATACACCGTATCCTCAAAATGAACACCCTCCCTTAAAGTCTGCATACACCACTCCCAGGCTCGGTTTTATAAACCGTATAACTTAAACCTAAGACTTTACAAACTTCTTCAAATGCACTATATAGCTCATCGACTGAATGCTTCTCGATCAACCCAATCACAGCAGGTCCAGCACCGCTTGCCGCAACACCAGCTCCAACCTTAACACCAACCTCTTTAAATAGTGTAAACCCTTTAAGTATGCCAGCTTTAGCTCTAGCCGGCTCTACTACGCAATCGTTCATGCCCATTTTTATCAAGTCAATATTCCCAGATATGATCCCCGCAACGAGTGTTGAAGCGTAGGCCACATTCTTAACCATGTGTTCAAGTGGAATATGTTTTGGAAGAACCTCTCTAGCAATTCTTGTAGAGCCTTTCTCAACGTGCGGTAGGGCTACGACAATACCGACTTCCGGCGGCTTGAAACATAGAACCTTCAAAGGCTTTCGAGAAGCTATTATCGTAAATCCCCCGTAAAGTGCCGGTGCAACATTATCTGCATGCGCAACCCCGGCTGAAACGATTTCACCGAATGAAGCATATTCAACTAAAGCGTCTAAACTGAGGTTTAAGCGGTAGATTTCGTTAAGGGCGTATGCCACTCCAGCGGCTGTTGCAGCTGAACTACCGAGCCCACTACCCGGTTTTATACGTTTAATTATTTTAAGTTTGACGCCAGAGTTTAACGTAAAGTCTCTGATCATTCTTAAGGCTACGTAGCCTCCAGTATTCTCTTCAGGGTTCTTTGGGACATCGTAGCCTTCAACTTGTATCTCAATTCCACCGTCGGACTTTTCCACTTCAATTATGTCGTAAGGTTCCTTCAAAGCTAGTCCAAATACATCGAATCCGGCTCCTAGATTGGCTACCGTAGCCGGGCACTTTAATCTTATCGAGTCCACGTAAATCCTCCTTGAAGTTAAGTAAGATTTATTTAAGCTCAGTAATTACTTTTTCCTTTCGTCTGGTTTAGGAGGTTTAGTTTTGTACGATAAGATGGTCATCGATTTGATAGACTATGTTAAAAAACACCACGAATATAGGTCTAAGTGTATAAATCTGATAGCCAGTGAAAACATTACGAGTCCGCAAGTAAGGCTTGTTATGGGCTCTGATCTGGGACATAGATATGCCATAGGTTTCCTATATATGCGAATGTACAGGGGTTGTAAATTTATAGACTCCATAGAGGAGCTTACCGGTTATCTAGCCAGAAAATTATTCAAGGTAGAGCACGTCAACTATATTCCAATAAGCGGCACTGTGGCCAACTTAATTATGTTTAATGCTTTAACAAATCCAGGCGATTCTGTGGCTGCTTTAACCGTCCTCGATGGAGGACACAGTAGCTTTAGAGAGTGTAGCCGCGTAAGAGGTGTAGCTATGATACCTCTACCGTTCAACCAGAAGGAGTACAACGTGGACGTTGCAGAATCCGAACGCCTCATAAGAAGAGTTAAACCTAAAATAGTCCTTCTAGGCGCATCGGATATACTCTTCCCACACCCCGTTAAAGAACTTAAAGAGGTCGTCGAGGAATATGGAGGAATACTGGCATACGATGCCGCCCACGTTTTAGGGTTAATTGCAGGTGGAAAGTTTCAGGACCCCTTGAGAGAGGGAGCGGAGGTCGTTACGGGTAGCACGCATAAGACCCTATTCGGCCCTCAAGGCGGTATAATACTATGCCGTAGAAAGTACAGTTCTGCCATAGATTTCTCAGCTTGGCAGATGGTCAATAACCACCATATCCATAGAGTGGCGGGTTTAGCTATAACGTTGTGTGAGTTTCTAGCGTTTGGTGAGAAATACGCTGATCAGGTTGTTAGAAACGCGAAGGCTCTAGCGGAGAACCTCTATAATAAAGGTTTGAAGCCCTTATGCCCCGATAAGGGATTCACCGAATCTCACCAAGTCATATTAGACGTAGGTGGTAACGGTGGGATAGAGGCTAGTCTCAAGCTTGAAGAGGCGAACATAATAGTGAATCCGATGCCTCTACCCTGGGATCCGCAGGAAGATAAATGTTCAGGTATTAGGCTTGGCGTTCAAGAGGTTACTAGGTTGGGCATGTGCGAATCTGAAATGGACTTCATAGCCGATAGGATAGCGAGCTTATTACTTGATAAAGAAACAGTGGAGGAGACGCGTAGAAAAGTCTCAGAATTCATGGAAGGTTATCAAAAGATACACTACTGTTTCGACGACTGTGCAGAAGCCTATAGGTACCTTTAACAGCTTTAAGCAGTTAAAAAGAAACATTTACCTAATTCCTCCCACTTAGTTTTCTTTAGAATGGGTTTAGAGAAAATGGTTGAGAAGGCTGAGAAGCTCGTAAGGCAGAAGAGGGTAGTATACCTTGGAGGGGGTAGGTTTAGCGTTGTAGGAAATCATGGAACTTACGTTGTTCAACAGCTTCCTGACGGAAGATTAACCTGCACCTGTCAAGGTTTTCGGAGGCGGCACGTATGTTCCCACGTAGCAGCTGTTACAATACTTCGAGAAATTAAACGTTAGAGGATGGATTGTCAGACCTCTTACCAGTATGATATTGTTAGACGCTGTTGAATCTAAAAGAAAAGAGGAGTTTAACGGACTTTAACCTCTTTTTTCATCTCGGCGGATTTTAAGATAGCGTCGAGGGTTTCCTGTAACATTACCATTTCTTCAGCCTTAGTAATGGGCTCTTCATCCTTCAAGATGCAGTCTACTATGAAATGCCTCATCTCTACTAGGTATGGGTCTTCTTTTTCCTCGCATTCAATCTTCTTAGTAACGATTTTCCCCTCCTCCTCTGTTATTAAGTTCATAGCCGGGTAATCTAACCCACCAGCGTCGCCTAAGAGATGGACATAAAACTCAGCTTTAGGTGCAAAACTAGCCCACGCAGCCTCCAAGTAGACCGTAGCCCCACTCTCCATTCTTATGAGAGCTACGCCGAGGTCTTCTACATCAAATGGTCCTCCTGGGACGGGCTTACCCCAGTCTCCAGCAGCCTTCCCTTTGGGTCCAAATTTAGCGTACGTTGAGGCGTATACGGATTTAGCTTTAAAGTCGTTCATAATCCAAAACGTCATATCTAATGCGTGAACTCCTATATCGAATACTGCTCCCGATCCAGCTAGAGACTTCGTAGTAAACCAGCTTCCCATGCCAGGTATACCAGTCCTTCTGAGGTAACCGCACTTAGCTAGATATACTTCACCCAATGCTCCATCTGCAACATACTTCCTTAGAACCCTCGTCGTATTAGAGAACCTTCTCGTTAAACCTATGACTAGTTTCCTGCCAGCCTTCTTAGAAGCTGCAAACATATCTTTAACCTGCTTAGCATTTAAAGCCGGAGGTTTCTCACATAAGACGTGTTTTCCACTCTTCAAAGCGTCGATTGTTACTGGCGCATGGAGATAGTTCGGTAGGCTCACTACAACTGCTTCAACGTCCTTCCTATTCAGTAAATCATGGTAGTCAACGTATAGGTTTTCCACCTTAAACTTCTCCTTCACCTCTTTCAAAGCCTGTTCATCTATGTCGCAGGCTGCTACAACCTTGGCCTCGCTGAGTTTAAGACATCTATCTATGTGATACTTTCCTATCGAGCCGCAACCTATAACTCCAACTCCTACAGTCCTCATGTGAATCATTAATAACGGTTTTACACAGGTATATTTAAATATATGATTTTAGAGTTGAACCCTCTCAAGCTGAGACAACGTTCGCCTACGTATTTCCTCAACGTCCTCTCTAATCAATACTCTACCGTTGTCCATGTACTTTCTAAGCATAGGCACTGTTTCTCCCCCGCAGAACCTACATTTAGGCCGTTCTTCCCACTCAAGTTTAACGTAATCCGCTAGACAGTTTTCACACCTCCAAACCTGCTTTTTACCTGAAAGCTTACCCCTCTTAGCGATGGGTTTATCTTCAACGCACACTATGTCCATTGCAAAGTCTATGGTCGGAGCATTGCTTATAGATGTGCCGACTCCAAAGCCATCGGCTCCCGCTTCTACAAGAATTGGAATATTCTCATCATCAAGCCCCCCTGAAACTATGACTTTAACGTGACCATACCCCCTAGTCTTTAACTCCCACTTGACTTCTCTAACTATTGCTGCGAAGTCTCCCTTTCTAGAACCAGGGGTGTCCAGTCTTACACCGTAAAGCTTATCGCCCAGAGCTTCAGCGGCCATAATAGCCTCCACCTTCTCGTCGTAGAATGTATCTACTAAAGCTATTCTGGGAACATCCTTCTCGATAAACTCGTCAAAGCTCTTCCAAGCTTTCACCTGATCGCCTAAGACTATTATGAGGGCGTGAGGCATGGTCCCCATAGGCTTCTTATTTATGGTTTCAGCACCAATAACGCTTGACACCCCATCCACACCACCTATGTAGCTTGCTCTATCTATCATTGGGGCTAAAGCTGGATGCATCCTACGTATTCCAAATCCTATTACAAGCCTATCTTTAGCAACTTTTCTAATCCTAGCGGACATCGTAGCTACGCCGGAAGCTTGACATACGAGACCGAGTAGGGGTGTTTCATATATGCAGAAGTCTCCATAGGGGCCTTCAACCGTCATAACGGGTACTCTTAAACCATCTACATCGAACGGTTTGAAAATAGTCCCCTCAGGAAAGGAGGAGACGTTTACTGGAAGCCCCTCTAGAAGCGTTAAAACATCTTCTAAACCGCAGAATACAGCCCAAGGCCAATTCCTCGGTAGTTTTCCAGTTGTAACCTCCATTACAACCCTCACTTTATCCATTTTAAGCGCATCTAGAATCTTCTTTGTACGTATGAAGTATATGTCTGTGGTATATCCCTTTTTAATCTCTTCAGGCAATGCTATGTGGAAGGGTCTGCCATCCATTAAGATCACTAATTCTATGCTACTTTCAGAGCATTGTAGCCTTTAAGTTTTTCCAAGTTTAATTTTAAACAACACATATGCCGATTACTCTTGAAACATTTATAGATATGCAACAATTTTACAATAATTTATAGATGGTTACAAATCTCCCCGATAAAGCAAAGAGTAAGTGGGCTGAAGTTGTAGCCGCTAGAGATATTGAAGATAAGATTAGACTTATGAAGGAGTTTCTGTCCATCTGTCCAAAGCATAAGGGTACCGCTAAACTCATAATCAATGTTAAGAGGAAGATCTCGGCTTTAGAAGAGGAGCTTGAGGCTAAAAAGAGGAGGAGAAAGACAGCTAGAGACCTATTTGCCGTCGAGAAGACAGGCGACGTGCAGATAGCTATAGCTGGTTTAACAAACGTCGGTAAAAGTAGCCTCCTATCAGCTTTAACAAATGCTAAGCCACTCATCAGCGATACACCATATACGACGAATCTTCCAGTAGTAGGGACTTTCCATTATGAAGGTGTGGACTTTCAGCTTGTAGAGTTGCCGGCCTTGATGGAGGGGTCTTCCGAGGGAAAGGGTCATGGTTTAAAAGTAATGAATATCATCAGAAATGCAGATGGTCTAATACTCATGATCGATACTTCAAAAGACCCTGTTGAACAGTGGCGAGTACTTACGAGAGAACTTGAAAACTCAAGAATACTCATTAGAAAACCTAGAGGGCATGTAGAGATTTTACGTAAGCCAGCCGGTGTTATAACCATAGGCGGTGGGGGGAGGCTTATCGACTGCTCCTTTGAAGAAGTTAAAGAGCTACTAGCAAGTTATGGTTTTAAATCGGTTTTCGTGAAGCTTACTGGAGAAGTATCCATGGACGATATCGAGGATGCTATTTTCGGCATGTCCACTTACAAACCTACAATAATCTTGGCCAATAAGATGGATCTTCCAAGCTCTAAAGAGAACCTCGACGTAATACTGAAACTCGTCGGCGGATTGAAAGTTATCCCAGTTTCATGCGTCACCGGGATGGGGTTGAATACCATTGGGAAAGCTCTTATTGAGACGTTAGAGTTGATAAGAGTATACACTAAACCCGTTGGAAGCGTTAAACCGGATCCCAAACCCATAGTTTTAAGGAGAGGAGCTACGATCGGTAGTGTTGCTAAGAGCATTCATGGTGAGCTGTATGAGAGGTTCAAGTATGCTAGAATTTGGGGTGGAAATGTTAGGGGTTTAAGGGTTGGTTTAAATTACCCCGTTGAAGACGGCTATATAGTTGAAATTCATGTAAGATAGACAGGTGTGAACGTTCAGTTTAAAGCCAGTTCAGCACCCATCCGCATAACCAGTATCCTGCCATCCGGTTTTTCCTTTAGAGCTTTGTCTACGGCTTCTTGTAGATCGTCGGCGTAATCGAAGCCGAGCTTACAGGCTAAACTCTCACTTAAACCGTCTGAAACAATTATACACTTAGCCCTATCTAAGACCTCCCTAACCATGACTATGTGTGCAGCGGCTATGAGGTCGTTTATAGATCCGTCTCCGACCATCTTCTTCACAACCGGTATAGGCTGATAACCGAGCTCTTCAACTTCAGGGTGCTCCTTTGAAACACCTTCAGGACATGGTGTTAGAAATACTATAATCCCACCCTTCTTAACGGCTAAAGCCGCTGGAAATAGTGCTTTAACGGCCTGCCACATATCTAAATCAGCGGGATGACTGTCTACAACAACTATGTCAGCTTTCTCCTCTAACTTAAATTTATAAATTGAATCAACTGCTTTAACAGCCTCCCTATGGGCTTTTACATAGTCTCCGAATACGACGTCAACTACTTCCCTATTCCGATTCAACACCGTGTTTACAATAGCATTTAAGCCGACTTTTGAAGCTATACGCTCCATTTCCCACCTAACAGGGTTTTCAACAACTCCTAAAACCTCCTCTATAGGTATTAAAGCTGCCTTCCAATGCGTTTCACCAGTGACCTCAGCCCCACATATACCCGGCTGGATGATTTTAGCACCACCGGAGTACCCTGAAACCCTGTGTGGGATAACGTTGCCGATACCTATTTTAAAGTCCGCTTCCAATACATGCTTATTGACTTTCACAGGAGTCCCTGAATCAGTTAGACCTACTTCAACGAGCTCATCTTCACTCCTCCACATGTGGTTTATAACCTCATATTCTTCAACGACCTCTTTTCCAAGCTTGTTTTCAAGCTCCTCCCTCGTCATGGGTCTGTGTGTTCCTAAAGCCACCACTATCTTAATGTTTTCACGTTTAACACCAGCCTCCTTAAATTCAGCCAGTATATGAGGTATTATTCTGTCTACTGGACAAACCCTTGTATTATCCTCTGATATTATGGCTATTGTCGTATTCGGCTTAACGTAGTCTCTGATTCTCACACACCCTATGGGCTTCATCAGAGACTCTTTAACAGACACGTCTAAATGCTTAACGGGTTTTACACGCCGCGGCTCTATAATTCCTAAGACTCTACCTTCATCTACTTCAAATTCTCTACTCTCAACGCCATAGTGCATAGATACGGTACATTTTTGCATTTAAACACCGTTACATTAGGAAGAGTTTTAAGAGACCACTATAAGCGTTACCGTTGACTTTACACCTTCAATACGTCTTAAACGGGTGGATATTACATTTCTGAGTTCTTCGAGGTCTTCAGCCTCCACTTTTGCGATTATATCGTAGACGCCGTATACAATGAACGCCTCTTTAACGTTTCTCGTCTTCTTCAATTTTTCAAGAACTGCTTCTTCAAATCCGGCTTCCGTATTGATGAGTACTAAAGCCATATTCATGACGACTCAACTATAATTTAACGTTAAAGACTTTATGAATTTTTATTTCCGCAGTTTCCTATGGATTTTCACGAATATGTGTTCATAAAATCTCATAAACGTCTACTTGAAAACTTAATAGCATCTTGAAGGTAAATTCAGCTATATGACTGCTAAAAGGGTATCTGTATTAGATAGTGACCGATGCGTAGGCTGTCAACTTTGCATGTTTGCATGCAGTAGGAGACTTGGATATGGTGGCTTAGGCCTTTCAGCCATACTTGTTAGGTCTATAGGCGGTATCGAAAAGGGGTTTACGGTTATAGTGTGCAGAGCCTGCCCAGATCCACCATGTCAGAAAGTATGCCCCACTGGGGCTTTAACCGTAAGGGTTGGCGGTGGAGTTAGACTAAACCCGGATAAATGTATTGGATGTGGACACTGTAAAGAGGCTTGTCCTTTTGGAGCAATATTTTGGGATTATGAACTTAACAAGCCTATAATATGCTTATACTGCGGCTATTGTGTAAAATATTGTCCTTACAAGATTCTAGCGTTTGAAGAGGTGGGAAAATGACGCATGGGAGAGTTCTCAACATAGATTTATCTAGAAAACGGAGCTGGGTTGAAGATCGCTCTGAGCTTTTCAACAGTAGAATTGGAGGAGTCGGCGTCGGTATAAAGCTTCTAGAAGAGGAACTGCCTAAGTCTGCAGACCCACTAGGACCTGAAAACGTCATAGTTTTTGCAGTCGGCCCTCTTACAGGAGTATATCCTATGGCTTCGAAAACGATAGCGTTATTTAAATCGCCTTTAACTGGAAACCTAGGTGAAAGTCACGCTGGTGGTAGAAGCGCCGTAGCTATAAGGTCGGCAGGCTATGAAGCTATAGTTGTTAAAGGTGCTAGTGAAACCCCGATATACGTAGCTATTCACGGCGAGAGAGTCTTCTTTAGAGATGCTTCAGGTCTATGGGGTGTTGGTAGCAGTTTAACAGTTGGAAGAGTGATACGTGAAAGGGAGCCTGGTGCTGGTATCAGGTCGATAATGCGTATAGGAATTGCCGGTGAAAGATTAGTCAGATATGCGTGTGTAACAACTGAAACCTATAGGCACTTCGGTAGACTTGGGTTAGGAGCCGTATTTGGTAGTAAGAAGCTTAAAGCACTTGTGGTATCAGGTGCGAGAACAATACCAGTTAAAGACGTTAAAACATATAGGATGCTTTACGACGAGGTATTTAACGCGGCTACTAAAACGGCGATTATGCGTAAGTATCATGATATAGGAACCTCTATGAATGTTACTCCCCTAAATGAGATAGGGGGTCTTCCAACTAGAAACCTCAAGGAGGCTAGGTTTGAAGACGCTGAGAAGATCTCCGGTGAATTTCTCGCTGAAAACTATCTGGGACGTAGAGTCGCATGTAGCCATTGTCCAGTAGCATGCATACATTTGGCGGCGTTAAGGGAGCCGTATGAAGACGAACCGTACTTTTACAAGACGACCATGATCTCTTACGACTATGAACTCATTTATTCTTTAGGCTCTATGCTCGGTATATCGGATACAGAGGGTATGCTTAGGCTTTTCCACGAAGTTGAAGTTTTAGGCATAGACGCCATATCCACTGGCGTTGTTTTAGCGTGGATGACTGAAGCGTTTGAGAGGGGTTTAATATCTGAAAACGAGACGGCAGGTTTGAAGCCTAAGTGGGGTGATTGGAAGACCTATCTTAAAGCAATGAGGCTTATCGTAGAGCAACCGACGGAATTCTACAGAGACCTCTCTATGGGTGTAAAGTATGCCTCAGACAAGTATGGTGGAACCGACTATGCGCTGTCGTTCGGCGGGAACGAGATGCCAGGCTATCATACTGGTCCGGCCGCTCATCTGGGGTTTCTAACAGGCGCTAGACACAGCCATTTAGATTCAGCTGGTTATAGTTTAGACCAGAAGGTTTTAAAGGAGAACCGTAAACCATCTGTTGAAGAGGTTGTCAATTATCTGATTGAGGAGGAGGCTTGGCGTCAAATCCTATCGAGTTTAGTCGTCTGCTTCTTCGCCAGGGGTATATATAATCCTACGTTAACGGAGAATGCTCTAAAGACCGTCGGTTATGAGTTTAGCTCAGACGACCTTGTGAAGCTGGGGTTGGAAATTCTCAGAGATAAGAACAGGTTTAAATTTAGAGAAGGGTTTAAGATTGAAGATTTAAAGATGGCTGAGAGGATATATGAGACAGCATCTCCTCTAGGTTCTATAGATAGGGAGTTTGTGAAGAAGGCTGTAAACCTGTTCTACGTTAAAATTGGTCTATAGAGCTTCAGCTATTTTAATTACCTTCGACGCTACGTCTAAGGCATCAATCCCTAAGACGGTTATCATGGGTTCTTTGCCCCAATCCCCCTCATGATATATGATGTCTGGAACCATCCCATCTAAAGCTTTAATCGCTTGCTCCGCACCCCAGCTTGTAGACATCCCCTCCCTGCTTTTAATATCCATAGGCTCAAGCCTCCTATCGTAGCTTGAAATTTTAAAACCGAGTTTTCGACAAGCTTCAAGTATATGCTTATCCATTTTTATGTTCATACCGGCTCTTACACTTGGATCGAACTTCATAGCCGTTAAGACTGTTGCGGCTACATGCCGTGAAACACCATAGTTAGGCTCCATAACTGCCTTAACCTTATCCTGAACTTTAACTATTCTACCCGGTATTCCAGCCACTTCGGAAAGGTCTCTAGCATAGCTTAAAGCCATAACCAAGTTTGACGAAGTTTCAGGTATGAGCTCTGAAACCTTGGGGTTCTCCTCTAAAAGCTTAACAGCGGATTTAACGTTTAATATGACGTTCCACTTCTCAGCTTCCATGTACAGGGATGCCGTTGGATTGACCGGTTTAACGCCTAAGCCTATGGAATGGTGGTGGGCTATAGCCTTCTCCACGAAGTCTTTAGCTTTCTTAATTGCTTCTTGAATTGTTTGACCCTTCGCAAGCCAAGCCGCTATAGCAGCTGAAAAGCAACACCCAGCTCCATGGAATAAACCTTCAACTCTAGAACCAGCTAATCTGATCATTTCTCCGTCGCAAAAGACCACGTCTATGGGCTCTCCTTTTAAATGTCCACCTTTAACGACAACCGCCTTCGGACCATAGGATGCTATCAATCTAGCCGCTTTCTCAGCGTCGCTGATGCTCTCAATTTTAAAACCAGCTATTTTAGAGGCTTCACTTATATTCGGCGTTACAACAGTAGCTATCGGTATGAGCTTCTCAATAATGGTTTTATAAGCGTCTTCTGACGCTAGTTTAAAGCCTGTCCCAGCCATGTAAACCGGATCTACCACAATCGGTTTACCAGCTTTATCGAGCAGTTTAACGACCCTATCTACTATCGGTTTTGAAGGCAGTAATCCGGTTTTAACGGAGTCGAAGCCTATATCTTCAAAAACCGCTTTATACTGAGCCTCGATGAGTTTTGAAGGTAGGGGGATAACCTTGTATACGCCCATTGTATTCTGAGCCGTTACACAGGTAATAACAGTTAAACCGTAGACTCCTAGAGATGAGAAAGTCTTCAAATCTGCCTGTATCCCGGCACCAGCTGAACTATCGGAGCCCGCTATGCTTAGAGCTCTAGGCTCCAGTTTACGCTCAGGCAACGGCTTCACCGTTCCATGAATCCCCTCACAATTTTTAATGCACAGTATGGCCCGCACATGCTACATGCACCTGAGGGGGATTTAGCAAATCCATGAATGGCTTCAGCTCTCTCAGGATTTACAGACAATTCTATTTGAGCCTTCCAATCTAGTTTAAACCTAGCCTTAGCCATCTCCAAGTCTAAAGTTGAAGCCCTCTCACCGAGTTTAACTATATCAGCGGCATGTCCGGCTATTTTAGCAGCTATAACCCCCTCCTCTATGTCCTCAAGTCTCGGAAGTCCTAGGTGTTCGGCGGGCGTTACTACGCATAGAAAGTCTGCGCCCGCTAAGGCTGCTACGGCTCCGCCGATTGCGGCTGCTATATGATCGTAGGACGAAGCTATATCCGTCGGTATTGGGCCTAAAACGTAGTATGGGGCTCCCTTACATAGGTGCTTCTCCATTCTAACGTTAATCGATATTTGATCTAAAGGCATATGTCCAGGTCCTTCAACCATACATTGAACACCCTTCTCCCTAGCTTCCTCCACAAGTCTGGCTACTGTTAGAAGCTCCATATTCATCAAACCGTCGAAGGAGTCTGCTATACAACCCGGCCTCAACGCATCTCCCAAGCTTAAACACACGTCATACTCTCTAGCGAGCTCAAGCAGATAATGGAAGTTTTTATAAAGTGGGTTTTCATCACCTCTAGCCATCATCCACGCTGCGTGGAAGCATCCACCCCTACTGACGATCGGTAGAATCCTTCTGCTTTTAATCAAAAGCTTAACGGCTTCCAGCGTAATTCCACAGTGTACGGTTATGAAATCAACACCGTCTTTAAGGTGTTTCTCTATCGCATTAAACATGTCATCTTCGGTTATATCTGGAATTTTCTTACCCCTTCTAAGGGCTTCTATAAATGCTTGATATATGGGGACTGTACCTAGGGGTACATCCATCTCCTTCAGTATTCTACTCCTCACAACGTCAAGTTCTCCACCGGTGGATAGATCCATTAAAGTATCTGAGCCGAGTTTAACCGCAAGCTTAGCCTTCTTCAATTCAAAATCGGGGTCGCAGAAGTCTTGCGAGGTACCAATGTTCGTATTAACCTTAACGGTTAAACCTTCTCCAATACCGACAGGCTTAGCCCTATGTGAGATATTTCTCGGTATAACTATGAGGCCTCTCGCAACACGCTCTCTAACCTTCTCAGCCGTAATACGTTCCGCTTCGGCAACTACTTTAATCTCTTCCGTAATAACTCCTCTTCTAGCGGCGTCAACTAGCGTTCCCAAAAAGAGGGCAACCTCCAAGCCTAATTTAATGGCTTAACCGATAATTTAAACGTTACCAAATGATAGACCGAAAATTTAAAATAAGAAACATAGTTTCAATAAAAACTGGGGCCCGTAGCTCAGAACGGTAGAGCGGCAGGCTCTTAACCTGTTGGTCGGGGGTTCGATTCCCCCCGGGCCCGCTACCTTCCAAAGAACTGAGATTCAGTTTATTGGAATATTATGAAAAAGTGGGGAATCAAATATAACTTAGTGTTCTAATGTTATAGTTGAGGCTGTTCATTTGCCGAGACTCGTAGAGCGTAATATGATTGTTAAGGATTGGAGGAGAGTTCCTGTAAAGATTGCTCTCGTTTACCCTGGAGGCTATAAGGCTGGGATGACTGGGTTAACTGTTCAACTTCTATACCATCTATTTAACATTAGAAATGATTGTCTATGCGAGAGGGTTTTCATAGATGGGTCTAAGCCTCCACGTAGTGTTGAATCTGGGAGAACCCTTGAAAACTTCGACGTAGTGGCTGCTACGATTTCGTATGAAGAGGGCTACGTTGGACTTCTCAAGGGGCTTATGGATTCTGGGATACCTCTACGCCGTATAGATAGGGATGGTAGGCATCCTCTTATCTTAGCTGGGGGGATTGTCCCAACGTCGAATCCAACTGTTTTAGAAGATTACATAGACGTTTTCACGATAGGCGATGCCGAGCCTATTGTGGATCAGCTTGTAAGGGCTTGCATAGAGCACCGTGACAGGAACGGTAGACTTGAAGCTTTAAGCAGTGTGACAGGTTTCTATGTACCAGGCTTCTCCGAGGGGCTTGTTGAGAGGGTTTACGCTTCAAAACTCGAAGATCATCTGCATCCTACGGCTCAGGTGGTTCCACTGGTTGATGAGAGCGACCCGCTTTGCCCAGTCTTCGGTTTAACGTTTAACCTTGAGGTGACCAGGGGATGTGGGAGGATGTGCCGCTTTTGTATAGCTAGTTGGGTTAATATGCCCGTGAGGCATAGAAGCTTCGAATCTATGGTAGGTTTAATCGAGGATGGGTTGAGGAAGACTGGCGTTAACAAGGTTTCACTTATCGGCGCCGGTATATCGGATAATAGGTGGCTTAAAGACGTCTGTGCATATTTAGCCTCTAAGGGTGTGAGTTTTTCAACGCCTTCCATTAGAATGGATTTGGTTGATGAAGAGCTTATGAAGCTTATAGTTCAAGGTGGGCAGAGGACTCTCACTTTAGCTCCTGAATCTGCTTCAGAGTACGTTAGAAGTCTCATAGGTAAACCTATACCGGATGACAGAATTTTAGAGGTTGCTGAGAGCGCTTATGAATGTGGGTTTAAGAGGCTTAAGCTGTACTTTATGCTTGGTCTCCCTGGTGAAGACCGTGAATGCTTGGAAGGTATTGGAAGATTTGTTGAAGCCTTTGCGAAGATGGGGTTTAACCAGATCCACGTATCTATAAACCCTTTAATACCTAAGCCTCAGACACCCTTCCAATGGCTACCCTTAGCTTCTAGGAAGTACTTGGAAGAGGCTTTTAAAGTCGTCAGGTCTAGTATGCCTAGAGCACCCGTTTTCGTTGAAATGCTAAATCTCGCTGAAGCTGAGCTTCAGGCTTTACTCTCCCTTGGAGACCGCTCCGTCGGTAGGGTTGTTGAATACATGGCCGTGCATGATGTGACGAACGTAAGAGGGGCTTCTAAAGCCGTTGGAGTAGACTTCGATAGAATTGTTTATAGGGCTAAGAACTTGGATAGCCCTCTACCGTGGGATAGGATACGTTCAGCCGATTTTAAAGTTCTCAAGGAGCATTTTTACGCGTTTGAGCGTGAGTTAAACCGTTAGCTCTGATAAGTTTTTCACACGCTTCACATAGCCCGGTAGGCCGAGCTTTGCGTATAGTTCTTCGGCCCAAGCGTATGTTTCAGGCCTAGGTCCTAGAAATACTAGGATTGTCGGCCATATGAGCCCTGCCACATATGGTAAATCTGTATACCTCAAGCAGTTTAACATCTCTAAAGCCAGTCCAGAGCCGTCTGGGTTTGAAGTTAGGTTTTGAGAAGGTGGTGGGTTGTTCAAGACCAACATATATACGCTTCTCTCCAGTAGAGTCGCGTATAATGCTGGCACAGACATCTCACTACTACCCATAATGCCTATCCGCTTAACGTCAACCCAGTTTAGAGATTTCAAAGCTTCAATAGCTCTTAAAACATCGTAAACCCTCATGCTTGCAATCGTCCTACCGGTTAATGGTGCAGCTCTACGTATAAGCCACTGCAAGTCTGAAGCCCATGAAGTTTCACCTACCCCTCTAACCTCTAAGAAAGCTCTAGCCCATGAATGGCTGAGCCCATTTACGAGAGGCTCTTCAACCCAGTGGAGGTTAAGGGTTTTAGCAGATCTATTCAATACGAGCAGTACCGGCGTAGGTTCGGGTGCATTTAAAGGTTTAAGAATTTGCATATGAAGCCTCCAGTCTTCTTCAGAAGTGAAGCTTACAAGATATCCCAGCCAGTTCTCATCTTCCTGCTTAAGCTCGACTTCCACGTTTAAACTACAGGGTTTACGTGGAAACGCTGAGAACGTCTTCTCCATAAGCGTTTCAATCAACCCTCTTCTGTAAGATTCAAGCTCTTCAACGCTGTTTATCTCTGGCGGTTCTGCCGACTTTATAAACCAGTTTTGAACAGTCGTCACTTTTTCATCGCTGGGTATTCTATCGAAGACTTTTAGGGTTTCAACAGTCTCCTGGGAGGATGGGGATTCATCTAAATCTCCGACTTCTTCAGCGGAGACTTCCACACCTTTGAGGTGTTTTAGAAACCATTGGAATATCGCTTTCCTAGAGCTTTCGGTGTATCCGTGTCCCCCCGGTGTTTCCACAAGAGCTATGTTTTCAGGGCTTCCTAAAAGCTCGTACAATCTCTTAAGTTTCCTATATATGAGCCTTACAGAATCTATGTCGAAGATCCAATCCCTCTCAGTTGATGCTATGAGTAGGGGTCTTGGAGCTATTAAAGCACCTATGTCTGTTAAATCCCACATGTAGCTGTTTATCCAAAACATGCAGTCGCAGTGCCCTTCGATTGTACGTTTGCAGACGTGCGATTCCACCGTTGCCGTTCCACATACGGGTGCTACCGCTTTTACTCTCACATCAGCGGCTGCCGTGAACCAGCTCATTGCGCCGCCACCGGATATGCCTGTGACGCCTATATTGTTCGGGTCTACCTCCGGCCTAGACTGTAGTATGTCTAAGGCTTTCATAGCGTTCCAGACTTCAACGCCTGCGGGTGTGTATCCTAGGCTGTACCAGTTGAACCATCCGTAGTGGTATGTGCCGTGGTGGTGTCCACGTATCTCACCCTTCTGAATGGTTTCTATTATAAGGGTTGTGAAGCCTAACTGTGCGAATTTCCTCGGGTGGGCTTGGTAGGCATGCTTCTGGTTGAATGAGTGACCGCATAGGTATAAGATTGCCGGCGTAGGCTTGTCAAGGTTTTCAGGCACATATAAGTTTCCGGTTACGTATAGTCCTGGAAGGCTTTGATAGTAAAGCTTCTCGATTCTATAGCCTCTTCTACGGACTACCCCTGTTACGGTTGGCTTAACAGGCTCACGCTTACTATTAAAGTAGTCTGTTAAACCCAGCATATCTATGAATCTTCTACGCCTCTCACGCTCCGTTTCAACCCAATAATTCCTATCCTTAAGGTCGCTTAGAGATCGCTCAGTTATCCTCTTAGCCTCTCTACAAAGGTATGCGTAGATGTTCATTACGTTGTAAATTTGCGGAGAAGCTTTAAAAGGCTATTGCCTTAAAGTTTCACCTATTGAAACGGTCTTCCCATTAGTGTCCTATATAAGCTTGAAAATGCTAATTTAAACTCGGTTAAAATCGGGAGGTGGTAGGTTTGAGAAAGACTCAAGTTTTGACAGCCGTGATGTTTACGCTACTATTGACCACGCTGTTTGCATCGCCTATGGTTATGGCTAACAACGATAATGAGGCTACAGACGAGTTGAAGGATAAGGCTGAAGTGATGCTTAGACTTTTAGAGATTACGAAAAATAGGGCTAACGAGACTTTAAAGCTTCTAAACGACACGACTGGGAATATCCCAGAGGATATTAACGCTACGTATCAAGAGGCTTTAAACCTCTACGACCGGAGCGTGAAGGCGTTTGAAGATGGAAACTACAGTGGATGCATAGCGCTTGGACGTATGGCAATGGCTAAATTTGAACTTTGTCTGAAGAACGCTTGTAAGCTTCTCGTTGGAGAAGTTGAAGAGGCTATGGCTTGGAAGGGCCTTACAGTCGCCTTGAATAGGCTTAGAAGCTTCATAGATCGCGTTAAAGCTTTAAGGGATAAAGTATATAGTGAGTTTGAAGAGCTACAGGAGAATATAACGAATAGCGTAGACCCGCTTATAAAGGAGGCTAATGATTCGGCTAATGAGGCTGAAGAGCTTATAAAGGAGGGGAATTATACCGGTGCTTCTAAGGCTATTGGCGAGGGGCATGCTAAGGCTGCTCATGCTTTAGCTGCCTTGAACAAGCTTTTGAAGAGTAGAGCTGTAGCTATCAGTAGGGCTAAGCGTTACATAGAGAGGAATTTTGAGAAGTTTGGTGAACGTGTTAGGCAGAAGACTAGGCAGATGGAGAGGACGAGGGCTAGGAGTATCTTAAATAAGCTTGATCAGATAGCCGATAAGCTTGAGAAGCTTAAAGGGTTTACAAGCGATGAAGAAGTTAAGGAGAAGCTTAGGGAGAGACTTACGGAGATACAGAAGATGTTGGATGAGCTTTTGAAAGAGCTTGGAGATTAATCTATGGAAAAGCTTTAAATAATTCCCTCCATATTTTTTCAAAGTATGAGCTTCCTCAAAGTTCTACCAGTTTTATCCGTTATCCTCGTTTTCGCCTTAACCTTTTCAAAAGCTTATTCTGAAGGCTATATTTACCACATAGATTCTATGAATTTTACGGTTTATTTCGACGGTATCGTCGATGTGAAGGCTAAGCTTAGCGTAAACGAGACCTATCTGTTTTTCAGCGTTGTTTTACCCGGTTCACCCTTCACGAATTTTATGGTTTACAACTCTTCAGGCATACCTATAGACTTCGACATTAACGACGGCAATGTTACGGTTTACTGTTTCGGTGAAAGCCCTTTGTACGTTGAGTATGAGACGTTAAATTTAACCTTTAAGGAGGGTGTTCTCTGGACTTTCAAAGTAGATTCTCCGGTAGACTTTTACCTCATCCTACCTTACAACGCCTCTATAACTGGTTTTTCAAACGTGCCTTTAGAGGTTACGGCGCTTAGCGATGGAAGAATTATGTTGAAGATGCCTAAAGGCTTACAGTATGTAAGCTACGTCATACCTCCAACTATTGCAGAGTTTAGGTTAAAGGCTTTAAACGCTATTTCAAAGGCTCGGAAGGCTATTGAAGATGCTAAAGCTGAAGGTAGAACTGAGGGTTTAAGGGAGGCTGAAAACCTACTCGATGAAGCTGAGAGGCTTTTCAATGGAGGCGATTACCGTGGTGCTGAAGATAGGGCTAATAAGGCTTACGAATTGGCTTTAAACGCTAAGAAGCCTCTATTCGGGCTTTTAGACTATTTGCCCTATATAGCCATTTTAGCTGTTTTAGCGGTTGCCGTTTTCCTGTTCTTGAAGTTTAGACGGGGGGGATTGGCTAAGCTCTTACGTGAAAATCCATGGCTTGACGAAGATGAGAAGAACGTTTTAAAGGTTATATGGGTTAAAGGTGGAGGTGCTTTTGAATCGGATATAAGAGAAGCTTTAGACTTGCCTAAGACAACTGTCTGGAGGATTATTAAGAAGCTTGAAGAGAACGGGCTTGTCAAGGTTGAGAAGATACGTGGAGAAAACTATGTTAAACTCGCCAGACGTTGAATAGTTTAAGTTATAAATGCTTCTTCTAGTCTAGATTCCATGTTGTAGACCTCCCCTCTAGTTTATCCATGATTTCCCTATGGAATTTTTCCATATGTTTTCCATGAATTAGCCCTTTCCCGCAATCTTTAACAATTCTTTAAAGTCTGAAAGATCGTATCGTGTATTTGGAAATGCTTTATAAATTCTAACACTAAACTTATAAGTAGCTGTACTCCAAAGTTGGCTTGCTTCACCTTTAGTATAAAAAGGTAAACTTTAAGTATAATTTTTGATACTAGTTTAAGCGTGTACGACGAATACTCGTATAGGATTTTAATGGCGTTGAGGGGGAAAGAGGTCGCTAGGTTTAAGGATCTCAAATCCATAGTAAGCAATCCTAGAATGCTTACAATAAAATTGAAGAAGCTTAAAAGCTTGGAGCTTGTAGAAGTTAAAAATGGTTTCTACACTCTAACCCATAAAGGTCTCAAAGTGAGTAGAATACTTGAAGATTTAGATAAAGCCCTTCACACTCATGAGCTGAAGATAAAGAATCTAGAGAGAAT
>Ga0078972_1002384_pt1 | contig 62465 bp, 52 predicted proteins | sample YelNatPaOPGAMG01_FD_67568 | JGI IMG/M metagenome (GOLD analysis project Ga0078972, IMG submission 67568) | Hot spring thermophilic microbial communities from Obsidian Pool, Yellowstone National Park, USA - OP-RAMG-01 (SPADES assembly) (version 2) | ecosystem: Environmental > Aquatic > Thermal... | reverse complement strand
GTGACGGCTTCCATCTCATCCAGGAGGTCCCCTTTGGTCCTTCGATCGGCGGCCAGATAGCGAGCCCGCACGATGCGCAGATACTTCCGTCGCTCGTGAGTGTTCATGATTTCCTCAGTGCGCATTGGCTCCTCCGGTGATATTATCATTTGAGCCAATAATAGCACTTCGGTGATATTTTAAGTGAGCTAATGCGGGGTGTTTGACAGCGCGAGCGTTGCGCGCTATAATGAAAAGTGTGTCGGGCCGCTAGCTCAATTGGTAGAGCAGTTGACTCTTAATCAACGGGTTCGAGGTTCGAGTCCTCGGCGGCTCACCACGGTGGAGGGCGAACGCCCTCCCTTTCTTTTCCAGGAGGCGGCAATGGGACAGGGTAGCAAGAACGGTGCACCGGTGCCGGGTTTCCCATTCTCTCGCCTCACTCCGCAACAGTGCGAGCGGATCCATCAGGCAAGCCTGGAAATCCTGGAGCGGGCTGGCGCCCGTCTCTACGAGCCCGAGGCGGTAGAGCTGCTCCAGCGGGCTGGCGCGGAGGTCGCCGAGGGGAACCGTGTGCGTGTCCCACGACGGCTGGTGGAATGGGCGCTCCGCTCCGCTCCCAAGCAGATCCTGCTGTACAACCGGAACGGGCAGCCGGCACTGTGGCTAGGGGGTACCCGTACCTATTACGGCCCGGGTTCGGATTGCGTGTTCATCCTGGACCACCGCACCGGCGAACGTCGAAAGCCCTTGCTCCAGGACGTGGTCGAGGGGATCACCCTGTGCGATGCCCTGGAGCCAATCGACTTTGTGATGTCCCTCTTTTTGCCTGCGGACGTTCCCCCGGCAGTTGCCGATCGCTACCAGATGGAGGCAATGCTCAACTACACCACCAAGCCAATCGTGTTCGTGGCTTACGACCTGGCCGGGTGTAGGGACGCCGTCGCCATGGCCGAAGCTGTAGCGGGCGGTGAAGCCCCGTTGCGCGAAAGGCCGTTCGTTGTTTGTTATGTCAATTCGACCACTGGGTTGCTCCACAACGTGGAGGCGCTGCAGAAGTTGCTCTATATGGCCGAAAAGGGGTTGCCGGTCATCTACATCCCGGGGACATGCGCCGGCATTACCGAGCCGGTGACGGTCGCCGGGAGCACGGCGGTGAAGAACGCCGGCGCACTTCTGGCGCTTACGCTGGCCCAGCTGAAGCGGGAAGGGACGCCGGTCATCGTCCCGGGGTGGGGCGGAGTGCCGTTCGATATGCGGAGCCTCGTCCGGCCGTACTGCGGGCCGGACCATCGCGGTATCGCTGAAGCGCTGGCCCAGTACTACGGGTTGCCGATGTTCAGCCTGGCCGGGGCAAGCGAGGCAAAGACGGTGGACGAACAGGCCGGTATCGAGGCCGCACTGACGCTGTTGTTCGAGGCAATGGTGGGTGGACAGCTCGTTCACGACCTGGGGTACCTGGAATCCGGGCTGAGCGGCTCGCTGGCTCAGCTTCTGATCTGTGCGGAGATCGTCGGTTGGATTCGACATGCACTGCGGGAGGTCGAGGTCAGCGAGGAGACGCTCGTCTTAGAGCGCGTCGTGGAGAAAGGTCCCGAGGGCAACTACCTCCAGGAGCCCCACACCCGCAGGCATTTTCGGGAACACTGGTATCCGGCGCTTTTCGACCGGCTGACGTACAGCCAATGGTTGGCGCAGGGGGGAAAGAGGCTCGGAGAACGGGCCGGTCAGCGGGTGGAGGAGATCCTCTCCCAGCATCGTCCGGAGCCCTTGCCGGCGCCCGTCGCGGCCGCAGTGCACGAGGTCGTGCAAGAGGCGTCCGGTGACCGAGATTGCTCCGGACGGCGTTCTCTGCTATAATGGAGCGCCAGAAGTCACCGCTTCCCGGCCATGGACCGCAGGGTGAGCGGTGTCTTCCAGCAGATAGGGAACCGGGGATCGACTACCTGCCGCACGGTCGCCGGGATTTCCCGGACGTCAACTCTCCCGACGGAAGTTGGCGTCCCTTGTTGTCCCGGCAGGGACGAATCGTCCGTAAGAGTACAAAAGCAGGAGGGAACCGCGTGTCGGCACCAACGTTGCTCACGCCGGATGGGCTAGCGAGACTGCAGGCCGAACTGGAGATGCTCCGCACGGAGGGCCGGCGGAAAGCCGCCCGGCGGATCCGCGAGGCCAAGGCACTGGGGGATGTCCGGGAAAGCGGTGAGTACGAGGATGCCAAGGAATATCAGGCGTTCATCGAAGGGCGAATCCGGGAGCTGGAGCGCCTGCTTGCGGACGTACAGATCATCGAAGCCGCAGCGCGCAAGGAAACGATCGACCTGGGGAGCCGCGTTCGCCTGCGCGACGCGGATGGCTTTGAGGAAATCTGGACGATCGTCGGATCGGCCGAGGCGGATCCACGCCAGGGGCGCATCTCCAACGAATCGCCGGTGGGGCGCGCACTGCTAGGCCGTAAGGCAGGTGAGACCGTAGAAGTGGAGACGCCCGCCGGCACGATGTGCCTGACCATCCTCGAGGTCGAGTGAGAGGCGTCCGCGTGGCGCGAATGGAGAAAGCAGTTGGAGCTGAACGAGTACCAACGGCGCCGGTTGGAGAAGGCCGAGGCTTTGCGGCGTGCTGGCATCGACCCCTATCCAGCTCGCTGCCATCGCACCCATTCGGTTGCGGAGATCTGGCGTTCCCTTTCCTTCCCTTCTGAGCCTGTGTGCGTCCGGGGCACGATCCGGGCCAGCGAGCAGGGATGGGTGCTGACCGCTGGCCGCGATCGGCTCTTCCTCTTGGGTCTCCCGCAGGATCAGGCGCTTCCCACGGACGAGGTCGCGTGCCTGGGGTATTTGGGCCTTTCGGAAGAAGGGCAGCTGGCGCTGCGGGTGCTTCAGGTGGAGCCGGGAAGGGATCGCCCGTGCCTCACTGTGGCCGAGGCGCGCGAGCGTGTAGGGGAACAGGGCATGGTTACTTTGGCCGGCCGTCTAACCGGGGGCATCCGGGTGATGGGACGGGCCACCTTCGTGGACCTGGAGGACGGAAGCGTCATCGAGGATGGGTATCGGTACCTCCATCCGCACATCCAGCTCTTTCTCGCTCAGGATACCCTTGGCGAAGAGGCCTATGCCGCTTTCCAGCGTTTCTTCGACGCCGGCGACATCGTCGAGGTGCACGGGCGGCCGTTCTTCACGCGCATGGGCCAGCTCAGCCTTCAGGTACACGACATCCGCATGCTGTCCAAAGCCCTGAACCCGCCCCCGGAAAAGTTCCACGGCCTCACCGATGTGGAGACACGCCTGCGCGAGCGCTATGCAGACCTTCTGGCCAACCCAGAAGTGCGCGACCGCTTCCGGAAGCGCGCTCGCCTGGTGCGCGCGATCCGCGATTATCTGGATGCGCGGGGCTTTCTCGAGGTCGAAACCCCCATCCTGCAGCCGATCTATGGGGGGGCCGCTGCCCGCCCATTCGTCACCTACCACAACCAGCTGGACCAGGACCTCTACCTACGCATCTCCTTCGAGCTCTATCTGAAGCGACTGCTCGTGGGCATGTACGAGCGGGTCTATGAGATCGGGCACGATTTTCGCAACGAAGGCGTGGACCGGGTGCACAACCCGGAATTCACGCAGCTCGAGCTCTATCAGGCCTATACGGACTACCACGGCATGATGGAGCTCTTCGAGGATATGATCGTGACCGTCGCCCGCGAGCTGTTGGGGACGTGCCGCATTCTCTACCAGGGGCAGGAGATCGACCTGACCCCGCCCTGGCGACGCATTCCGCTTTTCCAGGCAATCAAGGAACGGACCGGCATCGACGTCGAAGCCCATCCAGACCGGCAGACCCTCTACATGGCGATCCGTGCCCGGGGCGGAGAGCCGGACCCGAACGCCCCCTGGGGCAAACTGGTGGACTATCTCCTCTCCACCTACGTGGAGCCATCGCTGATTCAGCCAACCTTCCTGATCGACTACCCGCTGGAGCTCTCCCCGCTTTCCAAGCGCCGGCCCGACCGGCCGGACCTGGTGGAGCGCTTCGAAGGATTCATCGCCGGGATGGAGGTCTGTAACGCCTTCAGTGAACTGAACGATCCCCTGGATCAGGAAGAGCGCTTTCTCAGCCAGGGACGGGCTCTGGAGGCAGGGGATCTGGAAGCGCATCCCATGGACGTCGACTTTATCCGGGCCCTGATGTACGGGATGCCGCCGGCCGGAGGGCTGGGCACCGGCGTCGACCGCCTGGCGATGCTCTTTACCGATCAGACTACGATCCGCGAGGTGATCCTCTTCCCGCACCTGCGGCAGCAGGGGCCCTGAGACTTCCGCGCTACTTATCCAGCGTCTGGGCGAGCTGATAAAGGCGCATGTCGAGCGGCTTTCCCTGGCTCACAACCTCTTCCAGGGGCACGCAAACCGCTTCCCCATGGGACAGGCCGACCATCACCCCGCGCTGGCCGGCCAGGAGGTACTCGACTGCGGCAACCCCCAGCCGCGAGGCAAGGATGCGGTCGAACGCCCTGGGCGAGCCGCCCCGCTGCACGTGCCCCAGGATGGTCACGCGCGTTTCAAATCCCGTCTCCTCGCGGTGCTGGTCCAGGAACGCCTTGATCGCCTCCGCCCGGTGGCTTGCCCCTTCCGCCACGACGATAATGCAGTGCGTCTTCCCCTTGATGTAGGCGCGCTGCAGGCCGGCCAGTACCTCCTCCAAGGTGAAAGGAACCTCCGGGATGAGCACCATCTCCGCACCGCCGGCGATCCCTCCCATCAGCGCGAGATACCCGCAATTCCGGCCCATCACTTCGATCAGGAAGGCACGGCGATGGGAGGAGGCCGTATCCTTGATCATGTCGATGGCGTTCAGGAGCGTGTTCAACGCGGTATCGACCCCGATGGCCATCTCCGTGCCGTAGATGTCGTTATCGATAGAACCCGGGATGCCGATCACGGGAAAGCCCTGCCGGTGAAGTTCCAGCGCGCCGCGCATCGACCCATCGCCGCCGATCACCACAAGAGCGTCGATCGCGTTCTTGCTCAGGTTGTGCAGCGCTTCCATCCGGCCACGAGCGGTCATGAATTCGGGACAGCGCGCCGTCCCCAGAATGGTCCCGCCTCGCTGGATGATCCCGCCTACCGAACGTGCGGTCATTTCCTCCATGTCGTTGTCCAACAGCCCCTGATACCCACGGTGCACACCGATGGGCGTGATGCCGTGCTCCAGGGCTGCCCGGACGACCGCTCGGATGGCCGGGTTCATCCCCGGCCCGTCCCCTCCGCTCGTCAATACCGCCAGCCTCCGAATCTCACCCATCGCCATCCTCCTGCTTAAGGTACAAACACCAGTATAGCGCCCGCCTTGCGCATCTGTCAACTCCTTGCCAAACGCGTAAAATGTGTTATAATGCAACCGTACCCAGGAACGGCTCCCACACAAAGAAGGAGGGGATCATCATGAAGAAGCGAGGCGGTCGAGTTTTCCTGCTCCTGGGCCTGATCCTCATCGTTGTGGTTGCGGCAGCCCTCCTCCTCATGTCGCGCGGAGGCGGCTTTCCCGGAGTGGCCCCGGCTCAGCCGACTCCGGCACCCACCCGACCCCCGGTGAATGCGGTCGTGGTCGTCAAGGAAATCCAGCCCAACGTGGTCCTGACAACGCGCAATGCGGCCGAGTACCTGGAAGTGCGCCCAGTCGACGCCGCTCGCTTTGACCCCTCTCGGCATCTCACGACGCTCGATTCCGTCTATAACAAGCGTATCAGTTCTACGCTGCCCCTGGCTGTGGATACGTTGCTCGAACGCACGGTACTGGCGGAACCGCCGATCTCTTACGAGATCCCAACCGGGAAGAAGGGAGTGCCGCTCCTGGTGAACGCCACCTCGGGGATTGGCCACCTCCTTTCCCCTGGGGATGTGGTGGATGTCATCCTTCTGTATAACGCCACCGTCTACCCGACAACCAAGCCTGGGCAGGGAAACGTTGCGGAAATGGGACCGTGTGATGAATGTCCCTCCAAGACGCTGCCCGTGGTCAAGACGATTGCCCAGAAAGTCCCTGTCCTGAGGGTCGTGGACTTTCCAGCGGTGGAGGGACGCTTTCCGGAGGATCAGGTGTTTCTGGTCCTGTTGGGGATGACCGACCAGGAGGCCGAGCTGGTCAAGTTCGCTGAACTGAACGACTCAGCCTCCATACAGCTCGTGGTACGGAACTACTTCGACGGCGTGGAAGAAATCACGACCGGAATTACCGATAAACTGCTCTTCGACCGTTACCTTCCGGTACCTTGCCCGGTGTCTATCGAAGGCGTATACCCGAAGTACGCTTGCGCAGGAGGCGTGGTCCCGTAAGGGGCGAAGGGCGGGAGGCAGCCTTATGGCCGAAGGTGGCCCGATCAAGGTCCTCATCGTCGACGATATTCCGGAAACCTGCGACTACCTGAGCAAGCTCCTCCATTTTGAGCGCGACATCCAGGTGGTGGGCACCGCCAACTCCGGGAAGGAGAGCATCAGCCGAACGCGGGAACTGCGGCCTGATGTGGTGCTGATGGACATCAACATGCCGGATATGGACGGTATTACCGCCACCGAGCAGATCATCGAGCTGGGCTTAGGGACACAAGTCGTCATTATGAGCGTGCAGGGCGAGCAGGACTATCTGCGTCGAGCGATGTTGGCCGGGGCAAGCGACTTTCTCGTCAAGCCCTTCAGCGGTGATGAGCTGGCCAACAGCATCCGCCAGGTCTACAAGCGACGACCGCGCGTGCGGGAGGGGCCGGCCGAACAGGTCCCCGAAGCTCGGGCAGAACGGGCTCCTGGCCGCATCATCTCCGTTTTCAGTCCCAAAGGTGGGGTCGGCCGTACTACGCTAACGGTGAACCTGGCTGTGGCCCTCAAGCTGGACCAACCGGAACGCAGGGTAGCCATCATGGATGGCAACTTGCTCTTCGGCGACGTGGGGGTCTTCTTGAATTTGCCTCAGGAGAAAACCATCAGCGACTTGGTCGCCCGCTTCGACCAGTTGGATGCCGGGCTGTTGGCAGACGTGATGGTCACCCATTCTTCAGGGGTCAAAGTCCTAAAAGCCCCCCTGAAGCCCCAACAGGGGGAAATGGTCACCGCGGAACACGTTCGGGCCATCCTGGAGCTGATGCGGGAGGAGTTCGACTACATTTTTGTCGATACCTGGTCCTCCCTGGAGGAGCGCATCCTGGCCATCCTGGATCTGTCCGATCGCATCGTGCTAGTCACCACTCCCGAGATGCCTGCGCTCAAGAATGTGCTCTTGTTCTTGGCGGTAGCGGATCTACTCCGTTATCCTCCGGGAAAGGTGTTGCTTGTCGCCAACCGGGCCGACATGCGGCATGGCATCCCGATCGCCGAAGTCTCCCGAAGCCTGCGCTTTGAGGTCGCGGCGACGATCAGCAACGATGGGCAGGCGGTGACGAACTCGATCAACCGGGAAGTTCCCCTAGTGCAGGCGGAACCCGGAAACCCTGTGTCCAAGGGCATTCGGGCCCTCGCCAAACAGCTCGTATTCAGCCTGGGAGTCGCCGAGGCCGAGGAGGCTGCGGCGAGGGAGAAGAAGGGACTCGTGGGCCGTCTGCGGAAAGTGTCGTGAGACGGCCTGACAGGAGGTAGACGATGGCATTGCTACGTCGGATCGGCGGCCCACCAGAAAGGAAGGAACCAGCACGCCCGGGCGTGCCCGGTGCGCCCACGGGAGAGGTCCCCTTGGCGCCGCTTCCCAAAGAGCGAAGCGCGTTCGAGGAAATCAAGATGCGGGTGCAGGAACGCCTGCTCTCGGAACTGGACCCCCGTCTGGATCTGAGCCGCACGGCAGAAGTGCGCCAGCAGGTGCAAGAAGTGTTCAACGCGATCCTGGAAACCGAGAACATCGTCCTCAGCCGTGCGGAGCGACTCCGCCTCTTCGAGGCGGTCGTGGCCGAGATCCTGGGCTATGGCCCGATCGAGCCGCTGCTGCGCGATGACACGATCACGGAAATCATGGTGAACGGTCCCAAGCAGGTCTACATCGAGCGCGGTGGCAAGATCTACAAGACTGACGTGGTCTTTGAAAACGACGACCACGTCATGCGCATCATCGACCGCATTGTCTCCCCGATCGGACGCCGGGTCGATGAGAGCAGCCCATACGTGGACGCGCGCTTGCCCGACGGCTCACGCGTCAACATCGTCATCCCGCCGATCTCGCTCATCGGGCCGGTGATCACGATCCGCAAGTTTTCCCGGGATCCTTTCACGGTAGATGACCTGATCCGCTTCGGGACCATGACCCCCGAAATCGCCAAATTCCTCGAGGCGTGTGTCAAGGCCCGTCTGAACATCATTGTTTCCGGTGGTACGGGATCGGGCAAGACGACGACCCTGAACGTGCTTTCCTCGTTCATCCCCGAGGACGAGCGGATCATCACCATCGAGAATGCCGCCGAACTGCAGTTGCACCAGGAACATGTCGTCACTCTGGAGTCGCGCCCGCCGAACATCGAGGGGAAAGGCGAGATCACCATCCGTGATCTGGTGATCAATGCGTTGCGCATGCGTCCGGAGCGCATCATCGTCGGCGAGTGCCGCGGCGGCGAGGCGCTCGACATGCTCCAGGCGATGAACACCGGCCACGACGGCTCCCTGACCACCCTGCACTCCAACAGCCCGCGCGACACGCTCGCGCGGCTGGAGACGATGGTGCTCATGGCTGGTATCGATCTCCCGGTACGTGCGATCCGCGAACAGATCGCTTCCGCAGTCGACCTGATCGTGCACCAGGAACGGTTGCGCGACGGCTCGCGGAAGATCGTCTCGATCACGGAAGTCCAAGGGATGGAAGGGGATGTGATCGTCCTGCAGGACATTTTTGTGTTCGAAAAAACAGGGATCCGCGATGGGAAAGTGATCGGAGAGTTCCGGGCAACCGGAGTGCGCCCCAAGTTCGTAGAAAAGTTCGAGGCGATGGGCATCTACCTGCCACCGCAGGTCTTTGGCTACACACCCGAGCGGTTCCGCTAGGACGGGAGGTGATCGATGCAGCCGGTGGTCCTCCTCGGAGCAGGAGGTTTCCTGGCACTGATCTTGATCATCGTTGGCCTGCTCAGCGGCCGCTCGCGGAGCGATGTCTCGGAGCGACTGGAGCAGCTCGCGGGATTGTCCATCCAGGAAGCGGAAGCTGAGGCACGCCCGAAGAAACGACGTGGCGGCTCGGCGATCGCCACGCAGATCGACCGTGCGCTCGCCGATCGAGGCCTCGCCGCGCGCATCAGCCGCGACCTGGCCCAGGCCAACATGAAGTTGACCGTTTCCGAGTTCCTGGCCATTCGCTTCCTGGCCGGTGCCGCCGGAGCGGCCGTGGGCTATCTTGTGGCCGTGTTGCGCGGGTTCAGCGCCGCATGGATGATGGCGATCGGGTTTGTCTTGGGGCTGTTCGTGCCCAGCCTGATGGTGCGGCGCGCCAAAGCGCGCCGCCTGCGCGCCTTCAACAACCAGCTCGGGGACACGATCACCCTTCTCGCCAACTCGCTGCGCTCCGGCTATAGCCTCCTGCAGTCAATGGAGATGGTCGCCCGGGAGGCTCCTCCGCCCGTTTCCGAGGAATTCCACCGCGTGGTGCAGGAAGTGGGGTTAGGCCTGTCCACCCAGCAGGCGCTGGCCAATCTGCTTCGCCGTGTCCCAAGCGACGACCTGGACCTGATGATCACTGCGATCAACATCCAGCACGAGGTCGGCGGCAACCTGGCGCAGATCCTGGATACGATCGGACATACGATCCGGGAACGCGTGCGCATCAAAGGGGAGATTCGCGTGCTGGTGGCCCAACAACGGATCTCCGGCTACGTGGTCGCTGCGCTTCCCTTCCTGCTGGCTATCCTGCTCTCCTTCATTACGCCAAGCTACATGACCCCGCTGTTCAAGGTCGGCTTGCCCCCGTTCCTGGCACCGAAAGGAGAGGAAGGCTGGATCTGTATGCCGATTTGCGCGGGTATCCTGATGTTGATCGGGTTCGTGATCATCCAGCGCATCGTCAACATCGAGGTATAGGGGGTTGGAGGAATGGGATGCTGCTCAACTTGCTGATCCTGCTCATCGTGGTTGCTGTGGCGTTCTTCTTCATCGCGTTGGGGTTGGGGCGAGGCCGGCGGGAAGCGGAAATCGCGGAAAGGCTGGCCCAGTTCGCGGAGCGCCCCCTGACCCTGGAGGAAATCGAACTACAGAAGCCTTTCCGCGAGCGGGTGATTGTGCCTCTGATGAGCAAGATCTCCTCCACGATCTCCCGGAGGATGCCGCGGCAGTCTATGGAACGCCTGCGCCAGCAACTGGAAATGGCCGGGAACCCGGGGAACATGCAGCCTGGCGCGTTCGTGGTGCTTCAATGGGCGACGACCGTCCTGGTAGGCGGGTTGGGCTTTGTGATCTTTCGAAGGCAATCGCTCAACAGGATGATCCTGCTCACGTTGGCCCTGGCGCTTTTCGGGTATTTTCTGCCACGCCTATGGCTGAACCGGCGCATTCAGGCCCGGCAAAAGGCAATCCTCAAAGCTCTGCCGGACGCGATCGACCTGTTGACGATCAGCGTGGAAGCCGGGCTTGGGTTCGATCTGGCACTGCAACGCGTGGTAGAAAAGTGGAACAACGACTTGAGCCGAGAGTTCGCCCGGGTGCTTTCGGACGTCCGCCTGGGCAAGAGCCGGCGGGACGCCCTGCGCGAATTGGTGGGCCGGACAGGCGTCCCGGATCTATCTACCTTCGTCGCAGCCGTGATTCAAGCGGAACAGCTGGGCGTGAGCATCGCCAAGATCCTGCGGGTACAGTCCGATCAGCTCCGTGTGCGCCGCCGGCAAAGGGCCGAGGAGCTCGCGCATCAGGCTCCGGTGAAGATGCTGTTCCCGCTCGTATTCCTCATCTTCCCCTCGATGTTCGTCGTCATCCTGGGGCCGGCCGTGCCGATCGTTTACAACGCGTTTTTCGCCAAGTAGCGCTGAACAGCACGCGCGCGAGTGACCGCCAACCTCAGCGAATCACCGCGTAGAGCCGTCGATAGGTCCAATAAGAGGTGTAGATCCTTTCTACATAATCGCGCGTTTCTGTAAAGTCGATCGCCTCGTAGAAGAGGTCTGGATCGACAACAACCGTACTTCCGCCGGCCCAGCGGCGCGCATTGCCTGGCCCGGCATTGTACGCGGCTAGCGCCGGGAATAGCCGGCCCCCGAACATCCGTTGTTGCTCTCCCAGGTACCAGGCTCCAAAGCGCAAGCTCAGCGCCGGTCGATACAGGTCTTCCACGCGAAAGGCGGGGTAGTCTAACTGCACCGCGATACCCGCTCCAGTCGAGGGGATGACCTGAGTGAGGCCCCTGGCTTCTGCCCAAGAAGTGGCGTACCGGTCGAACCGGCTTTCCTGGCGCACCATCGCCAGAAAGGCAAGGGGGTCTAGCTGTTCCGACCAGCATTCCCGCGCGACCCGCTCCGCGTAAGGAGCCGGGTAGACGATCCGGAGCAAGAAGGGCGGGACTTCTTCCTCCGGCTTCCCGAGGAGCGCGAGCAACCGTTCGCCAGCGCGGATGGAGAGCGCGTGCAACCCTTCCTCGCGCAGGAAGAGCGCCAGGGCGTAAAGGGCCGGCCCATCGTAGCGAAAACGTTCCACCAGCAGCGCGAACGGCCCACGGGCCTCCTCGGCGTATCCGAGCGCCAAGAGTTCTTTCCCCCGGACAAAGAGGGAATCGTTCCGCACTTCTAGCGGTAGCGTGGGCGAAAAAGGCCGGCCAAACCGATCTTCCAGCCAGGTCTCGGCTTCGGCCTGTCCTTCGTTCGGGCCAGGAGCAATGAATCGCCCGCGCAGGGCACCAAAGCTCCCCATCCCTCCGAGAAGCTCCCGCGCACGGGCTGCCGCGTATCCCTCTTGCGCCGTCGCCTCTTCCCATGCCACACGTGCCTCTGCCAGACGTCCCACGCGCGCCAGCGCAAGCCCACGCCAGAGGGCCAGGCGGCTATCGTTTCCCTCCCAAAGGGCGGCCGCGCGACCGTACTCCCCCTGTCGATAACAGAGCAACCCCGCGCGGAAAGCCGCGTCTCGCGCGCGCCCGTGCTGCGGAAAACGCTCCATCAGGGCCAGATACGCCGAGAGCGCATCGGAATCCTGACCGAGTTCCTCCAGGCATCGCCCCTGTTCCCAGAGGGCCTCCGCAGCCTCGGGACGCCCAGGGAAACGCGCAGCGACCTGCGCGTAGGCCTCGGCTGCACGTTCCGTCTCGCCAGCCTCGGCCCAAAGCCGGGCGATCCGCAACGGCCACGCCGGATTCCCGGGGTCGTCGCGAACCAGGTTCATCAGTTCCGCAGCCGCTCCCTCCACATCCCCGGCCTCGGCCCGCGTCTCTGCCAGGGCCAAGCGAAGGGCGCTTTCCGGAGCCGCTTGTTCCCGCAGTGCCCGCTCGAACCAAGGGATCGCCTCTCGAGGGCGGCCGGCGGCACGGTAGGCCCGGGCAACGGCGTACGCTTCCACGGGGCGCCCAGCAGCGAGCAGCGCGTCCGCCGCCCAGGAGGCGCCAACGGTGTCCGGGTAGGACGTGAGGGCCTCTTCCCAGCGTGCATAGGCTTCATCGGTGCGGCCGGCGTCCCGGAGCACTTCGCCGGTCCGGTAGAGGATACGGGCCCGGTACCAGGCCTTCCGCGCGACCGCTAGGATGCGCTCCAGCGTGGCCAGGGCACGGTCGTATGCACCAGCCCTCCACCAGTCGGTCGCCGCTTCCTCCAGCATCCCGACCTGTTCCGAAAGCGTGCGATCTTTTCCCGCGGCGCACTCGAACTCTTCGGCAGCACGCGTATACGCCCCAAGCTCCCGGTAACAAGAAGCCAGCCGCTCCGCTACCAGGTCATCGAGCGCTGTCCCAGCCTCCCGATAGCGCAGGTAGAACGGAATGGCCGACGCACACATGCCCGCCTGGCGCAGGGCATCGGCGAGCAGGAATTCGCCGCGCAGCCGCTCGCCTTCCGGAAGTAGAGCCAACGCGGCGGAAAGGACCTGCGTAGCCGAAAGCGGCTGGCCCAGCTCCAACCATGCGTGGGCCATTCCTACCGCCGACCGCCCGGCGACCACCGTGCCGGGGGCAAGGAGGCCAACCTCCCTATAAAGCCGAAGGGCCGCTTCGGTTTCCCCCTCCGCCCGCCACGTCTCCGCCCTCCACAATAAGGCAGCGGGATCCAGCGCCGGGGGGACGGGCTGAACCCGCATCGCCTCTGGTTCCGCTGCGGAGGGGCGCACGCCAGAAAGGGAAAGCCCGGGAACAGACGCATACCAGGAGTTGGCCTGAGGAGCAATCCCGCCCACAAGGAAGAACAAGAGTCCGACAGCGGCGCCTACGCGAACGTGCAAGGCCCCGTTCATCCGGCCTTTCCTGCGGCGGCGGGCACCGCGTCGGAACGATCGCCGCCTTCACTGGCGGGGGACACGTCCGGAACGGCGAACCACCGCTCGTCCACCTCGATGCCGCGCTGGCGAAGCTTCTCCACCACCCGCGAGGGAGCACCGGTCGGCTCCAGCCGGCCGATCACCTCCTTATCCCGCACGGCTTCCACCCGGAACAGGAACAGATCCTGCAGGCCGATCTCCCTGCCCCGCAGGCCCGTCACTTCGGTGATCTGAACCACGCGTCGCTTGCCGTCGGGCATCCGGCGCAGGTGGACGAAAAGGTCGATCGCCAGCGCGATTTGCTCCCGGATGGCCCGCACCGGCAAGTCAAAGCCCGCCAGGAGGACCATCGTCTCCAGGCGCAATAGCCCCTCCCGCGGATCGTTCGCATGCAGCGTGGTTAGGGAAGCCCCGGTGCTCATCGCCTGGAGCATGTCCAGCGCCTCCCCACCCCGCACCTCCCCCACAATGATCCGATCCGGCCGCATCCGCAACGCGTTGATCACCAAATCCCGGATCGTCACCTCCCCCTTCCCCTCTACGTTCGGCGGCCGCGCCTCCAACCCCACCACGTGCCGCTGCCGTAACTGCAACTCCGCCGCATTCTCAATCGTCACAATCCGCTCTTCCTCCGGAATGAACGCCGATAGCACGTTCAACAACGTCGTCTTCCCCGTCGCCGTACCCCCGGATACCACAATGTTCAACCGCCCCCGCACACACGCCGCCAAAAACGCCGCCGCCTCCGCCGTCAACGTCCCAAACGCAATCAAATCCTCCATCCGAAACGGCTCCCGCTCAAACTTCCGAATCGTCATCACCGGCCCCATCAGCGAAAGCGGCGGTATGATCACGTTCACCCGCGACCCGTCCGGCAACCGCGCATCGATCATCGGACTGCTCTCGTCTACCCGCCGCCCCAACGGCGACAAAATCCGCTCAATGATCCGCATCAAGTGCTCCCGATCCCGAAATACCACCGCCGTCTCCTCGATCCTCCCCCGCCGCTCGACATACACCAAACCCGGCCCGTTCACCATGATCTCCGTCACCTCCGGATCCGCCAAAAGCGGATCCAGCGGCCCGTACCCCACTACCTCCGCCTCCACCAAACCCTGCAACATCTGCCGGTCTACCCGCGAGAGCGTCAACCCCTCCTGCCGCACCACCTGATCCAGCACCTGTTGGACGCGAGTCCGGGTCGAAAGATCCGGGCCTCGTGCCAGCTTCCACCCGTGTTCTTGCCCCATCAGTTCCCGCACACGCTCCACGATTCGCCACGCAGCGGCCTCCGAGAGCATCTGAAATTTGCGGGGCAGTGTGGGGATCGAGCGTGCTGCGCGGTCTTCGTTGGGTCCTGGCATGGCTCACCAACCCCTCGAACCCCTGGACGGGCATTGGGCACAGGGCGCTAGTGTGCCCGGCGCAGGTTCGTGCTCAGGTAATAGGTGGTCTCGATGATCGCCTGAGAAAAGTCGCTCTCCTCAGGCTCCAGGATGGGCGGCCGGCCGGCGTTCGCCGCTGAGGGGATACGCGCCAAGTCGCCGGGGATCACGCTTGCCAAGGGAAAGCCCAGAAAGGTCTCGATCTCCTTGCGCGCCGGCGAATTCTCCGCTGCAGGGAAGTTGTTCAGCACCAGAAGGATCGACTCGGACGGCACCTCCATCATCGAGAGCGCCTGGAGCAGCGACTGGGTGGCCACCAGCGCCGCCACCTCCGGGGTGACAACCACAACCACGCGGTCGGCCAGCCGGAGCAACGTGCGGTACGGTTCGCGCAACGACGGAGCCAGATCGCAGACGATGTAACCATAAACAGGGCGCAAGATCCGGATCAGGCGCTCCATCTCTTCCGGGCCAATCGCCTCCACATCGGCTGGGGACAGCGGGCTCGCCAAGAACCGCAAGCCCGAAGGGTGCACGCTCAGATAGGTCTCTTCCAGATAATCCCGCTCGAGCGCCTCGGTCGCTTCTTGCAAGAGGGCCTGCATGTCGCGGGCGTTCTGGAGATCGAGCAATACCGCCGCGCGACCGAACTCCAGGCTGGCATCCACCAGCACCACCTCGTCGGCCCACATGCGGGTCAGACACAGGGCCAGGTTCACGGCGAGGGTCGTTTTGCCGATCCCACCCCGTGCCCCCGTGATCGCGATCACCCGCCCCTCGCGCTCCTCTTTGGGTGGCGCCACCTCGCGCACGCGCCGGAGCAGGTTTTCCACACGGGCAACCAGCTCCTGCATGTTGAACGGCTTCACGACATAGTCGTCCCCGCCTGCCTCGAACCCTTGGACGATGCTCTCCGGTTGATCCCGAGCGGTCACGAAAATGATGGGGACCGATCGCGTACGCGCCTGAGCGCGTAGCCGGCGACACAGCTCAATCCCATCGATCCCGGGAAGGGAGATGTCCAGGATGAACAGGTCCGGCACAAAGCGCGCCACCATCTGCAGAGCCTCTTCCGCATCACGGGCTTTGCGCACCCGGTATCCCCGATTCTCGAAGACAAAGGTCAGGATGGTCAGGATGTCGACATCGTCATCCACCACCATGATGCTGCGTGTCATTCGCTCGCTCCTTGGGCCGCGGGCTTCGGGGCCGGCCTCTCACCCTTTGGGATGGTCACATAGAACACCGTACCCCGGCCTGGTTGGCTCTCGAACCAGATCCTTCCGCCGTGCGCTTCGACGATTTGTTTGGAAATGTAGAGGCCCAGGCCGATCCGGCCCCCTTCCGCCGTGGCCCCGGGCTGGAACAGCTTGCTCCGCACCTCCTCCGAAATGCCAACCCCTGTGTCCTGTACGGCGAAGAGAATCTGGTCCGGTTCCTCCTCCACACGGACAAACACCTGCCCCTGAACCGAGGTATGCTTTATCGCGTTGTCCAACAGGTTCAGAAGGACCTGCCGCAATCCCGTGCGGCTGGCCAGGATCGGGGCCATACGGTCCGGCACCGCCATCCGCAAGACCTGTTGCCGGCTTTCCGCCTCCTTACGAACAATGCCGATCACCTCCTGCACCAACTCGACCACATCCACCGGCTCGAAGAAGAGCGTGAATTGGCCCTCCTGGATTCGGGAAAGGTCGAGGAAGTTGTTCACCCGCTGGATGCACTGGTCGACGTTCCGGATCGCCCGGGCCAGGAAATCGCTCTGTTGCGCCGTGAGCGGTCCCGCTTCCCCGCTGCGCAAGAGGTCCAGATACCCCTTGATCGAAGTCAACGGCGTGCGGATATCCTGCGCCAGGGTCCCGATCAGGCTGGAGCGCACCTGCTCTGCCTCCACCTGGAGGGTCACATCGCGGACCATGCCGACCACGCCCTCGCACACCTGCTGCCCTGCTTCCTCCACGCAGATCGGGTTCATCGTCACCTCATACACCCGGGAATCGCCGTTCCGTAAAGGTCCCTGGTAGACCAGCGGATGTCTGAGTTCCGCGGCCTCCTGCTGGCAGCGCTGCAGCAGCTGGAGCAGTTCTTCCAACTTTTGGGCTCTCAGGTAAGCCTCGACGTCCGCCCCGATGAGCTCCTTCCCCTCCAAGCCCAACAGCTCGATGGCCGCGCGGTTTGCCAGGACAAGACGGTTCCCCTGATCCAACACCACCACGCCTTCGGCGATCCGCGAGAGGGTCCACTCCAACTTACGGTGCTCCGCGGAAAGCTCGCGGTTGACCTTCGCCAGCTCCTGCGTACGGGCGAGCACCTTTTCCATCAGCTCGGCCTTCAGGATGGCCACTGCCGCCGCGTCCGCCAGTGCCTGAGCGAGCTGAATGTCCTCCTGGCCAAAATGCCGGCCCTGCGAGGACATCACCGAAAGGTTCAGCACGCCGATGATCTGGCTATCGGCCCGCAGCGGGACGCAGAGCGCCTGCCGGACTTCGCGCTCTTCCTGCGAACGGAACCGGGAGATGTTCTCCGGAGCCACGATCAGCGGCTGTCCGTATTGGGCAACCCACCCCGAGACGCCCCGGCCCACCGGCACCCCTTCCGTGACCGGCGTACGGAACGGCAGGCCCGCAGCCGCGCGTACCCGCAACCATTGGCCGCTCTCGTCGATCAGCATCACGGAGGCCCGATCCACTTCAAAGACCTCGCAGGCGCTGGAAACGATGCGCTGCAGCACCTCTTCCAGGCGTCTGGGAGAGTTGATGTCGCGCAGAACCTGGTTCAGCGCCGCGGTCTCGCTGTAGCGTCGGCGCAACGCGGCCAGCGATTCGGTCCATCCGATGACCCGCGCTACACGCCCGGCCAGCTCGGCCATCGCTATCAGGTCCTCACCGCGGAAACGACCCCGTGAGCGCCGCCGCCCGACCAGCAGCAGGCCAATGACCTCCCCTTCCAGAACCAGGGGGGCGCTCAAGAAAGGCTGTTGCAAGAAAAAATCCTGCAACGCGGGCGGAATCGGATGACGAAACTCCTCATCTACGCGGGTTGCAGGGGCATCGGTCTCGAGCAGCTTTTGCAAGAAGTCCTGATCCCATTCCATCCGCCGGAGCACCGCACGGGATAGCGTGGCCATTGGATAGGGGTCCGGTATCTGTAGCTCCAACTGGCCGCTCCCGGGATCGCGCAGGAAGACCAGAGCCACATCGGCATCGAGCACGCGCAAGGCCTCCTCGGTGACCGCCGTGATCACACCGGCCCGCTGCGTCCCCGAAACGGTGAACAGATGCTCATAGCGGGCTAGAGCCCCTTCCTGCTCCCGCCAGCGAAGCACGGGCCCGATCAGCAGGATCACCAACACCGCCAGCAGGAAAATAACCCCCTCGCCCGTCAGAAACATCGGATTCAGGACCGCACGCCATTGCCAGCTCGCAGACCAGAGGACGAGCACGGGATAAAGTACCCCTAGGCCCACGGTTACGCTTACAGACACCGTCAGCGAGGCCCGCAGCGCCGTCTCCAAGACAGGGGCGACAAAATACAGTAGAAACGGGTACGCCTGTCCCCGGGAAGACGCGATGAGCGCGCTGCCCACCACCACGTCGACCGCGACCGTGGCGACCCACGGCCAGCGGGGCGAACCACGGGTGGAGGAGACACCCGTGAGGAAAAGGTTGTAAAGCAGCGCCACGCCTAGGACAACCAGCAGATCCGCCCCCGGGCCTGGCCCGCCGATGGTGAGATATCCCACGGCACCGATCACCAACGCCAGCCAGCGGTACCAGATGATCGGCAAGTAGATCGATCCTCGCAGCATACTCTCTCCTCGGTGTAGATCCCCTATTCTGTACCTGGGTGCATCAGGGCGCCCAATAGCTCTTGCTGCTCTTGCTCTCCACCCCGTTGATCCGGACGACCAACGTCAGCCGGTGCTCGCTGTTCGGTGAAGCCGGCGAGCGATAAACCACCTGGTACTGCCCACGGAACTGGCGGGATAGCTGGGTGTAGAGATCCCCCAGCGCATCGGCTTGAGGTGCAAAAAGGTACAACGCGCCCGTCTCACGGGCGAGCTGCTCCAGCGGCGCCGGGTCGAACTCGTTACTCTGCAGCCCGATAGCATACACGGGCACGTTGTACATCCCCGCCTGGGCGATCACGTCCTGCAGCGAGGACCGGCTTGCGGTGTCGTGTCCGTCGGTCAACACCACTACCGCCCGGCGACCGGACGGCTGGGTAACTAGCTGCTCGACCGAGAATCGAATGGCGTCATACAGCGTGGTCTCCCCGCTCGCGACGAGCTGCTCAACCGCCCTGCGCACGGCTTCCTTGTCCTTCGTGCACTCTTGAAGTAAGGCCGGCCGATCGCTGAAAGCGACCACACAGACGACGTCGTTCTCCCCCAACTGGTCCAGGAACGCGCTCAACGCCTGCTGCACCTGGCGCAGCGGCTCGCCTCCGTTGGCGCCCATGCTGCCACTGGTGTCCACCGCAAGAGCCACGGTAAGCGGCTCGGTCAATGGGACTGTGCGCAGCACCCAGTTCGGAACCAGGGCATCGTCTTCCCACACCGACAGGTGCTCCAGCGTGAGGCCAGACCACGCGTTGCCGGAAGGATCCAGGATGCTCAGATAGGCCACGACGTCGGGAAAGTGCGCTCCATCCACCTGATGCAACACCACTTGATAAGCCGCCCCTGTACCCTGACTGGCAGGGAGTGAAAGGGTAGGGCGGGGGGTAGGCGTTGGGGACCAAACCGTACGAACGACCTCTTCGTGCCAACCGGTCGCATCGCCAGCGCGCAGCGTGAGCCGGGTTTGCCCAGGCCTGGCTGGGACCAAGTGCACAAAAGAACCGTCCGGCTGCACGGAGACGGGACTGTCGTTGACCGTAAGGACGGCTCCGGGCGGAACCCTACCGACGAGCACGATCTCGTCGCCACTCGAAATCGCACCTTCAGGGGGATAGAAAAGCTCCAGCCGCTTCTCAGCCGAGGCGCTAGACCTGTGTCCGGCAAGCCCCCAAACAAGGGCCACAACGAGCAACACGATCAGGAAAGCCCCAAGTCCCAGGATGGGCGAGCGCGTCTGGAAAAAACGTCGAACGCGCTGCGCGAGCTGCTGGCGGAAACGCGGCCAACGCATCCGTTGGCGGAGCATCGCCAGAAGCGGCTCGGGGTCCAGGTCCAGAAAATGGGCGTATTCGCGCAGGTAGATTTCGGCATATCGGGAGCCTGGCAGGGCTTCCAGGTCGCCACGCTCCAGGGCCTGAAGGTGCTCTGCACGGATGCGGGTCGCGACCTCCACCTCCGGTAGTGACAGGTAACGGCTCTCTCGCTTCTCGCGCAACAGCTGCCCGAAATCCTTCGCCATCCTGTTTCCTCGCATTCTCGAAGAGGTTTCCGTACTCCCTCTGAGGACCGTGGGGTCACCTGTTTGTATCTTAACACGGCCCTCCATCGGTGTCAAGGAGCCCCGTGGTGCAGCTTCGGTTTGACAGTCCCTTGCGTGCCAGATATAATATCATACAAGCGAAGAGGCTCTTCCCGCGGGAGTAGCTCAGGTGGCAGAGCGTCTGCCTTCCAAGCAGAGGGTCGCGGGTTCGAGTCCCGTCTCCCGCTTTGGCCGGCTCCCATGCCGGCCTTTCTTTCCTGTCTCGCCTTTCGCCCCGCAGAGGCTCCGATGGCCGGGGGGCGATCTCGAGGAGCGGCCATGCGAATCGTCCTCCTGGCCCCGTTTGCCACGCAGCCAAAGGGAACCACGCGCGCCCGGGTGCTGCCTCTTGCGGAGGCGCTCGTGCGCCACGGGCACAGCGTCACCGTGCTGATCCCCGCCTGGGATAACCCTCGCGAGGCCGGCTGTGAGGTTACGCGCGGCCCTCTCCGCATCCGCTGGCCGGCGCTGCCGCACCCCGTGACCCCACGCCTTTCGCTGGTGCTTGTGCGCGAAGCCTTGCGCGAACACCCCGATGCGATCCACGTCTTTAAGCCCAAGGCCCATTCCGGCCTGGCGCTCCTGTGGTTGTGGGCGCGTGCATCGCGCATCCCCCGCGTGCTGGACAGCGACGATTGGGAAGGGCGTGGGGGGTGGAACGAGGTCAACCCCTATTCCCCGCTTCAGAAGGCCTTTTTTCAGTGGCAAGAGCACTTCTTGCCCCGGCATTGCGCGCGTGTGGTGACCGTGGCCAGCCGGACTCTCCAGACCCAGATGTGGGGGCTGGGCCTTCCCCCGGAGCGGGTCATCTACCTTCCGAACGGCGCCAGCCGGGAACGCTATGCCGAGTGGTCCTCGGCCGATCCGGAGCCCGTGCGCCGGCGGCTTGGGCTCGACGGCCTCCCCACCGTCCTTCTCTATACCCGCTTTGCCGAGTTCCGCGTCTCCCGCGTGGTCGAGGTGATCGCCCGGGTGCGCGAGGCCGTGTCCCACGTGCGGCTGCTCGTGGTGGGCCGTGGCTTCTTTGGGGAAGAGACTCAGTTGAGGCAGGAGATGGCCGCACGCGGACTCGGCGACCACCTGGTCGACGCGGGGTGGGTAGCGGAGCGTGAGCTCCCCCAGCACCTCGCTGCCGGGGATGTAGCCTTCTTTCCGCTCGACGATCGGCTGATCAATCGGGCGAAATGTTCCGTGAAGTTGATCGAACTGATGGTGGCCGGCCGGGCGATCGTGGCCGATGCGGTGGGGGAAGCGCGCGAGATGCTCGAGCATCGCGTCTCCGGCTGGCTCACCCCCCCTGAAGACGTGCAGGCGCAGGCCGCTGCCCTGATCTCCCTGCTTCAGGACCCGGAAAGCCGGCGTGCCCTGGGCCAGGCTGCCACGACCCGCGTCTGGCAGGCGTACGATTGGGACCACCTGGTGGCGCGTGCGCTGGCTGCCTATCGCCTGGCCGGAGCCCGCTGACCGGGATTTGTGCTGCCCCTCCGTTTCGTGTAGAATAGGGCTGTCAAAGGATGCCGCAGGAGGTTGACATGCACCGGAGGTTGTGGCTGCTTGGGCTCGCCCTTTTTCTTGCCGCCTGTACTGCGGGAGGCATCTACATCCCCCCTACCCTTCCCCCAGAGGGCCTGTATGCGCGCATCGAAACCACCCGGGGAACGATCCTCTGTGAGTTGCGGCCCGATGCAGCGCCCAAGACCGTGGCCAACTTTCGCAAACTGGCCGACGCAGGATGGTACGATGGCCATACCTTCTTTCGCGTTGAGCCCGGATTTGTCATCCAGGGAGGCAGCCCGGACGACACGGCTACCGGGAGTATTGGCTATACGATCGAAGCCGAGATTTCCCTGCCCCACCGCCCGGGCGCTCTGGCAATGGCCCGCACGGGGGACGCGGTGAACCCCGAGCGCCGCTCGGACGGCAGCCAGTTCTACATCACCTTGGGAGAAACTCCCCATCTGGACGGGGCTTACACCGTCTTTGGTTACTGCACCGGCTCCCTGGACGTGGCCCGCCAGATCCAAGTGGGGGATCGCATGCTGCGGGTGCGGGTAGAGGAGCGGTAGGCAGCCCGATATGCCCAAAGAGCGGACGTTCGAAAAGACGATCGCCGTCAATCGCCAGGCACGCCACGAGTATGACATCCTGGAGACCTATGAGGCAGGCCTGGTGCTGACCGGTTCGGAGATCAAGTCGATCCGCGCCGGCCGCGCAAACCTGCGCGGGGGATATGCCCGCATCCGGGACGGAGAGGCCTGGTTGCTGGACGTCCATATCGCCCCCTATGCCGAGGCCGGCCGGCGCTTCGGTCACGATCCCCTACGCCCCAGAAAGCTCCTCCTCACCCGTCGCGAGATCGACCGTCTGCGCGGCCGGCTGGAGACAGCAGGACTCACGTTGGTCCCGTTGCGTCTCTACATCAAAGGACGCTGGGCCAAAGTGGAACTGGGGCTCTGCCGGGGACGGAAAATGGTCGACCGGCGCCGCGCGATTGCCGAGCGGGAGGCACGCCGCGAGATCGAACGGGAATGGAAAGAACGTGAGCGGTGAGTCCGGAAACCCGAGGATCGGGACGATGAGCGAACGGTTGCTGGGAGGGCGCTATGAGCTGGAACAACTCCTGGGCCAGGGAGGGATGGCCCAGGTTTACCGCGCGCGCGATCACGTGCTGGACCGGCCCGTGGCCGTCAAACTCCTGCGTCCAGAGTACGCGAACGACGCCACCTTTGTCGCCCGTTTCCAGCGGGAGGCGCGAGCCGCCGCCAACCTGGTGCACCCCAACATCGTCGCCGTATACGACGTGGGACAGGACGGAAACCAGCACTACATCGTGATGGAGTATATCGCCGGCCGCACGCTCAAAGAGTTCATCCGCGAGCGGGCTCCCCTTCCGGTCGACCTGGCACTGCGCATCGCCGAAGAGGTCTGCACGGCGCTCGAGTACGCCCACCGGCATGGGCTCATCCACCGGGACATCAAACCTCAGAACATCCTCCTGGACGAGGAAGGCGAGGTGGTCAAGGTGGCTGACTTTGGGATCGCCAAGAGCCGCCTGGATCCCGAGTCCACCGCCGACCGGCTCGCGCTGGGGACGGTCAAGTATATCAGTCCGGAACAGGCGCGGGGGGTGGAGGTGGTGCCCCAGTCCGATCTCTACTCCCTGGGCGTCGTTCTGTACGAAATGCTCACGGGGCGGCAACCGTTCGACGGAGAAACCCCCGTGAGCATCGCCTTACAACACATTGAGGCAGAGCCCCCGCCGCCGCGCCAGATCAACCCGTACATCCCTCCAGCTGTGGAAGCCATCCTCCTGCGCGCCTTGGCCAAGAACCCCCGCGAGCGGTATGCCTCCGCCCGCGAGATGCGACAGGCGCTGGAACGCTACCGCCTGGCCGGCCTGGAGACCACTGGCCCACTCCCCCAAGCGGTCGCGCCCCCGGCAATCCCCGCACCCCCGGCGCGTCCGGATCAGGTTCCCACCCGGGGCACCCGGCCAGCACCCCGCGTGAGCCCCACCCCGCGTGCGATACCCACCCGGGGCACCACCCTTGGCCCTCTAGGAATCGCGCTCCTGATCCTTATCGGGGTAGGCATGGTCAGCCTGGTGCTCCTGCTCGTCCGGCTGCTCTATCCCCCCAGGCCGCTGGTCACACCGACATCCGTCCCGACCACGGCCGTGCCCACGTGGCCTACCGCGCCAAGCCCTGGGATCCCGGTGCTGTTACGCGACCTGACCGGCCTCTCCGCGGCGGACGCCCGGGCCATCCTGGAACAGGACGGGCTACTGTACGTCGAGGGACCGCCGCGATGCGACCCATACATCGAGCCAGGCCACGTGGTCGAGCAGAAACCGCGCTACGGCACACGTCTGCTGGCTGGGCAGGCGGTCACGGTAACCCTTTCGGCGGAACGGACGCTCGCTCGTGTTCCCTATGTGGTGCAGATGTCTTATGAGGGAGCGCGCTTGACCTTGTTAGGTGCCTGTTTTCGGATCGAGCGCAAGGAGCTGGGATGCACCTCGACCCCAGTTGGGTACGTGGCCCGGCAGGAGCCCAGGGCAGGCGTATCCGAGGCCCAGGGCATCACGGTAACTGTTTATGTGAGCATCGGATACCAGGAAACGATCCTTCCGGAATTGCTCCGCGTGCCGCTTGCGGACGCTCAGCGGCGCGTGGAAGCGGCCGGCCTCATCTGGGGATACGCCAACCCCCAGACACAGGCGGATATGCCTCCCGGGGTAGACATCGATGATCAGGGGGCCCCGGGGCAGGTGATCAGCTACCTGGTCCAGTACAACGGCGTGCGTAAGACAAACGGAGAGCTCCCGGCGGGCGCTCGTGTGCCCTGCGGGGCAGTGGTGCACGTGGCCTACTACGCGCTGCCTTGAGGCGGGATCGAAGCCGGCGCTTCGGCTGCTGCACACCCCCGTGGATGGAGGTTGTGTGCCTTGGCCCTGACAGCGGCCGACCACACGCCATAGGAGTGCGCGATGCGGTGTCCCGCACGGCTGGCCGGGATCGTCGGATTGCTTCTGGTCGGCGCAGCAGCCGGTTTGGCCGCGGTGCGGTTCGGGCTGGCCATTCCCCTGGGCGCACTCGCTGGCCTAGCGCTGTTCCTTATCGCTTTTTTCGAGCCCAAGACGGGCCTCCTCTGCGCTCTGGGGATTGCAACACTCCTCCCGTTCGGGGTGCTTCCCTTTCGCCTGGCGGTGACCCCGTCCTTCCTGGAGATCGTGCTCCTGGGCCTGCTCGCCGGCTGGCTGCTCGCGCCCTGGTTGCGTGAAGGGCGGCGCTACCGTCTGGCGCCGCTCGACCTGGGGGCCTGGCTGTTCATGGGCTTGCTGATCGTGGGGTTATCCCTGGGCATCGGCCGAGGGCTTGACGCCACGCGGGTACACAACGTGGGGAAATTCCTCCTGGCCTTGCTCGCCTACTTCGGCGCCAGGCAGACAGTAAAGGACGGGCGCCATGTGCGCCAGTATCTCGCTGTGTTGCTCGTGTGCGCCGGGCTGGCTGCCGCCTTGGGGATCCTGCTCCACGCGCTGCCCGATCCAATGGCCCAGGCTGTGTTGACCCGCCTGGGGGTCGTGGGATACCCCACGACGGGCCGCGTGTTGCGCTATGTGGAGGACGATCCGCACGGACTGGAGCGTGCGATCGGCACATCCGTTGACCCAAACGCCTTCGGCGGCATGCTTGCCTTTGCGGCATCCGTTGCGTTGGGAGAGCTCCTGCAGCCGCGGGGACACGCCCTCCCCCGATACGCTTTGGGGCTCATCTTGGCCACCCTCCTAGGAGCCATCTATCTCACCTACTCCCGCGCAGCCCTCGGTGGATGGGTGGCAGGTTGCCTCTTTCTAGCCGCCGCCCGCTACCGGCGCCTCTTTGGTGTCCTCCTGGCTGGGGCCCTGATCCTTGCCCTGCTCGTGGCCGGCTTGTGGTGGAACACGCCCGTGGTGGAGCGGTTCCGAGAAGGAGTGCGCTTTCAAGACCTGGCGAACCGGATGCGCCTGGCGGAATATGCCAACGCCTGGGCCATCCTTCGCCGTTACCCGATCTTCGGCGTAGGCCTAGCAGGAGCCCCAGATATCGACCTGAGCACGGGAGTCTCGAGCCTCTATCTCACGATCGCGGAGCATATGGGCTTGGTGGGCTTGGCCGCGTTCCTGGGGTTGGTCGGGGCAGCGCTCGCCCAGGGCCTTTACGCCTCCCGGAACCATACCCGCGCCACGGGAAGTGGCCATCGCTTGGCACTGCTTTCGGGAGTGGTAACAGCCCTGGCCATCGGGCTTCTGGACCACTATTTCTTCAACGTCGAGTTCCCCCATATGGCCCTGATGTTTTGGAGTGCCGTGGAGATCGCCTCGGACCGGGGGTGGGATCTTCCCTGACGCCATTTGCGCCCTTGCCCATTTTCGGGTACAATGCGGCGGGCCAACGGAAAGGGATGGCCCCAGGTAGGTTTATGGCCCCGGATGTCCCGGGAAACAAGATGAAAGAGGAGGATTCGATGGCCACACGGATCGGCATCAACGGCTTCGGCCGAGTGGGCCGTCAGGCTTACAAGGCGCTGCTCGATTACTACCCGGACGACCTGGAAGTCGTGGCGATCAACGACATTACCGATGCGCCAACGCTGGCCCACTTGTTACGCTACGACTCGGTCTATGGTGCATTCGACGGCGAAGTCGAAGTGGGTGAATCCGGCCTCATCGTGGACGGAAACGAGGTACGGGTGCTCAGCGAGCCGGATCCGAGCAAGCTGCCTTGGGCCGAAATGGGGGTAGAGATCGTCATCGAGAGCACGGGCCGCTTCACCGAGGCAGCCAAGGCCAAAGCCCACTTGGATGCCGGCGCCAAGAAGGTCATCATCACCGCCCCGGCCAAGGGGGAGGACATCACCATCGTCCTCGGAGTCAACGAGGACCGTTACGATCCAGAAAAGCACCACATCATCTCCAATGCGTCCTGTACCACGAACGCCCTTGCCCCGGTCGCCAAGGTGCTCTATGAACGGTTCGGGATTGTCCGTGGCCTGATGACCACCATCCACTCCTACACGGCCGATCAGCGGCTGGTCGACGCGCCCCACAAGGATCTACGCCGGGCCCGACATGCGGGCCTGAACATCGTTCCGACCTCGACCGGCGCTGCAAAGGCGCTCGGCCTGGTGATCCCCGAACTGAAGGGCAAGTTCGACGGGATCGCACTGCGCGTCCCTACCGCGACCGTCTCGATCATCGACTTTTTCGTCGAACTGGAACGGCCGGCCACCGTGGAAGAGATCAACCAGGCCTTCCGCGAGGCTGCGGACGACGAGCTGGCGGACATTCTGTATGTGAATGATGAGCCGTTGGTCTCCTCCGACTTTGTCGGCGCTGAGTATTCGAGCATTGTCGATGCCCCGCTGACCATGGTGATGGGAGGCACCATGGCCAAGGTGATGGCCTGGTACGACAACGAGTGGGGCTACTCCTGTCGCGTGGCCGACCTGGCCGCCCTGATTGCCGAGCGACTGTAGGGGCAAGGAGACCCAAGGGGGCCGCCCGGCTTCGTTCGCTTTCGGCGGCGGGCCGGGCGGCGGCTTTCTAGCCGCTGAGCGTGCGGTTGGAGGGGCTACGACGATCACAAGCGGTTTCGTGTTCACCCAGACGGCGTTGCGCGCCTACCGGGAGTGCCCCTATCGCTTTCGGCTGCGCTACTTGGAGGGAGTGCCCTGGCCGGCCGCTCCCACGGATCCGGCTGCGGAAAGAGCACTCGACCTTGGCCGCCGTTTCCACGAGCTTGCCCGCCAGCACTACCTAGGGCTGGAGGTGGACGAGCAGGCACGTTCCGCCGGCCCTCCCCTTGCCGATTGGTGGCAGGCGCTCCGGACGCGGCCGCCGGACCTCGCGGGCTACCCAGAGCGCTACCCTGAGGTAGCGCTTTCGGTTCCTTTGGGCCGATTCCGCCTGAGCGCACGCTACGACTTGTTGGCGATAGGGGAAAAGGGTGCGCGCATCGTGGATTGGAAGATCGGGGTCTTGCCGTTGTCGCCGGTGCTGGCCCAAGACCTGCAGACACAGGTCTATCTCTACGTGCTCGCCGAGGGGAACACGGTTTACCGCAGGGGTCGCCTGCTTGCCCCAGAGAGCCTAAGCCTGGTTTACTGGAACCCACGGGAGACCCTTCTGGTGGGCTATGATGCCCGCACCCACGCTCAAACTCGCGCCTTCCTGGAAGGGTTGGTAGACGAGATCGCACAATGTGATCCGGCCGCAATGCGGCCAGTGGAAGACCCCTCCACCTGTTCGCGTTGCGGCTACGCAGCGTTATGCGGCTTGCCCAGCGGAGGGATCCTGGAATGGGAAGAAGAGGAGGAAGAAGCCTTCCCCGAATGGCCCCCGGAGGAAGCCCTGGCGCCCTAGGGGCCCCTCAGGCACTTTCCCCGACCGGCGGTTCGATCCAGAGGTGAAAGCGGGGCAGGAACTCCAGCAGATAGCCACGTGTGGTGTACCCCAGCTGACGGGAAACCTCCTGGGGGGGGCGGCCGGCGGAGAGGAGACGTACCGCAGCGGTGTCCCGCAAGAGTTGGGGGTTCACCCGGCGGATGCCAGCGGCGCGGGAGAGGCGCGCCAGGATGTTGTTCACCTGACGGCCCGTGACGGGAACCACTGGGGAAAGCCAACCTGCCTCGCCGGCCCGGCGCTCCCGATAGCGCCTGAGAGCACCGGCCACCTCGGGCGGAAGCGGCAGCCGTCGCGATTTTTGGCGGAGCTTTCCGCCATAACGGATCACCACCGTCGGCGGGCTATCCTCGAGCTCCAGGTCGGCCCACTGCAGGGCCAGCAGCTCCTGTTTCTTCAGCCCCACTTCCCCCAGCAGCCCCACGAGCAAGCGGTGAAAATCGTCGGCCGCGGCGACCGCAAGCAGGCTGGTCATTTCCTCCCGGGTGAGCACCGGCGGGGGCTCGACGGCCACCTCCTGAAACGGGATCTCGGCGGCAGGATTGTCCTCGCGCCACCCTTGCGCAACCGCAAAGGCCATCAACCGACGCAGAAACTCCACCCCCACGTTATAGGTGTTCACCGTGAAGCGGCCCCGGCCGTGCGTCAACCATTCGAGAAAGGCGGTCAGCTCCTGCCGCCTGAGCGTGGCTACGGCACGTTCCCCCGGAAAGTACTCCAGCAGCCGGCGAGCCACCGAGCGGTGGTTGGCCACGATGTTGGGGGTGCGGACGCCGGAAATGGCCTGGAGGTATCGGGCAACGGCCTCGCCCAGCGGGACAGTGCGGTTTGCTTCCATGCATACCTCCGGGCAGCCCTGGACCAGAGTTGCTCCGGGCGGCTAACCCTGCCGAGCGCTTACATTATATCACAATCTTCCGATCGACAGCTGGATGGCCCTGTGGTAGAATAAGCGTATCGAGGAGGTGTTGGATGAGCGCACGGGCCTTGCTGCACCCAGGTGGGACAGCCCTGGTGGTGATCGACTTCCAAGAGAAGCTCGTCCGGGCATTGCCCGAACAACCGGTGTGGCGGGCGATCCGCACCGTGAGCCGACTGTTACCCCTCCTGGAAATCCTGAACGTGCCCGTCCTTTGGACCGAGCAGTATCCGGTGGGCCTCGGCCCGACGGTTTCCGAGCTGGCCGAACGGCTCCAGGGCAAACCCCGCTTTGAAAAGACCACCTTCTCCTGTTTCGGCGCTCCGGGCTTCGGGGGGTGGCTCTGGGAACACGGGATCGGCCGCCTGGTGCTGAGCGGAATCGAGACCCACATCTGTGTCCTTCAGACGGCCCTGGAAGCGCTGCAGGCCGGCCTGACGGTCCACGTCCTGGCCAATGGCGTGTGCTGTTATCACCCAGAAGATCAGGAACGGGCATTGGCCCGCATCCAGCAGGCCGGGGGCGTGATCACCAGCCGGGAGATCGTTGCCTACGAATTGCTGGGGCGGGCCGATACCCCCGCGTTCCGGGCGGCATTGCCTTACCTGCGGGAGCGGGACTAGATGCTGAACTGGAGCCTCCTTGCCGAACGGCGCATCCTGGCGGCGATGGAACGCGGGGAGTTCGACAACCTCCCCGGCCAGGGACAGCCCCTCCGCTGGCGTGAGAACCCGTTGGTCCCCCCGGAGTGGCGGTTGGCTTTCGACCTTCTAGAGCGTGCTGGCCTGGCCCCCGAGTGGATCCTCCGGGACGCGGAAATCCGCGCCGAGATCGCGGCCCTCGAACGGAAACGGGAACGGGAGCGGCTGTGGATGGAAGAACGGCGAGAGGCGCTCGCGGCGATGTCTCCCGAGGAAGCGGCCGCGGAACGGGAGCGGCTGCGCCGAGTGCAGAAGCACACCCTGGAACAGGTGCGTTTCCAGGTGGAGAAGCTAAACCGCAAGATCGCGGACTGGAACCTGATCGTCCCCATAGTCTGGTTGCAGCGCCTGCCCTTGGACCCGGGCGCGGTAGAAGCCGCGCTACAGGCCGCCTGGGGAAACCTGGAGGAAACCCGATGAAGGCGATCATCCTTGCCGGAGGAAAAGGCGAGCGGTTGCGTCCTTACACGAACGACCGCCCGAAAGGGATGGTCGAGGTGCTGGGAGTCCCTATCCTGGCCTACCAGGTACGGTGGCTGCGCGCCAATGGCGTCGATGCCGTGCTCTTTTCCTGCGGCTACCGCCACGAGGTCATTCGCGAATACTTCGGCGACGGATCGCGGTGGGGAGTCACGTTCGAGTACGTCGTCGAAGATGTCCCACTTGGACGCGGGGGCGGCATGAAACTGGCCTTCCGCGCCCTGGCTCCCGAGGATGACCCGGTAGTGGTCACCAACGGCGATGTGATCACCAACTTTCCCTTGCGCGAGATGGTCGCCGAACATCGTCGCTCTGGGGCTATGGCGACGATCTTTCTCACGCCTTACTTCAGCCCCTTCGGCATCGTCGAGGTGGGAGAAGGAGGGGAGGTGCTTGGGTTCCGCGAGAAGCCCGAGCTTCCCTACTGGATCAACGGCGGGGTCTATGTGCTCAGCCGGGCAATCGAACCCTACCTCCCGGATCGCGGCGACCACGAGGTAACGACCTTCCCCCAGCTGGCCAGGGAGGGAAAGCTGCGTGCCTTTCGCTCCCGCGCCTATTGGCAGTCCGTAGATACGGTGAAGGATCTTTCCGTCACCAGCCGGGAGCTCGAGCAGTTCATGATGGAAGCGTTCCTCTCGCAAGCGGACGTCCCGCGCATCCCTCGCTAGGATGGGACGGAGTGAACCCACGCGTCGTGCTCAAGCCCGGCCGGGAGAAATCGGTCCGCCAGCGTCATCCCTGGGTCTTCTCCGGGGCGATAGCCCGCGTAGAGGGTGCCCCCGGAGCTGGGGACGTGGTCGACGTGCTCAGCGGCGAAGGAGAGTTCCTTGCCCGAGGCTGTTACAGTCCTCGATCCCAGATCCGCGTCCGGCTGTGCACGTGGGATGTCGATGAGCCGGTGGACGCGGCCTTTCTCCGTCGGCGCTTGGAGCGGGCGCTGACGGGGCGGGCGGCTCTCTTTGAGGATCCTGCCACCACCGCCTTTCGGGTGGTGCACGCCGAGTCCGACGGCCTCCCGGGCGTGATCGTGGACCGCTACGGGCCGTTCCTGGTGGTCCAGCTGCTCACGCAGGGCGCCGAGGTTTGGCGCCGGGAACTCGTCGATCAACTGGTCGCACGCCTTTCGCCCGCTGGCATCTACGAGCGCGACGACGTACCCGTGCGCCGGTTGGAAGGGCTCCCCTTGCGCACCGGCCAGCTGTGGGGCGAAGAGCCACCGGACCGGCTTGAGGTCCTGGAGGGCGGGATACCGTTCTGGGTAGACCTCCGCAGGGGCCACAAGACCGGGGCGTACCTGGACCAGCGGGAGAACCGGCTGCGGCTGGGCCCGCTCTGTGTCGCCAAAGAAGTGCTCGACGGATTCACGCACAGCGGATGGTTCGCGATCCATGCCGCGGTGCGCGGAGCAGCGGACGTCGTGGGGCTCGACTCCTCGGCTGAAGCGTTGAGGCTCGCGGCGGAAAACGCACGCCTCAACCGTGTGGAGGATCGCGTCCACTGGGTCGAGGGAAACGCGTTCGAGGAGCTGCGCCGCTGGCGAGCAGAAGGCCGGTCTTTCGACGTGGTCATCCTGGACCCCCCAAAGTTCGCCGAGAGGGCGTCGCAGGTGATGTCTGCCTGCCGGGGCTACAAGGACATCAACCTCCTGGGCATGCAACTCCTCCGGCCCGGAGGGCTATTGGCCACCTTTTCCTGCTCGGGACTGGTGAGCGCGGACCTTTTCCAGAAGGTCGTCTTCGGGGCCAGTCTGGACGCTCGTCGTGAGGTGCAGATCCTGGCCCACCTCTTTCAGAGCGAGGACCACCCGGTGCTCCTCACCTTCCCGGAGGGCGCCTATCTGAAGGGACTGCTCTGCCGTGTCTGGTAGTCCACCTGCTCCGCCTGGTGCGCATCCAGATAGTTCTGGAGGATCAGCGCAGCCGCCACCGCGTCGCGTTCTTGTCGGCGGCGTTCCCGCCGCATACCGCTTTCCAGGAGCGACCGCTCGGCAGCGGCGCTGCTCAGGCGCTCATCCCACAACTCGATTGGAATGCTCACACGCGCCTGCAGCCGCTCCACCCAAGAGCGCACCGAGCGGGCTTCCTCCCCTTCCCCACCGTCGAGCCGTAAGGGGTAGCCGACCACGATCCGTTCGACCTGGTATTGCTCCGCCCATGCGCAGACCTCGTCCAGAGCCTGGTCCTCCTGGCGTCGCTCGATCGTAGCCAACGGGGTGGCCAGTACCCGATCCGGATCGCTCAGGGCGGCGCCGATACGGCGCCGCCCGATGTCCAGCCCCAGAATCCGTCCCATCCCGCCCCTCAGTGGCGCAACTGGGTCGTATCCACCACCACGATGCGTGAGCCCTGCGTGGGCAGCCGGCTAGAGACAGGGCTCACTGCGTAGGCGGCGATGCGGTCCGCGTAGGTCTCCAGGATCTTGCAGGCTTCCTGCGCCGTCTGTCCGCGCAGGGCCCGACGGATTTCCGCCTGGAGCGCTGGGTCGATACGGTTCACGATGGTGACCCGGACGCGGGTACGGTAGCTCCAGGCGTTTCCGGCGGGCTGCGGCGCTACGGGAAGGATCGGCCCATGGGCAATCTGGCCGATCTCCTGGCCGGCCTTCTTTCCCCCCAGCCCCAGGAGAACCGCCTGATCCAGGGCACGCTCGAGCACGCCCGGAGCGCTGGCCAGGGCCGTGGCACGGACGGTTGTCCGAAGGGTGAACGTGGTTGCTTCTGTGCCGATCGGATGGCTAAACAACTCCTCGACCGTGCGAATGTCCAGGGTTCCCGACAGGACCTCCAAATCGCCCACCTTGGCATAGAGTTCCGCATAGGCCTGTTCCCGGAGCTCCGCAAGCAGCCTTTCCCGTAGCTGGCTCTGGTCTTGCTCCGTAACCAGGGTGACCGGGCGTTCGGAGCCGCCCGAGGTCGGTTCCGGGTTGATGACGTAGAGATTGGCTGCAGGCGCCGCCTCAAAGTGGGTGATCGTGCCCGCATCCACGTTCCAGGCGCTTCCCGGCTGCTCGGCCCGGATCGGGACTCCTATGGCGCGCCCATACTCGATCCCAGCCGGAAGGCCATTGCTCCATAGCTGCACAGCGGCGGGCACGGAGACATCTTCGACCGTGTAAAAGACCATGCCCGCCCCGATCAGACGCGTGCCGGCAGGGATGAAAACCTCGGAAAAGTTCCCGTTGCTGAAGGACACCCGGCCTTGGGCGGTGCCATCCGGCACCAGGGCGGACCCGGTGGCCGTGGCGGAAGCACTGGCCTGCAACGAGACCTCTACCGGCTTGGCGACAATGACCACCGCATCCCCTTCGATCTTGGGCCCGACGGCAGCGCCTTTCGTGGGCACGGTATCGCTCAGGACAACGGTGAGCCCGACATCCATTTCCTGAGTCCCTGCAGCCACCGGCGTGAGGGCGACGACCGTTCGCGGTTCGGAGAAGCTGTAAGCAGCCACCAGAAGCACCGTCAGCGCAACCACGCCGGCCAGCCCCCAGAGGTAATACCGAAGCCGTTCCCGGGGAGGGACAGCCGCTTCCACAGGAATCTCCACCGGCGGCGCAGCCGGGGCTTCGCGTTCGGCCGCGGGTTCGGGCACCGGAGCACGCCGGAAGCGCTCTTTGGTTGCCGCAGCGACAGCCGCAACGGCGGCGCCCAGAGGGGCCAGCACGCGCCGCACGGCGCCCAAGTCGAACGACCAAGCCGGGCGCCGGGGCGGTCCTGGTTCTTCCTCCGCAGCCTCGGGCGCAGGCAGCTCCACCTCCTCTACTGCTGGGGGAGGCCCGAGCACCTCCTCGAACGGAGCAGCCACCGGAACCTCCGAGGGTTCCGCAACGCCTATCGGTTCAGGCGGCCGCGTCGAGACGACGATGCGTGGTTCTTCCCGTGCGGAGACTTCTTCATCCCGCAGGCGGGCTTCCGGCTCCAGGCGCACAACATCGAAGCGGCAGACCTTGGCCATGTCGCAGGTTGTGGCGTCTGCCGAATAGACAGTCACGTTGATGCCGTGCAGGTCGCACACTTTGCGCAGCATGGTGAAGCCACCGAGCATCTGGAGCGCACGGTTTCCTGGGGGTACCACCAGGCTGATCTGCTGTGCACCGGCGGTGCGGACCTTGCCCACGATCGTATCGGCGTCGTCCTCCGGCTTCAGCACGATCGTTACCGAGTCATCGGACATCGTCCTCCTCCTTGTTCGGAAGGCGCTCCATCCGAACTGGCCCTCCCCGCTTCTATCGCCCCTCAGACCGAGCGAACCAACGTTTCACACCGCCGCCTTGGCCACCCGAAACTATGAGCTGCTCAGCGCGGCCATTTCCTGGTGGACTGTTTCGTATACCAGCGCGAGCGCTTCGGGCAAGCGCTCTACCAGGGGCCCGCCTCCCTGGGCCAACTCCGGACGTCCGCCCGCGCTCCCCCCGACCAGTTGCACCGACGGGCGAAGGATCCGATCCGCGCGCAACCCACGTGCCACCCCGTCCGGGGTTACCATGGCGACCCACCGGGTTTGTCCCTCGATGACGCTGGCGAGCACGACCACGCACGAACGGAGCCGTTCTTTCACCATATCGCCCGCTTCCCGCAGCCGTGCGAGGTCGGGCAGGTCCAGTTGCCCGCTGACCACTTGCAGGCCATCCACCATGCGTGCCTTCGCGATCAGGCCTTCGACCTGCAGCTGCGCCAGCTGTCGCTGGAGGGCCACAATCTGCCGCTCCCGTTCCCGGGCCTCTTCCTCCAGGGCCTGCAAGCGCTCCTCGAGTCGAGCCACCGGTACCCCAAGCCGATCGGCCAGTTGTTCCAACCGACGCACCTGCTCCCGGGCCCATCGGATCGCGCCACGTCCTGTGACCGCTTCGATCCGGCGCAGGCCGGCACCGATGCTACTTTCGCTCACCAGGAAAAAGGCGCCAATCTCGCCCGTCCGCCCGACGTGGGTACCGCCGCACAGTTCGCGCGTGTGGTAGGCGTCCTCGGAGGTCTCGACGCTTACCATACGCACCGTCTCGCCATACTTCTCCCCGAAGAGAGCGATCGCCCCCCGTCGCAGGGCCTCATCGCGGGGCAGGATGCGGGGGATGACCGCGAAATCGGTTTGGATTGCCTCGTTGACGAGGCGTTCCACTTCCTCCATTTCTCCTGGGGTCATCGCCCGGAGGTGGGAAAAGTCGAAGCGCAGTCGATCCGGGGCGACCAACGAGCCGGACTGCACCACGTGCTCCCCGAGCACCTCTCGGAGCGCCCGATGCAAAAGGTGGGTGGCCGTATGGTTGCGGGCGATATCGGCGCGGCGCTCCCGATCGACCCGAGCCTCGACCGTCTCGCCCACCTCCAGGTATCCTTCCTCGACCTGGCCCACGTGGACGATACGTTCAGGGACCGGACGGAAGGTGTCCTCGACTCGAAACCGGCCGTGCGGCCCGTACAACCAACCGGCATCACCGATCTGGCCACCGCCCTCGGGGTAGAACGGCGTATGTTCCAGCACGACCTCCAGCCGCTCGCCGGCTGAGGCGCGGCGTACCGACTCGCCCTCGCTCAAGAGGACCAGGATAGCGGCCGCATCGGTGGTACGGTCATAGCCGGTAAACGGAGTAGGGGGGAGGTCCAAATCTCGATAGCGGCCGGCCGCCAGTGCCGCGGGCGTGCCTCCTGCCCGGCTAACCGCCTGATGGCGCATCAAGGCCTCCTGAAAGCCGCTCTCATCCACCTCGTAGCCCCGCTGGCGCGCGATCATACGGGTCAGGTCCACCGGGTAGCCGTAGGTCGCATAGAGCTCGAAAGCGGCTTCTCCAGGGATCACGGGCTCACGCAGCTCGGAAAGGAGCGCTTCCAGGCGCACCAGGCCGGCATCCAGCGTATGGCGGAACCGTTCCTCCTCGTCGGCAATCACCTCGAGGATGAACGCCTCTTTCTCGGCCAGGTGGGGATAAGCCGGGGCGAGGATCGAGATCGCCACACGCGCCGGTTCGGTTAGAAAGGGCTCCTGAAACCCCAGGAGGCGACCCTGGTAGACTGCCCGCCGCAGGATACGCCGCAGGATCGAGTTGCGCCCCAGGTTGCCGGGCAGCACACCGTCGGCGATCATGTTCACCACGGCCCGACTGTGGTCCGCAACGGCCCGATAAGAAGCGATCCGCTCCATACGCTCCTGATCGCTGTGGCCGAGCATCTCCTGCACCCGGGCGATCACGGGAAGGAAGAGATCGGTATCATAGTTCGTGGGCACCCCATTCAGCACGGCAAGCGTTCGCTCCAGCCCCATGCCGGTATCCACACTGGGCCGCGGCAGCGCGACGATCGTGCCGTCCGGACGTAACTCGAATTGCATGAAGACCAGGTTCCACAGCTCGATCCAGCGGCCACAGTCGCAACGCGGATCGCAGTTCCTTTCCCGATCGCGCAAGCAATACCCCGTGAGGTCGTAGTGGATCTCGGAGCAAGGCCCGCAGGGCCCCACATCGCCCATCTGCCAGAAGTTGTCCTTGCGCCCCAGCCGCACGATTTCCTCTGGGTGGAATCCCCCCACCTCCATCCAGAGCCGCGCGGCTTCCTCGTCCGGAGCCAGATCCGCGTCGCCCCCGAAGACGGTCGGACGCAGCCGCTCGCGCGGCAAGCCCAACGTCTGCGTAAGGAATTCCCATGCAAAGGCGATCGCATCGGCCTTGAAATAGTCGCCGAAGGAAAAGTTGCCGAGCATCTCGAAGAAGGTGTGATGGCGCGGAGAGGGGCCCACCTCTTCCAGGTCGTTGTGCTTTCCGGACACGCGCAGGCAGCGCTGGACCGTCACCGCCCGACGGTAAGGACGCTGCTCCAACCCCAGGAAGACGTCTTTGAACTGGTTCATGCCAGCATTGGTGAAGAGCAGCGTCGGATCCTGGGCCGGAACGAGCGACGAGCCGGGAACGATCGTATGCCCCTTTCCTTCGAAAAAGCAGAGAAAGACCTGGCGCAAGTCGTTGCTTTTCATCGTTGTTTCTCCGAGGTGGTTCGATTGCTATTGTAATACAAACGGAGGGGCTTGTCAACGAACGTTGCGCTTTGGGGTTCCGAGTCACTTGACAGACGGGGAAAAGCGGCTATAGTATCAACTCAAATGCATATGAGACGCCGCCGCGAGAGGTCTGCCTGGGAAGGTTCGTCCGGGAACCTGTTCGAACTCTCGGAGTGAGAAAGTCGACGAGGAGGAAGAGACGATGCTGATCCAGATCCTTGGCCCCGGCTGCCCGAACTGTGAGCGTTTGGCGGAGATCGTACGCCGGGCGGTGACGCAGCTGGGAATCGATGCTACGATCGTCAAGGTCAAGGATATGGACAAGATCGAGAAGTACGGGTTGCTCTTCACCCCGGGCCTGGTCATCGATGGGAAACTCGTGTGCGGGGGGCGTGTGCCATCCTTGTCGGAAGTCAAGGAATGGCTCGCCGAGGCCGCTCGCATTCCATCGGAGGGGCGCTAGCGGGATGCTTCCGGGAGCGTATGGATGCCCGAGCTCGCGGTAGACCGATCGGGTCAATTGTCTGTGCCTCCCGAATGGTTGACCAGGTTGGGCCTCACAGAAGGAAACCGTCTGGTCGCCGAGCTGCGGGAAGGCGAACTGAGCCTCTATGCGGCCCAGCCAGATGCCCGCGCAGCCTACCTGGAGGTGACCACCCGTTGTAACCTCGACTGCGCCATCTGTGTGCGGCGGGTGGCAACCGATCCGCTCGGGGAGATGGAGGAGGAGACGTTCCGGGCCGCGCTCGAGGGCCTGCAAGCCTTTCCGGACCTCGAGCGGGTAACCTTCGGTGGCTTCGGCGAGCCACTGATGCACCCCCGCCTGCCTGAGATGCTGGAGCGGGCGGCCTCTTCGGGGTGGGATCTCGTGCTCACGACCAACGGCCTATGGCTCGACGAAGCGTTCGCCCGGCTTCTGGTGCGCCTGCGCCTTCACACACTTGTGGTATCCCTGGATACGGTGCACATCCAGGCGTATGCTCGGGCTGCTTTCGATGCGGGAGTAGAGCAGGTCCTTTCCAACCTGCGGAGGCTGCGGGAAATCGGAGAGCGGGAAGGATATGGACCGCGGATCGGAATCGAGTTCGTGCTGACCCGGAGCAACGTGCACTGGCTGGAGCACATTCCGGAGCTGGCCAGCCAGGTGCGTGCCTCTTTCGTGCTGCTCTCCAACCTGCTCCCGCATACCCCGGAGGCAGCCTCTGAGATCCTTTACGACCAGCTCGAACCGCTGCGCCCGCCGATCGGATGGGCCGTCTCGCAGGGGGATTTCCTGCTCTGGGGAGTGGTGCAGACGCCGCGCCTGAAATGGGGTGCTCACCGGCAGTGCCGCTTTGTCCAGGGGCGGGCGCTGGTGATCGGCTGGGACGGCGGCGTCAGTCCCTGCTATGCCCTGATGCATTCCTACCCGTACTGGATCTACGGCCGGCCGAAGCGCGTCAGCCGCCTCCTGTTCGGTAACGTACGGGAGCGGCCCCTGGCCGACATCTGGATGGACGAGGCGTACGTCCGGTTCCGGGCGCGGGTGCGCGCCTTCCGTTTCCCCTCCTGCGTGGACTGCGGCATGGCCTGCACTTACGCCGAGGAGAACACCGACTGTTGGGGAAACGATCCCTCCTGCGCCGACTGCCTGTACGCCCAGGATATCGTGCGTTGCCCCTAACCAGGGTGAAGTCATTGGCACAACAGCGGATAAACTTGTGTGTCCAGAGTGCGGGGCCCTCTTAGCGCGACCGGAACGCGAGTTTGAACCTGGTACAGTTGGCTTGCAGGGGCGGTTGGTTGTCCGCCCGTAGTAGGGTGAGTTCCACGGGAATGGATGCCTACGGAGGCGAAGGCCGCAGGGCGGCTTAGGGGCGCTTTGAAAAACGCCCGTACCTGTCCAGTGCCCCTCGTTGAAGCACGAACCAGATGGGGGCCAGTGCGATATTTGCCAATCCTCTGGGGAACGGCGGCCTACGGAAGATCATACTGCCGGGTCCAGGCTTTCCAGCAGACCCTTAGCATGTCGGCCAGCATACGCCAGGCATCCCGGAACGGCCGCAGGCGGCTGTGTTGGCCGTAGGTCCAATGCACCGGCACCTCGACGACGCGGTAGCCGGCCCGACGCGCCAGGTAGAGCAGTTCGACGTCGAACCCCCATCCTTCCATTCCCTGCCGCGAAAAGAGCGGCTCGACGACCTCTTCGCGGAATCCTTTGAACCCGCACTGCGTGTCCTGAATTCCGGGCAGGATCAGCAGGCGCACGAGCCGGTTATATACCCGCCCCATAAGGTGCCGGTAGAGGGGCTCCCGATAGCGGACCGCTCCCGGGGCTTCCCGGGAACCGATCGCCACTTCCGCTTCCTCCAGTACGGGCAGGAAGCGGGCCAGGTCCTCGATCGAGACCGAAAAGTCGGCATCCGAATAGAAACGCCGGCTACCGCGGGCTGCCAGCATCCCCGTGCGTACGGCGTGCCCCTTGCCGCGGTGCGGCATGCGGAGCAGGCGCACTTGGGGAAAACGACGCGCCATTTCCGTAACGAGCTCCACCGTACGATCGGTGCTCCCATCGTCCACGCACACGACTTCCCAGGAGAAGGGTTGCGCCGCAAGATAGGCCAGTACCGGGGGCAGCGTCCGTGGAAGACGGCGCTCTTCGTTATAGACCGGTATGACGATCGACACCGCTGGCCGAGAGTCCGCTGCCATAGAACCTCGTTCCCGCCGGACGCGCTCTGCCCGAAACTTGGCACAGGCGCCCAGAGTTTACCTCTCCCTCACATCTCTGTCAAAAGGCACTCCTTGCGACGGGTCGTGTGTCCGCACTGCCCGCCATTCCCTTAACCAGCGTGCCTGATGCCGCTTTGCCCGCTTGCGCGCTTCTTCGGGAAGTGCTGCCTCCAGGGTCACGATCAGGCGACTCAGCGTCTCTTTAGGCCTGGACACCTCTTCCCACGCGCGAAGCAGCCCGAGCAAGAACGCCCCTTCCCCGACGCCGAGGTTGAGCTCGACCCGGGCTCCTTGGGGCAAGAGGCTTTCCTCTACCTCGGGCAGATGCCCAAGCTCCAGGAGGCGGCCGACGAGCGCCTCGACGGCCTCAGGGCGCGCTTCCACTGCCGTCGAGGAGATCCGGCGGATGACCGCGCCCGCGACCTCAGGATCCGAGAGCACCTCCTCCAGCAGCACCGCTTCGGCCGCCTCCAAGAGGATGGGCCGCCGCAGACGGAGGCGGCCATAGGCCGCTGCCCATTCGCGGAGGGTAAAGGCGACGTTTTGAGGGACGGGGCCCCGGCCGTGCTCGGTGAGCGTTTCCAGCAGACGTTCGACGGACTCCCCGCGCTGCAATGGCCGTTGCGCCGCCTGGGGCGACAGCCGATAGCGCGAAACCCGGCCCTCCACCTTGCGCTCCGCCCACCGCTCGAGGGCAAAGACTGCGTAAGGGGCGGCTTCCGGAGACACCCACACCTCGAAGGTGCCCTCTACCACGATGGGCTCGTCCTCTATCGCGGGCGGAGGACGATCCGGGCATAGAAGCGCACCGCCCAAGGGCGTCAGGCGAAACGCCGGGGACAGCTCCTCAGCCGGTTGCTGTCCCAGCTCCAGCACACCCAACCAGCGAAGCGGCCCCTCCAGGAGGAAGCGCAGGTACCGCCCTTCCACCTCTCCCCATGCGGAGAGGGCGGAAAGCACCTCGCCGCTGGAGCGCAGCCGGATGCGCGGGCGGCCAGGCACGCCCGCCGGCCGGAGGAATTCCGGCTCTTCCAGTTCGATCGCGCGGATCCAGCCGGCCATAGAGATCCAGGTTTCCTGGGGCAATGCGGCCAGCCGCTGCAACACCCGCCGGCGCGGCAGGGAAGGATCGGACGGCCACGGTCGTTCGACGATCAGCTCCGGGATCGCCCTCAGGTCATCCCAGGTGGTGTCTTCTTTCCAGGCAGAGAAAAGCGTGCGGGAACGAGGCCAGGGGGGCGCGCGCAACCACTGACGACCCTCCGCTGTGGGGCGGATCGCATCCTCTACGTCCGGCGCTACCAGCCCTGCTCTTCGGGCAATCTGGAGCAGGAAGGCAGGATAGACCGCGTGGGCGGGGCGGAGGTGCGCACGCAGGGCATCTTCCAGCCCCGGAGGCCACTGCCCATCCGGGAGGCACACGAACTCCTCTTGCTCGACGAGCGCCAGCAAGCGGGCCAGGTCGAGGTGGAGGGAGCGTTCCGGAGGGATGGCACGAACGGCCGCCGTATCCAGCGGGCGAAACGGCTCCTCCTGGAGCGCATGGGGCGGACGCGGCAGGGAAGGCCACAGTTCGCCTGGCACAAAGTAGACCACGCCCCGCCAGTCGCCCCAAGCCGCATAGCCTCGGAAGACGAGCCCGTATCGCAGTAGCCGTTCCACCGGAGAGAGGCCCGCCGGGTCGCTGGAAGCCAACAGGTGAGGCCGGACCGGCCCATGGGCGTGCACCAGACGGGGCCCCTCGATCCGGCCACCAGCAGCGAGCACCGTGCGCAAGGCGGCGCGCTCGTCGCGCTTTAGCTGCCGCAGCACCTGGCGAACGACTTCCGGACGCCCCATCTGCGCCAGGAGCCCGCCGACCAGCCGGGGCCGGCCGGCCTCATCCGCTCCCTCAACCCCCCAGAAGCGGGCCATCTCGCGAAGGATCGGCGTGGGGGTCTTCTCCAGGGCCTCCTGCAGGCTGCGCACTGCCTTCTCCCGTGCCCTCTGGGCGCCCGGGCACTTTTTGGAATTGTATCCCATCCGCCCCGTAGGCGCAACTACGGACAGACGTCAGACATAAACAATTGCGCCCGCCCGTCCCGTTGTGGTATAATGCAACCGCCGAGGCACCCTCCCGGGTCGCTGCAAGCGAAAGGAGGAGACTATGACGCTGCCGATCCTGGTGGCCGCGGGCTGGGCCGCGTTGATCGGGGCGGCCGGTTCTTTCGCCTACTTTGCCGCCATGTACTTCGGTTTCATCCAAAACGACCTGATTCTGGAGAGGATCTGTCCCAGCAGCCCGCGGGTTAAAGCCGGGTGGCGCATCGCTCGTGTTTTCTGGTTCGTCTCCCTCGGCGCGATGGTCGCTTTTGTGTTCCAGCTTCCTCAGGGGAGCAACCTGGCCTATATCCAGGCCTTTATCGTCGGTGCTACCTGGCCGACAATCGTCGCCCAAACCCTTGCCGGCCGGCAGGGTGAGGCACCTCGGGAGATTCTGGGCAACGTGGGAGCGTTGCTGAATACTCCTGTACAGTGAGCACGGCGCTGCGTCCAGAGGCACCGAAAAGACGGGGAGGCCAGCGATGCGGATCACCACGACCGAGGAAGCCTTGCGGATGAAAGCCGCCCTCTTTGTTGACCCTGAGGTGCCCCGGGTGGGACCGGAGGAACCTTGGGCATCCCTCATCGACAAGGTGAAAGCACATCCTGAGCACACCGTGCTCGTCGTGGACGCAAACAACGTGCTCCTTGGCATTGTGACCGATCACGACCTGCTCGATGCCATTTCCAATCCAGAAAAACTGGAGCGCATCCAGAAAGGCGTCCTGACCGCCCGAGACGTGATGACCCCGGTGGACCCGAATGGCGACTCTGTGGCCCGCTCTTGGGAAGAAATCGGGCAAGTCATCGAGCGCCTGCGGGGCAGCAACATGGAGAAGCGGCCGTTCAAGGTGATGCCGCTCGTCGACGGCTCGGGCGTCGTCCTGGGGCAGGTAACCCGGACGAGCATCCAGCGCGCCCTGGACGAGCTGCTTCGCTCCTAGTCCTTTCCGGCGCCAAGTCATTTGGGCCCGTTCTTGATCGGACGATTTGTGGCAACTGGAAACGCCAGCGGCGGCCAAGGATGATCCAGGCACGGTACCTCCAAAAAAAGTTTGGCGACCTGACGGCGGTCAGCGATGTCACGCTGGATGTTGGACCCGGAGAAATCGTGGCGCTCCTGGGGCCCAACGGCGCCGGCAAGACGACGACCGTACGGATCCTCTCTGCTATCCTAAAGCCCACGAGCGGTTATGCGCGGGTAGCGGGCTACGATGTGAAAACCCAGCCGATCGCTGTCCGGGAGCGTGTGGGCCTCCTGACCGAGTTCCCAGGCCTGTACAGCCGGATGACGGCCTGGGATTACCTTTCTTTTTTCGCCGGACTTCAGGGGGTCTCTCGGGCAAAGCTGCGGACAAGGGTCGAGGCGCTTTTGCGCCGCTTCGACCTGTGGGAAGCGCGTTTCTTGCAGCTGGGCGACTTTTCCAAGGGGATGCGGCAGAAGGTTGCCTTGGCCCGCGCGTTGTTGCACGATCCGCCCGTCCTGCTCCTGGACGAGCCGACCTCGGCGATGGACCCCGCCGGTGCGCGCCAGGTACGGGCGCTGATCCGCGAACTGAGGGAGGCCGGCCGTACGATCCTCCTGTGTACCCATAACCTCGTCGAAGCCGAGGAGCTCGCGGATCGGATCGCCATCCTGCGCCTGGGAAGGATCATTGCTTTCGACACCCCAACGGGGCTGCGGGAGAGCCTGCTCGGGCCCCCAGTTATGGAAGTACAGCTGAACGGCCCCCTGGACGGCGTGATCGAAGCGCTAACCGGGCTCGTCGAGATCGTAGAACGGGGGCCCGATTGGTTCCGCTACCGCGCTCCCGAGCCGCAACGGTTGAACCCCCGTGTGGTGCGCCTGCTTGGGGAACTGGGCGCGGAGGTGGTCACCTTGCAGCAGGTGCCCTATAGCTTGGAGGATGTCTACCTACGCCTCGTCGGCACGGGCGAGGAGGCCCTGAGCGAGGCGGAAGCGCTCCTCTGGCGCAAGCGGGGGTCAAGTTCCATGGCGCAGGAAGGCGTGCGATGACGTCGCTTCGTCCGATTCTGTTGGTCGCCCGCCGCGAGTTGAAGGAGAACCTGACCGACTGGCGCATCACGTTGCCCGCGGGGATCCTCACCCTGGTTTTCCCCTGGCTGGTCATTTCCGCGACCGAGTTTGGGATCCGGTATGCGCAGCGGTACGACCCCGAACTGGTGGTGGCCCGTCTGATCCCGTACGCGACCATGGTGGTTGGCTTCTTCCCGATCTCTTTCTCCTTGGTGATCGCCCTGGAATCTTTCGTTGGGGAAAAGGAGCGGAATACGCTGGAGGCCCTTCTTTCCACGCCGATCACCGATCGCGCCCTCTATTTCGGCAAGGTGCTTTCCTCGCTCGCTCTCCCGGTGGTCGGAAGCCTTCTGGCTATGGGGATCTACACCTTCGGCCTGCCCCGCGCTACCGGCCATGCCGTACCCCTGGACCTTCTCGGACAGATTTTCCTCCTGATCTTGACGCTGGCCCTGGGCATGGTGGCGGGTGCGGTGGTCGTTTCGAGCAACACGACCAGCGTGCGCGCGGCCAACCTCCTGGCCAGCTTTATCGTCATCCCGGCGATGCTGCTGATCTCGTTTCAGGCGCTCGTGATCCTGTGGGAACAACGGCACGTGTTGTGGTACATCGCCGCTGCCCAGGCCCTGGTCGATGCCGCGCTTGTGCGCATGGGGGTACAGCTGTTTAACCGAGAAGAACTGCTCTCCCGGACACAGGACCGCATCCGCCCGACACGTGCGCTGCATACCTTTTGGGCCTTTTTCCGGCAGGAACCTATGGCGGCTGTGGGGAGGGATTCCGGCACGCCCCTTTCCTTGGGCCGGCTGTATCGACGCGATTTGCCCCAACTGTTGCACCGGAACGTGTGGGCGATCGTCTTGTCCACGGGGCTGGCGGTGGGGGCATTCCTGCTGGGATGGCATATGGTGAGAACGTTGCCTCTGCCACCCGGAGCAGCGGAAAACTGGCCGACGAGTGGGGAAGATTGGCGTGCTCTTGGCACCGATTCGCTCCGGCAGTTCCTCGGAGGCTCCCCATGGCGCATCTTTCTCCACAACCTTGCCCGCCTCCTGGGAGCCGCTTTGGCCGGCCTATTCAGCTTCGGCATTGCTGCGGTCGCACCATTGCTTGGCACGATGGGCCTCTTGGGTTTCCTTGCCGGTGAAGCGGCGCGGGTAGGCCTCGATTGGGGAGCGCTCTCGGTCCTTGTCTGGCCGCACGGCATCCTGGAGATACCGGCTGCGATCCTGGTTACCGCAGCGGGGCTACGGATGGGCGCCTCGGTGCTCTCGCCCCCTTCGGGGTTCTCCCTGGGGGAAACACTGCTCCTTGGGCTCGCGGACCTCGTGAAACTCGTCTTGCTGTTGGCCGTTCCGCTGCTTTTCTTAGCGGCCATCGTGGAGATCTACCTGACGCCCTGGCTCGCACTCCAGATCCTCGGTGGATAGAGAGGAACCGCCATGGTCCTTTACGCGCCTTCCATCCTTTCGGCCGACTTTGCCCGGCTCGGCGAACAGGTGCGCACGGTGGAAGAGGCCGGTGCAGACCGCATCCACGTGGACGTGATGGATGGGCACTTTGTGCCCAACCTGACCGTGGGGCCGCTGGTCGTACGCTCCCTCCGCCCGATCACTCGGCTCCCCCTCTTTGTCCACCTGATGATCGAGCACCCGGAGCAATTTCTACACCGCTTTGCGGAAGCCGGTGCGGATGCCATCCTGGTCCACGTGGAAACGTGCCCCCATCTCCATCGCGTGATCGCCGACATCCACGAATTGGGCTGCCGTGCCGGCGTCGCGCTGAACCCTGCAACTCCACTGGAAATGCTGCACGAGATTTTGCCGGACCTGGACGAAGTGCTGATCATGTCGGTCGATCCGGGATTCGGAGGCCAGGCGTTCATTCCCCATAGCCTGGACAAGATCGCCCGGTTACGACGTTTGCTCGAACGCCGGGGCCTGTCTCGGATCGACATCTCCGTGGATGGCGGCATCGATGACACGACCGCTCCGCAGGTGGTCCAGGCGGGAGCGACGGTCTTGGTGGCCGGAGCGGCCATCTTCGAGGCGGCCGATGGCCCCGCAGCAGCCCTCGCACGGCTAAGGCGGGCTGTACAAGCCGCCTGTGCATAGGGCTCTGGACAAGCAAGCGGGTGCGAGGCACCCTGAGGAAATGGCCTGGATCGACGTTTTCTTGAGCGTGGACCGTCCATAGGGGACCAGGGCACAGAGCAGGAGGGCAACCATGGGGCTGGACGGAGTCGCAGTCCATCCCGATTGGCAGACGCGGGCGCTCCAACAGGACCGGGAGCAGCGGCGGCGCCTGTGGGCGATGCTCCTGGTGATCGGCGGCGCGACGCTTGGCATGACAGCAGTGGAAGCCGTCCGTCCGCTTCTGCCCGACCTGGCGTGGCACGATTTTGCGATTCAGGCGGTTTCGCTTTGTGCCTACTGGGCGGCGGTGGTCGCCCTGGCCCTGTGGAGACGCCGAGAGCGAACGTTTCTTGGCCTAGCTACGCTGGGCGTCACCCTGGTTGCCTGCGCTGTGGGAAACTTCCCCTTGAAGAGCGGCCTACCGCCGGCCCTCCATCTGAGCGACAGCGATCGCACGGCCGATCCCCGCCTCCTGTGGGGGATCGGCTTTTTCCTGATCCTCCCGTGGATCTATTGGCTCTTCAGGCGATACCCTGCCGAGATGCGGGCGGCCGGCCTGAACGCCCAGCGGCTCCCCCAGCAGATCCTCTGGGGGCTCCTGGCAGGCGGCATCCTCTCTGCGCATATCTTCTTCACGGCTTCCTTCAGCCAGGCCCCGCTGGTGCACTGGTGGGACGCGCGCTACTTCCTCTGGATCCTGGGCTACGAGGCAGGGCTCCAGACTTGGGCCGAAGAGTTGTTCTTCCGGGGCTGCCTTTTTGCTACGCTTTACAGCGAGCGTGCCTGGGGGTTCTGGAGAGCCGCCTTCGCCAGCAGTGCCCTGAACCTCCTCCTATATCTGCCCAAGGCGGAGTGGCGCACCGCCCCTCTGATCACCGTGGGGGTCCTCTTCTACACCTTCGTCGCGGGGATGATCTACGCCTTCCTGTACCGGCGGTTCCGGAGTATCTGGCCCTCTTTCACCGCTAACCTGGTGTTCGACGTTTTTGCCTTCGTCGTCTACTGAGGGAGAAGGTTGGATGAAAAAAGGACTGGTTCGGCAAGAGCCGACGCTGTGGCGACGGAGCGTCTGGACAGTAGTCGGTGCGGCGCTCATCGTGGCGATTACCGCAGGGCTCTACCTGACGCGGGGAAGCACCGGATCCCCGTTGGCTCCGTTCCTCAACTTTGCCTACCTTCTCCCCGTTGGCCTTCTGGCCTATCGGCTGGGAAAAGAGATCGGCACCGCGCTGGGCCTGCTCTGCGCATCTCTGCTCCTCCCCATCCTGGCCCAGACGACCGCAGCCCACGGGATGAGCGCCGCGGCTGCCGGCCAGGCGATCGCCATCGTCCTTACGGTGGTCACGGCCCATATAACGGGGACCCTCTCAGAAGCCCGTAGCCGGCAGCGGCGCCTTCAGGACACGCTGAACCTGTTGGGAGCCGTCCTCGACGAGTCCCTCTCCCTGCGGGCCCTGCTGCCGGTGATCCTTACCCGTACCCTGGAATTGCTTCGGGCCGAGCGGGGGGAGATCTACCTTCGGGAAGAAGCGACCGGAAAGCTGGTCCTCGCTGCCCAGGCAGGTACTGCGATGGAGGTGGAGAGTGTGCCCGTTTCCTCCGTGCCGCTTTCCATCGCACGGTGGCTCTTCGAGCAGGACCGACCCTTCTTAAGCGATAACCTGGCAGCCGACGATCGGTTCTATGGCGTTGCCGATGGCGGTAAAGCTCCCGCACGGGCGCTGATCGCCACACCGCTCCGTCGCGGGGCAGAGGCCTACGGCCTGCTCGTGCTCGAAGCCGGGGCAGGCAACTTTGAGGCCGATGACCTCTTGCTCCTGGAAGCAGTTGCGGAAAAGTGCGGCATTGCCATCGAGAACGCCCGGCTCTATGGCGAGCTGCGGAGCTTTTCCCACGAACTAGAAGAGCGCGTACGTCAGCGCACGGCCGAAGTGGCCGAGGCATTTCGGCTGCGGGAAGCCATCTTGCGCAGCATTGCCGATGGCGTGATCGTGGTCGATGCCGCGGGCCGTTTGCTCCTCTTCAACCCGGCTGCGACCGAGGCGTTCCCGTGCCTGGAAGAAACCTTCATCGGACGGCCCCTGTCCGAGCTTGTGCATCTCTGCCCGGATAGCGCTGTGTGGGACGATGTGCTCCGGGGGTTGGCAAACGTCCTCGCCTCGCCGCAAAAGGCGTCCACGCCGATGCGCTTCCGTGGCGGCAAGCGGACATGGGTTGCCCTGTTTACCCCCGTGGTCGGCTTGGCCAACGAACCCGTGGGCGCAGTAGGCATCCTTCACGACGTCACCCAGGAGGTCGAAGCGATCGAAGCGCGCACCCAGTTCGTATCCGCCGTAGCCCACGAGCTGCGCGCTCCACTGGGCGCGATCCAGGGCTACGCCGATCTCCTGCTTCTCGAGGCGGCCGGCCCGCTAAATCCCAGCCAGCAGAGCTACCTGGAAGTCATCCAGCGGGCTGTGCAACAGATGATCGCTCTCGTCCAGGAATTGATGGACCTGTGTCGCCTGGAAAGCGGCCGGGCACAGGTAGAACCGGTCCTGGCCAGCCTGCGGAGTGCCACCCAGGAAGTCCTGCCCTTGCTGGAACTGCGCGCCCAGCAGAAAGGTCTAGTGCTTTCCGTCGAACTTCCGGAGGACCTTCCCCTGGTGTTGGCCGATCCCCAGCGCCTGGACCAGATCCTGATGAACCTGCTCACCAACGCGATCGACTACACCCCCGCAGGGGGACGGGTGACCCTTCGAGCCCGTAGAGTGCTTCCCACCGAGGCCGACCCGAAGCGGTTTCCTGCCACGGGCACGTCCTACGTCGAGGTCGCCATCCAGGACACGGGGATCGGGATCCCTCCCGAAGACCAAGAACGGATCTTCGAGCGCTTCGTCCGGCTCCAGCATCCCCAAGTGCAGCAGGTCCGCGGGGCCGGCCTGGGACTCACCATCGTGCGCCAGCTGCTGCATCTCCAACGGGGGTGTATCTGGGTGGAGAGCACGCCTGGGCAGGGGAGTACCTTCTACTTCTCCCTGCCCGCAGCGGAGTAGTCCCTTGTCGCCCACCGTCTCGGTTGTGATCCCAAACTACAACGGGCTGGCACACCTTCGGACCTGCCTGGAGGCGTTGCGGCGGCAGCATTTCCGCGATTTCGAAACGATCGTCGTCGATGACGGCTCTCAGGACGGCTCACCCGCGTGGGTACAGGCACACTACCCACAGGTACGGTTGATCGCCCTTGGGCGCAACCGCGGCCTGGCTGCGGCGGCCAACCGAGGGATCGCAGCCGCCCAGGGTTCCTGGATCGCCCTGTTGAACAACGACACCGAAGCGGATCCGGACTGGTTGTCCGCACTGCTGGTTGCTGCCGCATCCTCCCCGGAAATCGGCGCCTTTGCAAGCAAGATCCGCCTGTTCGACCGCCGCCAGATCCTCCACTCCGCTGGCGACCTCTACGGCACCGACGGCATCCCGCGGAACCGCGGGGTGTGGGAGGAGGACCGTGGGCAGTACGACGACCAGCCCGAGGTCTTTGGAGCGTGTGGGGCGGCAGCGCTGTACCGCCGCGAATTGCTCGAAGAACTTGCCTGGGGACCCGGGCCGTTCGATGAGCGCCTTTTCATGTATCTGGAGGACGTGGATCTGGCCTGGCGTGCACAATTGCGCGGCCACCGCTGCCATTTTGTCCCTCGCGCAGTCGTATACCACAAGCTCAGCGCGACGGCGGGCGGCCCCCTGGCTTCCTACTATGTGGGGCGAAACACCCTTCTCGTCGTGGCAAAAAACATGCCCGGCCCACTGCTGCGGCGCTACTTCGGTCGGATCGTGCACGCCCAGCTGCGCATCGCCCGGGAAGCGTGGGGCCGGTTTCGGGGCGCAGCCGCGCGGGCCCGGCTGCGGGGCATGCTGGCCGGGTTCCTGCTCCTCCCGGCCTGGTGGCCCGCCCGGCGGCGCGTGCAGGCTTCACGGACCATCTCGATCGAGGATCTGGCTTCCCGCCTCTCGGCCGTCTCCGAGGCCGGTTGACAGCCCTGACCTCCCGTGGTATCGTAAATTCACCCACACCCCGGGCAAATGTCCGCCCCGGTGCCTTCGGAGGCGGAGGAGCAGCGATGGATTCGGGCGATTCAACAGCCTCACGGACCGATGAGGCCCACGTGCAGGCCCTTCTCAACCGGGCACGACTGGAAGAGCCGACCCTGGCCACGGAACCGGCCTGTGAGGAGCTGATCGCGCGCCTGGCCCCCTACTCGACGGAGGAAGGCCTGGCCCGGGTGCGCCGTGCCTATGCTCTGGCCCGGATCGCCCACGAGGGGCAACAGCGTTCCTCCGGGGAATCGTACTTCGAACATCCTCTGGCGGTGGCCCGCATCCTGCTCGACCTGGAGCTGGACGCCGATACGGTGGCGGCTGCCCTGCTCCACGACGTCGCCGAGGACACCGGCCTTTCGATCGAGGCCATCCGCCAGCAGTGCGGCCCCACGGTCGCTTCCTTAGTGGATGGCGTGACCAAGATCGCCCGCATCGAGGAGCAACCGCTGCGCGACGAGCAAGCGTACAACCTGCGCAAGATGTTCCTGGCCATGAGCGAGGATGTGCGGGTGATCCTCCTCAAATTGGCCGACCGGTTGCACAACATGCGCACCCTTTCCGCCCTCCCGCCCGAAAAACAGCGCCGCATCGCCGAAGAGACGATGGAAATCTACGCGCCCCTCGGGCACCGGCTGGGCATCTGGGCCATCAAGAGCGAGTTGGAGGATCTCGCATTTCGCTACCTCGACCCGAAGGCCTACGAAGAGGTCGCCCAGTGGATGGACAGCCGTCGGCCTGCGCGCGAGCGCGACTTGGCCGAGATCGTCCAGACGCTGGAAAAGGCGCTTCGCGAAGCAGGCATCGAGGCCCAGATTCAACGCCGTGCCAAGGGGATCTACTCCACTTACCAGAAAATGCAGCGTCGCAGGCAGGGGCTGGAGCGCATCTACGACATTCTCGCGGTGCGCATCATCTGCAACGACGTGCGCGACTGCTATACCGCGCTGGGCGTGGTGCACAACCTCTGGCGGCCCATGCCGGGGCAATTCGACGACTATATCGCCACACCCAAAGAAGGCATCTACCGTTCCCTGCATACCACGGTGCTCTACCGGGGTACCCAGCCCCTGGAGGTGCAGATCCGCACCTGGGAAATGCACCGCGAGGCAGAATACGGCATCGCGGCCCACTGGCGCTATAAGGAGGGGGGCCGGGTCGACCGCTCGTTCGAGGAGAAACTCGCCTGGCTTCGCGAGACCATGGCCTGGCGGCAAGAAGTCAGCGATGACCGCGCCTATGTGGAGACCGTCAAGACCGAGGTTTTTCACGACCGGGTCTATGTCTTCACGCCCAAAGGGGACATCAAAGACCTGCCAGCAGGGGCAACTCCGGTCGACTTTGCCTACAGCATCCATAGTGAGGTCGGCCACCGCTGCATTGGGGCACGGGTCAACGGGCGCTGGGTACCGCTGAGTTACCGCCTGCGCACCGGGGATGTGGTCGAAATCCTGACCGCCAAGGGAGAGAAAGGGCCCAGCCGTGACTGGCTCTCTTTCGTCGTCTCCCCCTCAGCACGAGCCCACATCCGGCGCTGGTTCAAGCGCCGCGAGCGAACGGAAAGCATCGCCCGTGGCCGAGAGATGCTGGAGCGCGAATTCCGGCGCCTGGGCATGGATCTGGATCTGAAGGATCTGACCCAGCGGCTGGGATATGCGAACTCCGACGATCTGCTGGCGGCCATCGGCTACGGGGATCTGACGCTGGGCCAGCTGCTCTCCCGCCTCCCTGTGCCGCGGGACGAGGTCCAGGAACCCCCCGTGGCTCCGGCCGCGCCGGTCCCCTCGCGCGTGGTGCGCGCGGGGGGTATCCAGGTGGCCGGACAGGGCGGATTGCTGACGCGCATCGCCCGTTGTTGTCAGCCCGTCCCAGGAAACGCGATCATCGGCTATGTCACCCGCGGGCGCGGGATTACCATCCACCGGGCGGATTGCCACAACATCCGGCTGGCCGAACCGGAGCGGCTCATCGAGGTGGATTGGGGGGTGCCTGCAGGAAAGCAACTCTATCCCGTCCAGGTCTGCCTAGAAGGCCTGGACCGGGTAGGCCTGTTGCGCGACATTTCCTCCACGGTGGCCGACGAAGGCGTCAACCTGGCCTCCGTCCATGTGGGCCGGCGCGAGGACGGCACCGTCCTCTTCCGGATGATCCTCGAAGTCTCCAGCCTGGACCAGTTAAGCGCGCTGCTCCTACGGCTGAACCAGATCCCCAACGTGCTCAATGTCTGGCGAGAGGCGGGCAACAACCACCGCCCAAGGCCCTGAGCTCCTTTGCCCGCATCCGGCTGCTTCAAACGTCCTTGATCCGATCCCCGTCTCCCACCGACGCCCCGTGCAACGGTAGGTGGTTCGCGGGGTGCCGGAGGTGTGACACTACCGTTGGCCTTGGAACGTACCTTTGGGGTACGGGCATTCCGCCCTTCCGCCGGGGGCTTTTCGCCCGGGCCCCGTTGCAAAGAAATGGGCCGTCCCTAGGGAACGCGTCACGGCCGTTATCGCGGGCGCGTGCCGGAGATCCGGTTGTCGCGGCGCTCACCCAGAAGGCTCCGGCACGCCAAGGCACGGTCCCCCACCCGCGGACTGCCTGGGACAGGCCTCACCGCAGCGGGGATGAGGCCCAGTCTCCGTTACCCGATCTGATCGCGTACCGACTGGCTGCCCCGTTGACAGTACCTGCCCCCCGTGCTAAGATACCTCTGCCCGGTTGCCCGGGATCTCTTTGGGATGGCGCGTCATGCATCGATTGGTCCTTCAGGGAATCGGCAAACGATATGGCCGTTTGCGGGCCCTCCAGGGGGTAGAGGCGCAGGTGGAAAGCGGGGAAGTGCTCGTGGTCGCTGGCCGCAACGGCTCGGGCAAGTCGACGCTTCTGCGCATCATCGCCGGCCTGACCCGGCCTTCGTCTGGCACTGTGCTCCTCTACGAGAACGGACGTATCCTCCCCCCTGAGGAACGCCGGTGCCGCATCGGCCTGGTGGCTGTGGATGTGGCACTCTATGGCGAACTCAGCGCCTGGGAAAACCTGGCCTTCCTTGCCCGTGTGCGGGGTCGGCCGCTATCTCCTATGGAAGCGCAGCAACTGTTGGCCTCGGTCGGACTCGCCGGACGCGAGGACGACCTGGTCTCTACCTACTCCTCCGGGATGCGGCAGCGCCTCAAGTATGCCTGCGCCCTGCTGCATCAGCCCCCGGTGCTGCTCCTGGACGAGCCCAGCGCCAACCTGGACGCTGCCGGCGCGCAAATGGTGGAGCGCATCCTGGCTCAGCAGCGCGAACGAGGGCTGGTCGTGCTGGCCACCAACGATCCCCGCGAAGTCGCCTGGGGCGATCGGGTGATCCGCCTGGGTGAGGAGTCGCTGTGAGCGGAGCCAAACAACAGCTCCAGGCTGCCTGGGCTATCTGCGGCAAAGACCTGCGGGCGGAGTTCCGCACCCGGTACGCCCTCAGCGCGATCGGGCTTTTCGCTCTGACCACCCTGACCGTGGTGAGCTTTGCTGTGGGCCCACTGTTTCTAGAGGCCGACCTTCTTTCCGCTCTCCTATGGGTCATCCTTTTCTTTGCCGCTATGGCCGGCCTCTCGCGCACGTTCGTCCACGAGGAGGAGGCTCGCACGGCTCCAGCCCTTCGGCTGGCTGCGCCGCCGGTCGCGGTCTACCTGGGGAAAGGCCTGTTCAACCTGGTCCTGCTGTTGCTGCTGGAAGCCCTGATCGTGCCCCTGTTCATCGCCATGATGGGGCTCCGTGTGGGCAACCCCGGGCTCTTTTTGCTCGTCCTCCTCCTGGGAGACGCAGGGCTTGCTGGGGTCACCACGATCGTGGCTGCCATGGTGGCCCAGGCGAGCGCCCGGGGAGCCCTGTTCACCGTGCTCTCGTTCCCGTTGCTCCTGCCACTGCTCATCCAATGCATCGAAGGGGCCCGGGCTGCCCTGGCCGGGCAGAGCACGGCCACTGCGGCCGCGAGCCTGGGCGTGCTCGTGGCCTATGCCGTGGCTACAGGGACGGCGTCGGTCATGCTCTTCCCGGCTATCTGGACCGAGATGTAGAGCAAAGAGGGTCATCGGATGGTTTGGAAACGGTGGGCCGATGTGGGAAAATGGGTGCTTGGGGGCTGGATGGTGGCCGTGTTGCTGGGTGCCTTCCTGCTGGATGCCCGCAGGCTGGGCACCCTGGGCCAGGGTGCCCGGATCATCTTTTTTCACATCCCGACCGCCTGGGTGACCGTGCTGGCGCTGGCGGTGTCTTCGGTCTATAGCATCCGTTACTTGGTGTGGCGCGGGCAGGCGGACGATCGGCATGCTGTTCATTCCGCCGGCCTGGGCATCCTGTTCTGCCTGCTGGCTACAGTGACCGGCTCCATTTTCGCCCGCATCACCTGGGGGGCCTTCTGGAACTGGGACCCGCGCGAGACGACCATCTTCGTCTTGCTCCTCTTCTATGCGGCCTACTTTGCCCTCCGCGCCGCCGTAAGCGATGAGGAGACCCGGGCGGCACTGAGTGCTGCATACAACGTCCTGGGGCTGGTCGTCGTGCCGTTCCTGGTCTTTGTCGCGCCCCGCCTTCCCGGCCTGGCCGGACTCCATCCCGAACCGATCGTCAACGTGCGTGGGGAACTTGACATGGACCCGTGGGCCCTGCTCGTGTTCCTGGCTGCGCTGGCCGGATTCACTGGGATCTACCTTTGGACATTCCACCTGGCTAATCGGATCGGCCTGGCCGAACAACGATTGAACGTGCTGGAGGAACGCGATGGGCGGCCTGTTGATCGGTGAGGAAGCAGCCCTGTACGTGGTGCTGGCCGTGGCCCTGGTCGTGTGGCTGGGGATATTCGCCTACCTGTGGGGGCTGGATCGCCGGGTGCGTCGCCTGGAGAAGGCGCTTGAGCGGGCGGGCCAGGCACGTGACCGGTGATCTCGGCGTTCCGGCGCCCGTTTTCGGTAGAGCAGGTGGATGGCGATGACAACTTCCGAGGGGGGCGAGCGTCTGGAGCGGGCGCATCAGCTGTACCTGGCCGGCCGCTACCAGGAAGCATTGGCCCTCTATCTGGAATTGCTGGCACGGGATCCCGATAACCCACAGGTACACTGTGGCCTGGGAGAGGTGCTGGAAGCTTTGGGGCGGCCTGGCGAGGCGCTGGTGGCCTTCGAGCAGGCCCTGCGCTTGGACCCACGCTACGCCTGGGCGCACTTTGGCCGGGGAGGCGTGCTCCAGGGGTTGCGGCGCTACGATGAGGCCGCAGAAGCCTACGCGCGCGCCGTGGAACTCGAACCGAACGAAGCGGCCTTCCACCGCGTGCTGGCTCTGGTGCACTACTTGCGGGACGATCTGGTGGCCTCCCTGAAAGCGTACCAGCAGGTCCTCCGGCTCGACCCGGACGATGCCCTGGCCCATTACGGCTGCGGCCTGGTGCTCGATGCCCTGGGCCGGCCGGACGAGGCTGTGGCTGCCTATCACCGCGCCATCGAGTGCGATCCGGACGACCCCTGGCCTTACCTGCGGCTGGCGGGGCTGCTCTCCCGGCGCGGGATGCCCTCTGCCCCGCAGTACCTGCGCAAAGCCGCTCGCTTGCTGGAAAAGGGGGACCCGTGGGGCCAGGCCGTGCTGGCCATGCTCCAGGGGAGGCCCGAGGAAGCCCTCGAGCGAATGCGCCAGGCGGTCAAACGCCTGCCCGAAAGCGCCGACTGGCTCCGGAGGGATCCCGACCTGGAGCCACTCCAGGCCGATGAGCGCTTTTGGCTGACCCTATGGGGCGGGCGTCACAACGCCTAGCTAAGGCCTGCCCGGGAAGGTATCGATGTCGCAACGGTTTCGGACGCTCTTGCGCTATGCCCGCATCACCGGGACCAGTTTCGGGATAACGACGCTGGTCACCCTCCTTTACGCCCTGGCCCGCGGCACCCGCACGGCCTGCGGTTTCTCCGACGCCTTCTTCTACGGCTCGGTCCTGGTGATCGTTGCGGGAGGAGCGGTGGCGCTCCTGGGAGGACGGGCACCCGCCAATCCCCGGGCACAGAGACGCCCCCGGAGTCCGCTCGAGCTGCAAAGCCTCGAAGAACGGGAGGCCGAGCGCCGGCGGCGATTCCAGGAGCGCGAAGAGGCGATCAGCCTGGGCCTGGCGATCGCTGCCGCGGGCTTTCCCCTGTTCCTTCTGGCCTGGCGGCTCTGCCCCGCTTGAGGGACTCGGCCGGCACTGCGGCTCTCCCGAGCGTAGAACTGTCCCCCTAACCGGTTGTACGCCTCGTAGAGGATACTCACCCTTCCCTCAGCCACTCCTCCTCCGAGTGGACGACGAGTCCCTCGCGCAGGAGAAGGGCCGCCGTCACCCCCCGCCCGCTAACGATGTCTCCGCGAAAGCTTCCGTCGTGGATCCAGTGCACCCCGCAGGAGGGGCTGTACTCCTTCAGGATCGCGCGACGGACCCCTAGCCGGCGGACAAGGAGGAGTGCCTGCTGTGCACCTGCAAGGAACGCGGCCGTCACGTCCTCCCCGTGGGCCGTGCACACCCGGGCGCGGCCATCCAGCACCGCCTCCCCGTCTCCACCGCAGCACTCCGCAGGCGGACGGGGGATAACAAGTCCTCCCGCCACCTCCGGACAGAAGGGAAGCACCTTACCTCTTGCTGCCAGCGGGAGCAGGCCTGGGAGCGCACACCCCTTCCCGTCGTAGCGTGTGGGCAATCCCAGCAGGCAGGCACTGACCAACCAAAGGGCCGTCTCGGCCTCGTGTTGCCTTTCAGCCACGGGACCGGGCTCCAAAGACTATTCCAGGTCGTCTTCCGGGGGCAGATACACTTCCCGCGACCGCCCTTGTTCCTCCGGGCCGACGATGCCTTTCCGCTCCAGCAGCTCGATCAGCCGGGCAGCGCGGTTGTAGCTGACGCGAAGGCGTCGCTGCAGGAGCGCGGCCGAGGCGCGCCGCCGCTTGCGGACCAGCGCGATCGCCTCCGGGAGGAGCTCATCTTCGGGCTCCTCCTCTTTTTCCTCCCGCCATGCTAGCGGCATCCCCAGCTGGACCGGCGAAACCGGTGGCGGCTCTTCCGGGCGCTGCTCCTTCCAGAAGGCAACCACGCGCTCGATCTCCTCGTCGGAGACATAGCTTCCCTGGATCCGCACCGGCTTGGGCGCATCCGGAGCCATGTACAACATATCTCCCCGGCCCAGGAGCTGCTCCGCTCCGACCATGTCGAGCACCACGCGGCTATCTACCGACGAAGAAACGGCAAAGGAGATGCGCGAAGGAAAATTGGCTTTGATCAGGCCGGTCACCACATCCACCGACGGCCGCTGGGTAGCCAACACCAGGTGGATCCCGGTGGCCCGGGCAAGCTGGGCCAGCCGGCAGATCATCGTCTCGACCTCCTCCGGGGCCACCATCATGAGATCGGCCAGCTCGTCGATCACCAGCACGATAAAGGGCATAACGGGCAGGTTCGGATTGGCCTCGGCCCGCGCCGCCTTGTTATAGCCGGTGATGTTGCGAAAGCCCTCCCGGGCAAAGACCCGGTAACGGCGCTCCATCTCCTGAGTGGCCCAGTAGAGCACCTTGAGGGCATCGACCTCGCCGGCCTCCAGGGGAGTCCCGGATCTGCGGCCGTTGATCTCGGTCACCACCGGAAAGGCCAGGTGCGGAATGTCCTGGAAGATGCTCAGCTCCACCCGCTTGGGGTCGATCATGATCAAACGAAGTGTCTCCGGGCTGTGCTGGTAAAGGAAGGAGACGATGATCGCGTTGATGCAGACGCTTTTGCCAGAGCCCGTCGTGCCCGCGATCAAGAGGTGGGGCATCTTGGTCAGGTCGTCCACCACCGGTTGGCCAGAAACGTCCCGCCCGAGGGCGATCTTGAGTGGCCCGCGGTGTTCCTGAAAGGTCGGGCTCTCCAGGATCTCGCGCAGGGTGACCAGCGAAATGGCCGGGTTCGGGATCTCGATGCCGATGACCGGCCGGCCCGGTACTGGGGCCTCGATACGGATGCTCGGCGCCGAAAGCGCGAGCGCCAGATCGCTGGCCAATGAGGTAATGCGCGAGACCTTGACCCCGGTGCCGGGCTGCAAGGCAAACTGGGTCACCGTGGGACCGCAGTTCACCTCGACCACACGTGCCTGCACGTTGAAACTGGCCAGTGTTTCCTCGATGACGCGTGCCTGGCGACGGATCTCCGCCTGGCTGACCTCGGCGCTCCCCGCAACCTCGAGCAAGTCCAGAGGCGGCAGGCGCCACTCTCCGGCTGGCCGCGCTGCCATAGAGATGGGACCACCCTGCGTTTCCCTCCGCCCGATGATGCGCGGGAGGGGCGCCTCTTCCTCTTCGCCTTCTTCCCCTTCCTCCTCCTTGCGCTCCCGCTCCCGACGCACCCGATGGGGAGCCGGTTCCGGGGCAACCCGGATCACCGGGGACCGCCGGCGATAGAGCCGCTGCGTGAGCCAGGCAATGCCCCCTCCGACCGCCCGGAACACCGCCACCAGATGGCGCACCCGCACATCGAAAGCCAACATGCTCCCCACCAGGGCGGCCAGCAACAGCAGGAACAGGCCTCCCAGGAAGCGCAATTGCAGGCGCACGACGAGCCACTGGGCCAGCACGTGCCCAACGACCCCGCCGCCACTCCCCGGAGCGGGGATCCATTCACGCGCCGAAGGCAGCCCCAGCAACCCGAGGATGGACAGGAACAGGAGCATCCCTCCCAGGATGTCGTTCCAGTCCAGCCGAGGCTCGTTGCGCATCTCCCCCCACAGGACCAGCACGCCCAGAGCTCCCAGCCCCACGGGGACCAACAATCCGCCCCAACCGAAGAGATAACGGACGATCGCCCGCCACGGCGCTTCCGGCGTCGGTGCGCCGGAAAAGAAGCTGATCAGCGTGAAGACAGCCAGCGCCAGGAGGAACAACCCCAGCAGTTCCCGTTGCAGCCGCGGTTCCAGCCGTGGCCCTTCGATCCGCGGCGCCACGCGGGTCGTGCGTCGGCGGGCGGTGGCACGTTCTTTCTTTCCCCGGGTTGCTTGCTTGCGGATCGTGCGCCGTTTGCCCATGGACCCCCTAGACTTCCATCACCAGCGGCAGGATCATCGGGCGCCGTCGCGTCCTGCGGTACAGGAACTTGGCCAGGCTGTCCTTGATCTTGCGGTTCGCGAACGACCAGTCGGAAGGCACTTCCCCCGCGTGGTCGAACGCCTGGAGGATCACCTCGCGCGCCTCCTCGAGCAGCTCTTCCGCCTCGCGCCCCAGAGCAAAGCCGCGGGATACCACGTCGGGCCCCGCTACCACCCGCCCGGTACGCCGATCGACGGCCAGGACAACCATCAGGATGCCGTCCCGGGCCAGGACCTGCCGGTCCCGGACGACGACGTGCCCCGTCTCCCCCACCACCAGCCCGTCGACAAAGATGTTCCCGGAGGTGATCTTGCCGCTGATCCGCCCTTCCCCATCGCCGAATTCCAGGATAGAACCGTTCTCGGGCATGAGCACCTGTTCCTCACGGTACCCCAACGACCGGGCCAGCTTGCGGAGCAACGCCATGTGCCGGTAGTCTCCGTGGATGGGGACCAGATAGCGAGGCCGCACCAGGCTAAGCACCAGCTTTAGCTCCTCCTGGCTGGCATGTCCGGAAACGTGGACTCGGGCAAGAGCGCTGTAGATCACCTCGGCCCCCTGCTGGAAGAGGCTGTTGATCACCCGGTGAATCGATTCTTCGTTTCCCGGGATGGGGCTGGCGGAAAAGATCACCGTGTCCCCGGCCCGGATCTGGAACTGGGGGTGGTCCTGGTTGGCGATCCGGCTCAGGACGGACATCGGCTCGCCCTGGCTCCCCGTGCACAGGATCACCGCCTCCGAAGGCGGCAGACGCAGGAGGTCGGCAAGGCGTACCAGGGTATCCTCGGGTGTTTCCAGGTAGCCCAGCTCCTGGGCCATGCGCACGTTGGCTTCCAAGCTCCGCCCCACCACCGCCACCTTGCGATAATGGCGGTAGGCGGTATCGAACACCTGCTGGATGCGGGAGATGTTCGAGGCGAAGGTGGCGATGATGATCCGACCCTCGGCCTGGGCAAAAATGGTGTCGAACGTCTCCCCAACGGCGCGCTCAGGCGGCGTATACCCGGGGGATTCCACTCGCACGCAGTCGCACAGGAAAGCCAGTACCTCCCGTTTCCCCAGCTCCGCCATCTTGGCGGTGTCCGTCGGCCGGCCGTCCACGGGGGTGTAGTCCAGCTTGAAATCGCCCGAGTGCACAATCAGCCCGGCCGGCGTGCCGATTACCAGACCGACCCCATCGGGAATGCTGTGGGCCACCTGGAAGAACTCGATATGGAAGGGGCCGATCTGCACTTCGTCCCCCGCGCGCACCTCGCGCACCTCGGAGGTCCGGTGCAACCCGGCTTCGCGCAGCTTGACCGAGATCAGCCCCTGGGTCAGCCGCGTGGCATAGATCGGCGGCGTCCCCAGATCGGAGATCAGGTAGGGAAGAGCGCCGATGTGGTCCTCGTGGCCGTGCGTAATCACGAGCGCCCGGATGCGCTCCTTCCGTTCCCGCAGGTAGGAAACATCCGGCAAGACGAGGTCGACCCCCAGCATGTCGCTTGCCGGGAACATCAGCCCGGCATCGACCACCAGGATGTCCTCGCCGTACTCAAAGAGCCACATGTTCCGACCCACCTCGGCAACTCCGCCGAGGGGGATCACCCGTACCCGTTGCGTCATCTTTCGCCTCGAGCCCCCCCGCTACCTGGTCCCCTGGAGACGTGCTCGGCTCAGGAACCAGGTAAGCACGGATCTGGGCCAGCAATGCCTCCCTTTCTTCCAGCCCCCCGTACAGGGGCAAACGCCGCGCGCCGTACGCCTGGCAATGCAGGAAGCGAATCAGCGGGTTGCGGATGGCGGAAACCCGCGCATCCCGCAGCACCAGTTCGTCCGTCCGATCCTCGCCCTCCTCGTCCGCCGGCCGCAGGGCGACGATCCCGTCCCACGGGATCTGCAGCTCGATCCCCAGGGAGCGAAACGTGATTCCCGACGGCCCGACCGCAAAGGAGGCGTTCAGTTCCTCCACGATGTTCCAGATCAGTAGGGGCACCACCAACACGAGCACCGCCATCACCACGGCCGGGATGGCCTCCTCGGGCGTGAACGGCGCGGCTCCCTCTGCCCCCACAAGCCGTCGCCCTAGGTTCTGCAGGCTCGGTCCCAGATTCCCGGGGCGCAGGCTGATCTGGAGCGTGTTCTTCAGCGTCCACAGGGCGAACCCCCAGATGAGGAGCGCCCCCACGAGCAAAAGGTATCCCATCCGCCGGCCGGCTGGCCCCAAGCGGTAGATGTGCGTCCCGCTAGCGTCCTCCATCGCCATCCCGCCTCTCAAAACAGGCGCAACTGTTTGGGTTCCTCCGGCGGCAAGTCGTTCCCCGCCGCCTCCTCGGCCAGAACAGCTTTCAGCCGCGCGAGCAGCTTGGGGATCTTCTGAAAGTCGGCCTCCGCCTCCGGCAGCACGCTCAGGTTGCGCAGGATATAGGCCGGGTGGTAGAGTGGGAGATAGACCCTTCGTCCCTCCCGACGTGCGCGCCCGTGCACCTGCGAGATCTTGGCTCCCGGGAAATACCGCTCCATCGAATAGCGACCCAGGGTGACGATGATCCGAGGGTCGATCGCCTCAATCTGGCGATCCAGGAAACGGGCGCAGGTCTCGATCTCCGAGGGAAGGGGGTCGCGGTTGTTCGGCGGTCGACACTTGACCACGTTGGTGATGTACACCTGCTCGCGCCGCAAGCCGATCGAGGCAAGCATCTTCTCCAGCAACTGGCCCGAAGGGCCCACGAATGGCCGGCCCTGCAAGTCTTCGTAGTACCCTGGGCCTTCGCCGATAAACAGGATCTCCGCATCCGGTGGCCCTTCTCCGGGCACCGGCTGGGTCCGCGACTCGTGAAGCCGACAGGCCGTACAAACGGCAATCTCGCGGTAGATCTCGGCCAGCGTGGACACCGTTCCGACCCCAAGGACAGGCCACAGGCAGGTGGCAAACCCGCTGACGTGGGCTACATCGCCCCAAAGAGCCCAAAGCTTCAAATTCATTATACCCCAATCGGGCAGATAGGGCAACCGCAAACTCGGCCGCCGGCCTCGTCGGAGGATGAATCCTCCGGCTACGTAGTGGGAAGCCCCCTGAAAGGGGGCTGAAGACCAGACCTGTGGGCTGGTCGTTTCGGCCAACGGAGACTTTCGTTGACCTTTCTGGACGCCAAGGC